>ERZ802830.351-NODE-351-length-45854-cov-9.49912_pt1 | contig 45854 bp, 55 predicted proteins | sample MGYA00345654_ERZ802830 | MGnify/ENA primary metagenome ERZ802830 (study PRJEB30503, sample SAMEA104212375) | marine metagenome | biome: Westerlies Biome; feature: [SRF] surface water layer (ENVO:00010504) within the epipelagic zone...; material: water...
TCGTGCCGGCGTGCCCTTGCGGGGAGCGGTGGCCGATGTGGCCCGACGAGGCCCTGAACCGTTGCGGATGTCCTGTGCTGAGTTTGATGCCGAGTACCGGGTCCGTGGGTCCTTTACAGATGCGCTCGACGCGCTGCAAGAAGCGTTGGCGGATTCGGTCGCCGATCGCGTGTGTGCGTCGTTGCGCATCGCACGCGACGTTGGCGGCAGCGATCTCGGCAATGTCTTGCGGACACTCAGTGGTCTGCTCCGGGAGGACTTGCGGACGCGCGGAGATATAGCCGCTCGTCAATCGTGGACCGTCAATGCTGCCCGCGTATCCGTTGCTGCTCCCTGGCTGACGCTTGCGTTGCTGTGTACTCGACCAGAAGCGGTAGCCGCTTTCACGTCGTGGTCAGGGACGCTTCTTCTGGTTGCGTGTGCTGTGGTGTCGGTCATCGCTTACCGGTTGATGAAGCGGCTGGGCAGGCTTCCGCTGCCGGAGCGAGTGCTGGCATGAGCAGCGCGCTCGTTGGATCACTGATCGGTCTCATGGCGATGTCCGGTCTCTTGACAGTCATCAGTCGCGTTCGCGCCACCGCACCCCCATCGATACCTGTCCGTGTCGCTCTCCACCGGGGTACTCGGACCTTGGATCACCAGGAGTCCGGCCCGCTGAGCGCCTATGTCGCGCTTATACGGCCGCGAATGTTGCAAACCTCGGACTCGGTGTCTCGTCGCCTCTCGTCTGCCGGGCGCAGCGGAGGAATGGCCCAGCTTCGCTGGGATCAGCTGGCTTGGGGAGGGTGCGGACTCGGGGCCGGCATCGTCGTCGCCTGGTGGAGCATCCTTCGTGACTCCTCACCGGTGGCGCTCATCGTGTTGCCTGCCATCGGGGCCGCCCTCGGTGTCCTCCTTCTTGATCGTCGAATCGCCCGACAGGCCAAGAAACGTCGGGCCCGAATCGAGGACCAACTTCCCGATGTTGCCGAACTGCTGGCATTCGCCGTAGCTGCCGGCGAGTCGATGATCCCGGCTTTGCATCGCGTCAGCGGCATGATCCGGGGAGACCTAGGCGACGAATTAGGCGTTGTGGTGGCCGAGGCATCGACGGGTATTCCGCTGGAGCGTGCGCTTCGGTCGGCGTCGGACCGAATGGATGTGCCGGTGGTCGAGCGATTTGTCGACGGCCTAGTGATCTCCCTCGAGCGAGGTACGCCCCTGGTGGGCGTCGTTCGGGCGCAAGCCAGTGATGCACGGACCGTTCAACAGCAAGCGCTCATCGAGGAGGCCGGAAAGAAAGACGTTGTGATGCTCATTCCCGTCGTTTTCCTCATCCTGCCGACGGTCGTTGCTATTGCCCTCTTTCCCGGCCTTCGTGGCCTCGAGACTCTCGTGTCGTGATCAAAACAACCGAAAGGAAGAACAATGAACATATCCCGCCAGCTGTATATCCGTGTTGTGGCTTGGATCGACGAGCTTGCCGACGGAGAACGTGGGGATGTCCCCGGTTGGGTCTTGGTGACCGTCATGACCGCCGGACTGGTGACGGCGATCTGGCTCATCGCCGATGACCAACTGACAGCGGTGCTCGATCGAGCGATTTCCAGCGTCTCACAGCCGTGACATGGACAGGGGTGTTTGTCGATCGGATATCTGCCGATGACGGTGCCTCCCCCGTCGAGTTCGCGCTGATCACACCTCTTCTGCTGGTCGTCACCCTCGCGGTTTTGCAGCTCGCACTTGTCCTGCACGTCAGGGGAGTTGCCGTGGGTGCAGCGTCACAAGGTGCTCGCGTCGCGGCAATGACGAACGGAGACCTCTCCCAAGGCAAAGCGCGGGCCGAGCGCGTATTGCGGGAGTCGATCGCGGCACCTGCCGTCCGGAGCACCCGCGTGAGAATCGATCACGAGGGACCAGTGGCTGTCGCGGCGGTGCATGTGACGCTCGACCTCCCCATCGTTGGCATGTTCGGTCCAACATCAATGACGGTGACCGGCCGTTCGCTCCTCGAATCGGGAAGTGAGCTGGTCCCGGGCTTCGCCGTGGATTGACGATGCGCGACGACACCGGGGCGGCGATTCCCGAATTCATCGTTGTAACAGTCGGCATCATGATTCCCCTCGCCTATGTGATCATCGCTCTCGCCGATGTTCTCGGCGCCCTTTCGGCCGCGCAATCTGCCGTGCGCGAGGCGTCACGCGTCTACTCCCGCGATATTTCCTCGGCAAGCGGTGAGTATCGGGCCCGGCAGGCTGCCCAGATCGCATTCGCCGATCGTCATCTCGATCTCCCCGAGAAATCCCTGACCTTCCGTTGCTCGTTGGGTGGGTGCCTTGAACCGGGAAGTCGCATTCGGGCGGTCCTGGAATGGGACATGCCGCTGCCCTGGCTTCCCGCGCCCTTCCATTCGCTCGCACACGTGCCGATCGCCGCTTCACAGGAATTCGTGGTGGACAACTATCGACCGTCGGGCGCAAGATGAAGCGCGGATCCGCAGAGGACGGCAGCGTGCTGCTGTTGGGAATTGGGCTTATCGGAGTGCTTTTTGTGGCGATCTCGGTGGTCACGGACGCATCGATGGCCTTCCATCAGCGCTCGGTGCTTCAGGCACGAGCAGACGCTGCGGTGCTTGCGGGCAGTCAGGGCGTAGATCTCACGTCGTATTACCTGCGCGGCGCCACAACGGCAACGACCCTGGTTCCCTCCGAAGCCCGATCACTGGCCCTTCGTCAAATCGAACAGGCGCAGATCGACGCCACCATCGACGGCCTGGAAGTGGTTGCTCTGACGGCTTCATCAACGACGGTCACGGCAGTGCTGCAGGCACCCATCCGGACCGCCTTTTGGCCGATCGAAGCGCTCATCATGGTGGAATCCTCGGGGCGATTGGACTACATCGGTTAGGGACGCGGCTGAGCCGTAGTCTTGCCCCTCGTGGCCTCCCTTGAAACCGATGACCGTATCTCCACGGTCGTGGCGACACTGTCCAATGTGGAGAAAGTCTTCGACATCGAATCGACGCAGGCTGAAATCGGCGAATTGGAAACGGCGGCATCGGCGCCCAACTTGTGGGACGACCAGGCGCATGCACAGAAGGTCACTTCCCGATTGTCGTTCTTGCAAGGAGAGCTGCGAAGAATGACAGAACTGAGATCCCGCGCCGACGATCTGCCTGTCCTTCTCGAGTTAGCAGAGGCGGAGAACGATCAGAGCGCGCAGGACGAAGCGCTGGCCGAACTCGATGCGCTCGAGCGGGACATCAACGATCTCGAAGTTCGCACGTTGCTGTCGGGGGAGTACGACGATCGAGAGGCGCTTGTCACCATTCGATCGGAAGCCGGCGGAGTCGACGCGGCTGATTGGGCGGAAATGTTGATGCGCATGTACCTCAGGTACTGCGAGAGGCACGGATGGGCAGTGGAGATGTACGACACGTCCTATGCGGAGGAAGCGGGTATTAAGTCCGCGACTTTCGCGGTGAAGGCCCCTTACGCCTACGGAACTCTGTCCGTCGAGCAGGGAACCCACCGTTTGGTGCGCATTTCACCGTTCGACAACCAAGGGCGCCGGCAAACATCTTTCGCCGGCGTGGAAGTGATTCCTGTGGTCGAACAGACGGAAAGCATCGACATCCCCGAGGACGACCTTCGGGTGGATGTGTATCGATCAAGTGGCCCGGGTGGGCAAGGTGTGAACACGACGGACTCTGCGGTTCGACTTACGCACGTTCCCACCGGCATCGTGGTGTCGTGTCAAAACGAGCGGTCGCAACTGCAGAACAAGGCGACGGCAATGGGTATCTTGCAAGCGAAGTTGCTCGAGCGGCGACGGCAAGAGGAGCAGGCGAAGATCGATGCCCTGAAGGGTGATTCGCTGGGCTCGTGGGGTAATCAAATGCGCTCGTACGTTCTGCACCCCTATCAAATGGTCAAAGATCTTCGAACAGAGTTCGAGACGGGAAACACCCAGGCGGTCCTCGACGGTGAGATCGACGACCTCATCGCATCGGGAATCCGGTGGCGGCGGCAACAGGCGGCCCCGTCCTAGCCGTCTTCGCGGGGACGAGTGCTTAGACTGCTGACGACCCCAGAAAGTCCACCGCCGACCCCGAGGCAACCGTGATTCTCTTCGACCACGTCAGAAAGACCTACGCCAGTCAGAACCGGCCGGCATTGGATGACGTATCGCTGGAAATCGAAAAGGGCGAGTTCGTCTTCCTGGTGGGTCCCTCCGGCTCCGGGAAATCCACGTTCCTGCGGTTGGTGCTGCGTGAAGAGCGGCCGAACTCCGGGCAGGTCTGGGTGCTGGGCAAGGAACTCGATCGCTTGTCGAACTGGAAGATCCCATCGCTACGTCGACAGATCGGCACGGTCTTCCAGGACTTTCGGCTGCTTCCCAACAAGAGTGTTTTCGAGAATGTCGCTTTCGCACTCGAGGTGATCGGAAAGCCGCGATCACACATCAGGAAGGTCGTGCCGGAAGTGCTCGAAGTCGTCGGGCTCGAGGACAAGATGGAGCGGCGACCCGATGAGTTGTCCGGGGGCGAGCAACAGCGCGTTGCCATCGCCCGGGCCTTCGTCAATCGCCCGATGTTGCTGATCGCCGACGAGCCGACCGGAAACCTGGACCCGAATACGTCGGTCGGAATCATGAAATTGCTCGACCGCATCAACAGGTTGGGAACAACAGTGATCATGTCGACCCACGACTCTCAAATCGTGGATCAGATGCGCCGCCGAGTTATCGAACTCGAGACCGGCCATCTCGTGCGAGACCAATCCCGTGGCGTGTACGGATACGCTCGCTGATGCGCGCGACATTCGTCACCAGTGAGGTGGGTGCGGGCCTTCGGCGCAACCTGACCATGACCTTCGCGGTGATCATCACCGTTGCGGTGTCCCTCGCACTCTTCGGGGTAAGTCTGCTTGTTCGTGCTCAGGTCACCACGATGCAGGACTTCTGGTACGACAAGGTCGAGGTGTCCATCTTCCTGTGTGCGAGGGGGAGTGACGCAGCATCGTGCGCCAGCGGAGCCGTGACTGCCGCGCAGCGCGACCAGATACGAGCAGATCTCGAGTCGCTTCGCCCGCTCGTGCAAGACGTCTACTACGAATCGAAAGAAGAGGCGTTTGAGCGTTTTCGGGAACAGTTCGCGAATTCACCGATCGTGGAGAATGTGACGGCCGAGGCGTTGCCGGAGTCGTTCCGCGTCAAACTCGCTGATCCCACGCAGTACGACGTGGTCGCGTCTGCCTTCGCTGGTCGTCCAGGCATCGAGCAGGTCAACGATCAACGCCAGATTCTCGACAAGTTCTTCGCTCTTCTGAATGGGCTGCAGGCGGTCGCGCTGATCATCGCCGTCGTGATGCTCGTGGTGACGGTGCTGCTCATCGTCAACACGATGCGAGTCGCGGCGTTCAGCCGCCGTCGAGAAACGGGCATCATGAGGCTGGTCGGAGCCTCGAACTTCTATATCCAGCTGCCATTCCTGCTCGAGGCGGCGGTGGCGGCCGCGCTCGGCGGAGGTCTCGCCGTGGTCGGCCTGGTAGCGGTCAAGAGCTTTGTCATCGACCGTGTCCTAGCTCCGTCCTTCCAATTCACGGCCTTCGTGGGCTGGGATGCCGTCGTGGCCATTGCCCCGATCCTGCTGGTGACGGGTATTGCCCTGTCCTCAGTGGCGGCTTTCTTCACTCTGCGCAAGTACCTCCGCGTGTGACAACTGAGGTTTCTGGGGTTTCGGGGGTTATCCTGAAGGGGTGCTTCCCCGCCGTGTGATCACCCCTGCCCTGATGGTGGCGGGATTTGGTGTTGTCGCATCCGTGCTCGTCGGCCCCTGGGGCCCAGCCCAGGCCCTCCTCCGGGCCGATGACAACCACGGGAAGTCCAGTTCCGAACTCAAGGCTGAGAAGCGAGACGTCGAGAGCAACATCGAGGCGACCGAGGATGCGCTCGCCAAGGCGGGCAAGAAGGTCACTAAGGCCGTCGCCACCTTCGAAGAGGTTAACGCCCGTTGGGAAGCAGCGAAGGAGGACCGCCGAGAAGCCCTCGACGAGGCACGCGCGGCTCGCGAAGAAGCGCAAGCATCCGAAGCCCGAGCCATGCGCGCCCGTCAGGCGTTGAGGGTCGCGCAGGAGCAGAAGGTCGTCGTCGAACGGAAGCTCGACGACATCCACGGACAGATGGACGACATGGCGCGTGCCGTCTACACACGTGGTCCTCTCGCCGAGATAGAGGTTATCCTCGATGCGAGCAGCCCGGGCGACTTCCAGGCGCGACTGGCCAGCGTCGACACCGTGAGTCGCATGCAGGCCGGGGTGCAGCAATCGCTGACACAGACCGAAGCCGACCTCGTGATGCAAGGCGTGCGCCTGGAAGCGCTTCGTCTGGAGGCGGAGGCCGAAGACGCAAAAGCCGAGCAAGCCCTCGCCGAGGCGCGCGTTGCCCTGCGCAAGGCTCGCGACAGGCAAGCCAAGGTCAGCGCCCTTCGCAAGGAACGACGAGCAGCACTCGGTCAGGCCCAAGCGTTCAAGTCGAAGGTCAAGAAGCGCTACGACAATCTGGTGGCCGAGCAACAGCGTCTTGCGGCGGCGGCGCGGAAGGCAGCGGCCGAGGAAGAGCGACGCCGTAAAGCCGCGGAAGAGGCAGCCCGCAAGGCTGCTGAGGAGGCCCGCCAACGAGGAGAAGAGCCCCCTCCGCCGGCCAGCCCGACCTTCACGGCGACAGGATCATTGATGATGCCCGTTGCCGGGAGGCCATCGTCGAACCCCGGGCCGCGAATCCACCCGATTTTCAAGCGCAAGTCGTGTCACACCGGCTGGGACTTGGCGGCTCCGACGGGCACCCCCGTTGTCGCGGCAGATAACGGATCCGTGGCCACTATCAGTAGAGGCGGGGCCTACGGGAACGCCGTGATGCTCGCGCACGGTGGGGGAATGATCACGTTCTATGCCCACTTGTCATCGGTGAATGTCTCGGTCGGCCAAGTAGTGACCAAAGGTCAAACCATCGGTGGGGTCGGCTCCACAGGATGGTCTACCGGACCGCATCTGCACTTCGAAGTGAGAATCGATGGCGCGCCGTATGATCCTCGCGGCTGGTTCGGCGGAGCGCGAACACGGGTGTATTGCTAGAAGACCCATCGGCTACCGGAGTGGCTTTACAGAAGGGATGCGACGATGCGAAGCTTCCCTACTTCGGTGATTGATGCTGACATTGCGTATGTTGAGAGCGCGGGCGCGTGACGTGCCTCGCGAAACAGGTAAGAAGGTCATAGCTCAAAACCGGAAGGCTCGACACGACTACTCGATCGATGAAGTGTACGAGGCGGGAATCCAGTTGACGGGAACCGAGGTGAAGAGTCTTCGTGCGGGCCGGGCTACCGTTACGGACGGGTATGGCTACTTTGATGGGACCGAGTTGTGGTTGAAGGGAGTGCACATTCCCGAATACGACCTCGGAACCTGGACCAACCACGAGCCCCGTCGGTCGCGCAAACTCCTGCTGCACAAAGAAGAGATCCGTCGCATCGCTGGGAAGGTCAAGGACACCGGAATCACACTCGTGCCGCTGTCGTTGTATTTCAAGGATGGCTTTGCGAAAGTCGAGTTGGCCGTTGCTCGTGGCCGAAAGAGCCACGACAAGCGTCAGGCGATTGCCGAACGTGAAGCCAAGCGTGAAGCGCAGCGAGCCATCGGTCGTCGAGACAAGGGAATCGAGTAGGGGGTGAAACGACTGTCGGGGACCGGGTTCATTCCCGCCCCTCATCGAGGTTTCTACGGCTGGCGTGTGGTTCTGTACGCCAGCATCGCTCTCGCCCTGACCGGACCGGGCCAAACGTACGGCGTCTCGGTATTTGTGAATCCGATGATCGACGATCTCGGCATCTCGCGAACCACGATGACGACGTCGTACCTGATCGGCACCCTGGTGGGCGCGCTTGCGTTGCCATGGATCGGGCAGGCGATCGATCGGTACGGAGTGCGTCGCGTCATGATCATCGTCGGTGCGCTTTTCGGCGCCTTCTTGATCGCTATGTCCTTCGTGTCGGGCATTGTCGGCCTGACCGCAGGCTTCGTCGGCATTCGCATGATGGGGCAGGGCGCTCTGAATCTAACGGCGACAACATCGGTGGCGTTGTGGTTCACCCGCAAACGCGGACTGGCGATGGGCATCGTCACCGCCGTCGGTGCTGTGGGCATGACCCTCGTGCCGTTACTCGGTGACTTCTTGATCGCCGATTACGGCTGGCGCCAAACATGGGTGATCGAAGGCCTCATCGTGTGGGCGCTCGTTCTGCCGATAGCCATCTTCGGGATCCGCAATCGCCCGAGTGATGTGGGTCAATACGTCGACGGCGACCTGGCCCCGGTCGACGGGAGTGACGATGTCTGGGGGGTCAAGCGCAGTGAGGCTCTTCGGACGGGCTTCTTCTGGTTGGTCACCGCGGCGGTCGCCACCGTCTCGGCGATCTCCACCGCCGTGGTGTTCCATCAAATCGACCTTCTGGGAAGTCGAGGCCTGACGCCGACCGAAGCCGCGGCCAACTTCATCCCACAAACCGTTGCAACCTTGATCGCCACGCTGGGGATAGGCGCTTTGGCAGATCGCTTCTCTCCCCGCGTCCTCCTTGCGACGTCCATGGTCATGTTGGCGGGGGGATTGGCCGTGGGAACAGCGGTAACTCCAGGTTTCGTCGCGATCTCCTTCGGCATGCTGATCGGCGCGTCAGGCGGAGCGATGCGAGTGGTCGAGGCAACCGAACTTCCGCGATACTTCGGCACCCTGCACATCGGAGCGATCCGGGGCGTTGTGACGTCGGTGGGTATTGCCGGCGCTGCCCTTGGACCCCTGATCTTCTCACTGATTCACGACACCACGGGCGACTACACCATGGTTCTGGTGGTCAGCATGATCGTTCCGGCAGCGGTTATGGTCGCGACTTTCATCATCCGTTTGCCGCAGCACAGCGAACCGGGCGCCTCCGGCGAGTCCCATGTGGTGCACAAGGCGTAGGAAAGAGCGCTTGGCAAACCGCGTACACTAGGGCTACAACTCAACAGGGGGTGACAGGTTTCGACGGACAGTCGCTCTGCCCGGAGAAGCGTGCCGAGAAGCTCAGGTGATCTCGTTAAACATCCTGGGAAACAAATAACTGCCAAAAAGACGCAGTCTGCAGACGCTTACGCCCTCGCGGCCTAAGCTTTAAATCTGCCGTCAGCCCAATGCGTCCCCGAATTGGGGCCTGACGTCGTTAGGGGACTCACCAATCGCTCCGGTCACGGGAGCGGGCGGAAAACCAAACAGTGACTGGGCCGCCATCGCGAAGTGCCGTACAAAGCGCGGGGGCCGAGACAGCGACAGCACGGCTACGCACGTAGAAGAACGGAAAGATCCTGCACGGACCCGGGTTCGATTCCCGGCACCTCCACCACAGCCATTAGATGCTGCACGCACAAGCCGGCAGTCGGATGACCCGGCTTATTGCGTGCATGGGTTGCTGCAGCCTGTTGAGTGAAAGGGCAAGGTGTGCACTCGTGCGAAAGTCCCCATGGGCCACAGCGTTGACGGTCCTTGCTGCGGCCGTACTTGTCGGTTGCTCGTCGGGAAACACCGACAGCGGTGCTGCACCCCAACCCGGCGATGCTCCCCCAACCAGTGAGTCCTCGGCTGAAGTCGCCGAGGGACTGGCTGACTCGTCCGAGTCTGTCGAGTCGACCGAGCCGTTATCGTCGCCAGAGACCCCAACCACCCCGAACGCGACGGACTGGACCTTCGATCTGCCGGGCGTACTGACCTTCGAATCCGCTGTGGCGCACGTGCACGGGGCAGTGCTACGCAACCGACGACTTCTCGTTGCTACCCACGACGGCCTGACGAGTGTGGACGTTGTCACGGGGGTAACTGAGTCGGTGGGGGACTCACGCGATGATCTGATGGCTTTTACTCAGGACCCGACGGGAGCCTTGTTCGCGAGCGGTCACGCGGGACTCGGATCGCCTTTTGGCGAGCCGATGGGGCTCATTCGCAGTGACGACGCTGGGCGGGCCTGGTCGGAAATATCACTCGGTGGAGAGGCAGATTTCCACTCCTTGGCTGCGGATGGGACGGCTATTGCGGGGTGGGCGACCACGGGGGCGCTGTTGTGGTCGGAGGACGAGGGAGAAAGTTGGCTGCCTGGTCCGGTGACGACCGTGTATTCGGTGGCCTTGTTCAAGGACCAGTTGTGGTTGGCCGTTCCCGACGTAGGACTCGCCGTGTGGAATCGCGACGCGAATGTGATTGAGCCCGTGGGAGACGCGGGTGTTCTGCTTGCCACGGCCGATGACGGATCGGCCATGTGGCGGGTGGATCCGGATGGCTCCGTTCATCGAACACTCGACGGTCGCGACTGGCAGCATGCCGGGTCGGTGGGCGCGGCAGAGGCTATCGCCGCTTCGCGAAACTCCGCCTTCATTGTCACAGCCACCGGTGTGCAACGTCTCCATGTTGGTGGATGAATGACGAAGTGGCCTGACCGATCGGTGCTATCGATTCACTCGGCTAGCCCGTGAGTTCGACACGAGTGATGGAGCCAAGAAGGCTGCCAAGACCAGAGCGGCGGCCATCGCCGTGGCGAGAAGCCGGAAGTCCATCGTGTTGGCGACTGGGTCCCCCACAGCGCCGAGCACGCCGACGATCCAAATGGTCACTCCGATGACGGCGACCGCGTAGTTGACTCGAATGAAGGCGACGAAAATGGTGGCGCCGAGCAGGCTGACGAAGAGGAATACTCCGGCACTCGGCGACAGGGCAACGTCGAAAGCCCACATGATGACAAGGCCGACGCATGTTCCGGTCAGTCGGTGTATGACCCTGTCCACGGTGCCGTCGCGGTCCGGTTTACAAATGAAGGCGACCGTCATGGGTAACCAGTAGGGATGCGGAAGTGATGCTGCTTCGGAGATCGCGGTGGCGATGACCATGACGATCGCGAGGCGAACCCCATGGACAAAAAAGGCTCGGTCCCACCCCGATGCCCATCGTTCGATAGTCCATGTTCCCCGGTGTTGGCCGCGAGCGATACCCATTGCCACCGCAGCAACGGTCTGAGCGAAACCGCCCAAACCGATCAAGAGGACCGTAGTTCCCGCGTCCTGAACTGGAACGGGCATTCCGATGTAGATGGTGAACGTCACCAGGGTGAACATGCCACCGAGGGCGGCCCGTGCACTCTTGGTGCCGATGGCCCCGCAAGCGAATGCGATGGGGGCGGTCAGAGCGATGGCGACGATGGCCCAATCGGAGACGGCATGGCCGACGAAAGCAGCCACCATCAGCGCCGCGGTGGTCCACAGCATCGTCCGCCACCGCTGGCCGAACGGTTGCCCCGCTTCGCTCACCGCAACAAAAACAGCCCCAATATGCAACGGGATGGCGAGAGTCCAGTCGCCGTTGACAATGGGAATGGCCGTCACGATGGTGATGACTGCCGCGGCGCGCAGAGCATCGGGCCAATCGGCCTTGGAGAGGTCGAATCGAATGAGGCTGGCGAACCTGCCTCGGTAGTTCGACATGACAACTCCCGCGATCGTTGGCTGTGGCGGCAAGTTTAGGGTTCACCCCATGGAGCCATTGAGAATCGGAGTTCTGGGGGCCGCGCGCATCAGCGACAAGGCCATCATCGAACCTGCACGCAACACCGGACATCGTTTGGTGGTGGTTGCTGCCCGCGATCGGAACCGAGCCGAGAAATTCGCCCAGGACGGAAACATCGAACGGGTCGTGGACTCCTATCAGGAAGTGATCGACGACCCGGAGGTCGAGGCGATCTACAACCCGCTTCCGAATGGCCTGCATGGGCCGTGGAACCTGCGAGCGATCGCGGCCGGCAAGCACGTCTTGAGCGAAAAGCCCTCGGCCAGCAACGCCGCCGAGGCCCGCGACGTTCGAGACGCTGTGAACGCTTCCGGTGTGAAGTTCATGGAGGCATTCCATTACCGGTACCACCCCGTCATGAAGCGCATGCTCGAGTTGGCGAGCTCGGGTGAATTGGGTGAGCTGACGAACATCGACCTTCACATGTCCTTCCCGAACACCGATGCAACCGACCCTCGCTGGGACTTCGACCTCGCCGGAGGGGCCACGATGGACGTGGGTTGTTACGCGATCCACGGGCTCAGAAGCCTGCGCGACGTAGGTGGCGGAGAGCCGTCACTGGTGTCGGCGACGGCTGTCGAGCGCCCCGGCTCCGGTGGTGTGGACGAGCAACTCGAAGCCACCATCAAGTATCCCTCGGGACTCACGGCGCGCTTCGAATCCAGTTTCGTCGTTCCGGAGATGGACTTCACCATGAGAATCACCGGCACCTCAGGTGAGGCGTTCGCCCACAACTTCTGCGTAGCCTCCTTCGATGACCGCATTACGGTCACCGTCGACGGAGTCCAGCGTGTCGAGGAGTTGGGGACGAAGACGAGCTACACCTACCAACTCGAAGCCTTCGCCGATCACCTCCGAAACGGGACACCCATCTTCAGCGACGCGGACGACGCGGTTGTGCAGGCGGAATTCATCGATGCTTGCTACACCGGTGCTGGACTTCCGCTCCGCCCGACGACGCACCTTTAGTCTGCTCGTATGAACGTCGCCATCGTTGGCGCGACGGGCAGTTGCGGTCGCCAGGTCGCTGCCCAGATGGTCGAGCGTTCCTTGCTGTCCGAAGACGCGAACCTCCACCTCGTGGGTCACGCGGGTGGAGCCCACGAGTCGGAACTGTGGGGATTGCGGGCGGACCTGTATGACGCGTTCGCCGATGCGGCTCCGACGATTCACGTGGGCACCGATGTCGGCGATACGGGTGCTGATGTGGTCGTCATGATGGCTGGCGCCACGGTTACACGTGAGACCACCGACCGTGCTGCCTTGGCGGCGACGAATCACCGGATCTTTGACGATGCTGCTAGCGCCGTTGGGCGAATGACAGGCGACGTCACTGTCGTGGTGCAATCGAACCCCGTCGAACTCGCCGTGCAGTCGTTCGCATCCGTCGTCCCTCGGCATCGACTGATTGGCGCCGCGGCATGGTCTGATTCCCTCCGTTTCCGGCGCGAGCTTGCCGCCGACCTGGGGGTAAGGCGGCCCATGGTGTCCGCCCAGATGTGGGGGCAGCACGGGGACCACCTGGTACCGATCTGGTCGGGCATCCATGCCCGCGGAGTAAGCGAGCAGAAATTGGCGGACATCATCGGGCGGGCGCGCGAAGGACGATCACTTGTGGACCTGAGTAGTGAAATACCCGAGGTCCGATCGCGCGCACTGGAGTTGGTGAATGCTCACGACGTGCCTGGAGCCTTCGATTTCATCCAGGGGCAACCCCCGGACATTCGGGCAGCCGTCAAGCCGTTCTTCACCCACTTCACCGCCGGTCGCACGACAGAACTCGCCACGGCGCACGCGGTGGTAGACGTCGTGGGCTTTCTCGTGCATGGAGAGCAGGCGGCCATCCCCGCGCAGGTGATCCTCGATGGAGAGTTCGACGACCTTCGAGGACCGTTGGCTGTCCCCGTGCTGCTCAGCCCGGCCGGGTGGTCGCAGACGGTGAGCACCGAGGTGGCCGACGATGAACGAGCCGCATTGCGTCAGGCGCATCGGGCGATCGAGTCAACGCTGCAGATCTAAGCACCCGAGCCTGCGACGGCGCATCCTGGCTGGAATGCCTCAGACATCGACGTCTTCGCGGGTTCCCGCAATGGACGCGGCATCGATGAACCAGCCGTCATCTTCGAGGACGAGCCGATAAACGAGGACGATCGATGGTGAGCCGTCGACCTCGACCCTCATCAGCACGGTGTCCGTTTCTCGTTGACACTCAGGGAAAGCGAGTTCTGGGCTGTCGATCAGGAAAGGGTAAGTGCCAATGATGATTTCCCGGAACTGTTCAACACTCACGGAGCTTTGGAACGATTGGGATGCAAAGGATCGCGCCACTGCGAAGTCACCCGTGGCGAAAGCCTCTTGTTGGCCTTCGATTCTTTGACGCGTCGCGTCGAACGTTTCTTTCGTGCACTCAGCGACTTGAACGTCTGGCTGGGTTGGCGTCTGCTCGGGTTGCTCGGGTTGCTCGGGTTGCTCGGTCTGCTCGGTCTGCGATGGCGCGGGCTCGTTGGATGGTGATGGCGTAGATGACGGTCTTTGCGGCTGCGTGGGGGTCTGCGTTGGAGTTTGCGTGGGGGTCTGCGTGCTCTCCTGCCCACCGGTGGTCGAGCCCGTCACGCATGCCGAGAGGAGGGCGGCTGCCAAGAGGGGAAGGGCGACGCGCATATAGGGACGGTAAATCAGATTCGGGTAAACCACATGTCGACCACGGATCTTCCCTCGCGAATCGCTCGACGCTCGTAGTGAGTCATCGGACGCCACTCGGGGCGAGGGATAACTCCGCCCTGCCATCCAGCGTGCTCATCGAACGTCGCGCAGATGGATTCCGCATATTCGGCCCAGTCCGTCGCTAGGTGCCAGAAGCCACCCTCTGTGACACGTTCGGCGACAGCGTCGATGACCGAGGTTTGCACAAGCCGTCTCTTGTGGTGGCGGGACTTCGGCCACGGGTCTGGGAAGTAGGTCCGCACACCCGATACCGGGCCGGGAATGGTGGGCAAGAGTTCGAGAGCGTCGGCTTCGATGACGAAGACGTTGTCGATGCCCTCGACTCGACAGCGATCTACCAGGTCCCCGATGCCGGGTGTGTGCACGTCGACGGCCACGATGACCTGCTCGGGGAAGGTGCGTGCCATGACTGCAACCGGTTCACCTGATCCGAATCCGATGTCCACGATGACCGGTGAGCCGGAAGCCCATGCGTCGGCGAGCGTCTCCTCGGTCAATAAGCAGGGGCCTGCGTGGGCGAGGGCCTGCTTCTGGCGGGGCGTTATTCGGCTGCGTCGTGGTTTGAAAGTTTTTATCCCCGGACGCAGGATGGGGGTCGACACGTCGTCAGTGTGGCCCATGACGAACAAGGAATCTACGGTGGCCACATGCGTCGGACAGCAATTGCTCTTGGAGTGGTGTCCATGTTGGCCATCGGCGCTTGCTCCTCGGCATCGATCGATGAAGACGCTGCTATCGCCTGCGGATGGAACGAGGCGGGCGAGCCGGTGGTGTCGGCGCTCGAAGCCTCGCCCGATCAGCGTGCGGAGTACGCCGAGCGGGCACAGGTTCGCCTCGAGGCAGCGCGGCGGGTGTTCGCGGCGGACGATCGGTTCGCCTCGCTTGTCGAGGCCCTGTCGGAAACAGCCGCGTTCGCGGTAACTCTGGAGACGCTGAGCGCCCAGGAGATAGCAGCGGTGCCGGATGACGAGTGGGATTTTGCTAAGTACACCCAGGCAGTGGCTCGGGATCAGTGCGCGCAGCTTGCCCGGGTAGTGGATGGAGGGCGGGAAGGGTCGTAGATGGCGCAGAGCTAGGGGAGATGCGCCATGGGGCTGAGATGTGCGATGGGTGGGTGGAGAATCGCCGACGCGATTCGTCGATTACACGACCGATAGCTCCATGGGTGAGTTGACGCGGTACTTGCGGTCACTTTCGATGCGCCAACACGATCCCCGCCCAACGCCTCGAAAGGACCACGGCTGCTTGGGGTCCTCGGGCGGTTCGGCACGAAACGCCGTCTGCTCGTCGATGCCGATGACTGTCGTGGATTCAGTCAGTAAAGGCCGCATGACGATGTCCGGAATCCACTTGCCGTATACGTCGAAATGGGGAAGAACCCGCAGTTCAGGAACGAGGCCGAGGCCGTCTTGACCGCCGGAGCGGGGGTGTCGAATATCCGGAACGTAGCCGCTGAGTGCCATAGCGCCGGCGGAACAACCCGCGAGAGACGCTCCCTGCATCCAGGCCTGATGGATGGCATCCCACACCGGAGTGTCGATCAGTGTTCGGGAGAGATGTTTGGGGTTGCCGCCGGACAGATAGATCAGGCCGGCACCGGTGATCGCCTCGACGTAGTCGGCGTTGTCTGCGTCCTGTCGGGTTCGCACGTCGACAACGACCTGCTCGACACCAAGTCGCTGGGCTGCCTGAGCTCCCAAATCGTGCCAGCGGCGAAGTGATTCTTCGCCCTCGAGGGACGCTGCCGTAGCCAACTGCACATAGCGAGGCGGCTTGTCGGTGAGAAGCCACTCTTCGAGGTCCTGCATCTCGGGCAGGTACTCGCCGCTACCGACAAGCGCGATCCTTCCGGGCACGGAGCCGCTCAGGACGTATCCCCCGATGAGGGATGTTGGGCGTCGTAGTACTCGCAGAAGGCGTCGAAGGCGCGTGGTCCGTACACCGTTGCGGGCCCTCCCTGCATGAGGAACGTGACGCCTATGGCCTCGGCAACCTCCTGCTTGGTGGCCCCGGCCCGAGAAGCGCCACGAGCATGCGCAGCGATGCAGCCATCACATTGGGAGCCGATCGACAGGGTCAACGCGATGAGTTCCTTGACCTTGAGGGGTAGGGCACCGTCCGCCATGGCACTCGAGTGCAACTCCCGAAAGCCCGCGTAGACCTCCGGAATGGCCTGGCGCAGGTTGCGCGCTAGGGGCGCTAGGGGCTCTTGAACGGCTGTACCGTGGTTGTGTTCCATGCTTGACAGAATACCCCAGAGGGTATTGGGGTAACATGGGGTCATGGAGATAGATTCGGCGATCAGCCGCGACGTTCTGCTACGCCTGAAGAGGGCGCGGGGGCAGCTCGACGGTGTCATCAACATGATCGAAGACGACCGCAGCTGCGGCGAGATCGTCACCCAACTGGCGGCCGTCTCCAAGGCCCTGAACCGGGCTGGCTTCAAGGTCGTCGCCACCGGGCTGAAACAGTGCTGGGAAGACGGCGACAAGGCGCCAATGACGCCGGAGGAGCTCGAGAAACTCTTCCTGTCGCTGGCCTAGCGGCCCCTCATGGCTTCCTGCCCCCACGGGTGGGGAAATTTCGGAAACTTCTGGACTCGCGGTGCATCCATTGAGGGCGCAGTATGCGTATTCCCTAGTAGCCGCCTACCTCGGCGGACCGAAACGCGTCTATCTGGAGCCGATCATGAGCAAGAGCCGTCACCGGGAGTCGTGTACTCCCGTGGGGGACCTGCTGGTGGCGGAGCTGGGTCGATGAAGGACAGTAGGCCCACGACCCCGGTGGGCGCGACGGACGTCACCTCACCTGCAGAGATGACGGAGGTCCGGTCGGTGCGCTCGGAAGCTGATGCGGAAATCGCGGCGGCCTTCACGCGTGGAGACGAAGGCTCCTTCCGCGAGGTATACAACCGGTGGTCGCCGCTGGTGTACTCGGTCGCCCGGCGAAGTCTTCGTAACGACGACGACGCTGCGGACGTGACCCAGGCGGCCTTCGTGGCCGCATGGCAAGGCCGGCAGCGCTTCGACCCCAACTCCGGAAGCCTCCCCGGCTGGTTGCTCGCGATCACTCGGAACAAGATCGTGGATCACTATCGGGCCAGCGGTCGGGTTCCTGATCCGGTGGACGAAGTCCCCGACGAGGTTCAGCAGGATCGAGCGGTGGACGGAACTGTGGATCGCGTACTCCTCGCGGATGAGATTGCACGCCTCGGCGAGCCGCAGAAACGCATTTTGGAGCTTTGCTTCTATCAGGACATGACCCACGCCCAGGTAGCCAGCTTGCTGGACTTGCCGCTGGGCACTGTCAAGAGTCACATACGCCGGTCTTTGATCCGGCTCCGCGATCGATTGGAGGTGGACGGTGTCGCAGCATGAGGGCAACGGAAACGCCCGAGACGACGAGCAGATGAGTCACGTGCACGAAGACACGATCGCACTCCTCGCTCTGGGGGAGAGTGTGTCGACGACGGATGACGATCACGTGCGGTCGTGCGTCTCGTGTCAGGCGAAGGTCGATCAACTCGGTGCCATCGCCCACAGCGCTCGGGCGGTGACTGACGAGGACAAGCCGGTGGCTCCACCAGATGAGCTGTGGGATCGGATCGCCATGGAGATTGACTCCGACGAACGGATCAGCCAGTCGGTGGCCGCCCCACGTGGCGCTCGGATGGGTTGGTTCGCTCTGGCTGCCGCGGTCGGTCTCCTGGTCGGGAGCGCGGGCACTGTGGTGCTGATGAACCAGTCTGATCCCGCTCCCGCCATCGCTCAGGCCACCTTGGAACCCCTTCCGGGGAAGGACTCAAGCGGAGTTGCGCAGGTGCTTCAGAAGGCCGACGGCCCCACGCTCGTCATCGACGTGCCCAATCTGCCGGAACCGGACGGGTACTACGAGGTGTGGATGCTCACCCCCGAGGCTGAGTCCATGGTGTCCATCGGCGTTCTTGGAGCCAGCGATGTGCAGGAGTTCTCCCTTCCCAGTGGGATGGACATGGAGTCTTTCCCTGTCGTGGACATTTCCCTCGAGCAATTCGACGGTGACGTCACGCACAGCACGGACAGCATCGTCAGGGGCGTCCTCGAGGCATAGATCGCACGGAAACGCTCGCACGCGACGTTTCTTGGCATGCTTACCCTGTGGCCATCGACGAGGTGTCTCTCGAGGAGCTGAGGCGCCGCTCCAGCGCGAAGTGGCGCACGTATCCGTCGGACGTACTGCCGGCCTGGGTTGCCGAGATGGACTTCACACTGGCCGAACCGATCGTCCATGCTTTGCGCAGCGCCGTGGACAACTCCGACACCGGATATCGCTGGGCGGACGACGTCCCCACGGCCTTGGCCGAGTTCACCAGCGCCGAGTGGAACTGGCAGATCGACCCCGGCAATGTGACGGTGCTCGCCGACGCGATGAGTTCGGTCGGGCAATCGCTACTCCACCTCACCGATCCGGGGTCGTCCGTCGTCATCAACCCGCCGGTCTACCCGCCGTTCTTCTCGACGGTCGAAAAGGTCGCGTTCCGACATCTGCGTGATGTTCCGTTGATCGTGGACGACGGTCGTTACCGATTGGACATGGACAGGCTCGCGGATGCCTTCGCCGATCCATCGGTTCAGGCCTACGTGCTGTGCTCGCCGCACAACCCCACCGGGACGATTCATCCGGCAGAGGATCTGCGCCGTATCGCCGAGCTCGCCGCCGACCACGATGTCGTCGTTATCGCCGATGAAGTGCACGCTCCGATGACGCTCGCGGGGGCGAAGCACACACCCTTTTTGAAGGCTGCCGCCGACGTCGCGGATCTGCGCGCGGTGGCGATCATGTCGGCATCGAAGACGTGGAATATCCCCGGCTTGAAGTGCGCTCAAGTGGTGGCAGCTCCGACCGTGGTCGAGCGTTTGCGCGAGCGCTTACCTATCGAAGTGACGTATCTCGTGGGGCATTTCGGCGTACTGGCGAGTCTTGCGGCGTATCGGGAGGGTGCTGCCTGGCGACGCGAGATGCTCTCGGCGTTGGATAGTCGTCGTCGTCAGTTGTTCACCGCGCTAGAGGACACGGCTGGAGTGTCGATGACCTGGCCGGAGGCGTCTTTTCTTGCCTGGGTTCGCATGGAAGGGCTGGGCGACGACCCTGTCGAAGTGATCCGGGAGCAAGGCAAGGTCGCGCTGACGTCCGGATCGGCATTCGGTTCTCCCGGTGTAGGGCACGTGCGCATAAATTTCGCGACGTCTGAAGCGATCCTGGCCGAGGTTGTGTCCAGGCTGGGATCGGTGGTGGCTGCTCATGCGTCGTAGCTTTATGGGGCTCGCTCGGTCTGCGGTGATCACGGTCACAGCGTTGGCGGTGAGTCTGCCGGCGGTGGTGGCCGCGCAGGGGGCCCACGCCGATGAGCACCGGAAATTGGATGCCGTGGCTATCGGTGACTCGGTCATGCTCGGTGCCAAATCTCAGTTGAAGGCAGCCGGCGTGCGAAAGGTCGACGCGGCTGTGAGTCGACAGGCGTCTATGGGTCCAGGGCTTGTTCGAGAACGAGGAGCCGCCCTTCCTACGCACGTGGTCGTCCACTTGGGAACCAATGGGACCTACACCTTGAAAATGTGCCGCCGACTCGTGCGCTCGGCCGGACCGACAAGAACCGTGTACTTGGTGACCGTCAAGGTTCCCAGGGCCTGGGAGGACGTGAATAACCTCACGATGCGCCGATGCGCCGAGAAATTCCGGAACGACCGCGTGGTCCTGGTAGATTGGAACTCCGTAGCCTCCAAGAACCCCGAGTTCCTGTACGCGGACGGCTACCACCTGCGCCCGGAAGGGGCGAAGGCCTTCGCGCGAATGGTCCGCAAGGCGATCTCGACTCCACGAGCGCCGTACTTCATCTTGCTCTAGTCGTCTGATCGTCCGTTGGATCGGTCCATTCGTTAGCCACGTCACACCGGGCCTGTGCCATTGCTCACAAGACAGCGTTTACACGCGAGTGTCGAGGTGCGAATGGCGCTGCGAAGCGGGAACCTCTCCATACCTCTCCATACCTCTCCCTCCAGGGGTCACCCAACTCGATCGGACAACGGAGTCACGATGGCACCACGGGGACTAGAAGACGCGCCTACACGCAACAAGCAGCTTCACGAATGGGTCGAGGAAGTCGCGGAGTTAACACAGCCAGACAGCATCGAATGGTGCGACGGGTCGACGCACGAATGGGACCGATTGACCGGGGAACTTGTCGATGCCGGAACGCTCATCAAGTTGAATCCGAAACGTCGACCGAACTCTTTCCTCGCACGCAGCGACCCAAGCGACGTGGCGCGCGTCGAACAGCGGACCTTCATCTGCTCGCAACGGGAAGTCGACGCGGGCCCGACGAACAACTGGGCCGATCCCAGTGAGATGCGAGCCACATTGAACGGTTTGTTCGCCGGGTCGATGCGTGGTCGCACCATGTACGTCATCCCGTTTTCCATGGGTCCGCTGGGGTCTCGTATCTCCCAACTAGGCGTCGAAATAACCGACTCGCCGTACGTCGTGTTGAGCATGCACATCATGACGCGCATGGGAACACCGGCACTGGAGGAGATCGGGGAGTTCGGTGAATTCGTTCCGTGTCTGCACTCAGTGGGCTTTCCGCTCATCGATGAAGCTGGAGTTGCCAGAGAAGACGTCTCGTGGCCGTGCAGCGACACGAAGTACATTGTCCACTTTCCACAGACGCGCGAAATCGTGTCCTACGGAAGTGGCTACGGCGGCAATGCTCTGCTCGGCAAGAAGTGCTACGCACTTCGCATCGCGTCGGCGATGGCGCGTGATGAAGGCTGGCTTGCCGAACACATGCTCGTCTTGCGAGTGACGTCGCCCGAGGGTGACGTCTTCCACATTTCCGCTGCGTTCCCGTCTGCCTGCGGAAAGACCAACCTGGCAATGCTCGAGCCCTCGATACCGGGGTGGACGGTCGAGACGATCGGCGACGACATCGCGTGGATGCGGTACGGCGAGGATGGCCGGCTGTACGCCATCAATCCCGAAGCCGGCTTCTTCGGCGTTGCTCCGGGAACAGGAATGGACACCAACGCGAATGCTGTTCGCACCCTCGAAGCAGGCAACAGCATCTTCACCAACGTCGCCCTGACGGACGACGGAGACGTGTGGTGGGAAGGCTTGACACCAGAGCCGCCGGCTCACGCCATCGATTGGAAGGGCCGGGATTGGACGCCGGACTCGGAGGAGCCGTCGAGCCATCCCAATGCACGCTTTGCCGTTCCCGCGGCGCAGTGTCCGACGATCGCGCCGAACTGGGAAGACCCCGCAGGAGTTCCGATCGACGCGATCTTGTTCGGCGGTCGGCGGGCGACGAACGTTCCCCTGGTGGCAGAGTCGCGCGACTGGGCGCACGGGGTCTTCATGGGTGCGACGATGTCCAGCGAGAAGACGGCGGCTGCCGAGGGGAATCTCGGCGAACTTCGTCGAGACCCTTTCGCCATGTTGCCGTTCTGCGGCTACAACATGGCGGACTACTGGGGGCACTGGCTTAAGGTCGGCTCGTTCACGCAACCAGCTGACCTTCCCCGCATTTATTCGGTGAACTGGTTCCGTCGCGACGCCTACGGACGATTCATCTGGCCCGGTTTCGGTGACAACTCGCGGGTCATCGACTGGATCATTCGGCGCATTGGTGGGACGGCAGACGCCGTCGAAACCGCTGTCGGTCTCCTGCCCGTGATCGATCAGTTGAATCTCGACGGCATCGACCTCAGCGACGACGACGTGCAGGAGTTGTTCCGAGTGGATGCGGAGTCCTGGAGAGCCGAGGCGGAGCTCACCGAGCAGTACTTCGAGCACTTCGGCGATCGCGTGCCCAGTGAGATGTGGAACCAGTTGAGCGAACTGCGGGCACGCCTCCGTTAGCCGGAGCTCGAAGCGGACAGTGAGTCATGTCCACCCTGCATAGTTGCAACGAGCACGGCCTTGATCGTGTGCAGCCTGTTCTCCGCTTGGCCGAACACGATGCTGGCGGGGGAGTCGAACACTTCCGATGACACCTCGACTCCGTCGCTTAGGCCGAACTCCTCGGAGACAAAGCGACCGATGTCGGTGTTGGTGTCGTGGTAGGCGGGGAGGCAATGCATGAAGGCGGCGCCCGGGGCTGCTTTCGACATAAGCGTGGAATCCACGCGGTAGGGGCGCAGCAGTTCTACCCGTTCGGCCCAGACGTCCTTCGCTTCTCCCATGGAAACCCAGACATCGGTATAGACGAAATCGACACCGGTGAGGCCGTCGTCGACGTCCTCGGTAAGCGTGATTCGAGCTCCGGACTCCTCGGCGCACTCATTCGCGATCTGCTGAACATCCTCAGCCGGCCATAGGGATTGGGGAGCGACGATGCGGACATCGCTGCCGAGGATCGCCCCGCTGACGAGCAGCGAGTTGCCCATATTGAAGCGCGCATCTCCGACGTAGGCAAAGGACGTGGTGGTTGAGGGTGCGTGCTCCCTCATCGTCATGAAGTCGGCGAGCGTTTGGGTCGGGTGCCACTTATCGGTCAGACCGTTAAAGACCGGAACGGTCGCGTGTTGGGCGAGTTCGACAACGGTCGCATGATCGGCGCCGCGATATTCGATTGCGTCGAAAACCCGCGAAAGGACTCGGGCGGTGTCCGCCGTCGACTCCTTGTGTCCGATCTGGCTCGATGTTGGATCCAGGACCGAACTGAAGCCTCCTTGCTGGGCGATGGCCGCTTCGAAGGACACGCGTGTTCGCGTCGATGTCTTTTCGAAGATCAGAGCGATGCCTCGCCCGTTCAGGCGCTGCTCCTCGTGTCCTGCGTGACGCTCGCGCTTGAGGTGCTCGGCGAGGTTCATCAAGTACGTCAGTTCCGCTGCCGAGAAGTCCTTCTCGGCGAGGAAATCGCGGCCCCGCAGGTCGATCGTCTCGCTCACCCACCGAACCTTAGCGGCGCCGCGCCGCACCTCAGCGGTTAAGCCGCGACCCTAGGAAGGGTCGCTGGCGGAGTCCTCGGCGAGCTTTTTCTTGACGTCGTCCATGTCTACGTCCCGTAGTGCTTGCACCAGGTTCTCCAAAGCCGGTTGTGGGAGCGCCCCCGCCTGGGAGTACAGGACGACGCCGTCACGGATAGCCATCAGGGTGGGAATCGAGCTGACCTGGAAGTAGCCGGCCAGTCCTTGCTCGGCCTCGGTGTCGACTTTGGCGAAGACGATGTCGGGATTCGCCTCGGCGACCTTCTCGAACACCGGGGCGAACGTCCGACATGGGCCGCACCAGGATGCCCAGAAGTCAACGAGCACGATGTCGTTGCCACCCACGACGGTGGCGAAGGTTTCTTCTGTCAGATTCTCCGTCGTCATGTGTATACCCTAGGGGGTATCGCATCTGATGATGTCACTGGGGTCGGAACGAGCTACCGAGCATTCGGCGACGACTCGCCGGGCTTTCGCGCGTGAACAACAAAGGCGGATGCGAGGAACATTCCACGCCATCCAGAGGTGTCGTCTTCCAGCGCTACATCCGCACGTCGAAATGCATCAGGATCTTCCGACTGCAGGTAGGGCATGCCTGCGTGGTAGTGGAAGTAGTGAACACGAACATCGTCGAAACCAGCACCCCCGAATAGTGCGGGAACCGTCAAGGGATTGTCGAAAGATTCGAGGATGTCATCGCCGGCGTCGGCTGATCGCGCGACGGCACCGGGAACGTCCATGCGAAGGCGCGCTGCGAGTTCGTGGTCGACCGCGTCGCGCACGGCTGGAGAGACCTCGTGCAGCAGCTGATCCATGAACAGACTGTGGGTGAAGCGATTGAAGGTGGACATGGCGAAGAGCAGGTTTCTGAATTCGATGAATACTTGACCACCCGGTTGGGTGAGGTCGAAGAGATTCCGAATGCTTGATTCCTTGTCGCCAATGTGCGGCAGCACCCCCATGGCGACGATCCCGTCGAATCGTCCCTCCGTGCAGATCGAGCGATAAGACGTGGGCTCCCGCAGATCGCCGTGAGTGAATCTCTCGGCGTCGAGACCGAGGGCTAGCGCCTGGTTCTGTGTCTGAACGACACATGCGTGGTCGATATCGAATCCTGACATCACGAACCCAGAGTCGGTGAACACCGACAGCGCGGCCCCCTGGCCGACGCCGATTTCAAGAAGACGCCGCCCGGGTGCCTCGAGGAGAGCGGGAAGCACGTAGCGGAAGGCAAAAGCGTTCGCCGGGTAATCCGTGGTCGGGTCAGCGACATCCTGGGGGACAGGATCGATGAAGGTGCTCATGGGGAGATCTTGGTCGTGGGTGGGCCGTATGGCGGCCGGGGGGTGAGTATCCGGGGCGAGTTCGGAGTCTGGGCACCGAATCGAACACGTACACTTGAGGAGTGAGTGACACCGGACCTCTCGAACCGCTTGCCTCGCCAGGCGGAGACACGCTCCTAGAGGAGCGCACCTCCTCGGTGGACGACGGCGATCACGAACGGTTCGCCCACTACGTCGAGAAGGACAAGATCGTCGAGAGTGTGGTCACCGGTAAACCCGTCACGGCGCTGTGCGGCAAGAAGTGGACCCCGGGGCGTGATCCGTCGAAGTTCCCCGTCTGCCCTGAATGCCAAGAGATCCATGCCTCGCTGCCGCGTGGCGGAGACTGACAGGTGCGTGGTCCCCTAGGCCTTGCTCTCGGATGCGTTCTGTTGAGTGCATGCACGGTCAACGGCGCCTCCGGCGGCGCCACGGGCGTCGCGCCCCCACCCGACGATGATCAATCAGAACTTGTTCTCCTGGATCCGTGTTCCAAACCTAATTTGACGACCGTCGAGCCGGGGGCCTTGACATTCACCACATCGGCTACGCCGGCCCCGCCGTACTTTCTCTCCGATCAACCCGCGGACCGGCTAGGGCTCGAATCAGAACTCGCTTACGCCGTCGCCGAGCAGTTGGGTTTTCGACCGCAAGAAGTGACGTGGGAATTCGCGCCGGCGCAGGATGTTCTGACGGGAAGCTTCCTCGACTTCGACATAGCCGTGGACGGGTATGTGGCACGCCCCGAGGAGTTCCCGGCAATCGCATTCTCAACTCCGTACTTGGAGACGACCACAGTGCTCGACGTCGCCGATGACGACGCCCGCCGTGTTCTTCTCGGAGTCAGCCAACAGACGCAGCCATCGAGCCTGCGCTTCGCCGCACCTGTTCAAGGAACGGGGCGACCCTGGCTTCTGAGCAAGGGATGGATCCCCGAAGGCGGGGGACTGGCGATGTGGGCACGCGCCGGAACCGAGATGCAGGAGGCGCGGATCGTCACCGATGCGCAACTCATCGACGAGCCCACTCGGCAATGGCTGGAGAGCGTCGCGGACATCGACGTCTCCAATGTTGCCGGTGTCGATCCTCCGGATATCGCGCTGTCCTTCGCCATGGTGCAAGGAAACCCACTTGCAGCCTGCGTCGACCGCGCCCTTGCTGAATTGTCCGAATCCGGGGAGTTGGAGACCATCACTGAAACCTGGCTCAACCCGGAAATGTGGCGCATCGACGACTAAACAAGGCTCTGATCGCCCGACATAGGGGTTCATCGGTCGATGACGTCCCCAAAATTCGGGCTATCGCCCCTAACATTGGGGCGGTATTTGGGGAGACACCCCGTCGCCAGCATCGGGAGGATGCGCATGTCGAACTCTGACGTAGTGATAGTAGAAGACGACGACCTGATGGGGTCGATCGGCAAGAACTGGTGGATCCTGCTCGCTTTGGGAGCCGTCACCTTGATCCTGGGGATCTGGGCCGTTCTAAACACAGCTACAGCTGCTGAAATCGTGGCGGTCATTTTCGTCATCTGGCTCATCGTGTCCGGCATCTTCAGCGTCGTTCGCGGTTTCGCTCCTGGGCTGACCGGCGGGATACGCACCCTCTACTTCATCACCGGTGCTCTGTCGATCGTCCTGGGCTTGCTTGCGACGCGCGCTGAAGTCAGCACCGGCCAGGCTGGCGAGTGGCTGCTGGGAATTTTCATCGGTGTCGCCTTCCTCTTTCAAGGGCTCGCCGCTCTCGTGGAGGGCTTTTCGAACAAGGACGGACGTGGCTGGAACATCTTCTTCGGTGTCATCCTGCTCATCGGCAGTGTCATCTGCCTGGTGACTCCGGTTGGGTCCTTCCAAGTTGTTGTTTGGATAACAGCAATCTGGTTGATCATCATCGGTATTTTCGAGATCATCGCGGCCTTCCGAGTGAAGTCCGCAGCGAAGGTCTGAGTCAGTCATCACCAACTGACAACACAGAGTCGACGAGGGGCGGGCCATTGGCCCGCCCCTCGCTTGTCGCTCGCATGCATGGTTGGCTGACGTCATGGCCGCCGAGACGTCACAAACACTCGATCGAGGGCTGCGGGTCCTCGAGGAGGTGGCGGATTCCGCCAAGGGTTTGACCATCACCGAGATCGCCGGGCGGATGGGAATCGGACGCACGGTTGTTTATCGACTGGTCGTCACGCTGGAACAGCACGCGTTGATCCGACGAGGATCCGATGGGCGTTGTCGGCTGGGTCTCGGTGTTCTCGCCATGGGTCGCCAATTGCAGCCTGTTGTTCGAGACGCGGCGTTCCCCGCGCTTCGGATGCTGTCGGACGCCATCGGATGTACCGCGTATCTCTCTCTCGTCGATGGCGGGGAGTCTGTTGCCGCTCTCGTAGCCGAGCCAAGTCGATCGGACATGCACGTGACGTATCGAGTCGGTAGCCGCAGTGCGTTAGAGGCTGCCGCAGCCGGCCGGGCCATCTTGGCTGCCAGGACCGCCGGAACGAGGCCGCTGGACCCTCCGTGGGTCGTCGCGAGCGAAGACGGAGCACCGGGGGTGTTTGGACTCGCCTCCCCGGTCACGGGTGTTCCCGGCCTTGAGGCCAGTGTGGGGGTCGTGTCCTTCCGGGAGCTCGAGGAGTCCGAGGTTGGTCCCCGGGTTTCTCGTGCAGCGGGGGATATCGGCCGGGTCCTGCGCTAGGGCAGACACTCCCGCACCCCCCGGGTTCGACGCCCGAGGGTCGCCATGACGCACAATGCTTGGATGCGTCGTCTTCCCCCCATTGCGTTGACCCTTACCGCCCTGATCGCAGGCCTGTTGGTGGGGCAGGTCGGTGCAGCGTCTCCTGCTTATGCGAACACGCCGGACAAGGTGATCAGCGGATGGATGCCGTACTGGATGACCTCTCCGAGTCGACCCGTGGGAATCGACAGCGCCGTCGCGAACGCTGATCTCTTTGAAGATGTGTCCCCTTTCTGGTACTCGGCGATCGCCCGCAAAGGCGGCGGTGTGCAAGTGGCGCTCAATCCCAACTTCACGAACGGCAGCGCCAATGTGGCGTGGGCGATGGAACGTTTGCGGGCCGCTGGGATGGTGGTCATTCCCGCTATCGCCGACGCCTCGGGCAAGGGACGAATGGCTGCCACGCTGGCCGACCCTGCTCTGAGAGGTCAGCACGTGGCAGACCTCGTGGCCCTGGTGGTCAACAATGGCTACGACGGGCTCGACCTCGACTACGAGAACTTCGCGTTCGTCGATGGCAGCAAGACGTGGGATGCCACGTTGCCGAACTGGACGACGTTTGTTGCGGAGTTGGGCGCTGCGCTGCGTGCGCAAGGGAAACTGCTGTCGGCAACCGTCCCGGGACCGTGCGATACGCGAAATCGTTGCGGTGGTCGGTCCGGATACTGGGTCTACAACATTCCGGGGATCGCTCCGCACGTCGATCGAATTCGGATCATGGCCTACGACTACACGGTGAGGTCGATCGGCCCGATCGCTCCCATTGATTGGGTGCGCGCGAATGTCGAGCACGCCGTCACGGTGATGGATCCGGCCAAACTGCAAATCGGAGTGCCCACCTATGGCCGGGCGAGGACCAGAACGAAGGCCGGCGGCGGCTACCGGCTGTCCGGCGTGTGTCCGAGCAAGAATGGATCGGCGTCAGAAAGGCGTGCGTACCGATCGGCGACGTCCATGGCCGCGGTCACCGCTGCCAAGATTCCTGCGCTACTCGAGCGCTACGGCCTGACCGAGGTGGATGTCCGCTGGGATCCGGTGCGTCAAGAGAGTTCGTTCCGTTACACGAAGAATGTGGACTGGACCGACTCGTCGGGAACACCTCAGACATGCCAGGCCAAGCGCCAAGTCAACTTCGTTGGGCCCGACGGTGTGCTCGCCCGCACACAACTGGTCGGTCAGTACGGATTGAATGCTGCTGCCCTCTGGACCATCGGTGGTGAGAACCCCGCTCAGTGGCCAGGCATCAGGAGTTACGCGCAATCCCTCGCCCCGGCCGAAGCGGTCGTCGCCATCGCCGTCACCCCGGCTGTGGTCTTCGGTCAGCCGACGTCCATTGCCGGAGGGGTGACGTTCAACGGTGCTCCGGTACCCAATGTGCCCGTGACGGTGGAATTCCAACCCACCGGCAGCGAAGAGTGGCAAGCCCTGCAGGTAGCGGCGAGCGGGCCGGATGGTGCCGTGGCGTTCCAAGTCCAGCTGCCATCTTCAGGACGGGTCCGGCTGACCGTGCCGGAGACTGGGGGCATAGCCGCATCGCAGAGCCCCGCCGCCGAGGTCGCCGTGGGTGCAACGGTCAGCGCCAAAGCAAAAACGAAGAAGGTTTCTTCGGGCGCCCCGATTCGGGTCCGGGCGATTGTGCGACCGGCCCAAGCGAAGCAGAAGGTGATTCTTCAAGTTCTGAAGAAGGGAACATGGCGAAAGGTCAAGGGTGCGCGCACGAATGCCAAGGGTCGGGTCACGACCAAGGCGAAGGCCCAGAAAGCAAAGAAGCGCTGGACCTACCGGGTGGTGTCGCGAGCCAAGGGCGGGCTAGCGCCCGGGGTCTCGCAGGAATTCGTCATCCGGGTCAAGAAGAGATAAGTAATTGGTCGGCGGTTCGATGGCGGGCTTAGACGCGCGCTATGTCGAACCAGCGCAAGGTTTCGAAGTCATCTGAAGCACCGGGAACATGAGTGATGAGGTCTGGCTCTGCCAGCGAGCGAAGCAGCGAGCAGGCGGAGGCCAGATAGCCCTCGAGCGCTGACTCAGGCGCTCGCTCGTTGTGCACGGTGTAGGTCAGTCGGCCGTTCGCGTCGTAGGACAGATGCTTCAATCGAAGCGGAGGTTCGATCGGTCCGTTCTCGTGTTGCCACAAACCCGAAGCGGCGTCGAACCGGTAGTAGGGCAGCAGACGGTGGCCGAACTCCGATGTGAGATGCACAGCGGTGACGAGGTAGTCAAAGACCGACTCGGAGATGAAGTAGTTGAAGTTGATCCTGGTCCAGCCCGGCTTGATACCCTCGCAGCCCTGACTGATCTCGCGCTCGAATTCGTGCGACCGGTCCACGTCGATGCCGAGCAGTCGGTGACCGTAGGGACCTGCGCAGGAGCAGCCGCCGCGCGATTGGATACCGAAAAGGTCGTTCAGGACCGCAACGATGAAGTTGTGGTGAAGGTATCGACCGTTGGGCCGACGGACAACGAAACTGGTGATGGATAAGCGCTGGGCGTCGGTGTTTCCAAGGACCTCGATGGTCGGGTTTGTGCTCCAGCTGTCGATGGCGCGGCGCACGAAGTCTTCCTCGCGGGCCTGAATCACATCCACTCCCACGGCGTCCTTGAGGTCGAAGACCAAACCAGCGCGGATCGACTCGACGATGGCGGGGGTGCCTGCCTCTTCCCGATGCTCAGGGTCGGTCAGGTAGAGGTGCTGGGTGGGGTTGACATAGGCAACGGTGCCGCCACCGACGCTGTCGGGAACGGTGTTGGTCACGAGCTCACGTCGGACGAGCAGGACACCGGGCGTACCTGGCCCGCCGACGAACTTGTGCGGGGATAAGAAGACGGCGTCCTTGTAGGAGAGTGGGTGCTCGACGCAGCGCGGGTTCATGTCGATGTCGACGTACGGACCGCATGCGGCGTAGTCCCAGAAGGCGAGAGCTGAATGCTCGTGCAGGAGGGTACTGATCGCGTGCGTGTCGGTGACGATGCCGGTCACGTTGCTGGCGGCACTGAACGAGCCGATCAGCAGCGGGCGGTTGCTGAATTCCTCGAGCCGTTGGCGAAGGATGTTCAGATCGAGGTGCCCGTCGGCGTCCTCTGGGATAGCGATCACATCGGCGATGGACTCTCTCCATGGGAGCTCATTGCTGTGGTGTTCGTAGGGGCCGATGAAGATCACGGGTCGTTCGTACACGGGCACGTGATCGCTGAGGTGGTATTTGTTGTCGAGGTCGGCCGGTATCCGCAGTCCGAGCAGACCGATGACCTTGTTAACGGCTGCAGTGGATCCGGAGCCGCAGAAGATCAGGCACGTTTCGTCACCTGCGTTGACGGCCTTCTTGATGCGCGCACGAGCATCCTCCCGAAGGCGCGTTGTCTGGAGTCCGGTCCCACTGGATTCGGTGTGTGTGTTGGCGTATCGAGGCAGCACCTCGTCACGGATGAATTCTTCGATGAATCTGAGTGCGCGTCCGGAGGCGGTGTAATCGGCGTAGGTGACACGGCGAGGACCAAAGGGACCGTGGATCACGTGATCGTCACCGATCACGGATTCACGGATCCGGTCCAGAATCGGCCAAGACGTGAGATCGTCACGAGGCGGTGGAATGGACTGACGCGTCCGCTCCAGATTTATCCCGCAGGTGCCCTCGACCATGGGAGTAGCGTACGGGGGCGTCGCCAGTGCCGCAGGGTGCTGCGAGAATAATGTCGTGGTGTACGCGTCGATTGCCGTGGAGGCCGCTCCTCAGGAACAGGTGGACGAGGTCGTCGAAACCCAGCGCCCGTGGATAACGATCGTGTGGAACGACCCGATAAATTTGATGTCCTATGTCACGTACGTCTTCATGACGTACTTCCATTTCTCCCGCGAGAAGGCCGAGAAGCTCATGAACGATGTCCATCACGAGGGTCGGGCAGTGGTTTCGTCTGGTACGAGAGAAGAAATGGAGCGGGACGTTAGTGCCATGCACTCCTACGGCCTGTGGGCCACCCTTCAACGAGACGACTGACGAGCAGCGACGATGACGTACGGATTTCAACGAACCGCGACCGGTCGCGTTGTTTTGCGCGTTGATGACGTGGAACGCGGCTTGCTGATGTCCGTGGCGCGTCAGGTCATGGATCTTGTGCAGCCGGCCGAGGCGTCCCCCGATCAGGATCCGTTGGCGGCGCAAGTGGGCTGGGTCGATGGGGACGTGGGAATTTCCGACGACCCCGCAGTGGCCCGACTCCTGCCCGACGCGTACGACGATCCTGACGACGCACGCGATTTTCGTCGATTCACCGAGAACGATCTGCGTCAGTCGAAGATGCAGCATGCGATGACCGTGCTGGAGGAGATCGAGCGATCAGGAGAAAAGGTCTCCGTGACGTCGACCGATAGTTGGCTCGGGCTGCTCAACGATGCGCGCATCGCTATCGGCACACGCATTCAGATTTCTGAAGACAACCACGGGGAGCTCGCAGAGCTGCCTGACGACGATCCCCGATCGGGCTTGTTTCATTTCTACGACTGGCTGACGTTCCTTCAGGAATCGCTCGTGCGCTGCATGACCCCGGCTCTCTACGGATTTTCCGATGACAACGTCCCTGTGGCGGAGGACGAGGAGTAGCCGGGACGACCGGAAGCCTCACAGCCAAAAGACAGCGGATCGGATGCTGCTGAGCATCCGATCCGCTGTCGTCGTTCGGGTGGAACCCGAGCGGGCGATCCCTACCTGCTGGAGGGTGCCTCTTCGAGCTCTGCCTCGTTGAACTCCGCTGAGTCCACCGAGCTCTTCTCGCGAGCGATCTTGTAGATCAGCAGGCCGAAGAGACACTTGGCGAGCACGTCCGCGAGGGAGTACCCGACCTGGCGCCAGACGAAGGCGTCTGCACCTTCAATTCCCATCATTGGAATCAGGTAGGAGATGGGGTAGACGCCCCACGTTGCGAGGAGCAACCATCGAAGACCGTTGATGTCCTTGGCCACCTGGCCAGGCTGCGTTTTCGTCGCCTTCGTGAGTTCCACGAACAGGATGTACAAGATGTACAAGAACGGGATTGTGGACAGCGCGCCCCAGATGGCCTTCGGGGCGGTGTCGACTGCAATCTCGCCCGGGTAGCCCAGGATGATCATCAATGCAGACGCAGGGATGAGCTTCAAGAGCAGGGACTTCCGTATTGCACGCGGGAGCGCCAGAACTGCAATCGTCTCGAAGAGCAGTAGCGGCACGGTGAGCAACCAGTCAACGTAGCGGTAGCCCTCGTTGAAGCCTTCGCCATTGACGAAGACGTATTCCATCGCATTCTGCGTTGCGGCCATCTCGCCAGCGTCGACGGCGACGAACGACCCCTTGAAGGAGTCGAAGATCCGCCAGTAGTGGTAGGCAGCTATCAGACAGACCATCGCCGAGACGACGAGGGCCATGCGGTAACGGGCAAGAACACGCCCCTGCACCGCGAGTAGGAATACGAACGTCGCCAGCATGGACGCCAGCGCGAACGAGAGAATGTTGTAAACAGTTTGGTATTGCGAGTAGTCGAGATTAACGACGTCCACTCAGGCCTCCATGCATGAGAGATGGCCGCCGGGAGGCGGCCACCGGTGGTTTTCAGTTCCTCCGCGCTGTTCCCCGAAGAGCACAGCGTCCCTAGCGTGGTGGCCGTCAAAGCCGAGGTCAAGTGGAACAAGACACGAGGAGCAAACTGCGACACAAAGTGGTCCTATTTGTCCGTTTAATCACTAGTTGTTACAGATCATGTCCCTCATCATGATTCTTTCTGGAGCGCTTCTGACTATGCCCGCCTACCTTCTGGACCTGGACTGCAGAGAGGGCTCGAGATGTCCGTCGATGTTCGTATCCCAACCATTCTGCGCGCCCATACCGGTGGGAGAAGCGTGGTCTTTGTCGAAGGTGCATCGCTGCAGGACGTCATCACGAACCTCGACATCGACTACTCCGGTATCGGCCAGCGGCTCCTCGACGAGGGAGGACTTCGGCGTTTCATGCATGTGTACCTGAACGGCGAAGACGTGCGATTCCTTGACGGCCTGGACACCGACGTTGCAGTCGGAGATTCCGTGACGATCCTGCCGGCTGCGGCCGATGGGTTGCTCGCCTAACCGGAAACGGGCAGTTCTACGCCGCCTCTCTGAGCCGCCGTCACGTCGGACGGGCGCGTGCGCGCATGCCCACGGGCGCTCGTGCACATGCGAAAGGGCACTCGGTGCCCTTTCGGGGGATCCGAGTGCCCTTTCGAGATGAAATGGGAGCCCGCAGGGCTAGGCCGTTTGGCTAAACCACAGTTTCGCCTTATGTGTGTTGACGATCAGGACGACGATCAAGTTGAGGATGATCTGCGCCGCGCCACCCGAGTCGAAGTGGAAGAACCCGAAAACGATGTTGATAACGGCGAAGACCGAGATGAGTACCTGCGCCGTCTGGCTTCCTGCGAATGTCAACTGTGTCAGCCAGAAGTAGATCAGGCCCATCACGACGGCGAGGAAGCCGTTGAACAGGAGCCAGAACACGGTTTGGCCCTCGAAGAGCGTCCCGAGCTTGATTCCCAGCCAATACATCAACATCCACACACCGAAAACGATGTTGATGACGCCGAGAATGGCCGTCAAGATGCCCACGATCGTGACGCCTGCGGGGCGCTTGATTGCGGTGTCCGACATGTTCCCTCCTCAGGGGAAGTCGCGCAGTCTCCTTGACTTCGCGACTTTGAGGGTAGAGACCAGGACCCCTTCGGCGGCTGGGGCGCGCCGTACGCTTAGCGGGCCATGACGAACAACGCGCCGATCGGGGTATTCGATTCGGGTTTCGGAGGCCTCACGGTCGCTCGGGCGATTATTGATCAACTCCCTGCTGAGTCGATTCGTTACGTCGGGGATACCTCTCGAGGCCCGTACGGTCCACTACCAATCGCTCGGGTTCGCGAGTATTCACTCGAAATTATGGATCGTTTGGTCAACGACGGAGTCAAGGCCTTGGTCATCGCCTGCAACTCGGCCAGCGCTGCCACCCTGCGGGACGCTCGCGAAAGGTACGAGGTTCCCGTCATCGAGGTTGTGCATCCAGCCGTTCGTCGTGCCGTCTCGGCGACGCGTGGTGGCCGCGTCGGTGTTGTCGGAACCGAAGCGACCATCGCATCCGGGGCATACATCGATGCATTCGCGGCGGCACCTCAAGTCACCGTTCACTCGCAGGCGTGTCCACGCTTCGTCGAACTCGTGGAAGCGGGAGTGACGAGCGGCGACGAAGCCATCGCGGTGGCACGTGAGTACCTGGCTCCACTCCAGGAGTCCGAGGTCGACACCCTCGTGCTCGGGTGCACGCACTATCCATTGCTGACCGGTGTGCTTGCGTACGTCATGGGGGACGACGTCACCCTGGTGTCGAGCGCGGAAGAAACAGCGAAAGACGTCTACCGGGTACTAGTAGCCGGGGACCTTCTTCGCAGCGAAGGTGAAGGGTCACCTACGCATGCGTTCCTTGTTACCGGCGACCCGGATGATTTCGAGGGCCACGGTCGCCGGTTTCTCGGTCCGGAAATAGGGCGCGTTAGTTCGCTGTAGTGCGATCGACGTCGCGAATAGCGGAGAGCGACAGCGTCACCATGAGCGTGACAACGAGCGCCGCCGCGAGAACGGGATAGACCGCTCGGACTCCCCACTGCTCGGACGCAGCCCCGGTTGCCAGCATTGCCAGTGGTGGAAAGACGTAGAAGGCCGTCAATTGAATGCTGAACACGCGGCCTTGTTCATGGGCGGGAATGCGTTCTTGCACCAGTGTGTTCAGCAGGGGCTCCATGGGCCCCCAACTGAGACCAAGAACAAGGCCGAAGACCACCAGCAGGGGGAGTGGGGGCAGGAACGACATCGGAATCACGCTTATTGCCGTCCCGATCAGGGCGGCGCGAATGATCTGGAAATGCGTCCATCTCTTGCTCAGCCACCCAAAGGACACGGCGCCGACAACGCTTCCTCCAGCCAAGCCCGCAATAACGAATCCCAGGCCTTCGGGCTGTCCGAGGCTTTCGAAGTACACCGGAAGGATCACACTCTCCGTTGGCAGATAAACCCCGGCGAGCACCATGATCGCAATAGTCAGCGTGCGCAGGGCCTTGTCGCTCCACAGCGCAACGAGTCCGCGGGTAAGGCCCACCGCACCGGTGTCCGAGTCATTGAGGATGCGTGACTCCTGGCCCAGGTCACCCACGCGCATCGCCCAGATGCATGCCGCGGCGACGACGAATAGGCCTCCGGGAATCCACATAGCTTGTTCGGCTCCCATCGTGGCGATGAGGCCGGCACCAATCAGGGGCCCAACCGTCCAGCCAACCGCGAAGAGCGCCTCGTGAACTCCGTTCAGCGTTGCCAACCGGACGCCACCGGCCCGAGCAGCATCAACGATGAGCGATTTACGGGCGGTGTAGCCCGCAGGATCGAGGCTCGATCCGACTATCGCGAGGACCAGGATCCACGTGAGATCGAGACCGACAAGCCAGCCGACCACGGGAAAGGCGAACACGGACACGGCCGATGCGATGTCTGAAACTACGCTGACCGACTTTCGGCCGACGCGATCGATGGCTATACCGACAGCCGGGACGACGAGGACGGCTGGAATGGTGGAGACGGCGGCGACTAGCCCGGCTGCTGCAGCCGATTCTGTTCGCTCGAGCACCAGCCACGGGACGATGATCATCACTGCGCCGTTTCCCACTCCAGACGCAAGGTTGGCCATCTGAAGGAGAACCACGGGCGTCCGGCCGTTATGCACGCTGGATAGTGTCACGCCCATGACGAGATCCGATGGACGCACCTCAGACCAACTTCGACCCGTCTCCTTCGAGCGGCATTGGTCAGAGCATGCCGAGGGATCGACCCTGGTGTCTTTCGGTAAGACGAAGGTGCTGTGCACCGCGTCCTTCACCCCCGGCGTCCCACGTTGGCTGAAAGACTCGGGAACGGGGTGGGTCACCGCCGAATACGCGATGTTGCCGCGGGCGACCACCACGCGCAATCAGCGTGAATCGGTCAAGGGCAAACTGGGAGGACGAACTCAGGAAATCTCCCGGCTGATCGGTCGCAGTTTGCGTGCGGTTGTAGACATGTCGGTCCTCGGTGAAAACTCCATCGTTATCGACTGCGATGTTCTGCAGGCCGACGGTGGAACGAGAACAGCGGCCATCACGGGCTCCTACGTCGCGCTCGCCGACGCCTTGTCGTGGGCAAGAAGCGAGGGGCATATTTCCACCGACCCTCTGATCGACTCGGTAGCCGCCGTGAGCGTGGGGATCATCGACGGCGAACCCAGACTGGACCTGCACTATGACGACGATGTTCGCGCCGAGACTGACATGAACGTGGCGATGACCGGTGAAGGGAATTTTGTCGAGGTGCAGGGGACTGCCGAGGGTGAGCCTTTCGACCGCGGATTGTTGGACGAGCTGTTGAATCTTGCCGCCGCTGGCATCGCCGACCTGACGATTCAGCAGAAGGCGTCGCTGTCGGCATGAGCCACCGCGTCGTGCTAGCGACTCGCAACCAGCACAAGGTCACCGAGCTCCGGCGAATCCTGGCGTCGTCCAGTCTCGACGTCGACCTGGTGGGAACCGAGAGTTTCCCCGATTTACCCGATGTGGCCGAGACAGGTAGCACGTTCGCCGCAAACGCTCTCCTGAAGGCGAGAGATGTGGCTCAGCGCACCGGGCTGGTCGCCATTGCCGACGACTCGGGATTGTGCGTCGACGCCCTGAACGGGATGCCGGGAATCCTCTCGGCCCGTTGGGCTGGGTCACACGGTGACGATGCGGCGAACCTGGAGCTTCTCCTTGCCCAACTCGCCGACGTTCCAAGCAAGAGGCGGGGAGCGGCCTTTTATTGCGCGGCGGCCGTGGCCACACCCGACGGTGACGAGCGGGTGGTCGAAGGCGTGCTCGAAGGAAGCTTGATTACCGAGCCCCGGGGCAGCAACGGCTTCGGATACGACCCGATCTTCACTCCCCTCGGCTACGCACTCACTACCGCCGAGTTGATCCCGGAGGAGAAAGACGCCATCAGCCATCGAGGACACGCCTTCCGAGCGCTTGTGCCGGTCCTGGGTGAACTACGCTCCGATGTGACGACTTCGTAATGCCGAAGTTTCTCGTCACCGACGTTTCGCGACACCGAAGGATCTAGCAATGGCCCAGGTCAGCGACCACTACAACGGCTCTGCTCCGTCCTACCACGAGCAGTACGACCCGGAGAAGATCTGGACCAACGCCGAATATCCCGCCAATTACTTCCGGCTCAACAAGGTGATGCGGATCCTGAAGAGTCGCAACGTTGCGAATGTGTACGAACTCGGCGCCGCAGAGGGAAGCCCGATCGTCCGCATCGCCCAGGAACTCGGTGTGGATGTCCGCGCCAGCGATCTGTCCAGCGAAATGGTCCGCCTAGGCAAGGAGAACTTTGAGCGCAACGGCCTCGACCCTGATCTGCACACCCAAGTGGACATTAACGATCGGGATGCGGTCCGCGCCGAGGTCGATCGGGTTGGTCAATTCGATGCTGTCATCGCGCTCGGGGTCATCCCGCACGTGGAAGACGATGCATGGTTCGTCGAGGCGATGTCGTTGTTCCTCAAGCCCGGCGGAACACTCATTCTTCAGTTTCGCAACGCAATGTTCTCCATGTTCACGTTCAACCGCCTCACCAAGGAGTTCATCCTCGACGACCTCATGGCGCCGATCGGACAGCAGTTCAAAGACCAGGTGGCCACCGACCTTGATCAGCGCCTTGCCGTGGACAAGCCCCCGAAGCGAGAGTGGGACAAGGACGCTCCGGCCTACGACGAGATTCTGGCCCGCTTCCACAACCCGTTCGAGATCTCCGATGTTGTGGCGCAACGAGGCTTCGTCGACTTGTCCTTCACCTGGTACAACTTCCATCCGACGTACCCGATGATCTCGGGTGGTATCGATCCCACCGAGTATCGGCGGCAGCAGATCGAGCTGGAAGATGACGAATCTTGGCGCGGCATGTTCTTGTGCTCGGCTGGGATGATCGTCGCCACGAAAGCGGCCTAAGGGGCGCGTGCCTGGTGCGGAAGGCGGGAGTTGAACCCGCACGCCCGAGGGCACTGGTACCTAAAACCAGCGTGTCTGCCGTTCCACCACTTCCGCGTGGGATCGAAAGCCTAGGGCACCCTACGTGCGGCGAGAATCGACGGACGGGCCCTTAATGCAAGTCTTTTGCAAGAACGTGGAGTTCGCCATAAACTTCCGGCATGCGTCCGTTTCCCTTTGTCATTGCCAGCGTTTCCGCCGGCACCCTCGTGCTGTCCGGTTGTGGAGGGTCCGACGACTCCGCGCCGGAGTCTGACGGCGACTCGATTCTCGTCGCCACTACCGTTTCCCCGATCACCTCGATCGTGTCTCGAGTGGGCGGCGACTGTGTCAGTGTGCGGGGCATCGTGCCGGAGGGGACCAACTCGCACACCTTCGAACCCGCGCCGTCCGTGGCGGCTCTCTTGAGCGACGCGGATGTCGTGTTCATCAACGGCCTGAAGCTGGAAGATCCGACATTGGCCATGGCGGAGGCAAATATGGCCGACGGCGCAGAGTTGGTGGAGCTGGGAACCGTCGCCCTCCCCGAGGAGGACTACATCTTCGACTTCTCCTTCCCCGAAGAGGACGGCAAGCCGAACCCGCATCTGTGGACCGATCCGACGTACGCCATCGTCTACGCGGACATCGTTCGTGAGGTCCTCAGTGAGCGCGACCCCGAGTGCGCAGACCAGATGCAGGAGAACTTCGGGGCCTTCGCTGCGCAGGCTGAAGAACTGGCCGAGGCCGTCCGCCTGGACCAGCAAACAGTCCCCGCCGGGGGCCTGAAACTCGTGACCTACCACGACGCCTATGCCTACTTCGCGGAGAACTTCGGTTGGCAGGTGGTCGGTGCTGTCCAGCCCAGCGACTTCGCCGACCCGACCCCGTCCGAAGTCGTCACCTTGATCGAGCAAATCCGCGCCGAAGGAGTTCCGACGATCTTCGGATCCGAGGTGTTCCCCTCAAACGTGCTCGAAGAAGTCGGCAACGAAACCGGCGTCCGCTACGAGCAGTCGCTGCGCGATGACGATCTGCCGGGTGCTCCGGGCGAGGAGAATCACTCATGGCTCGGATTGATGCAGTACAACTTCGCCACCATGATCGAGGGCCTCGGCGGTGATGCATCGAACGTTCGGGCGGTCGACATCACGAGCCCGGTTTCGGATACCGCGGACTATCCACAGTGACCGGCACCGGTGTCGGCCCCGAACTCATCAGGCTGATCGAAGTCGATGCTGGCTACAACCACCAGACGGTCCTGCATGACGTGAATATTCACGTACATGAAGATCAATTCACCGGGATCGTTGGGCCGTCCGGGTCGGGAAAGACCACCCTTCTGCGTCTACTGCTCGGCATCATCCGGCCCATGTCCGGCTCGATCGATCAGATCGAGGATCTCCGGACGGCGTACGTGCCCCAACTCGAGACAGTCAACTGGGATTTTCCGATCACCGTTCTTGAATGCGTTCTCATGGCGGGACAACCAGCCTACGGGCGGCGCTTCACCTTGCCGTGGGGCAACGCTCGAGAGAAGGCCAGTGCCAGGGAGGTGCTCGAGCGGTTGAACATCGCACATTTGGCCGACCGGCAGATTCGACAACTGTCGGGTGGACAACAGCAGCGCATGTTCCTCGCGCGCGCCCTCTATCGCCAACCGCAACTGCTCTTACTCGACGAGCCCACCAGTGGCGTGGATGTTTCCACCCGGCATGACGTTCTTCATCTGCTCGCAGACCTGCACGAGGACGGTGTGGCGATCGTCTTGACGACACATGACTTGAACGGCATGGCGGCTCACCTGCCGCACCTCATCTGCGTCAACCATCACGTGATCGCCGACGGAACACCAGAGGACGTGATTCGCCCTGAGGTTCTGGAAAAGACCTACGGAGCGCGCATGGAAGTTCTCGAGCATCTGGGTATGCGCGTGGTTGTCGATGACGGAGGCGAGCGAGGAGATCGAGTCGAGCAAGTAGATCGAGCGTCGCAGGTGGAGGCTTGATGGAGGCGATACTCGAGCCGCTGGGATACACCTTCTTCCTGAAGGGCCTCCTCGTCGCGGGGCTCTCCGGGGCGCTGCTCGGCTTTATCGGCGTGTACATCGTGCTGCGCGGCATGAGCTACATCGGTCACGGGCTTTCCCATTCGATCTTCGGGGGCTTTGCCGCTGTGCAACTCTTCGCCACGCAGTTCTACATCCTCGGCGCGGGGTTGTGGGGAATCGCATCTGCTCTAGCAATCAACGCCGTATCCAAGCGAAGCCGGCTCGGTGCCGACGCCGCGATCGGAGTGATCACGACCGCGTCGTTCGCCTTGGGTGTCGCCCTGTTCGCGCGGTTCGGGTCCAGTGGCCCGTCCTTCGAGAACGCACTTTTCGGATCCATCCTGGGGATTTCCGTCGAGCAGATCGTGGGGCTCGTCGCCGTCTCACTGCTGGCAGTGATCTTCGTGTTCGTGCGCTATCGGGCGCTGTTATTCACGACGTTTGATCCCGACGTTGCCAATGTGTCGGGTGTGCGCGTCGGCCGGGTGGAAGCCCAGTTGATGATCATCCTGTCGTTGTCGATCTTGGCCACCTTGACGGTTATCGGTGTCACGCTCGTCGCTGCGATGCTCGTCATCCCAGCGGTCGTGGCTCGTATGGTCACCGATTCGTTCTCTCGCATGTTGGCCTGGAGCACCGCCGTGGGAACGGTCAGCGGCCTGGTTGGCATGTATGTCAGTTACTACGCCGAGGTTCCGTCGGGAACCATGATCGTGCTGGTGGGCACCGCGATATTCCTCGTGGTCTTTGGATTCGCGGGAAGTGCACGACGACGAAAGTCGGCGGGGTTGGACGCGCACGTAGAGCCTGTTCCCTCATCGACTGCCGCGCGGTAGTCATCTGGAACTTCCACCGACCTTCGTGGGTCCCGGCGTTCGTCGTAGGCTTACGGCGTTCAACGCCCGCTAGAGGAGACCCGTATGGCCGACAGCACGCCCACTCCACCGTCGCTGCTCGTCGATGAGCGAACGCACGTCGCCGCTGCGCGAGAAGAACTGTTGGCGTCGTTAACCAACCTGAAGGCGGAGGCGGCGCCGGGAGCGCTGGCGCAGCGTGCACTCGGCGCAGCCAAGGGATGGTTTACCGATGAGTACGGCGGTGTTCGCCCCGAACGAATCGCCATCGTTGGTGCGGTCGTTGTGGGATTCGTAACCATCAAGATCTTGGGGCGGCGCGGCCGTTGACCTCGACACGGGAAGACACGAGCGTCGCCTCGTCGGTGCCGGACACGCGGCCACGATTGGACGGCTCGGTACCCATCAAGTTGCTGCATGACCGCGTCCTGGTGCGGGAAGGCGGAGAGGACGGGGAGCGCCGCTCGAGCGGCGGCATCGTGATCCCGGCTACCGCGCAGGTGGGTCGCCGCCTGTCGTGGGCGACAGTCGTCGCGGTTGGCCCCAATGTCCGGAGCGTCGAAGTCCAAGATTCGGTGCTCTTCGAGCCAGAGGATCGAGGAACCGTGGAGCTTCAAGGGATCGACTATGTCCTCCTTCGTGAACGCGACCTGCATGCGGTTGCCTCGAGTCGTCACGCAACTTCCGGCACGGGCCTGTACTTGTAGGTATGAGTAACGCGGAGCGGCCGATCCTCGTCGGTGGTACCGGGCGCAGTGGCTCCACCATCGTTGGACACCTCCTCGACCACCACCCGGACGTGACCCTGACGCGTCCGATGGAAGTCCGATTCATTACCGGAAACGACGGAATAGCGGATGCGCTCGCCGTGGCGATGCGCAAGCCCGGTAGCGCGAAGGCCGAAGCTGCAGTGCGCTTGGCGACCACCCGGATCATGGAGCGGTGGTTCAGGCGGGCCCCCGATGTCGGCCTGCACACGTCGGTGGAGCGCGAGGAGCTTCGAGGCTGGTGTGAGCGCTACCTGGAGCAGTCGGAGACCGATCCGCTGGGCGCGGCCCAGACGATCACCCGCACCATCATGACAAGCGTCGCCCGTTCGATTGGTGCCGATCGTTGGGTGGACACAACCCCGGCGAACGCTCGAAAGGCGGACCGCGTCGAACCGATTTATCCGGACTCCACCGTGATCGTGGTGAACCGTGACGGCCGGGACGTGGCCGCCTCCTTCGTTCACCAAACATTCGGTCCCGACGATGTTTTCCAAGCACTGGCCCAGTGGGAGCAGCGCATGGGGCGCATACACGCCGCGACACAACGCTCACGCCCCGATCGCATATTGAGCATCGATCTTGTCGATCTCGTGCGGACCGCCCGCTCAGAAACGATCGAGCAGATCTGTTCATTCGTTGGAGTGACGGTCGATCAGGACATGTGCGCCTGGTTCGACGCGAACGTGACACACGAGAGCTCCCATGCGGGACGATGGCGCCGGGATTTCGATGCTGATACGTGCGCGCAGATCGACGAGGCCTATCTTGCGTCCTGCGAACGTCTGGTGAGTGCAGGAGTGCAGTTGCCGTCCGGTGAGTAGTGCAGGCCGATCTCCGGCATGATCATCCCGTGATCGATTGCATCGTGGTGGGAGCCGGCCACAACGGCTTGGTGACGGCCGCGTATCTCGCACGATCGGGGTACTCGGTGCTGGTTTTGGAGGCCAACTCGTCGGTGGGCGGCGCGGCTGTTTCCGCCGAGGTATTCCCCGGGATGGGGGCCCGGGTGAGCAAGTACTCGTACCTGGTATCGCTGCTGCCGCCGGCCATCGCGCGAGATCTATCCATTGACGTGCCGCTGGCCAGGCGCCGCGTTGCCTCGTACACGCCTGATCCGGCCGACCCGGGCCGCGGCTTGGTCATCCCTTCCAATAATGAGCAGTCCCTCGTGGCCAACATCGAAGGCTTCACCGGGAGCGCAAAGGACGCGGACGCGTGGCAACGGTTCTACGCCCGAACCACGGCGATGGCCGAGGTGATGTTTCCGTCACTGACGAGACCACTCGTGTCGCGTGAGGACATGAGAGCGCGAATCGACGCGGCCGACTGGTCGGATTTTGTCGAGCGCCCCCTCGGTGAAGTTCTGGAGAACACCTTCGACGACGATGTGATTCGCGGTCTCGTTTTCACCGACGGGTTGATCGGTACGTTCGCAGACGCCCACGAGGACTCCCTGCATCAGAACATCTGCTTTCTGTACCACGTGATCGGGCAGGGAACGGGGCAGTGGGATGTCCCGGTAGGTGGTATCGGAGCGATCACCTCTCAACTCGCCGACCGCGTGCGCTCGGCCGGGGGTGAGGTGCGCACTGGGGCCGAGGTGATCGCAATCGAAGACGACGGTGAGCACGTCTCGGTGACGACTCGCGAGAGAGACGAGGAAGTGACCCACACCGCACGAACGCTCGCAGCGAATTGCGCTCCGGCCGTTCTCGCGAAATTGCGTGGGCACGAAGCGGCGACGATCAGCGATCGAGACGGCGGTGCGCAGGTGAAGGTGAACATGCTGCTGTCGCGCCTTCCCCGGTTGAGGGACGATTCAGTCAATCAAGTGGATGCCTTCAGTGGCACCTTCCATGTGAACGAGAGCTATCGGCAACTCGAGTCAGCCCACCGAGCGGCGGCCGGCGGACAGTTGCCTACTCCCTTACCCGCGGAGATTTACTGCCACAGCCTCAGCGACCCGAGCATTCTGTCCGAGGACCTTCGGGCCGCAGGGGTGCACACACTGACGTTGTTTGGCCTGCATACGCCGCACTCGCTCTTCGCGTCCAACCGGACTCCCGAGACCCGCGCTGCCGGACATGCCCTTGATGCTGACGATGCCCTCGCTGCCGTGCACGCCACCCTCGATTCGGTGCTGGCTGAGCCCGTCGCGGACTGCCTGATGACCGATGCCCAAGGAAACCCGTGCATTGAGGTGAATACGACGGCTGATGTGGAGCGCGACCTGCGTATTCCGACGGGAAACATCTTCCATACGCCGTTGGCGTGGCCATGGGCCGACGATGACCAGCAGGCCGGAACATGGGGAGTGGAGACGGATTCACCGCGGATCGTCGTGTGTGGCAGTGGAGCTGCTCGCGGGGGAGGCGTCTCCGGCATACCCGGTCACAACGCTGCTCGGCACCTGACTAGCGTTCTCGGAGAGTTGCAGCCCCAACGTTGATTCGAGGTTCCTCATGACCGCACTCACCTCCGACGCACTCGCCGGGAAAGTCGTCCTCGTCGTCGGCGGCACCCAGGGGGTGGGAGCAGCCATCGCCCGCCGTGCGGCTCAGTCGGGGGCGGACGCCGTAGTGGTCAGTGGTCGAAGCGAGGACAAAGGGCGCGCCGTGGCCGATGAGCTCTCATCTCTTGGAACCAAGGGGGCTTTCGTTCGAGCGGACGTCAGCGACGCTCAGGCCGCGCTCAGCCTCGTCGAGCAAGTGGTCGCCACCTTCGGACGGGTGGACTGTGTGGCGAACGTGGCCGCGACGACGAGCCGCGGCAGCCTGGTGGACACCACTCCGGAGTTGTTCGACACCCACATCAACGTGAACTTGAAGGGCCCCTTCTTCGTGATGCAGGGAGCTGTCAAGGACATGCAACGGCGCTCGGCTCCGGGAACCATCGTGAACATCTTGAGCATCGCAGCGCACGGAGGCCAGCCGTACCTCGCCCCGTACGTGGCCAGCAAGTCCGGCCTCGGAGGGCTGACGAAGAACGCTGCTCACGCCCATCGGTTCGACCGGATCCGCATCAACGGAGTCAACATCGGGTGGACCATCACCGAGGGTGAGGAAGTGGTGCAGCGAACGGCCCACGGTGCCACGGATGGGTGGCTCGAGGAGGCCAGTGCGAATCAACCGATGGGCAAGCTGGGCCAGCCGGACGAGATCGCTGATTTCATCGTGTATCTGCTGTCGGATCGCTCGGGTGTCGTGACCGGTTCCATTATCGACTGGGACCAGATCGTCATCGGCGGACACGACTAGTCGGTCACGCAATAGACCCACGCGCAATAGTTCGGCATGCAAAAGACCGGCGCGTGACTACGCACCTTCGCGACTACGCGAGTTCGGCGTCCAGGAACCTTCCGACTCGCTTGATCGAGTTGCTCCAGGGCCCGTAGAAGTAGTGCCCGGCTCCGTCGTATTCCACGAGCTTGTTCTCGACACCAGCACGGTCCAATGCCCGTTTGGTCGCCCGCGCCCAAGAGATCTCGCAGGTGTCGTCCGCGGTCCCATGAAAGGCAAGAATGGGTTCGGTGATCCGAAAGAAGTAGTTGCGTGAGGACATTCGCTTCCACACTTCGGGATTGTCGTCGGGTTCCCCGTACTTCTTCAGTATGCGATCACCGATCTCGTAGCGCTTTCGCTGCCACCGGTTGAAGTTGTCCTCGGCGTTGGTGCTGACGGATGCATACGTGATCGCCGCGTCGAAGACTCCCGGGGCGATCGTGAGCGCCTGATAGGCGACTCCGCCACCCATCGATC
>ERZ802830.353-NODE-353-length-45840-cov-11.1902_pt1 | contig 45840 bp, 43 predicted proteins | sample MGYA00345654_ERZ802830 | MGnify/ENA primary metagenome ERZ802830 (study PRJEB30503, sample SAMEA104212375) | marine metagenome | biome: Westerlies Biome; feature: [SRF] surface water layer (ENVO:00010504) within the epipelagic zone...; material: water...
CCACAAACCCCGACAACACCGCCCTGTAGTTACCGCTTGATTCACTTAACCTGCCGCAAACGCCCCCGATTATTTCTGGAAAATGGAGGCGGAAAATGAGACGCAGTGACCGGACCGGGCCGACAGGCTGTTCTGTCGCCCTTTTCACCCTCGTGGCCCTTATGACCCATGGCGTGATCCTTGACAGCATTGCGGCGAGGGCCGACCAACAAGGCCCTAAATTCATTGAGGTGGGAATGACGGCAAATGTTACAACATCGCAAGCACTACAAAATGCCAATCTTAGCGAGCCAGAAACCAGCGGCGAAATCATCTGGACCTATAGCGAGATTGGCGCATCACCCGCGTCAGCCAAACCAAGACCCAAGCCGCAGGGGGTGCCATTGAACACGCTGGACTCTCTTGGTACAGATTTTCAGACGTTATCGACTGAAAAGATAATGGTCAGCAAAACGGTGGTGGGCAATCCAGAAGTAGGCAAGACAGCACCGCGGCATGCCAGCTTTGAGACAACTGCCCTACATTTTGGCGACCCGGCAGACCTCGTCGCCAGCGAGGCGGCAATCAAGCCCCGTAGCCCCTCGACACGCGGCCTACCCCCCAAGGTCACGCAGGCACCGTTGAAGAAACTTGTCATTCTGCCACAACAGGGTGGCGGTCTGGTTGTTGAGACACGAATCGTTGACACCAACAATTGACACCAGCAATCGATACCATTCAATGAACCCACTGGTTAACCCCATTTATTGACCCAATGGTCGATAAGCGTCATTGAAACAAGCCATTGTGGTTGGCGCTGGTCCTCATCGCCCTTGATACGCGATGGTCGGGGTAGCGGCGATGTTCTATCCGCCCACTCGAGCAGGAGACGAAACAGCTCCTCACCCGTGCTATATTTTGGATCCGGATGGGGCAGAGCCTCAAAGGGCGCAGGTTCAAATCGCGGACCAGACGGTCCGTAATCAACCCGCGACCCGGCGTATGGCAGGCACCCAGGAGCCCAGCTCCCACGAGCAGCGCAAAGACCAAAAACCGTTGGGACATGATGCCCACCTTGGTTGGTTGCGGTTGATCAGGACAAGAAATTGCACGCGCAAATAGTGTGGCCTGTCTGGCATCAGGCCGACCACTACGTAACTGCACGAAAGCGAAGTTCCTGCCTATTTCCCAAAGGGTCTTTTATTTGGCAGGCGACCCGATAAGGGGTCGCTTCCGTGGGCGTGTACGTAGTGGAACGCACAGCCTAGCCAACACCCCCGACCTTTGCAAATCAGGGGCTGAACCCACAGAAAAGGGATTGTTTCTGCGGGTTACAGCGCAACACAAAATGCACCAAAGTCTCAATTAAGTAACATTATACTCACGTTAATCTTTGCCTTAACGTTTAATTAACCTGACCTCACCTATCATCACTTTGGCGCCGATGTAAGGACGAGATGGTGGCAAATATTCCTTTTATTTTCTGGTGCGGCGCGTTCCTATGAACCGCCTATGCGATGCTGGATGCGCTCGGTCTGGCGCGCCCTCTGACGCGCTGGATCACCGCGAATGTCTGGCCTGGGATCACCGCGCCAATCCGGAAATACCCAATCCTATTTGCTGTTCTGGGATATATCGGCGGCCTCGGCGTTCTGGTCTGGGCCTCCTACGAACCGATTGGCCTGTTCGACAATTCCACTTCAAAACCTTTGAGAGCACAATTCAACCATGCATGAGATAACCCAATATGTAGAAGAGTTTGTGGAGCGCGATATACCCGGTTCGGGCCGGTTTTCTATGGCACGACTGTTATCGCTACTTTGGAAGGCCGAGCGCTGGTGATAATGAGAGAGCGATGAACGAACTTCACTCTCTTCTTGTAAGTTGGGGCATGTATCGGGGAAATAGTTTTCTCGCCAAAAAAGACAAATGGGGCCATCAAGAAACTGTCAAAATCGTTCAGGATACCGAGTTCGTCAAACTACGCGAAGATTGCGCAAAAATCGGCACAGCCAAGTCAGATGCCAAAACCATTGAAAAAACCCTATTGCTGTACAAAAAACTTGAGGACGCATATCGACAGACAAAATGCACAGCCGCAGAAACGAAGGCTGGGCTGTCTAAGGTAACCGTTTCTTCAGGTCTGGTCTCAAAAGTCATGCTCGGGACAGTGGGCTGCCTGCCTTTGATGATTATGCGCAAAAAGCACTCGGAGGCATAAAAGAAGTCAGAGGATGGCCAAGCAATCTGACAGATGAGTCAAAAAGAAAAGATAGAATGGAGAGATTGTGGGTGTTTTATCGAAACAATGAAGCTCACTTTACCAAAGCCGTTAAAAAATTCGATCTGACGGAGAGGCATTGCGCCTATCCACCAATAAAAATGATGGACATGTATTTGCAGGAAAAAGGGCAATTTCTGCTGAAACAGGAAAAGGACAAAGCCATCAAAGGCTAAATCTCTGTAGTTCCCACAGGCGAATCCGTCACCCGCCGAAGGGGTCAGTCACAAGGATCGTGTCATCACGCTCGGGGCTGGTTGAGAGCAGGGTCACTGGCGTTTTCGTCAGCTCCTCAACGCGGCGGATATATTTGACCGCATTCGCCGGCAACTCGGCCCAGCTTCGCGCGCCATAGGTGCTTTCATGCCAGCCGGGCATTTCCTCATAGATCGGTGTGCAGGCCGCCTGCGCACCCGCATCAGAGGGAAAATGATCAAGCCGGGTGCCATGCAGATCATAGCCGATACAGATTTTCAGCACGTCAAAGCCATCCAATACATCGAGCTTGGTCAGCGCCATGCCGGTGATGCCAGCCACCGCATTTGCCTGGCGCACCATCACCGCATCAAACCAGCCGCAACGGCGCTTGCGGCCTGTCACCGTTCCGAATTCTCGCCCGCGTTCACCCATGCGCTCCCCATCATCGCCAAAATCTTCGGTTGGAAAGGGGCCGCTGCCGACGCGGGTGGTGTAAGCCTTGGTAATGCCAAGGACAAAGCCAATGGTTGTCGGGCCCGTACCGGACCCGGTTGCCGCCTGTCCGGCAACGGTGTTTGATGAGGTAACAAACGGATAGGTGCCATGATCTATATCCAGCATCACACCCTGCGCTCCCTCGAACAAGACACGCTTGTTGTTCGCCCGGGCATCTGCCAGCAATTGCCAGCTCTGGCCAGAAAATGCCAGCAATTCATCGCGCATCGCCATCAGATCGGCGTGCATCTGGTCGGCGTCGGCCAAAGCATGCCCGACTGCCGTCAGCCAGACATTATGATGTGCCGCCATTGCCGCAAGTTTTTCAGCCAGCGTGTCGCGGCTTGCCAGATCGCCAAGCCGCACAGCGCGGCGCGCCACCTTATCCTCATAGGCAGGGCCAATGCCGCGGCCGGTGGTGCCGATCTTGGCATCACCCCTTGCGGCCTCGCGGGCGGCGTCAATTGCCTGATGCACCGGCAGGATCAGGGCAACCGAGTCCGAAACAAGCAAAGTGTCCGGCGTAATCTCTGCCCCTTGCGAGCGCAGCAGCTTGATCTCAGACAGCAGATGTGCCGGGTCGAGAACCACACCATTGCCGATAACCGATCGCTTGCCGGGCCGCACAATGCCGGAGGGAAGTAACGACAATTTGTATTCCACACCATCGATGACCAGCGTATGGCCGGCATTGTGCCCCCCTTGAAAGCGCACCACAACATCAGCCCGGCTCGACAGCCAGTCAACGATCTTGCCCTTGCCCTCATCGCCCCACTGGGCGCCGATCACGGCTACATTTGTCATGGATTTTCCTGTGGTTGATAATGATCAGACAGAACGGCAGACATTTTGCAAACAGACCGCCTGCAAACGGCCACCTCAAAACGCGCCGGACATTACCCAAAAAAGGCGGCTACCGCAAGCGGCGACGCCTGATTTGCTGCTAGTCGTGGAGCTATGCCGACTGGCTGAAACGCAGAAAATCTGCGCGCACCACCTGTTTCAACCCACGCAGTTCCTGTAACGTCTCGGCGTCCATCCCACCATCAATCTCGACAAGAGCAATGGCTTCCCCACCGGCCTGTTTACGGCCCAGATGAAAAGTCGCGATATTGATACCGTGCGCGCCGCACAGGCTGCCAAGGTCGCCAATGAAGCCGGGCTTGTCATAATTACGCAGATATAAAAGATTGTCCGGAAAATCAGACTCGACAGGAATGTGCTGGACCTCAACAATCCGGGCCTTGTCACCGCCAACGAGCGTGCCTGCAATCGTCCGCTCGCCACTACCATGACTCACATTCACCCGCAAAAGCGTCTCATAGTCACAGCGCCGATCATGGCGAATGGTGGAAACGGCTATGCCATTGGCGCTGGCGGTGGCCGCAGCATTGACCATATTCACCGATTCCATCGCCGAGCCAAGCAGGCCTGCGAGAGTCGAGGCTACGACAGGGTCCGGGTTGAGCGTCGCCGCCTTGCCATCAAACTCAATGCTGACGGTGGCTAGACCACCGCTGTCCACCTGTCCCAGAAATTCACCAAGTTTGCGCCCAAGCGACATGTAAGGGCGCAGGATCGGCGCTTCCTCTGCACTGACCGAGGCCATATTGAGGGCATTTGTCACGGCGCCATTAATCAGGAAGTCGGCCATCTGTTCAGCTACCTGCAAAGCGACCTTTTCCTGTGCCTCGAGCGTACTGGCACCAAGATGCGGCGTTGCAATGACATTGTCCATGCCGAACAGGATGTTTTCAGTTGCCGGTTCACTGGCAAACACATCCAGCGCCGCGCCGGCAACATGCCCAGTTGACAGCGCCGCGGCCAGCGCAACCTCGTCAATCAACCCACCGCGCGCGCAATTTATGATCCGCACCCCAGCTTTGGTCTTATTCAGCGCATCAGCTGAAATGATGTTGCGTGTCGCATCGGTCAGCGGCGTGTGCAGGGTGATGAAATCAGCCCGTGCCAGCAAGTCAGCCAGCTCGACCTTTTCGATGCCGCTGCGCTTCGCGTTTTCAGGTGTCAGGTATGGGTCGAAACCAACAACCCGCATTTTCAGCCCTTGCGCACGGTTAGCGACAATCGCACCGATATTGCCGCAGCCAATGATGCCAAGCACCTTGCCAGTAATCTCGGTTCCCATGAATCTGGCTTTTTCCCATTTGCCAGCCTGTGTCGAGGCATTGGCCGCAGGGATCTGGCGGGCAAGTGACAACATCATGGTAATCGCATGTTCAGCTGTTGTGACCGCATTGCCATAGGGGGTATTCATCACCACAACACCCTTTGCCGTCGCGGCTGGAATATCGACATTATCAACGCCAATGCCGGCCCGGCCAACAACCTTCAAATTTGTTGCAGCGGCGAGGATTTCCGCCGTTACCTTGGTCGCCGAGCGAATGGCAAGTCCTTCATAATCACCGATGATGCCGACCAATTCATCCGGGCTGAGGCCGGTTTTAACATCCACGTCAACGCCGCGTTCCTGTAGAATTTCTGCTGCATGCGGGCTCAATTTGTCACTGATCAGTAGTTTTGGCACGATCTTCATCCTGTTGTCTGGGGTCTTGAAAAGGGGCTAGGCAGCATCTGCCTGATAATGGGCGCGCGTCTGCACATAGGCCCAGTCAAGCCATGGCAGCAACGCGCCGACATCTTCGGGGTCGACCGTTGGCCCGCACCAGATACGAAGCCCGGTTGGGGCGTCGCGGTAGGCGCTGATGTCAATCGCCACCTCCTCTGCCGCCAGCAGCGCCTCAACATCCTTGACTACGGCTTTCTGTTGATCAGCAATCAGACCGATGAACCAGTCATCGACAAATCGCAGACAGACCGAGGTCTGTGATATTGTCGCGGGATCAACCGCCAGATAGGCATAGTTGGGCGTGCGTGCGACCCATTCATCCATCAGCGCAAAGCTGGCATCAACGCGCGCAATCAACCCACGCGCCCCACCAAGGTTTTCGGCCCACAAAAGCGCATCAAGCGCATCCTCGATCACCAGCAGCGATGGCGTGTTGATTGTCGCCCCGTCAAACAGCCCGGCATCGAGCTTGCCCTTCTTGGCAAGTGACAGAATTTTTGGCACTGGCCATGGCGGGGTATAGCTATTGACCCGTTCCACCGCACGCGGTGACAGAATGATCACGCCGTGACCGCCCTCACCGCCGAGTGATTTCTGAAAGCTGAAAGTCACCACATCCAGCTTTTCCCATGGAATATCCATGGCAAAACAGGCCGAGGTGGAATCGGCAATCGTCAGGCCAGCCCGATCATCTGGGATCCAGTCACCATCCGGGACGCGAACCCCGGCGGCAGTGCCATTCCAGGTGAACACCACATCATTATCGAAATTGACCGCTGACAAATCCGGCAGATGACCGTAATCAACAATATGGGTGGTGACATTTTCCAGCGGCAACTGGGTGACGGCATCGGCAACCCAAAGGCGGCCAAAAGCGTCCCAGGCCAGAACATCGACACCACGCGCACCAAGTAGCGACCACATCGCCATCTCAACCGCGCCCGTGTCCGATGCGGGCACTATGCCAACGACATAATCATCTGGCAGCTCAAGAACCGAATGAATTTTGGAAATACAGGTCTGGATTCTAGCTTTCGGTCCGGCGGCGCGGTGAGAGCGCCCCACCGCCGCATCATCGAGGGCTGCAGGCGACCATCCTGGCCGTTTGCGCGTTGGACCGGTTGAAAACAGCGTGGATACCGGCTTTTTGGCCGGTTTGGCGTTAGGAGACATCGCACCCTCGTCAGAAATGTGGCCATCCGTTGGGGGATGACGACCCGAGGTGAGAGTGCGCATGACCGACAAAAATTGTCAACCACTTGACAGACAGATGGAAGGAAAGATTTTTCTCTTATGCTTTTATATTGATTTTATTTACTTTTACGCCACCGCTTTTTGCAGGCGCAAAATTATTTCAGCCATTGTTGCCTCAAGCACTGCATCGTCATCCGCCTCGACCATCACCCGGATCAGCGCCTCGGTGCCTGACGGGCGCACCAGAATCCGGCCCGCATCGCCAAGCTTTGTCTCAATTCTGCCAAGGTCAGCCTGTACCGCCTCATCCTGTAGGAGGATAGGGTCCAGCCCTCGCAAATTTTCCAGCTTTTGTGGTGACGGGGTGAAGGCATTGAACAATTGGCTGGCCGGTTGCTCGCCGCGTTTGAGCAAGGCCAGCATCTGCAGCGCGGCGACAAGACCATCGCCCGATGTACCAACCGAAGTCATCAGAATATGGCCTGATTGTTCACCACCAAGATTGATCCCGGTCTGGCGCATCATTTCGAGAATGTAGCGATCTCCAACACGCGCTCTGTGCAGGGCTAGGCCATGGCCCTTAAGGTAGCTCGCAAATGCCCGGTTGCTCATAACCGTACCGACAACACCATCACCGGTCAGCGTGCCCTCTGCCTTCATCGCAACTGCAAGGCACGCCAGAATCTGGTCCCCATCAAGCACGTGACCGGTTTCATCAGCAAGGATCAAGCGATCAGCATCGCCATCAAGTGCAATGCCCGCCGCCGCACCATGCCTCACCACGGCCGCTGCCATCACCTCAGGGTGAACAGCGCCGCAACCCTCATTGATGTTATAACCATCGGGCTCGTTGAATAGCGGGATCACCTCAGCGCCGAGATCGCTAAGGGCGTCAGGAGCACTCCGGTAGGCGGCACCATTGGCGCAATCAACCACGATCTTCATACCATCAAGACGCAGATCGTCAGGAAAGGATGATTTGGCAAATTCAACGTAGCGGCCAACCGAGTCCAGCATCCGTCTGGCACGGCCAAGATCGGGCGCATCCGCAAGCGCGATTGATCCTGCGGCCAGCTCGGAGATCGCAATCTCGATCTCATCATCAAGCTTGTAACCATCAGGGCCAAACAATTTGATTCCATTGTCATGATGCGGATTGTGGCTGGCGGAAATCATCACACCAAGATCAGCCCGCAGTGAATTTGTCAGATGGGCCACAGCTGGTGTCGGCAGAGGCCCCAAAAGGCGGCAATCCATGCCAATTGAAGTAAAGCCCGCCACAAGAGCAGATTCAAGCATATAGCCAGATAGACGCGTATCCTTGCCAATCACAACCTTCGGTCGGCCAACACGACCTTCCATGTTATTGTCAACAAACCAGCGACCCGCAGCAAGCGCAAGCCTGACAACAGCCTCAGCGGTCATCGGGCCAGTATTGATGCGGGCACGCACGCCGTCAGTGCCGAAAAGTCCTGCCATATTTCTGCCGTTCCCCGAGAGACTCTAGCCGTTACCGGATGTTGATAATAATAATAATAGGGCAGCAACCGCCAGCTTCACAAGTCCATTCACAGGCAGACGCGCCACCACTTTGAACGATCATCACTCAACTCCCAATAGGAGCGCACGCTCAATCAAGAGTGCCTGTGCGGTCTCAGCAACATCATGCACCCGCAACATCTGCGCACCTTGCCGGGCGGCGGCCATGGCCAACCCCAGAGATCCGGGCAGACGCTGATCAGCCGGCTCGCCAGACGCGAGTTTTGCAATGCTTGATTTTCGGCTTGCGCCAAACAGTAATGGCACCCCAAGGCCATGCAGCATCGCCAGCCAGTTTACCAGCTGCAGATTATGATGGACCGCCTTGCCAAAACCAAAACCAGGGTCAACGCTGATTTTCTCCCTCGGAATCCCAGCTTGCAACGCCGCCGCAATCCGGCTTTCCAAAAATTTGTAGATATCGACCGGAGCAAACCCATATTGCGGGTCATCCTGCATCGTCTCAGGCGTTCCCTGCATGTGCATAATGACAACATGACAGCCCGTCCGTGACGCCGCCTCAAGAGCGCCCTCGCCACGAAGTCCAGCAACATCGTTGATGATACCCGCGCCCGCAGCGGAAGCACGGTCCATCACCGCGGCATGACGGGTGTCAATCGACAGCACGGCTCCGCATTGCCTCAATCCGGTCAACGGTGGCAGCACCCTTGCCAATTCCTGATTGCGGGTGATCGGTGCGGCCCCAGGGCGTGTTGACTCGCCGCCGATATCTATTATCCCGGCACCCGCAGCGACCATGGCCTTGCCAGCAGTCACCGCCAGTGCAGGCGCACTATGCTGACCACCATCCGAGAAACTGTCAGGCGTTACGTTCAAAATGCCCATGATCGCGGGAGCTGTCATGGCAAGGCCCGCAAATTGTGGGCGCGGCGCTGTCATATTGTCTATGATTTTCACCGCAAGATTGCGGTCAGCGGCGGCATTCAGCAGATGCTCAACATCCATCCTGCAGACAACATGGCTACCGGCATCAGCCTGCACGACGTCGACAACATCAAAGCTGGAAACACCACCGGCAAGTGGATTACTGCCACCGGGTGAGATAACCGGCCGCACCCAGCTTGGTACGGCAAAAGGCGGTGCTGGAAGCACCGCCTTTGGAATTGGATCGCCCTGCATGTGATCAGCCAGCCTGGTCAGGCAGTTTCGCTGCCGGGCTTCTTGCTCCGGCCGGAGCCCGGAATGGTAGCGCGAGAGCGTTTACCGCGAGGCGTGTCAATCTCATCGGCGGGGTCCTGACGGGACAAGGTGCCGCCTTCGACGATGATTTTGATTTCTTCGCCATTCAGCGTTTCATACTCCAGCAAGCCCTGCGCCAATCGCTCAAGCTCATTATCATATTTCTTGAGCATTTTCGTAGCGTCTACATAGGCCTCGTCGACTATCCTGCGCGTTTCAGCGTCGATAATGGATGCTGTCGCATCTGACATGTTCTTCTGCTGAGATACCGACCGGCCAAGAAAGACCTCCTGTTCATCGGCACTGTAAGCAAGGAAGCCAAGTTTATCCGACATGCCCCACTCGGTCACCATCCGCCGTGCCATATCAGTTGCCATCCGGATATCAGACGATGCTCCCGTGGTAATCTTGTCCTCACCAAAAATCAGATCCTCGGCAATTCGGCCACCACAAGCCACACGCAGATCTGCGTAGATTTTGTCACGCGCAAGCGAAATGCGATCACCCTCGGGCAGACGCATCACCATTCCCAGCGCCCGTCCACGCGGTATAATAGTTGCTTTGTGGATCGGGTCAGATGCCTCGCAATGCAGCGCCACAACAGCATGTCCGGCCTCATGATAGGCTGTCAGACGTTTCTCCTCGTCTGTCATCACCATCGAGCGCCGCTCAGAGCCCAGCATAACCTTATCCTTGGCCTCCTCAAACTCAGCCATGGAAACAGTCCGCCGTCCCTTGCGCGCCGCCAGCAATGCCGCCTCATTGACCAAATTGGCCAGGTCAGCGCCAGAGAATCCGGGCGTGCCACGGGCAATCACACGTGCGTCAACGCCATCCGCAAGTGGTGTTTTGCGCATATGCACTTTCAAAATCTTTTCACGGCCCATCACATCGGGGTTCGGAACGACCACCTGACGGTCAAAGCGGCCGGGACGCAGCAACGCCGGGTCAAGCACATCGGGACGGTTGGTTGCGGCAATCAGGATCACACCTTCATTCGCCTCAAAACCATCCATTTCGACAAGCATCTGGTTGAGCGTCTGCTCACGCTCGTCATTGCCACCGCCAAGTCCAGCGCCGCGGTGCCGACCAACCGCGTCAATTTCGTCGATGAAAATAATACAGGGAGCGTTTTTCTTTCCCTGTTCGAACATGTCACGAACACGGCTCGCACCGACACCAACAAACATCTCGACAAAATCTGAACCGGAAATGGTGAAGAACGGGACATTTGCCTCACCAGCGATGGCCTTTGCGAGCAGGGTTTTACCCGTTCCCGGAGGGCCAACAAGCAAAACACCCTTTGGAATTTTACCGCCAAGTCGCTGAAACTTACCGGGGTCTTTCAGGAACTCGACAACTTCTTCAAGCTCGGTCTTTGCCTCATCGATACCGGCCACATCCTCAAAGGTGACCCTGCCCTGATGTTCTGTCAGCAGTTTCGCCCGTGATTTGCCAAAGCCCATGGCACCGCGCGAGCCACCCTGCATCTGCCGCATGAAGAAGATCCAAATGCCGATAAACAGCAACATCGGGAACCATGACAACAAAATCGACAAAAAGCCGGGCATGCCGCTTTCCTCGGGGCTGGCAATAATACGCACATCATTGGCGTCCAGCACGTCAACAACATCTGTGCCCTCTGGCATCACACTGGTGATGATACGTCCGTTTTTGGCCTGTCCCTTCAAATTACGCCCATCGATGACCACTTCGACAACCTGCTGACTCTCGACCTCGGCGATAAAATCAGAATAGGCCAGCTGTGTGCCGGGCGTAGGCGATGACGGACTCTGAAACAAGTTAAACAACCCAACAAGGGCCGCACCAAAAATAAGCCAGATGATAATATTTCTTGCCAGATTATTCACGTCAGCTTCCATCCTTCATGATGCTGTGGGAAGTGCGGCATTTACCGTCACACTCGCCCATTTTTTAGCGTTTTTCGACAGGAAGCACTGTTCGGTCAAGTGCCAGAAACGTTGCGTTTACGCCACTTGCGTCGGGGTCAATCCTGCTCTCAAATGTAAGGTGGGGATAGAGCACTCTGCCGTCAAGGGTTTCAATGATTGGAAGAGATTGTCTGACGACATAGGGCAAAATGCTCCACTGCGGCGGTGGTGCTGTATCACCCAGCATTCGGACATGTCCGGCAACTGGCGAGACCAGACGCCACACCCCCGCGAAAATCAGGGGCACGGATGCACTGATCTCAGCCCGAGGTGGAGTCCGGCCAGGCTCATCTGTGATCCAACATAATCTCCCCCCATCTGTCAGCGTAAAACGGCAACCACCAAGCGTCGCCAGCGCACCCGTCTCAAGGCGGGACCGTAGCCGCGAAAACGCAGCCTGTGACGGAAGATAATCACCCCCACCAACGGCCAAAACCGTCTCACCAACCACCCTCCGCCATAACACATCCGGCAGACGGCGCAGGGCCATTAGTGAGACGGTTGCGTAACCCTCGGCAAACAATTTGGGCAATTCGAGTTGATCCCGGAGAGCATCATCCACTTCTTGACAGATCAGCCGTGCTGCTCTGGACAGCCGCACCAATCCCGCGGCGAAATCCTGTCCGTTTTCATCAAGTGCCGCTAAAGTCTGGCGCACCTTAACTCGCTCAAACCTGTCGTCATAATTGCTGGGATCGCGCTCAAAGGCACATCCAAAATCCCGACACACCGCAACCAGTTCCTGCGGCCCCCATTCCAATAGTGGGCGCAGAACCGGAATATCGGAGAGGTAGCGCGCAACCTGCATACCGCCAAGACCGCCTAGGCCGGAGCCTCGGGACAGTCGCATAAAAACAGTCTCCGCCTGATCAGCTTTGTGATGCGCAAGCAAAAGAGCCGCGTTTTTTTTTCGTGCGAGCGAGGTCAGGATTGCGTAGCGGTGATCGCGGGCCCAATTCTGAATTCCACCTGTGGGTGGGGTGGCATCAACCCGCCTGATAACAGTATCGACCCCAAAATCATGCATCCGCGCTGCAACACGGCTGGCCTCAATCGTTGAGTCGTGGCGCAAACCATGATCGACAATGACCGCCTGATGGCAGATATTCCTTTGTCTGGCGTATTGTTCGGCAAGCAGGGCAAGTGCCGAGCTATCTGGTCCACCTGAGAGCGCCGTCAATAAATGGCCGCGCCCATTTGTCCCGCCATGTCGACCAGCTACTTGCGCCACATCATAAAGATCAAAACAGGCAAGACCAGCCTCGAGGGACGCGGTAAAACGTGCTGTCGGTTTACTGTCGGATTTAGCTGTCACAATTGGAGGCAGCACTCAATTTGGCCAGCTGAGTGGTAAAGCTTTCTGGCGGCGAATCGAGGAGACTCGGCAGCGAAGCATAGATTGCGCAGGCCTGATCCTGCGGAGCAAAATGCGACACCGACTCAGCAATCCACATGGTTGTATCAACCAGTCGGGCGTCATTTGGATATTCCGAGTTGAACTCAGAAAATGTCATTGCTGCCTTTTCATAAGAGCCCCGCATAAACTGGACACGGCCAAGCCAGAAGGCAGCGTCTGCCTCGCGGCTGTGTCCCTTGTTGAAAAGGCGAAATTCGGCAAAGGCATTTTCGGCAGTCTCCAGATCATTCTGCAGCGCCTTGCCAAGGGCAAAGCGATACTGCTCATCTGGACTTTCGTCAGGCAGGATTTCCGGCTTGGCCGGAAGTGCTGGCGCTTCCTCTGCAGTGCTTGTCTCTATAGTGCCCTCTGAGGTCTCTTGCGCAGCACCATTTGCATCAAGCCGCCCGGTAGCATCGATTGCATCTTCAGCGCCGGTTTTTGGAGCAGCCGCAATGGTGGTGTCCCCGTCGTCAAGCTGTTGGTTCAGTTTCTTTTCATCAACGGACCAGGTGGTCGTGCCGTCACCCGCATTGCGCTGCATGGTGATCTGCTCATCTGAGCCTCCCGGGAGCATGTCAGCGGCAACTGCGGCATTGGCCAGATCATTGCCACCAAGAGTCATCAGGGTCTGCATTCTCTTTTCCATGCGCAACAGACGAAATTCAACATCAGAGGTGATTTCAAGCGTGCGCTCCATCCGGCGATTGGTCATCGCCAGCGCATCTGTGAGCCGTTCGATGTTGTCCTGCAGGGACCGGATACTGGCGCTGATCTCGCTCTCATCGGTCGAAGTGCTGCTGGAAAGTTGTTCAACCTGCATCTGCAACGTGCGAAAACCCTGTTCAACACTGCCGCGTAAATCCTTCAGGTCCATGTCAAATAGATCCATACGCTGCTGCTGACGCAAGATCAATTCTTGTTCAACCCCGGTGTCATCAGAGGAGAGAATGACTGTGCGTGGACTCTTGCCCGTTGTCGCTTTGTTTGATCCATCAGCATTGTAGCTTTGCGCATTCGCGAAGGAGTCCACCAGCATAAGAGGAAGCGCCACGACAATAGATGCGACAAATTTTTTTATCATCGGAACAGCCTTTGCATTTTTTCGCATTGGGGTTGGATGGCTTGACTCAACAATCCTAATACTAAATTAAGCTGTCATTTTGTCAGAAATTAGGCACAAAAAGAGGAGCCATAAGCCCCTCTTTCCACGTCTTTCAAAAACCACCGCACATTTCAGACGTGCTCTGGTTTAATCGATCATTGTTGCAGAACGGCGATTTTTCGCCCATGCCGCCTCGTTTGACCCCTCAACCACTGGCCGCTCCTTGCCGTAAGACACGATGCGAACGCGTGCAGCATCAATGCCCTGGGCCAGCAGGAAATCGCGTGATGCAGAGGCTCGACGTTCACCAAGTGCGAGATTGTATTCACGCGTGCCGCGCTCATCACAGTGACCCTCGACGGTAATCTTGATCGATGGGTTAACTTTCAGGAATGCGGCCTGACGTGACAATGTCTGCTGAGCGCGTGGATCAAGCGCCGCGCTGTCAAAAGCGAAATAGACAGTGTTGCCAATCGCAGTCAACTTCTCAGCTGGAGTACGGGTTGAGGTTGATGAACCTGCACCGGCTGAAGCCGATGAACTGTCCGACGCAGACGAGCTGGACGAGCCGTCGCCAGAGGACGAAGATGAAGCATCCGAAGATGAAGCATCCGAAGATGAAGCATCCGAAGATGAAGCATCCGAAGATGCAGTGGTCGTTGTTGAAGAACTGTCACCACTGCTGTCGCTGGCTGTTTGTGATGCTGTCTCACAAGCTGCGAGGAAGAACGTCACTGCGAACAGTGCAATCAGACGTTGAAACATTTTATGCCCCCGATATTTAAGTTGTCCGGCGTACCGGTTCGATTATTCTGTTTTGCCCGCCATTTGCAGGTCCGTGGTGCCACCAGAAACCGTTCAAATCCTAATGCGCCGCTTGCGCACCGATTAGAGTGCGGACACGAGCTTCACCTTCACATCCAGCGTCTGGACAGCAATACCTATCTGTCTAATAGCGCAAAAACCCAATTAAAGAAACAGAAAAACTTGTCTTTAGGTCACTCCGGCACGCGAAAACTCTGGCCCTTGCGGTTTTGCATACTCATTTTGTGAGGAGACGGCAAAAAATACGGCCACGCCCTAACGCACCGGTGACCATGCCGGATCTGAGGCATCAGAGGGTGTGATCACCCTGCGTTCATTAAAGCCAGTTATATCAACGCGGTAAAGAGCTGTCTCGCCACCAGTGCCGTCATTCTCAAACGGTTCTTGCTTGAAATACATCAATACGCGCCCGTTGGGTGCCCAGGTTGGTGCCTCAACCAAAAATCCCTCTGCAAGCAGACGCTCGCCAGACCCGTCGACATTCATCACGCCGATATAGAACCTACCACCAGTCATTTTGGTAAAGGCAATGATATCACCGCGTGGCGACCAAACAGGCGTTGCATAACGCCCATCACCGAAGCTTATACGCTTTACGTTGCTGCCGTCGGTGTTCATGACATAGAGCTGTTGTCGCCCACCCCTGTCTGAGTTGAACACGATTTTACGGCCATCCGGCGCGTAGGAAGGCGAGGTGTCGATGGAGGCTGATTTAGTCAGCTGGTTCATCGCCTGGGTGCTCAAATCCATTTCGTAAATGTCGGTGAGGCCATTTTTTGCCCAGCTCATGATCAGCTTGTCACCACGCGGCCCAAAACGGGGCGCAAATGTCATTCCGGGAAAGGAGCCGAGCCGTTCACTCCGCCCTGTCCTGATGTCATGAATGTACACATTGGGTTCATCATTGAAATAATTAAGATAGGCGATTTCATGGGTTTGCGGCGAAAAACGGGGTGTCAGCACAAGGTCAAGGCCACTGGTCAGATAGCGATGGTTATGTCCATCCTGATCCATGATGGCCAGCCGTTTGACGCGGCGGGACTGCGTACCGGATTCGGCGACGTAGACAATCTGAGTGTCAAAATAACCTGAATCACCGGTGAATTCCTCATAAACGAAATCGGCAATCTTATGGGCAAGCTGGCGCAGACCATCGGGGCTGGCATTACCAGAACCTGAGGTGATGTTGCGCTGCGTGATCACATCCCACAGGACGAATTCCACCTGTAGCTTGCCGTCAGCATCAATCTCGGCTGAGCCAACGAGTAGCCCCTTTGCGCCCAGCGGTGCCCAATTGGAAAAATCGGGGCGTATGGCGGGTGATTTCGGCGGCGCAATGAATGCAGCGCTGTCGATCGGGTCGAACAGCCCCGAGCTCAGCAAATCATTGGAAATGATTTCAGCAATCTGTCGCCCGGAGTCGCTTATCTCACCATCAAGATTGGTAAATTCAGCAATGGCGATTGGCGTCGGTGCAACCTGCCCTTCGGTAATCCTGATACGTTGTTGCGCTGACGCAGGTTCGGCGAAAAAACCGTATGTCACAGCAGCCAACGCCATTAGACAGGACAAAACTAACAGTTTCACTCTCAACACATTCATGAAGACACCCTCTTAACCGGTCTTGGCTACAACCGCCCCATCAACGCGACATGAAAGCCGGATCAAACTCAAAAATAAATTCCCGCCGTTGTCCATTTGGATTGTGCGGAATTGGCAATGGCGAACTATCCACCATGGCTCGCTGGGCCGCAAGGGCCGACGCCTTGAAATATTTGTCCAGCGACATTCTGAGCCTGTCCTTGATCTCAGCCTTCAACACATTGCTCTCACTATCTATCACCACAATTATGTCAACAATAAGTGAATCATTGCCGGCAGCACCTGGCGGCGGACTCCAGTAATCCTTGAGGTGCAGCCGCAACCGGTCAATCACATCAACACCGATTTTCATGTTACGCGGTGGTTTCGGTGCCCTCTGGGCATTGCCTGCTGCTGCGCTCAACGTCTTGTTAAGGGTGTCAGAGACCTGTTTTCGTTCCTGTTCCTTGCGCTTTTTCTCAGCCTCCTCTGCCTGAGTCTTGACCTTGGCAAGATTCTGGAGAATACCGGTCGCAGCCTGTTTGCGTTTCTGTTCATCCTTGACCAGCTTGTTAACCTGCGCGACCAGATTATCCTGCGCTTTTTTGGCGGGCGTCGACTTGGTGGTCTGCGGTTTTTTAGGCGTTGGCTTTGGCGGTGTTGGTTTTTCCGCCGATGCCACATTCTTCTGGCGTTTCGGTTTCGGCTTTGGCAGGGCCTTCGGCATTGCACGTGGCTTTGCCTTGGGCGCCTGAACTGCTTCCGCCTTGCTCAATTTGGGTTTGACTGTCGGCTTCTCAGGAATCACCTCAGCAGCAGGTGAGGGGCTTTTTGGTGCCGGAGTTGGGTCCGGAGCGGGTTTAGCTTTTGCCTTTGGCATCGGCTCGGGTGCCGGGGCAGGCCTTGCAGCCGGAGGTTTGGGTGGGGGTGTCGCTTGTTTCTTGCGGATTGTAGGCTCTTTTTCTTCTTTTGCAGTGCTGGGTTTATTGCCCTCGATCAAATTCGTTTCCGGCACAGTCTGCACTATTTCCATCACCATCAACGGCATATCCTCAGGCAGGTCGCGTTTCAGCGATGGCAAACCAACGATTGCCAATACCGCTGCAAGGCAGTGCATAATCACTGAAATGAGTATCGGGCGACCTGTCATGATGTCTCGCTGTTTCCCGTGCGGCCTCGGCGTTGCACCCTCACCTAGCCCTGTTCCGGAAGGCGTGCGACAAGGGCAACCCTCTCAAAACCGGCGGCCTGAATACGCCCCATTACCCCGAGAACATCGCCATAGGCCACAGCGGCATCTCCGCGCACGAAAATTCGTACGCCGGGGTTGGCGTTGGAGATGGCCTGAAGGCGGGGAATCAGCTGATCTGGCGGCATTTCCGTCTCCTGCAAATACAATGTGCCATCATCCTTGATCGATACCACGAGCGGCGCTGCGTCAGCATTGATCTGCCCCGCCTGCGTCTTTGGCAAATCGACCTCGACACCAACGGTCAACAAAGGTGCCGTCACCATGAAAACAATCAGCAGCACGAGCATTACATCGACGAACGGCGTAACATTGATTTCCCCCATCGGCCGATGCCGGCGTCCATTGCCGGAACGTTTCAAACCCGCACCCATCAGCTGCCATCCTCATCCAACTGGCGAGCCAATAGAGTGCTGAACTCCTGCGCAAACGTCTCTAGACGGGCACCCTGCCGCTCCAGGTCACCTGCAAATTTATTATAGGCCACAACAGCGGGGATGGCCGCCGCAAGGCCAAGAGCCGTTGCAAACAACGCCTCGGCAATGCCCGGCGCGACAACCGCGAGGCTGGTGTTTTTAGATTCGGCAATCGACTGAAACGAATTCATGATGCCCCAGACGGTGCCAAGCAAACCGATAAAGGGCGATACCGAGCCAATCGAAGCCAGAAAATTCATCCCGCGCTCAAGCCGCTCCATCTCTCGTGTGATTGTGAAATTCATCGATCTGTCGATACGACTAACAAGCGAGGCGCGCAAATCAGATCGGCCCGCATTGGCAAGGCCACGCGACGTTGCCCGCCTCCATTCGCGCATCGCCGCAACAAAAACCCGGCTCATCGCATCCTGAGGATCAGCACCAGTGTCATCATAGAGCTCATCGAGCGAACCGCCGGACCAGAAGGAGTCCTCAAACTCGCTCGCCAAACGGCGTTCCCGCCGAATTGACGAAACCTTGTCGACCACAATTGCCCAACAACAGACCGAAGCCGCCAACAAGACCAGCATGACCAGCTTTACAAGCGGGTCGGCTGCCATGAACAGACCCCAGATGCTCATATCGGCACCCGAATGCGTTACCACAGTTTCAACAGACTCCATTTATCGTCCCCACTTATCCAATTTTATCCTGTTAACTTTCATCATGGTCCCGCTAGCTGCCGATCAAGCGATCCATGATCTTTTCTGGCATCCGTGCCGGCTTTGCCTCGCCCTCCCCATCGACAGCGACATGAACTATGTCAACGACAACTCCGGCAAGAATATGGCCAGTGTCATGATTTTTGATGGTTTGTTCGAGCTGCAGTCTCAATTTCGAAAATTTGATGGTCCTGGTGCATACGCACAGGACGGCACCCAGCCCGGCTGCCTTTTTGAAATCAATCTCTGCGCGACGGACAACAAAAGCGTGTCCGCCGGCCTTGCCATGCACATTTTCCTCCTGAAAAATCCCAAGACAGCGCAAATAGCTGGAGCGGGCCCGCTCAGCGAACTTCAGATAATTCGCATGATAAATGATACCGCCGAGATCGGTATCCTCATATTGAACACGCAACAGGTAATTGTGCGTGCCCTCCTTGATCCAGCCATCAAGCTGCAAAGCACCAGTCTGCGGAATGTGACTAGTCGTCATCGTCATCAACAACCCCGCCAAGCATATCAAGCTGCGGCGCCACAGCTGCCGGCGGGGTAATGCCAAGATAATCCCAACCGCCAGATGACAGACATCGGCCCCGGGGCGTTCGCATCAACAGGCCAGTCTGCATCAGATAGGGTTCGATCACCTCTTCAAGAACGTCACGCTGTTCGGACAACACGGCAGCCAATGTTTCCACACCAACCGGTCCGCCGTTATAATTTTCCGCAAGGCAGCCAAGATAGCGCCTGTCCATGGCGTCAAGACCGTTTGCGTCCACCTCCAACCGCCCGAGCGCCTCATCTGCAACAGCAGCACTGACGGAGGCATAGCCACCCACGCTGGCGATATCGCGGACCCGTCGCAACAGACGACCGGCCACCCGCGGCGTACCCCGCGCTCGGCCGGCAATCTCGGCAGCGCCGTCATCTGCCAGATCAAGCCCAAGTTTGTTCGCCTGCCTGTTCAAGATCAATATCAGTTCATCTCGGTCGTAAAACTGCATCCGCATCTGAATGCCAAACCGGTCGCGCAACGGTGTTGTCAGCAGGCCTGAGCGTGTCGTCGCGCCAACGAGGGTGAATGCCGGCAAGTCAATTCGCACCGATCGTGCCGACGGCCCCTCACCAATAATTAGATCCAGCTGGAAATCCTCCATCGCCGGATACAGAACTTCCTCAACAGCTGGCGCGAGACGGTGAATTTCATCGATGAACAGAACATCACGCGGTTGCAAATTTGTCAGCAGCGCCGCCAGATCGCCAGCACGAGCAATCACCGGCCCGGACGTGGCCCTGAATCCCACACCAAGCTCAGCAGCTATAATCTGCGCCAATGTAGTTTTACCAAGGCCGGGCGGGCCGTGAAGCAGCGTGTGATCCATCGCATCACCACGGCTGCGCGCTGCACTTATAAAAGTCTCCAGATTAGCCCGGCCATTGCCCTGCCCGATGAATTCAACAAGCGAGGTCGGTCGCAAAGCACTATCGGCGCGTTCCTGATTGTCGCCACTGATCAAACGGTCATCTTCACCGGACATCTAGCTTCCCATTTCCTGCAACGCACCGGCAATAAGAGATGATACATTATCAGCAGCGCCGGACTCCCCCATCTTCTGGCGTGCCCGCAACAAAGCAGCATGTGCTTCTGCCCGACCATAGCCAAGATTAAGCAAAGCCGACATTGCATCAGCCACCACCGCATCATTTCCCTCAGCCAGTCCGGCGCTAACCGCGCCGACCCCACCCATGGCATCGACGAGCGTAGGTAGCTTGCCAATTTTTTCAGACAATTCATTGACCACCCGTTGGGCCAGCTTTGGCCCAACACCATCTGCCCGCGTAACCATCGCCTTATCACCGGCGATAATGGCGCTTGACAGCTCGGCAGGGCTTAGAACCGACAAAATGGCAAGCGCTGCTTTCGCGCCAACGCCCTGAACCGTTGTCAAAAGTCGGAAAGCATCGCGCTCTTCTGGTTCAAGAAACCCAAACAGGGTCATGCTGTCCTCGCGAACAATCATCTCCGTCAACAGCCTGACCGCAGGATCGGCAAGGCCAAGCTGCGCTTGCGTCTTGCCGGAGACAGTCACCGCGTAGCCAACGCCGCCAACATCAAGGATGACGATATTGTCAACATACTCCACAAGGGTGCCACGCAATTGGGCAATCATCTGCCATCCTCTCTCACATCACGTGCCAACGCTCTTTCTATGGCAGCCGTCAAACCTGACTTTCGTCCGGATTCGGCGCCACCAGCCCGGGCCGAGCCTAAACCTGACGCCGCTTGATTTCCAGTTCTGTTTGCCTCTGCCATTTGAAGGCCAAACGGAGCAAAATCATGACTAGCGGCAATCGCGATGGCGAGCGCATCAGCCGCATCAGAATTGGCCGCCCGGATACCCAGCAACCGTTCGACCATGTCCTGCATCTGTCTTTTGTCAGCAGTGCCGGTGCCTGCGACTGATTTTTTAACCCGTCGTGCTGAAATCTCAACCAGCGGCACCGAAGCCTCGCCACATCGCATCATGGCAACCCCGCGCGCCATTCCCAGCTTCAGCGCCGAGGCAGCCGATTTAGCAACGAAAATCTCCTCGATAGCTGCGGCATCAGGGTGATAAGCCGCAATGGCTTCAGCCACACCAACAGCTATGCAATGCAATCGTGCGGCATCGGCAAGATCAGGGTTTGGTTTGATCACCCCATTAGCAATATGACGCAGCCTGTTGTCAGACTGTTCGATGACACCCCAACCAGTGTTGCGGATCCCGGGATCAATGCCAAGAATACGCATCCGGTGCCGCCTCCTCAGGCCAGCTTGGCCATGATTTCATCGGGAATATCGAAATTCGACGCTATTGACTGCACATCATCATTGTCGTCCAGCACGTCAAGCAACTTGATCAGCGTTGAAGCCTGCGCTTCGTTCACCTCGATGGTGTTTTGCGGCTTCCAGACGAGGCCGGCCTCCTCAGGGGCGCCAAATGCCGCGAACAATGCCTCGCTGACACGGTTGTAATCCTCGGTGGCACAGGTGATCTCATGTCCATTATCATCCGACTCCACATTGTCAGCACCCGCATCCAGTGCGGCTTCAAACATTGAATCTGCATCTGTTGCTTCTGCGGGATAGACCACCTGCCCAACACGGTCAAACATGAAACTAACGGACCCAGTCTCGCCAAGCGAGCCACCAAATTTGTTGAATGCGGCTCTGACCTCTGATGCTGTGCGGTTGCGGTTGTCAGTCAAACTCTCAACAATCAATGCGGTGCCACCCGGACCGTACCCCTCATAGCGGATTTCATCATAGGCCTCACCCTCGCCGCCCTCAGCCCGCTTGAGGACACGTTCAATATTGTCCTTCGGCATGTTGGCGGAACGGGCAGCTGCCAAGGCGGTACGCAGACGTGGATTGGAATCGGGGTCGGTGCCGCTGCGCGCAGCAACAGTCAATTCTTTAATCAGGCGGCCAAAAATCTTCGCCCGTTTCTTGTCCTGAGCACCCTTGCGGTGCTGAATGTTCTTAAATTTACTGTGGCCTGCCATCGATCTGTCTTTTTCTAGCCTGTGTGTCGTCGGAGCTGGCTGCACTTTAAACTGCGGGACGCAGTTTTACACAGTGCCGCCGGCAAAAAGCGGATGAAGCTGTGTCTATAGCAGAAGTTACCCGCAAGATACAGTCTGGCATGCGCCTTCGGGCGACCAAAAAATCGTCTCAGGCAGCACTCAACTGGCCACCACGACGTATGGGTGTAATGCTTGTGGCGAGCCCGTCATCACCTGTTTCAACCAGAACCCCGCACAGTGTCGGCTCACCCATCGCGACTGACAGGCGGCCACTGCCCGTGCCAATGAATCTGTCGGTCGCTACCTTTTTGTCCATGCCAATGACGCTGTCATAATCACCACACATGCCAGCGTCGGTCTGATAGGCCGTGCGGCCGGGCAATAGATGATGATCAGCAGTCGGGATATGCGTGTGCGTTCCAACCACGAGCGATGCTCGTCCATCCGCCAAATGACCCAGCGCCATTTTCTCAGATGTTGCCTCGCCATGAACGTCAATCAGAATGAAATCAGCATCCCGGCCAAGCCGGATACGGACCAATGCCCCATCAAGTGCAGCAAAAACAGGATCATTCGGGGCCATGAATAAATTCGTCATCACATTGACCACGGCAAGTCGTTGGCCAGCCTCATTGGTCACCACCGTCATGCCACTTCCAGGTGAACCCTCTGCCATGTTAAGCGGGCGCAACAATCGTGACTCGTCGGCGATGTAATCGAAGATTTCGCGCTTGTCCCACACATGATTGCCGGTCGTCAGAACATCAGCACCCGCCGCAAACAAATCATCGCAGATCGCCGGAGTGATGCCAAAGCCGCCAGCTGCATTTTCGCAATTGACTACGGCAAAATCTGCTGCCAATTCCTGCCGTAGCCCAGCAAGCTGCGCAATCACAGCATTGCGTGCAGACCGGCCAACAATGTCACCCAAAAACAATACCCGCATCTTCATTCCCAACTCATCATTAGCCCCAATCTTTTGGGCCCACTTCATTCAGGCGGTGGCATCCCGCCAGACCACGCCGTCTGGTGTCCATACCGCATCAACCGGCATGTCATAGGACCCCGTTGGCACCTTGTCCACCTGTTGCCCTCCAAAGGCGATACCGATCGCCACAACTTCATGTCCCGATTCTCTGAGTTCAGCGATGCTACGGTCATAAAAACCCCCGCCATAGCCAAGCCGCCAGCAGTCCGCATCAAAGGCCAGCATGGGCGCAAGAATCACATCTGGTATAATGCGCTCGCTGTTGAAGGGTGGTTGTTTGGTGCCATAAGGGCCGTCATCCAACCTCATTCCGGGTGCCCAGCGATAAAAGGTCAACGGATTGCCGGGTGGTGGCGTAACCGGCATCGCAGTCACAATACTCCGATCAGCCAGCGCGGCAACCAGCGGCAGTGGTGATAATTCTGAACGGATCGGTAGATAGGCAGCATAGACACCCCTGCCGCAGCGTCCCAAAACCACATCGAGATGGCCGGTAAGGTCATCGCCCGCAGAGGGATGTTCTGTCATCAATAAAGACCGATTGCGCGCCGCCTGTTTGCGCAATTTGGCCTTTTCTATGGCGGGTTCGGGCTGCTGTGATGCAGGCTCGGATGGCGGCATGAACTAAATCCAGCTACTTGAACAGTGAACTCCATTGGCGGTCGTCATTAACAGACTATGACCGAACGGCGGTGACCAGAATTCCCGTCGGCGGCTTCATCCTCTGTGACCTGCTTTGCAGGTGGGCACCGCGAATAATCAGACCACGGCCTGACCAGAGGCAGCTCCCGAGAGAAAATTTATGGCCCCAGGGATCGAAAAACCAGACGCAGAGTCCAGTCACCGCTACTCCTCTATGTAATGACAAGGACGGTTCGTTGCAAGCTGTCAAGCTAGGAAGCGGCTGAATTATCGGCGCTTATACTGACCGCAAGTTCGGCAATCCTCTCAGCCGCCGCCTCCAATGCGTCAGCTGCCACGACCTCGGACTTGCTCTCATCAGCCTGTCCATTCAAAGCTGCGGTATCAGATGCTTTTTGCGTTGCAGCCTCACTGGCCTTATCGGCCAGGATCAGAGTTGCCATTGCCAGTAATCGCGCCTCGCCAATCTGACCAACCGCCCCAACAAGGCTTTGTAGAATATCCTCGACCTCTTTGCCGAGGCGCGTCACATGATCTTCCTCACCAGCGCCACACCCGATCTGGTAGGGAGTGCCATTGAGCCGGATCGTCACAACAGACTGACTCATCGCTTGTCTCCATCACCGTTACTGCCAGCCAAAGAGGCGTTTATCATTTCAACTGCCCGGGCAACCTTGGCATCAACAGCCTGCAGATCAGCAAGCAGCCGCGCGTTGTCCAATGGCGACTCGCCTGCTACCCGACCGTCGGCAGATTTGCCAGCTGATGCCATCGTCGACTCTAGCGCCGATTCCAGCGCGGCGAGGGCATCATTCAGCTTTAGCTGGGCTTGGGAAAGGCGTGACATCTTCAATCAAAAATCCACTGGGTTGGGCACGGTTACTAGCCATAGCAGCCAGCAGACTCGTAGGTCTAAAACAACCCTGAAGAAAACAAATATCATTGTTAAGTGAGCGGGTTATAAGCAGAACTTTGCCTCAAATCGTAAATGAAATAAAGCCCCTAAACAAGACTTATCCCTCAGACTGCATCACGCGGCATGTGGGTAACACGGGTTTTCGGTATGAGTTTTCCGCCAAGATAGATTGACGAATGGGCTCAAGGCGGGCAGATTGCGACGGGTTTTTCCGCGCGCCCTCACCCGCCAATCGGGCCGCGCCACGCTTTGCAAAATTGGGGAGCCAAACATGGCGAATGCACCTGACAGACAGCAGATGGCAAACGCGATCCGAGCTTTGTCCATGGATGCGGTTGAGGCCGCAAAATCTGGTCATCCGGGGATGCCAATGGGTATGGCAGACGCGGCAACCGCGCTGTTTGCCGATCATCTAAAATTTGATGCCAGCGCGCCAGACTGGCCAGATCGGGATCGCTTCATTCTGTCCGCCGGTCATGGCTCGATGTTGATCTATTCCCTGTTGCATCTAACCGGCTATGCCGATATGACGATCGACGAGCTGCGGAACTTCCGGCAGTTGGGCGCCAGAACAGCCGGTCATCCAGAAGCCGGTCACGCAGCAGGCATTGAGACGACAACTGGTCCTCTTGGACAAGGCATTGCAAATGGCGTTGGCTTTGCCATGGCGGAACGTCATCTCGCAGCGCGATTCGGCAACAGCCTTGTTGACCATTTTACCTATGTGATTGCCGGCGACGGCTGCTTGATGGAAGGTGTCAGCCACGAGGCCGCCTCAATGGCAGGCCATTTGGGACTTGGCCGTCTGATCATTTTGTTTGATGACAATGGCATTTCGATTGATGGGAGCACTGATCTCGCGGTATCCGATGATACAACTGCACGCTTTGAAGCCTATGGCTGGCAGGTGATCGCTGTCGACGGGCACGATATGGGTGCGGTTTCAGGTGCTATTGCAACAGCCAAGGCAGAAGCCAAAAAACCAAGTCTGATCCGCTGCAAAACCGTTATCGGCTTTGGTGCGCCCACCAAGGCCGGCACTTCGGGAGTTCATGGCGCACCGCTCGGTGGTGAGGAAATCAGCGGCACCCGGGCGGCGCTTGGCTGGGACCACGCGCCCTTTGAGATCCCCGCAGAGATCATCGCCAATTGGCGTGAAGTGGGCAGCCGTGGGAGTGCGGCGCGGGCGGCATGGCAGGCCCGCTATGACGGCGCAGACACCGTTGATTTTGACAAAACACTGCGCGGTGACTGGGACACCGAAATTGAGGAGGCCGTGCAGCAATGGAAGAAATCCCTCGCAGCGGAGCCACAGAAAATCGCAACGCGTGTCGCCAGCCAAAAAGCCATTGAAGCCATCCTGCAGGCATGTCCCGCAATGTTTGGCGGCTCTGCCGACCTGACTGGCTCCAACAATACACGTGTCGGTGCGCATGAGAATTTTTCAAAGGGCAATTATGGCGGATCTTATGTCCATTACGGGGTGCGCGAGCATGGCATGGCGGCAGCGATGAATGGTATTGCGCTGCATGGTGGCACAATCCCTTACGGCGCAACATTCCTCGTCTTCACCGATTACTGCCGGCCCTCGATTCGGCTTTCGGCTTTGATGCGCCAGCGGGTAATTTATGTGATGACACATGACTCGATTGGCCTTGGCGAAGATGGCCCAACGCATCAACCTGTTGAACATCTGGCGGCTTTGAGAGCAATTCCCAACCTGCATGTGTTCCGCCCTGCCGACGCTGTCGAGACCGTAGAGGCGTGGCAATGTGCCCTTGCCAGCAGGAGCACACCGTCAGTTCTGGCATTGAGCCGGCAAGGCCTTGCCCAGTTCCGCACCAATGATTTGCAAGTCAACAAAACTGCCAAAGGTGCCTATGTCGCCGCTGGCGATCCTGCGACCAGCAAAGTTACGCTGCTGGCCTCCGGCTCGGAAGTCGCAATCGCACTTGCAGCCCGCGATACGCTGGCAGACAAGAATCTTGCAGCAACCGTTGTTTCTGTGCCCTGTCTGGAACTTTTCTGGCAGCAGGATTCAGCCTACCGCAAAACGGTGCTTGGATCCGGCCCGAGGATCGTGATCGAAGCCGCACTGCGTCAACCTTGGGACCGCCTGCTGAATGAGGGAGATGGCTTTGTCGGGATGAATGATTTTGGTGCCTCCGCGCCAATTGCCGATCTGTATGAACATTTCAACATCACCAGCAGCGCCGTTGCAAAACTGGCAGTTGATCTGGCAAACTGAGCATAGCATGTCTGGCCCCAAGGACAGCAAGACCAGCATTGGAGTAAAGCAATGACATTACGCGTTGCGATCAGTGGATTTGGCAGAATTGGAAGAATGACACTTCGCGCTCTTGCGGAATTGCAGCGAGATGACATGGAGATCGTTCTGATCAACAGCCCTGGTGCCATCGACACCTCTGCCCATCTCTATGAGTTCGACTCCGTGCACGGCAGATCACGCGGTACGGTCAGCCATGGCGCTGACTGGATGGATATTGGCCGTGGTAAAATCCATATGAGCCGCGAGCGTAACCCGGTCGACATTCCGCATCGCGACCATGGCATCGACGTCGTGCTGGAATGTTCCGGCAAATTCAATGAACGGGGAAAATGCCTCGCGCATCTGGATGCAGGGGCAAAACGTGTTCTCGTATCGGCTCCCTGCAAGGACGCGGATGCGACGATCGTTTATGGCGTCAACCATCATCAAATCACCCCCAAAATGCGGATCATCTCCAACGCGTCATGCACGACCAATTGTCTGGCGCCTGTTGCCATGGTGATGGCAGAGTCGGTTGGCATTGAGGCTGGCTACATGACAACCATCCATGCCTACACGGGTGACCAGCCAACACTTGACTCAAGCCACAAGGATTTGCGCCGCGCACGCGCGGCAGCAATGTCGATGATCCCTACTTCAACCGGCGCTGCCCGCTCTGTTGGCGATGTTTTGCCAGCTTTGAGGGGCAAGATGAACGGGTCGGCGATCCGCGTGCCGACAGCCAATGTCTCGGTAATCGATTTTGGCTTCACGGCAGAACGTGACACTAGCACTGACGAGATCAACACGCTTTTAACTGACGCATCGAGTGGCGCGCTAAACGGGGTTCTATCCGTGAACACTCTGCCGCTGGTTTCGATCGATTTTAATCACGACCCCCATTCATCGATCGCTGATCTGACGCAGACACATGTAATGAATAAGCGACTTGTGCGGGTGCTTGCATGGTACGACAATGAATGGGGATTTTCCTGCCGCATGCTGGATAACACCGTCGAAATTGGCAAAACTCTCTAAATGGCAAAACTCTCCGGTGGTCGTGCTCCACCTAAGACGAATTTAAAAGGACACATAGATGAAACTCAACGGAAACGCCGTCAAACCCGGCAATGTGATTGAGCATAATGGTAGGCTGTGGGCCGCAGTCAAAATTTCGCATGTGAAGCCCGGAAAGGGTGGGGCATTTGCCCAGATCGAGCTGCGTGATATCCGTGATGGCACAAAGCTGAATGAGCGTTTCCGCTCCTCCGAGACTGTTGAACGCGTGATTCTCGACGAAATCGGCTGCACCTTCCTTTATGAGGATGGTGATAACCTTGTGTTTATGCACCCCGAAACATTCGAACAGATCAGCATACCGGCAGACATGGTGGGTGAGCGTGCGGCTTTTTTGCAGGATGGCATGACCGTGACCATGTCCAGTCACGAGGGCGAGCCAATTTCGGTTGAGTTGCCCGATACAGTGGTGATGGAGGTGGTTGAGGCCGATGCCGTGGTAAAGGGGCAGACAGCGTCCTCGTCCTACAAGCCCGCCGTGCTGGAAAATGGTGTTCGAGTGATGGTGCCACCACATATCGAGACTGGCACCCGGATTGTCGTCCGCCCTGAGGACAACAGCTATGTTGAACGGGCGAAAGGCTGACCACTTCCACCCCGCTTGACATCACAACACCAGACCGCGATAACGCGGGGCATGTAGCCGCACCCCTGCCGCGCTCACTTTTCTTGAAGGTTCCCGCCCCATGGCCACCCAGTCCGCGCTTATCAACGTCATGCAAAAGGCGTCCATAGCTGCCAGCCGTGGTATGCTCAAGGATTTTGGCGAGGTCGAGAATCTGCAGGTCAGCCGCAAAGGTCCTGCCGACTTCGTCAGCCGCGCCGACACCAATGCTGAGCGCACCATCCGCCGCGAGCTGGAAAAGGCTCGCCCCGGTTGGGGCTTCCTTCTGGAGGAAGGTGGAGTGGTGGACGGCGAAGATCCAGATGCACCTGTCTGGGTTGTTGACCCCTTGGATGGCACGACCAATTTCCTGCATGGTATTCCCCAGTTTGCCATTTCCATTGCCGTTCTGGAAAAAGGACCGTCCGGTGCTGGCAGCATTACTGCTGGAACCATCTTTGACCCGGCGCGCAACGAATTTTTCTTTGCCGAAAAGGGCAAGGGCGCATTTTTCAACGAACGCCGGCTGCGAGTCTCTGGGCGTCGTCACATGGCAGATTCGCTGTTCTCTACTGGTATTCCCTTTCTTGGTCGCGGTGATGCAGATGACCATGCCCACTTCCTGCGCGAGCTTGGTAATGTCATGGCTGTGAGCTCTGGCATCCGACGGGCAGGGGCTGCAGCGCTGGACCTCGCCTGGGTTGCCGCAGGCCGCTATGACGGGTTCTGGGAACGCGGTTTGTCTAAATGGGACATTGCTGCCGGCATTCTGCTGGTTCGCGAGGCAGGCGGCTTTGTCTCCGACTTTGCATCCCGCGACAAAGCACTGGAGAGTGGTGACATTGTTGCCGCAAACCCGACCATCCATGCCGAATTGCTGAAAACCCTGCGTAAATAGCGGCATTCCCTTGTCGGCACCGCTTAATTAGCTAAACCCATTTTTGAGGCGGCAACATCACCTCGCTTACTAAAGTCACCTGGTCATATTTGCCCAGCTAGGCGCCTGACGATTTCACCCTATGCCAGCGGCCATATTCCTGCCATTCTTCTGAAGATAATTCCACAGACGCCCGTTAACAGGGTCGAATGTGTAAAGGAGCCTGGCAGATTATGACCGACCCTCGCCGTTACCTTGTTCGGATGATCATCTTTCTGGCCATCGTTGCCAGTATTGCCGCCCTGCTCTGGGCACCGCTGCACAATGCCTTCATGGGCAACCCCGCGTTGAACGGCGTCATTCTCGGTGCCCTGCTTCTTGGCATCATCTACGTCATCCGCCAGACCCTCCGCCTGTCGCCGGAACAGCGATGGCTGGTTGGCGTGCAGAAAAATGGCAAACTCAAACAGCCAAATGCCAAGCCAGTACTTTTGGCAACCGTCTACGCCATGCTGGCTGACCAAAATCAGGGTGAACATCTGTCGGCGCTATCCCTGCGGTCAGTGCTGGATGGCGTTGCAGCGCGGCTGGATGAGGGCCGCGAGATTTCCCGCTACATGATTGGTTTGCTGGTTTTCCTTGGTCTTCTGGGTACATTTTGGGGGCTGCTGCAGACCATCGGTGCCGTTGGTCTGGTGGTTGGCTCACTTGACGCCGACAGCACTAATTTCGACACGATGATGACACAGCTTCGCAATGGGCTTGACGCACCTCTGTCGGGCATGGCAACGGCCTTTTCCTCCTCGCTGTTCGGACTTGCCGGCTCGCTGGTGCTCGGCTTTCTGGATTTGCAGCTGGGACAGGCGATGGGGCGGTTTTTCAACGAGCTTGAAGACTGGCTGTCAGCTTTTGCCAAATTCAACGAGGGGGGTGCCAAGACCGATGGGGTCAGCACTAGCGCTTTGGCATCGGGAATGAGCGAAGAGGCAGCACGCGCGCTGCTGTCGCTCTCGCACTCAATTGCGGCCGGCGAGGAGTCACGCGCCCAGACTTTGGCACAGATGAGCACGATGAACACCGCGCTTGCCAGTTTGAACGAAGCAATGGCGGATGACCGGCGATTGCGGGAACAATTGGCGCAGCTTAACGCAAACATTCTCCAGCTTTCAGCAGATCTGCAGCGCGATCGCACGCAGCAAACCAGCATCGTTGCGAGTGAATTGCGGGCTCTGTCTTCGTCGATTGCCAAACTGATCAACGAAAAATCTGCACCACGTCCGGCACCGCGCGCTTCAAAGGGTTCCTGATCCATGGCATTGGCACGCCTAGGCAGCAACCGTCGCAGTGAGAGCTATACCTGGCCGGGTTTTGTCGATGCGCTAGCCACATTGCTGATGGTCATCATCTTTGTTTTGATGGTCTTTGTCCTGATTCAGGTTAATCTCGCCTACCGTGTTTCAGGGCAGGATGCGACTCTTGGTGAAATGCGCCAACAGCTTGTCAGCCTAACCGAACTGCTCAACCTTGAGCGAAAAGCCAGTTCCGATCTAGCCGCTGATTTGGCGCAGATCTCAAGAGAACTTGAGGTCACCACGACAGAACGCGATGATATTCTAGCACAACTGGCAAACGCCACAGACGCGCTGGCTGCAAGCACCGCGGAAAATGTGGTGCTAAGTGAAAAACAGGAAGCCACATTGGCGGCGCTTGAGGCAGCTAGATTGCGTCTCGACGAACGGCTGGCAGCACTGACTGCGGCCGAGCAAAATCTTGCCGAGGCCAACACCAAACTTGCTGCGTCCGAGACCAGTCTTGCTTCCACTGAGTCAAGTCTGGCGGCAGCACTGGAAAAACTGGCGCAGACACAACAAGAGAGTGTCGAGGCAAATAAACAGGCCGACAGCCTCGCTGCAGAAAACGCCGCCTCGCGGGCAGAAATCCTTCAGATGACGAAGGCCACAACAGCGCTGCGGCAACGAATTGAAGAATTGACCACATTGCTTGGCGACCTGGAAGCGCAGGCAACACGTGATAAGGTAGCGATCGCCAGCCTCGGAAAATCACTGAACAACGCGCTGGCCAACAAAGTGCAGGAGTTACAGCGTTTCCGCTCAGAGTTCTTTGGGCGCCTGCGCGAGGTGCTAAGCGGGCGTGACGAGGTGCAAATCGTTGGCGACCGCTTTGTCTTCCAGTCAGAAGTGCTGTTCAATCAGGGACAGGCCAATATCGGAAATAGTGGTGAAGAGCAGTTGCAGAAACTGGCTCTTACGCTGGCCGATATCGCCACCAAGATTCCCGATGACATCAACTGGGTCCTGCAGGTGGAGGGACACACCGACGACATTCCGATACGCGCCGGCCGATTTGCGGATAATTGGGATCTATCTACCGAACGGGCGCTGTCCGTTGTCCGTTTTCTGGCAAGTCAGGGCGTTCCTGCAAACAGACTGGCAGCCACTGGATATGGCGAGTTCCAGCCGCTTGCTTCAGGCGACACCGATGATGCCCGACGGCGCAACCGACGTATTGAGCTGAAAATCACCCAGCGCGTGGTGGCGCAGTAACCGGCATCATCTGGCCACAGCGTGCCATGCAAACATCAATCAGGCGTGAGTGCCTGGCAATCATGTGATCTGACGTTAGGGTTTTCTTTACACTCTTTCGAATAATCCTTTCTGGTTATGCTTTCTGCCAGATACACAATAATCGCCCTGCTGTCGCCACTTTGTCTTGTGAAAACATCTGACGCTTTTGCATGCGAGCCAAACCGACAGGATAAGAAGGCAAAGAGCTGTTGGATTGATCAGCCTGATCTTCTTTATAGCTGGCTTCTTGACATACCCTTGCGTGAACCAGAATTCACACATCAGCAGTCCAGATATGTGCCAAAGGCCCCATTGCCCAAAGGACCGGTGAGCATCCCGTTGCCCGAAGCACCGGCAGTGGATCACAAACCGGCAATGGACCACAAACCGACAAAGGCCCCGCAACCGGATGAACTGGTAAAGCCCGAGGAAGAGGCATTGCCAAAATTGTGGCTGCAAATCGACACCACGGTTACTGATGTGTACGAAACGGACCTGATTATCAGACAGGTAACCCAGCTTAACAATCCACTTTCAGAAGAGGGAGGCGCAGGCTGGCAAATGCTGCAGGATGTTAGTGCCGGTTGGACGGTCCACCATCGGGCAATTTGGGAAATGCCCCTGACTACGACGGAAATATCATCAGCATTCGAGAGCCAGATCAACATCGAGATGCAAGGCCTGTTCACGCCCCAATCAGCACCTCAGATGTTTTCTGGCGCCGGAACCATGTGGTTCTCACCTGCTTTTCAGGAGGGTGGCATCAGCAATATCGAGCTTTACTCAGATAACGACGTGCAAATAATTGGCGACATGGCTTTTTTAACAGATGAAGCCCTCAGCGGCGTGTTCCTTGACCGCATGGCGTCATTGTCGCTCAGTCGGGGCGATGAACAGGAAATCTGGCATGCCAGCATTGCCTTTACATTTCAGAACGATGATGAAATCACTACGGTCAGGGGCGCCCTTGCCGGCATCAGCGAGGATGAGCCAGCCGCGCTTATCGGCTATTTCTCCTCTGACCCTGAATAGATTTTACCTCCAGGAACGGAGAATTGCAGGTCAGCAAGGTTGCGATAAAGGGGCGATTCATGCATCAGTTCCTCATGTGTCCCGCTGCCGGTGATCTCACCTTGCTCCATCAGCAGAATGCGGTCTGCCCTGATGACCGTCGCGAGGCGATGCGCAATCACAATTGTTGTCCTGTTGCGCATCAGATTTTCCAGCGCCGCCTGAACAGCTGCTTCCGACTGGGCGTCAAGCGCACTTGTCGCTTCATCAAGAAGTAGCAAACGCGGGTTGCGCAAAATAGCTCTGGCGATGGCAACACGTTGCCGTTGGCCGCCAGACAGGCGAACACCCTTTTCACCAACCGGCGTGTCATAGCCCTGGCTGAGCGCAGCGATGAACTCATGCGCCTCTGCCTGTTTTGCGGCGCTGATGATGTCTTGGTCTGGCGCATCTGGCCGGCCAAAGGCCAGATTTTCACGAATCGTCGCCGAAAACAACGCGGGTTCCTGCGGCACGAGGCCGATATGCCCCCTTAAATCAGCCAGTGCAAGATCGCGTAAATCGTTACCACCAACGCGAACAACGCCAGCATCCGGGTCATAGAAGCGCAAAAGCAGATGAAACAAAGTTGATTTGCCAGCGCCGCTGGGGCCCACCAGAGCAATTCGTTGTCCTGCATCAACGGTAAAATCCACAGCCCTTACTGCGGGCCTCTTAGCACCAGCAGGATAGGCAAAGCTGACATTCTCAAAGCTGACATTCTCAAAGCTGCGGATGTTGGCTCCCTCACTCACCATCGTTTCCGGCTTTGCCGGTTCATCCAAGGTCTCGTCTGTTGCAAGAAGCTGGGCGATACGGTCTGCCGCACCAGCCGCCCGTTGCAGATCTCCAGCTAGTTCCGACAGAAACCCGGTCGAACTCGCAACCAAAAAAGCGTAAAAAACAAAAGACGACAGATCGCCAGCACTGATCCGGCCAGCGAGAAGATCCTGACCACCAATCCACAAAATCACCGAAATGCCAGCAAAAACCATAAAAATCAGAATGCCACTGAGCCAACCACGAAGACGCACCCGCGACAGAGCAGCCGCCAAGCTCGCATCAACTGAACTCTCAAAATGCTGACGCACATAAGCCTCACGGCCAAAGGACTGGACAGTACGGATGGCGCTCACCGTTTCCTCGGCCTGAACTGCCACATCAGCAAGCCTGTCCTGCGCAAGACGCGATGCTGTCCTCAGCCGCCGGCCAATGAAAATCAGCGGCACGACAACAACGGGCACAACAACAAGCACGACCAGCGACATTTTCGGGCTCGACAGCACCACCATTACCAGCCCACCAATGAGCAGAATCACATTGCGCGCCGCCATTGACAGGGTCGAGGTCATCACCGTCTGCACAATCGCCGTATCAGTTGTGATCCGTGCCAACACATCTCCTGTCCGGGCTGTTTCAAACCAACCCGCGGAAAGTTTAAGCAGATGCGCAAAGACGGCGCGCCTTACATCCGCAAGCACCATCTCGCCAATCTGGTTGACCAAAGTCGTTCGCAAAAAACTACCAACGGCAAGCAGTAGAGCAATCACTGCCGTTCCCATTACAGCCCGGTCAAGCAGCGCTGGGTCTTGCTTGCCAAGGCCCTGATCAACGAGATAGGCAAGGCCACGCCCCATTGTCAAAAGCGCCCCAGCAACCAAAAATAACGAAAGAATGGCACCCGCGATCTGCCGCCGGTACGGTCGCAGAAAGGGCCAGAACACCGCCAGCAATTGTCGGCCAGTCAATGCTGTTGGTTGTACCGGCGCGTTGTGTGGGTCACGCTGCATGATCAACTGCGATCCATTGACAAAAGCCATCCATTGACAAAAAAACGGCGCATCGCCGCGGTGAAAAACAGGCATCAAGCCGGGTTTGGGGCTTGCGTTGCCATGCCGATGACGATATACCACCGCATCTAGGCAATTGCCAGCGCCCATGGCCGAAACAAGTGGCGGGGGTCGCCGGTGTAGACAAGATTTGGCCACATGGCATGGAACAAAAGATCTGCGGCAGGTACCGCAAGCGTGAAATCAGGAGAGCGCTATGAAAAAAGACATTCATCCAGACTATCATGAAATCACTTTGGTGATGACTGATGGCAGCGAGCGCAAGACCCGTTCAACATGGGGCAAAGAAGGTGACGTGTTGAAACTCGACATTGACCCAAAAACACACCCAGCCTGGACCGGCCAGCACCGCATTGTGGATTCAGGCGGGCAGGTTGCACGTTTCAACAAGCGTTTTGCAGGCCTTGGCATCAAGTAGCTGTTCCCCAAGCCAGAGTCAAAAAGGCCGGTTCAACCCGGCCTTTTTTGTGTCTTGGATTACAGATGCAGGCGCGGATCAATCCTGTCCCCTGATTGCCGCCTGTGCAGCGGCAAGACGCGCCGCTGGAACACGGTAGGGTGAGCAGGAGACATAATCGAGACCGACTTCCTCGAAAAAGGAGATTGAGTCTGGATCACCTCCATGCTCACCACAAACACCCAACTTGATATCAGGACGCTGGCTCCGACCACCCTCAACCCCGATTTTTACCAACGCGCCTACCCCGTCACGATCAATCGACACAAAGGGATCCTTGGCGTAAATCTCAGCGTCGATGTAATAGTGCAGGAAAGCACCTGCATCATCACGGCTGATACCAAGCGCGGTCTGGGTTAGATCATTCGTGCCAAAAGAGAAAAACTCCGCCTCAGCCGCGAGATCACCCGCGCAGATCGCAGCCCGAGGCAATTCCACCATGGTGCCAACCAGATAACTGAGTTGCTGGCCAGTGGTTGCCATGACAGCTTCAGCTTCCTCATCAATGACAGCCTTGCAGAGCGCAATCTCCTTGCCGGTCGCCGCCAATGGCACCATGATTTCAGGAACTGGGGCCGCACCCGTGGCGGCAACAGCGCAGGCAGCCTCAAAAATGGCGCGCGCCTGCATCCGGCAGATTTCCGGATAGGTAACGGCAAGCCGGCATCCACGATGGCCAAGCATCGGATTGGACTCTGCCAGTTTCAACGCCCTTTGGCGGGCCGTCTCGTTGGAAACCCCGGCTGCCTCGGCCACGTCGGCAAGCTCGTCGGCTGAGTGCGGTAAAAATTCATGTAGCGGCGGACCAAGCAACCGGGTGGTGACGGGAAGGCCAGCCAGGATAGAGAAGGGCACCCCAAAATCCTGGCGTTGCATCGGCAGTAACTTTGCCAGTGCCGCTTCCCGCCCCTCGGTATCTGCTGCCATGATCATCCGCCGCATGGCGATGATCCGGTCCTGATCAAAGAACATATGCTCGGTCCGGCACAGGCCGATGCCCTCTGCACCAAATCCAACCGCAGTACGGGCGTCTACAGGAGTTTCGGCGTTGGTGCGAACTGCCATGCGACGACGCTCGTCAGCCCACTCCATGATTGTTGAAAAGGCCTTTGACATCCGGGGCTGAACGGTGGCAACAGCGCCGCGGTACACCTCACCACTGCTGCCATCAATGGTTATAATGTCACCCTCGGACAATTGTGTTTCATGAATGAAGACAGTGCCGCTGACCTCATCAAAGCGCAACTCACCCGCACCAGACACACAGGCCCGCCCCATTCCACGCGCAACCACGGCCGCGTGGCTCGTCATGCCTCCACGCGCAGTCAGAATACCAGCGGCAGCGTGCATTCCATGAATGTCCTCCGGGCTGGTCTCCAACCTGACGAGAATAACCTGATGCCCAGCCCCGGATAACTCCTCTGCCTTATCAGCACTCAGAACAATCTGCCCACAGGCAGCACCGGGTGACGCCGGCAACCCGCGGGTCAAAACGTCCTTTTCGGCTGTGGGGTCGAGAGTGGGGTGCAACAGCTGGTCAAGAGCGTTCGGGTCCACCCGCAACAGCGCCTCATCCTGCGAGATCAAACCTTCCTCAGCCATTTCAACAGACATGCGCAACGCTGCCTCAGCGGTGCGTTTTCCACTTCGTGTCTGCAGCATATAGAGCTTGTTCTGTTGAACCGTGAACTCAAGATCCTGCATGTCAGCGTAATGTTTTTCCAACTGGCGACGCACGACATCAAGCTGTGCAAAGACATCAGGCATCGCCTCTTCCATCGACTCGCCATCGCCATCTTGGCGCGCCGCGCGCGTCAGCGGCAAAGGGGTCCGGATACCAGCGACAACGTCCTCGCCCTGCGCGTTGATCAGGAATTCGCCATAAAAGCTGTTCTCGCCAGTTGATGGGTTGCGTGTGAAGGCAACACCGGTGGCGCAATCGGTTCCCATATTGCCAAAAACCATAGCCTGTACATTGACGGCCGTTCCCCAAGACGCTGGAATGCTGTTGAGACGCCGATAGGTAATGGCTCTGGCATTCATCCAGCTGTTGAAGACCGCGCCAACAGCGCCCCAGAGTTGAACCCATGGATCCTGCGGGAAATCTGTCTCAGCTTCATCTTGGACAATCGTCTTAAACTCTTCAACGAGCGTCTTGAGATCATCACCTTCAAGGCCCGTGTCGTCAAACACGCCGCGGTTGAGCTTCATCGTCTCAAGCGCATCCTCAAACAAACCATGATCAACGCCCATGACAACATCAGCATACATCTGAATGAAACGGCGGTAGCTGTCATAGGCAAAACGCGCATCATCGGCGCGTGCTGCAAGCCCGGCAGCCGTCTCGTCATTCAGGCCAAGATTGAGAACAGTATCCATCATGCCCGGCATTGATGCCCGCGCGCCAGACCGAACCGATACCAGAAGCGGGTTTGCCGGATCAGCGAAATGCGCACCTGTCTCAGCTTCGATCCGCGAAATGGAGTCTTTCACCTGCGCCTCAAGCTCGGCCGGATATTCGCGGCCATTATCATTGAAATAGGTGCAGACCTCGGTGGTGATGGTAAAGCCCGGCGGCACCGGAAGACCGATGCCACTCATCTCGGCAAGGTTGGCCCCTTTACCGCCAAGTAGATTGCGCATCGAGCTGTCACCCTCGGTGCCAGACGCCCCAAAATTATAGACCCAAGCAGTGCCGGTCGATCCGGCGGTAGTGTTCTCAGTCATCCAACCCTAACCTTCCAGTTTGGAAAAATCTGCCACCCCAAGCATTCTCTCTCGCACCATTGCCAACAGACCAAGCCTGTTGTCCCTGACCTTGGGATTGTCGTCATTCACAACAACTTCCTCAAAGAAGCGGTCAATGGGCGTACGCAGTCCACCAAGCGACGTGAGCGCGGCATCAAGATCGATATCACTGGATGCCACTGGCAAAGCCTCAACAGCTGAGTGCAGGTCAGTCTCGGCGGTGTTGACAAACAGGCTGGGGTCAGTTTTGGGGGCAAATGCCTGTTTGTCTTTGCTTTCCTCAGATTTCAAAATGCTTGCCGCACGCCGCCAGCCAGTCATCAGGCCAGCGCCATTCTCGCTGCCAAGAAAGGTGCCAAGGGCGGCGGCGCGATCAGCAAGCAGACAGATGTTATCGAGCTCACTATCACCAAGCGCGGCGGCAACAACATCATGTGCGATGCCAGTGTCCCGTAGGCTCACGCGGAACCGTTCACGGATAAACGGCAGCAATTCGTCATCAATCGCTGCAAATCCATGATAGCCCGCGGCTTTGCGCAGAGTGTCATGCAACGACAGGCTAATGTTGGCTTCGATCAGAATTCGGATCACGCCAAGTGCGGCCCGGCGTAACGCGAACGGATCCTTGGAACCCGTTGGCCGCGCCCCTACACCAAAAAACCCAACCAACGTATCGATCTTGTCCGCAAGGGCGACAGCCAGCCCCTCGGCAGAGTCCGGCAGATTGTCATCAGGACCCTGAGGCCGGTAATGGGCCGTGATCGCCACAGCGGTTGCCGTATCCTCATCAGCAGCGGCCGCGTAAAAGCCACCCATGATGCCCTGTAATTCGGGAAACTCACCAACCACCCCTGTTACCAGATCAGCCTTGGCAAGCAGGCCCGCCCGCGCGGCACAGGCCGCATCGGCGCCCGGTATACTGGCAGCAATATCAGCCGCCAGTTTTTCCAATCGCTGGGCCTTGTCATGCACCGTGCCAAGCCCCTCATAGAAGGCGATGTCGGCCAGACGCGGCAGATAAGCCTCAAGCGGCTCTCGCTTGTCCTCCATCCAGAAAAACTCGGCGTCGGCGAGGCGCGCGCGTAACACGCGCTGATTACCGGCAAGAATGACAGCATCACGCGCATCATCGGCAAGGCGGTTACTGACAACAACAAAATGCGGAGAGAACGATCCATCATGCCCTTGCAACGTGATATATTTTTGATGTGTCTCGATCGAGGATTGCAAAACCTCTGCAGGCAGCAGCATGAAGCGATCCTCGATGGTGCCGACAAGCAGATGGGGATGTTCGACCAGCCCAGCCGTTTCAGCAATGGTTGTCTCCCCGGTTTTCGTCTCACAGCCAAGTCTGGCGGCAAGGTCTTTTGCGCCCTTTCGGATCATGTCGACCCGCACAGACTGATCAACAATCACATGCGCCCCGCGAAGCAGCGCGGCATAGTCATCGGCGCTGCCAACGCCGGTGAGATCAAGATCGGCTGGCGCTTCAAAATAATGTCCGGTGCTAGCGGTGGTAAATGGCAGATTTGCGCCACCCAAATCGAGCGCCCCCTCAAGGCCAGACCCACCAAACACCACATTTACCCGGTGCAGTGGCCGTACCCAACGAAAAGAGGTGGCACCCCAGCGCTGACTTTTCGGCCAAGGGAAATTTGTCAGAATGTCACTGATCATCACTGGCAGGAGCGCAGCGGTTGCCGTCCCCTTCATCTCGGTCCGGGCGAACAGAAAAGTTCCTTTTGGCGTTTCTTCGGTGACAAGCTGGTCTCGGGTGAGGCCGGTTGATTTCAAAAAGCCGTTGATTGCCTGTTCCGGCGCATCAACGCGCGGGCCACGCTTTTCTGCGATGCTGTCTTGCTGTCGCACCGCCAGCCCATCGACATAGACCGCGAGATGGCGCGGCGCTACAAAACTGTGAATCCGGTCATGGGCGAGATTGGCCGCGGCGAAGGCATCGGCGAACAATCTGGCAAGGTCGCTGGCCGCCCGCGCCTGCATCCGGGCCGGAATCTCCTCGCAGATGATTTCAATCAGCAGATCAGCGCTTTGATCAGACATCAGCCGCCTCCCCCTGCTGACCATCATCAGCCGCGCCAATCCACGCTTCACAGCACCCTTTGGCGAGCGTCCGCACCCGGCCGATATAGGCAGCACGTTCCGTTACGGAAATCACGCCCCGCGCATCAAGAAGGTTGAACAGATGACTGGCCTTCATACACTGGTCATAGGCTGGCAGCGCCAGCGGTGTTTCTAAAGCGAGCAGACGGCCACATTCAGCCTCAGCATCGCGGAAATGAGTAAGCAGCATATCGGTCTCAGCATGGTAGAAATTCCAGCCGGAAAACTCCACCTCGGCACGATGAAAAATATCGCCGTAGCATTTCCCACCCTGGTCAGCCGGCACGCCATCCCAGTCAAGATCATAGACATTGTCGATCCCCTGAATGAACATCGCCAGACGCTCCAGCCCGTAGGTCAACTCCAGCGGAACGGGAGCGCACTCGATGCCGCCAACCTGCTGAAAATAGGTAAATTGCGAGACTTCCATCCCATCACACCAGACCTCCCAACCAAGCCCCCATGCGCCAAGGGTCGGTGACTCCCAATCATCCTCGACAAAGCGCATATCATGCGCCGCCGGATCAAGGCCGATCGCTTTCAGACTGCCAAGATAAAGCTCCTGGCTGTTTGGCGGCGAAGGTTTGAAAATCGTCTGGAACTGATAATAATGTTGCAACCTGTTCGGGTTTTCGCCAAAGCGCCCATCGGTCGGACGGCGTGACGGCTGGACATAGGCAGCACGCCAATGATGGTCCGGCCCCAGCGCCCGCAATGTTGTCGCCGGGTGGAACGTACCAGCGCCGACTTCCATGTCGTAGGGCTGCAGGATGACCGCGCCTTTGCTGGCCCAATAACGCTGTAGATTCAGGAGTATAGACTGGAAATCCAGCCCCTCAGTCGTGAGGTGTGTCTTGGCCATAAATAGCCCCGTCCGCGGCGAGTGGATGACGTTGTGAACGCTGACGGGAACCTAGCCCCAACACCCCCAAAAGGCAAGCGCTAGCACATCCTAAATTTGGCCCCAATAACAGCTTTATTCCCCCGCATTTTGGTTTTTGCAGTCACAGGGTGGAATCACCCAAGACCCACAGTTTGGACACTCTTCAAGATCGAGCGATCCGTTCTTTTTTTCAGCGCCGGCTTTGCCCTGCTCTGAAGATTTGCTGCCAGCCGTATCATCGGTTTCGGTGCGGGCAACCTCTTTGCGGCGCTCAATCATCCGAAACACCTTCCAGACAGTCCACAGAACCAGTGCAAGGGCAATCAGTTTGGGCAGGGACGGCATCATGACAATCTCACTCCAGAACCGCGCCACCCAGTAAAATGGCGCTCAACATCTAAATTCATATACAGCATCAATGCACAAACCGCGCTAGAGGCCAAAGCGCGACAGCATGGCTTTCTCGGTGGCGATTTCAGCCGCCTCATCAACAATGCCACCTGCCAGCGATCCGGGCAACCCGCCTAGGCCAGCAAGGAATTTGCGCTTCGGTTCAATAAACATGAAATTGATGTCCTCGCCAAACCTGTCCCGCAGCACCTGACGGCACTCACCGAGACCATCTATGAGACCCAGATCGACAGCTCGCTGGCCAGTCCAGAACGCACCACTGAACAGATCATCATGGGGTTCCTGCAGGCGCGCGCCGCGCCGGTCCAACACATGGTCGATAAATTGTTGATGAATATCCACCTGCAACGCCTTCAGCCGCTCCACCTCCTCGTCCCGTTGCGGCTGGAAAGGGTCGAGGATCATTTTGTTGCGCCCGGCCGTGTATACGCGCCGGTCAACACCGATCTTTTCAATCGCCCGGTCAAAACCAAAACCAGCCGAGACAACACCAATCGACCCGATCACCGACGCACCATTGGCATAAATCTTATCGGCGCTGGCAGCGATCCAATAGCCACCGCTTGCCGCAACATCCTCGCAAAAAGCCAAAACCGGCACATCGGCCTTGCCGGCAAGATCACGTATCCGCTGACCGATCAATGCCGATTGCACCGGCGAGCCGCCAGGCGAGTTGATGATCAACGCCACAGCCTTGGCCGAGCGTACTGAAAAAGCCTTCGTCAACTGTGGTTCGATTGACTCCAGCGACAGCCCCCTGCGTAAAGACGGGGCTGACGAGATCACCCCGGACAGGCGCACCACCGGGACCACAGATTTCTTTTTGCGCCAGAAGAACAATAGAGACAGAAGAAAGGACAGAATTTTCATGGTGTGTGACCTTTTAAAAGGCGGGTTGCGCAAGGGCGAATTGGCCCGAGAGGTTTTTAGTTCGGCGCCAGCTGTGGGCGGGCAGGATGGATGACAAAAAGCGCATCACCCGCCATGATGCGGTTGGCCATTTCGGTAAAGCCGCCCTTGTCATTATGCATGACGAGACCGGGAAGAATGGCACCCGGCCCCTCGACGCCGCGGCGCACCTGGATGATCACCCGGCCTGCCGGGCTGGCGTGACGTGGCCAAAGTGGAAAAATCAGCGTTTCTCCCGCACCATGTGTCTCAAATAGAGTGATCAGTTCTGCCGCGCGATCAGCGCGACAGATGAAGCTTATCCTGGCGCGTGGCTTTGCCGCCCAGATCGCCGCTTTAACCCAATCCTCGAGGCTTGTATCCTCACCCATGTGAGCCAGTGCACGCGCCCGGTTGCGGGGCCGCGTGCCCCGCACATCATGATAGGGCGGGTTGCTGACAACATGATCAAAGCTGGCCGCCAGCACTGCCGGCATAGCAGTTACATCGCCCTTGATCAGCCTGATCCGGCTGGCAAACCCATTGTCGGTGATGTTGATGTCGGCAAGCTCTGCGATATCGGTGTCTTTTTCAACAGCGGTGATCTGCACACCCGTAAGGCGGTGGGCGATGCACAATGCTATCCCGCCAACGCCGGCACCCATGTCGAGAATGCGGCCATTATCCGTACTTACCGACGCCGCCAACAACACCGCATCGGTGCCGACACGATACCCGTCAACCGGTTGAGTGATCCGCACAGCCTCCTTGAGCAGGTGGTCATGCGTCACATGCATCATCTCAAGATCGTTGTTGTCGCCTGTGCCGCCGCCATCATTGCCGGGGGGGGATTTGTCAGTCGTCATAGAGTTCCTCTGCCTGTTCCAGCACGCGCCGTGCCGCGCCTTCCCATGCGTCATTCACCACCAGACGGCGGGGAAATGCCCCAATGCCGGCCTCGAGAGCCGAAATATTGCCATCAAACACCTCAGCATGGATGCCTGCATCGCGCAGCAACGCCTGCAGGAATGATAGCCTGACGGTATTGGTCGTGCGAATGATGGTTACCATTGGCCTTATTTTATGCGCCAAAAGAGAAAAATAGCCAAGGGTTGCGACAAAAAAACCGCGCCGTGACACAGAAATTTCCCGTTTTGACTTGCACGGGAGGGGGCTGGCTCGCTACATGGATGAAAGAGGCGGTGCTATGCCGTCAATCTCGTTTGCGCGGAAGCAGGATACTGCGCTGAAAGAGGCAATGGCCCGATGACAGCCATCCACACCGACAATCCGGGCGAAAAGCCCTCGCTCCAGCCTCTGTTGGACATGCTTGCCGACCAGATGCGGGAGGTAAACAGCACCATCATCGCCCGCATGCACAGCGACGTGCCGCTGATTGCCGAGCTTGGCGGGCATTTGATCGCCGCTGGTGGCAAGCGAATGCGACCATTGATGACCCTCGCCGGTGCGGCATTGGTTGGTGCTGACGGCGACGGACGCAATAGAGCTATCAAGCTGGCCACAGCCGTGGAATTCATCCATTCGGCAACATTGCTCCATGATGACGTGATCGATGAGTCAAATCTACGGCGGGGCCATGATACGGCAAACGCCCTGTGGGGCAATGAGGCATCGGTCCTGGTTGGCGATTTCCTGTTTGCCAGATCCTTTGAGCTGATGGTCGAAACCGGCAATATCAATGTGCTTGGCCGACTGTCGAATGCCGCTGCCCGAATCACCGAGGGCGAGATCAAACAGATGGCAATCACCGGCGCGCCCGACACCGGGATGGATGCCTATTTGGATGTAATTACCGGCAAGACAGCGATCCTGTTTGCCGCAGCAGCCGCAGCCGGCGCCGAGGTCGGCGGCGGCAACAGCGAAGATATTGCGGCGATGCATGAATATGGCATGCAGCTCGGACTTGCCTTTCAGATCATGGATGACGCGCTGGATTACGCCGCCGACGCGGCTGACATGGGCAAGAACACCGGCGATGATTTTGCCGACCAGAAAATCACCATGCCGACAATCATCGCCTGGCAACAGGGTGACGCCGAAGAGCGCGCCTTTTGGCAGCGCACACTTGGCAAGGCCGAATTTGCCGAGGGCGATCTGACGACAGCGCAGACCTTGCTGGCAAAGCATGACGCCATTACCCTGTCGCTGGCAGCAGCGCGCGACTACGCCAAACAGGCAAGTGACGGGGTTCTGGCGCATTGTGCCAAGAGAGGCGCGGGTGGTCAGGATGCCAGCACGATGATTGGCAGAGCCTTGGCCGATGCGGCGATTTTTGCCGCCGCGCGCAGCAGCTAGGCCGACTCTCGCTGACAAAAGCCGGAACATCACCGGCGATATAGAGTGCCCGGTGAGACACGCCTGAATGATTGCCGACAACGCCTCGCATAGCCATGCCATCAATGGCCCTCCCCGATCACACATGCAGGATCGCGCGGCCGGGATCGCGCATCTGGGGTCACGCATCTGGGATCACGCATCTGGGGTCACGCATCTGGGGTCACGCCGCTGGCCAGAATGCCAGCAATCTCAGTTGACCGCCGGCCAACCTGTTTAGCCCAACAGCTGTGACGGGCCTCGCCCGCAGCCTGCATCCAGTTATCGTCATGGATGGCCGCGCGCATCCGGCGGAAGCTGGCAAGGCGCGGACCACCAAGATTGAACGCCATCGAGATCAGCGCCATCTGGCGCGCCGGAGTGGCGGCGGAAAAAGCCACGCCATAGAGATCACCACAGATCGCGCGGGCAATGGCAACATCATTGGCGAACAGCAGATCAATTTCATCCGCCGCGAGGCCGCGATCAGAGAGATTGCGACCGATACCGATGGTGATCTTGCCAAAAATATCCCGGTAAGGATGTGTTTGGCGCCCCTCATGCCGGATGAGCATGTCCCGCAACCGCGCCCTTTCGGGCTGGTCTGTTGGCGGCAGGTTTGGGTTGGATATCCGTTCAGACATCAGACCGCCCTTTCGCGCGCGCACTGCCGGTCTGGCGCAGGGCGGCGATGAACAGGGTCTGCCAGCTGTCAGGCTCTGGCCCGGGATTTGGCCCGGGATTTGGCCCGGGATTTGGCATGGTGTCGGGCCCGGGATTTAACATGGTGTCGGGCCCGGGATTTGGCCCGGGATTTGGCATGGAGTCGGGCGAGGCCTAGGGTATGGTGCCGGGCC
>ERZ802830.356-NODE-356-length-45659-cov-9.11201_pt1 | contig 45659 bp, 39 predicted proteins | sample MGYA00345654_ERZ802830 | MGnify/ENA primary metagenome ERZ802830 (study PRJEB30503, sample SAMEA104212375) | marine metagenome | biome: Westerlies Biome; feature: [SRF] surface water layer (ENVO:00010504) within the epipelagic zone...; material: water...
TTAAATCAAAATACGGTTTAGAAGAGCCTTATACCTCTAGAGACATTTCATTTTGCCAATACACCATCATGGATAATCAAATTTAGCTAATAGACTCTTAATATGACAAGTATTTTGTGGTATATCTGAGGAGAGATTGAGTTTATATCAAATGTTATTAAATAAAAACATTACGATTTAATAAACCATATAGATATTACTTGCTTAAGAGCTTAGAGAGCAATTCCAAAATCCGTTCATGACTTTTAATATGGTATTTAGCCTTTGTATTTTCTAATCCTACTTTTAGGGTGTAAGCTCTTTCTGGTGCTTCATCAAACATATACTCATCGGTCCAGTCGTCGCCTGCTATTGCTATAAAATCGTATTTTTTTTGAAGTAAAATTTGATTCATGGCCCTACCTTTATTCACATTACTACTTTTTATTTCGATGACTTTATTGCCTTGAAGTATAGATAGTTCATTATTGGCAACCATGCTGGTAAGAACGGTATTTAACTCTATAGTTCTAATCTTGGCTAATTCTGGATCTGCCATTCGGTAGTGCCAAGCTAAAGAATATTTCTTTGTTTCAATAAAAGTGCCAGGGGTACGATCAACAAATGTTTCTAAAATCGGCATAATATTCTCCATCCAATCTGTTTTCACACGCTCTAATGCCTTCCATTTTTTATCACTGAACCACCAAACACCGTGATCAGAAATAAGATTGTAATTTTTATTTCCAAACCATGAATCAAATGTGTCTTTATCTCTACCACTAATTATAGCTACTGTTGTATTTTTTTCTGCCTGTAATTGGTCTAGTAAATCATATAAATCATTACTTGGTTTGGCATCAAGAGGGTTGTTTTCAAATCCAACCAAGGTGCCATCATAATCTAAGATTAATAATTTTTCTTTTTTAGATTTAAAATCTTTTATGAATTGTTCTTCAATTTGATCAGTGAATTTTTTAGCCATATTTGCACCTTCTTGATACTTGGTGTTTTCTAAAGCTTTAAAAAACTCTTGAGCCCATTTTTCAACATTATAGCGTTTTAATCTTTTTTGAAGATGCGACATGCGTTTAGTTTGTTCTTCTTTAGGCATTGATAGTGCCATTTCAAGACTGTCCGCAAAATCTTCAAAACTATTAGGGTTAATTAGAATAGCTTCATTCATTTCTTTGGCTGCTCCAGCCATTTCACTCAAGATTAATACGCCGTCTTTTTGAATTCTTGTAGCGACGTATTCTTTAGCTACCAAATTCATACCATCTCTAATTGGTGTTATTAATGCCACTTCAGATGAGATATACAAGTCTATCAAATCTTTAAAAGGTAATGCACGATAAAAATACCAAATTGGTGTCCAGCTAACAGAAGCAAATTTACCATTAATGCGACCCACTAACTCATCGGTTTCACGTTTTAGTTTTTGATATTGAGGAACATTCGATCTGGAGGGGACAGCCAGCATAACCAGTCGCACTTTTTCTTTATACTTTGGGTATTTTTCTAGAAAATATTCGAATGCTTTGATACGGTTTGGAATACCTTTGGTATAATCCATTCTATCAATAGATAGTATAAGTTTTCTGTCTTTTGATTGATGGGCTTTAAGCCTTTCCAGTAAATCTGATTTTTTATTGACATTCATACTTTGATGTAAAGCCGCCTGATGAAATTTTTCATAATCAATGCCCATGGGAAATGAATCAACTTTAACTAAGCGGTCTTGGTAACTTATTTGATTAAAATTAACGTCAAGTCTTAAAATACGCTTCACAGAACTCAAAAAATGACGTTCATAATCATAGGTATGAAATCCAATTAAATCTGCACCAAGCATGCCTTTTAAAAGTTGTTTACACCAAGGAAATGTTCTAAAAATCTCATAAGAAGGAAAGGGGATGTGTAAAAAGAATCCTATAGAGGCGTTGGGTTTACTATTTTTTATGAGCTCGGGTAAAAGGAGCAATTGATAATCATGAATCCAAACGGTATCACCATCTTCAATATGGTCTAAGATGACATCGGCAAATTTTTGATTTACACGCTTATAGGCTTCCCACTCCTCTTGTTCAAATCTGGAGTACTCCATAAAATAATGAAACAATGGCCACAACGCTTTGTTACTAAACCCCTCATAATATTGTTCAACATCTTCAGCAGAAAGCGGTACCGAAATACATTTTTGTTTTCTAATAGCTTCATCAACTTGCAGAGACATACTAGGATCTAATTCTTCGTTGGGGATTCCAGACCATCCTATCCAAATTGCATCGCCTTCAGCATGAACAGACTTCATGCCAGTGGCTAATCCCCCAACACTAGAAGTTATTTTAAGTTTTTGGTCTTTAATATTGACTTGAAGTGGTAAACGGTTTGAGGTAATAATGGTTTTATTCATAGTTCTTTTTGATAGCTCTTGATGATTTCGTTAATTTATGCAAAAAACCAGTTAACTCACTTAAAATCATCATGTTTTATGAATAATTTAGATTTTGGTATCATTGGAAATTGCAGAAGCGCCGCGTTAATTTCTAAAAAGGGATCTGTAGATTGGTGTTGCTTGCCTCAATTTGATTCTCCTTTTGTTTTTGGAAAATTGTTAGATGATAAGATTGGAGGCTCATTTGCTTTTGAAATTGATGAAAGTTTTTCTATCAAACAATATTATATTGAAAACACCGCCATATTGGTGACTCATTTTAGTAATGGTATAGATGTATTTGAAGTTAGAGATTTTATGCCCAGGTACCAGAAATCTGAAAGTGAGTATCATGCGCCACCAGAATTTATTAGATACATTAAACATATTTCAGGTAAACCAACAATAAAAGTGATTTATGATCCAAAACTGGAGTATGCTTCAGGAGAAACCTCAACTTATGTTAAGGATGATTTTGTGGTAAGTTTAACTAACAAGGCTTCTTTTGACTCATTGTTTTTGTATACTGATTTAGATAAAAATGCGGTAGTTAATAAGGCGTCCATAGCATTAACCCATGATCATTTTTTTCTCGTTGGCTACAATGAAAAGTTATTTTTACCCACATTAAAAAGTACTTTTCTTGAATATGAGAGAACAAAAGTGTACTGGTTAAATTGGATGGAGCGCACTCCCACTTATAAGCGTTACAACAATTATATAGCTCGGAGTGCAATGACGCTTAAGTTACTGAGTTACGAAAAGTCTGGAGCTATATTGGCAGCAGCTACGACATCCTTACCAGAGACCATTGGTGAAGTTCGAAATTGGGATTACAGGTTTTGTTGGATAAGGGATGCGTCTATGGTTATTAAAGTCATGTCAAAGTTAGGTCATCGTAATATAGCAAGGCGTTACCTAAGATTTGTGATCAATCTAATACCAGATAAAGATGAAAAGTTGCAAATTATGTACGGTATTAATGGTGAGAAAAAGTTAACCGAAACCTTTTTGGACCATCTATCAGGATATAAAAATTCAAGTCCCGTTCGTATTGGTAATGCAGCTTATCATCAGAGGCAAAATGATATTTATGGTATTCTAATGGATATGATATACCAGTTAATACGGAACTTTAGTAATGATATTGAGAATGGTGAAGAGTTGTGGGGAATTACTAAAAGTATAGTTTGGGTTGTTGATAAACATTGGCAAGAGGCCGATAAAGGCATTTGGGAGTTTAGATCGGAGGATCAGCATTTTACCTTTTCAAAAGTGTTGTGTTGGACTGCTGTTGATAAAGCCATTAAAGTTGCAGAATTATTGGGAAAAACCACTAAGCTCGCACGTTGGCAGCTTCTAGAGCAATCTATTAGAGAAGATATTATGAATAATGCATGGAGTGATGAGGTGAAAGCATTTACTCAAGCCTACGGCTCTACAGATTTAGATGCTTCTGTTTTACTCATGGAATCCTATGGTTTTATAGATGCAAAACATCCTAAATATGTAAGCACTGTAAAAGCCATAGAAAAAGAGTTGTCTAATGATGGCTTATTATACAGATATAAAAACAAAGACGATTTTGGTTTGCCTACCTCTTCGTTTACGATATGTACTTTCTGGTTTATAAACAGTTTGTATAAAATAGGCGAAGAAGAAAAAGCGGTTAGACAGTTTGAAAAATTATTATCCTATAGTAATCATTTAGGTCTGTTTAGTGAGGATATAGATTTTAAAACCAAACGCCTACTCGGAAATTTTCCTCAGGCCTACTCACACTTAGCTTTAATTGAAACAGCAATTAATTTGTCAAACATTACAAAGCAAGAACAGGTTAAAGAAGTTTTATCCTAAAATTTTGAGTAAAAACTTACTCGCCGTAATATATTGGAATTGCAATATTACCATTAACGCCTTGGTCAGCTATTGCCACGAATAGCATGGTTGGTTTTCCAGTATCGTCGGTTAGCACATAAGGGCGTTCAACGCGTTCTGGTTTCCATAAGGTACCATCTTCTAGTAAGACCTCTTTTTTCATAAAAACAGAACGTTCATGCGGTTCCCAATCTTTAGCATTATCTGAATAAAAGAGTGCTAAGTCCCTTTTCCCCATAACGTGACAAACCATAAAATAAAGTTTGAGTTCTTGGTCGAACCACATACAAGCATCTTCGGTTTGTGCTTTATCATATACGGGTTCTTTCTCAAATTTAAAAGGCCCTTCTGCTAATGTGCTTTCTCCAACTAATTGAATACGAAACCATTGCTCTTTGTCAACATCGTCACCTTTCATAATCATGGTGTATTTGTTGTTATTATATACCACTGCAGGATTTACAGCAATGTTTTTAAATAATATATCATCAGGTTCAACAACAGGACATTTATAGCGCACAAATGGACCATTTGGATTATTAGCCACAGCAACTCCTATACGTTGGCTATTTCTAACTAACTTTCTATTGTTTTCAAACCATAGGCTGACATTGGCAGGAGAATTAAGTTTATGATTTGGTTTATGTGTTCCCAAATCGTTAGCAATGTAATACATCTTAATTTTTCCTTCGGCTATACTTACATAGGGATTGTGTGCGTTATTAGTGTCCCAACCTTCTTTTTTTTCAGACTCAAGAACCACATTTTCAAATTTAAATGGTCCTTCGGGATTATCAGATACTGCATGAACAATTTCACAATAAGTCAACCACCCTTTATGCTTATATTTTTCATGCCATCTGGAGTAATAGGCATGGTATTTATTATTCCATTTAATAACAGAATTACCCCAAACATAATAATCTTGATTCACTAAAACATGGGCTGAGCTTTGTTGATTACTAAAATTTGCTTTAATAACAACTGGAAGTGTTTCAAACTTTAAGTTATTGTAATTTCTATTTTGATTCGGAGTTTTTGTTTGACAAGCGAATAGAAGAAGTAGTGCAATACAAGACAGCCAAGTATATTTCATTTAATAATAAGTTAGATTACTTGAGGGGGGGTGATACAAACATAATATTATTTAGTGTATTTTAATTTAATTTCATCAAGCTTGTTAAACACACAAATAGTAATTTGAACATTTTAATTACTCTGAATTAAACTCAGTTAAAACGGGTAGGGCTTTATTATTAAAATCAAACAGCGCTTGGTTTTCCCATGGAGATGCCTCTTGAGATTGATCTCCCTTCCAAGCTATTAATTCGGCCCCCCAATAACAAAAACCAATACCTTTATCTAGACTTTCAGTTAATGTTTTTATGGCATTGATAAAGTCTTTTTGTCCGGTTGAGGTAGCTGGGTAATCCGGTAAAATTAATTGAGATTCAAGCCCCACAATATTATTAGTCCAATCGTTCCAGTCCAAGGTAAATGGATAGGCCGTTTCTGCAATTATTATTTCCTTATCATGAACAAGGCTTAGGTTATGCATTGTAGATTTTAGACCATTCAGAGATTTTCCATGCCAAAGTGGATAAAATGATAAGCCAATGATATCGTAATCTATAGTTTTGACTTGGTTATAAAACCAAGTAGCTCCATCTACACCTGCAAAATGTAAAATAATTTTAGCCGAATCAGAGTTTGCTCTAACAGCAGCACAGCCTTCACTTAAAAGACTCAAAAAGTTTTGGTAATTAGATGTTATGTCCCCATTAGGGTGTAAAAATCCATGATTAATTTCATTACCAATTTGAATATACTGAGGTGCAATTTCTTTGACGACTTTGGCGGTGTATTCATATACAGTCTCTTTTAAGGATTCATGATCTAACTCTTGCCATTGCGATGGTGTTTCTTGATGGCCTGGGTCTGCCCAAGTATCAGAATAATGTATGGTAAGCCAAATTTTGAATCCCTGACTTTTTAAGGTTTTAGAAAATGTTTTTACTTCATCAAAGCCAGAATGAGGAGATATAGGGTTTACCCACAATTTTAATCTTATCGTATTTACACCGTTCTCTTTTAGGATATTTAAAAAGCCTTTTGCACTTCCATTTAAGTCATAAAATATGGGGTTTGAAATGGTTATTTCAGGATAACCGGAAATATCAACAGCAGAGACAAAAGACGCATAAGTTTCAGCTGGTTCAGACGAATTTACCGTATCTTTATCACAAGCATTTACTGTAAGAAAAAATGTAATTAATAGAAACGTTCTAAGCATTAAAACAACAAGTTATGTGATTAATTAAAAAGCACATGCTAGTAAAGTTACTGATTTAATTTTTACTAAAAGTATAATAAACTTCAGTCAAATTCAAGGCTTATTTTTTAAGGCTTCAATTTGCTTCAAAACTTCATCAGCCTCTGCCATTTTATTATCACTTTCTTTCCTATTTGTGTGTGAAAGTTTGTAGGATGCTTCTAGAAGCTTTTTGTATTTGATCTCTAGTTTTTCTACTTCAGTTTTTTTTTTAAAAAAATTAAACATAGCTATTTTTTAATTTTATAATTGTTCGTAAAAGCCACCAATTTTTAGATCTCTGACTATAAAGTGAATTTCTAATATCCAGTTTCGTTTTTCACCATGGCTATCTAAGTCAAACATGTCATTATGGTTATCAGGGTGAATATATAATTGGTAATTACCTGGTTCTAGGCTTTCATGAGGAAATTCACCTATGAGATGTCCTGCTATTTCTCCCCCAAATTCCCATCCATATGCTTTTGCTTTAGTAACAGCAAATTCAAATAACTCTGATGCTTTAAGGGTGGTTTGTTTATCAAACCAGTCCTTGGTTTCTTGCCAAGCAGTTTCTATATCTTTTTTTAATTTTAATTTTACAGGATCATCACCAATGACATAAGTTCTTCCAAGATCTGCCTCCCATTTATCAATGATTGGTCCAAAGTCAAAAAATAGGATATCATTTTTTTGAATAATTCTGTTTGGTGGATTTTCTTTATAGGGATGTAATGTGTTCTCTCCACACCTCACAATTCTTTTATGCCAATGTTTATCAACATCAAATAATTCTTTGGCTAGTTGAAATACCTCTTTATTAAGCGTTTCTTCATCTTTACCAGCAACTATTAAATTCCTGTTTTCTACTTCATGGAATAATGCTACAGCTATTTCTTCTGCTTTAACTAAGTTCAATCTAACGCTATCCATATTCGGCTTAGAATAATTTAAATACCGTAAACGGTTTTTTAAAATTATAAATTAGGTTCTTATTAATTTAGTTTTTCTAAAACTTTTAACAGTGTATATGAACTTAGCTAGTAAATTGTTTTTTTATGATTTCAACGATACGATTAATTACAATTTCAGATAAGTTCCATTACGGTTAGTTTGGGATGTAAATATAAGTGAATTTATCTTAAGGTATAATTCACAATTAAGGCCACAACTTCATTATAACTTTTAATGCCCTTTTTCTGGTTATTGGCTTTTAAATAATTGCTATAAGTAAACTTAAAAAGCGGTTCAAAAGGATTTTCATAAGAAGCCCAAAATTGGCTTTGTATTTTAAAATGTTTAATAACGCCGGGATTAATTTGCTTATAAAGCGCTTCAAATTGGGCTTTGTCTCTATAATATAACTCATTTAAACAATAACGCAAGGCAAAACCATATCCCGACAAATTGAATACCGGATCTGGGTGCTTAACTGTAGCTAAAAACCCAATAAAATTGGCTTCGTTTTCTGCGGCATAACCCAGTTGGTGTGCCATTTCGTGTGCTGCAGTTAGGGGTGTGTTAAATAATGGCATAAGGTCATCTACTTGGGCTTCATGGGTAAACGGATTTAAATAACCGCTAAACCCCATGTAGGTTAATGGTAAACTCAATAATGAAGCCTTAACTCTTTCTGGTAAATAGGGGACTTCAAACGTATTGGTGTTTTTTAGGGCTTGATAGCCCTTGTATGTGTTGTTAAAAAGAGTTTTACGGTCTGTTTTAAATGTAACCATTAGGCTGTCATTAGTACTTAATTGCCTATGTATGGTATTGGTTTGATCTAAAAGTAGGTTAACTGTTTTAAGTAAATCCTCATTACTGTAGGCTAATTCTAAATTCATTTTGGAGTGCAATGAAGGGCGGTAATAGTTTAGACCCCATAACACATGAAATAGAAAATAAAGTACGCTTATTACTTGTGTTATTTTTAATATTTGTTTTGTTGGGTACCTTTTAAATTCATGGCGTTGTTTGTAGATATTGAATAATACCGTTACAATAAAAATAGCGTATAACACATCGCCTACAGAAAACGGAACCCATGAAAATAATTGTTGCATTAAACCAGAGATGTAAGGGTATATACCATTAGAGTAGTAGGTCTCAATTAGTGCAGGATGTTGTTTTAATAATTGTACCAATAGGTATTGTGGAATAAGCATTAAGCTAATAAATAGGCGTCTGGAGATATGCATAATTCAAAAATAGAAATTGTTTTTAAATAGCTCTTTGGTTTCTTTACATTTGTACTCAGAAAAAAAGAGAGTTATGAATTCAGAAATACGTGCTTTAGAGCCACAATTACTATGGAATAAATTTGCCGATTTAAATGCAGTACCTCGTCCTTCTAAAAAGGAAGAGCGTGTGATTAACTTTATGGTAGATTTTGGTAAACAGCTAGGGCTAGAAACCCTTGTTGATGCTGTAGGTAACGTGATCATTAAAAAACCGGCTACCCCAGGCATGGAAAACCGCACTAAGGTGGTTATGCAATCGCATTTAGATATGGTGCACCAAAAAAATAATGATACGGTATTTGATTTTGATACCCAAGGCATAGCCATGTATGTAGATGGTGATTGGGTGCGTGCTAAAGGTACAACCTTGGGAGCTGATAACGGATTGGGTGTAGCAACAATAATGGCCATACTAGAAAGTGATACTATTTCACATCCGGCCATTGAAGCTTTGTTTACTATAGACGAGGAAACTGGAATGACAGGGGCTATGGGGCTTGAAGGCGGATTATTAGAAGGCGGGATCTTATTAAACCTAGATACCGAAGAAGATGATGAAATTGGTGTGGGCTGTGCCGGAGGTATAGATGTGACGGCTACCCGTTCTTATGAAGAAGAAGAAACACCAGAATCTAAAATTGGTTTTACAATAGAAGTAAAAGGTTTGCAAGGTGGGCATTCTGGAATGGATATTCACAGAGGTTTGGGTAATGCAAATAAGCTCATGAACCGCATATTATTTGATACTTTTGAATCTTTTGGCTTAAGAATTTCTGAAATAGACGGTGGCAGCTTACGCAATGCCATTCCTAGAGAGAGTAGGGCTGTGGTAGCTGTAGATGCAGTTCATGAAGCTGCATTTGTTGAAGCTATGAACTCTAAAGCAAATGCCATAAAAACAGAATTAAAGACCATGGAGCCCCAGTTAGAAGTTATAATTTCTGCTACAGATGCACCTGAAAAAATAATGGATTTGGGGATACAAGAAGGTCTTTTACGTGCGTTGTATGCTACCTTAAACGGCGTATACAGAATGAGTGCTGATATTGAAGGATTAGTTGAAACATCAAACAATATTGCGCGTGTTATTGTTAATGCGGGGCAAATTATAATAGGCTGTTTAACACGCTCATCGGTAGAGACCTCTAAATGGGATATGGCCAATACTTTAGTATCTACTTTTGAACTTATTGGTTGTGAAGTTAGTTGTGATGGTGATTATCCTGGCTGGACACCTAATATGGATTCTCCTATTTTAAAAGTATTAAAAGAAACCTATACCAATTTAAATGGGCAACCACCTCACGTAGCGGCGTGTCATGCCGGTTTAGAGTGTGGTATTCTTGGAACCCATTATCCAGAAATGGACATGATAAGTTTTGGTCCTACTATTAAAGGGGCACATTCTCCAGATGAACGTGCTAGTATAGCCTCTGTAAAAAAATATTGGGCTTTTGTTCTGGAAATTTTAAAAGCCATTCCAGAGGCTTAATGAATAAATGAATACAAATAAAAAAAGCAGCTCATTGAGCTGCTTTTTTTTATGAGTTTATAAAGATACTACTCTGTTGCTGTAGGACTTTCATCTACCATTTCAATAATGAAAATTAAGTCGGCGTTAGGTGGAATTACACCACCAGCACCTTGTTGTCCATAAGCCAAATGTGACGGTAAGTATAAAAAGGCTTTATCGCCAATATTAAGTGCAGCAACACCTTCTTTAAATCCAGGAATCATTTGTGCTTCTGGACCAACTATAACTGGCATTGGATCGTATCCGCCACCATCTAAACGTCTTTGATTGAACATTTCAAAATTTCGTGAAACAGACTCCACGTTAGAATCGAATAATTTTCCGTTTGTAAAATACCCTTCATAAAATACTGGTACTGTAGTGCCATTTTCTGGTTTTGTACCAGTTCCTTCAATTATTTTGTAAAGCATTAATCCAGAATCAAAAGTTTCAGCTTGTGCTTTATATTCTTCTAAAACAGCTGCATTTTCTTCTTCAGCTATTTTTAAACGCGCTTCTTTTTCAGCTTTAAGTTTTTCTTCTTCTTCAAAGTGATTGTTAAATAGGTCTGCCGCTTTAAACTTTTTGGCAGCTTTACCTTGTCTTATAATTTTAACCGTAGTCATTACTACGTCTTCTTTTGGCTTGTCTCCTGGTTCTGTTTCTAAATCAGAAATTTTTAATAGTACATTCTCACCTTTAACAATGTATCCAAATACCGTATGTCTACCATCTAACCAAGGCGTTTCTTTTTCAGTAATGAAAAATTGACTTCCATTTGTGCCTGGGCCAGAATTGGCCATAGATAATGTTCCTGGTTTATCGTGCTTTAAATCTGTGATTTCATCTTTAAAACGGTACCCAGGGCCTCCAGTTCCTGTACCTAGAGGATCACCACCTTGTATCATAAAATCATTAATAATTCTATGAAATGTGAGGCCATCATAATAGTTTTTACCCTCGTAAGTACTGTCAACCATTTTATTGTTTCCCTCTGCTAAAGACACAAAATTAGCAACGGTTACAGGTGTTTTTTCAAATTCAAGTTTAATTACCATTACCCCGTGATTGGTAGTAATTTCAGCAAAAAGTCCGTCGCCTAAATCTGGATAGGGGTCTTTGCATGAAGTAGCTGTTACAAATAAGAACAGTAAACTAAGGGGTAACATAGATTTGATAAATTTCATATTAATTTTATTTATTGTTGTTGTATAGAGTCTAATGAGACGTTGCAAATTAAAGGAATATTTGATCCAATTTTGTTCTTATCGCCATAAAATCCATAGGCCTTTTGCGATAAAAATAAAAAGGTCACCTTTTCACCGGTTTTCATAAGTTTTAAACCTTGACGTAAGCCAGAGAATAGAGTTTCTTTGTCCATTAAGTAATTTTGTGGTTGAAGTGCTTCTGCGGAATATATAGTGTCTCCGTTAAAGCTTCTAACACTGTAGGTGTAGAAAACACGATCACCAAATTTAGGGGTAACGGTGTCTAATTCACTTTTAATGTCATAGGTATACCAAAATCCGTTTTTTGAATCTTGATAATCATGCAAACTATCCGCTTTGATATATTGCATAATAAGTTTTTGTTCTTTTTGTGTTAAGGCCTTATTGCGCTGTGCCATTTCTTTAATGTAAGACCCAGAAGAACGGGAAATTGGCGCTCTAGCTTCGGGCGATTGGCAAGCCGTTATAAAAAAAAGCAAGACCAAAACATAAATGTTGGTTATTGATTTATTCATTGATTAGGGTGTTATATTGGGGGAGTATATTTTTAAAACGGGTTATGGTTTCTTCAAGGGTTTCTGAGCTTCTCCCACCTGCAGCATTGGTATGCCCGCCACCATTAAAATGGGCTCTTGAAAGTTCGTTTACAGAAAAGTTACCTTTACTACGTAATGATATTTTAATAATGTTATCGGCGCTGTTTTCAATAAAAATAGCGGCCAGAACAATACCTTTTAGTGATAAACAATAATTAACAAAACCTTCGGTGTCGCCTTTTTTAAAATCGTTGTCGTCTAAGTCCTTTTGACTTAAATACATAAACGCTGTTCGATAGCTCTTTAAAATAGTGAGGCTATTTAATGCTACGCCAAGAAGCTGCAATCTAGATGGATCGTTGGCATCAAAAACATTGTTATGTATTTGTGCGTTATTGGCACCAGCCTCAATAAGGTGGGCAACAATTTTATGGGTTTTATTGCTAGTAGATGCAAACCTGAAAGAACCCGTATCGGTCATTATACCAGTATACAAGGCCGTAGCAATATTACTGTTTACAGTTTTAACATCTCCCATCATGTCAATAAAATGATATACCATCTCACAGGTTGAAGACATGCTCACATCAGAATACATATAGGTGGCATAATCATCGGGGGCTTGGTGATGGTCTATCATGATTTTTATGGCTTTAGAAGTAGTTAAAGCAGCTTCGGCTTCTCCCGTTCTGTGTAAAGCATTAAAATCGAGGGTAAATATAAGATCAGCCTCTTGAATTATTTTTGAGGCCTTTTCTATCGCCTCGTCAAATATTACAATATCTGCTGCTCCTGGAATCCAAGATAAAAACTCAGGAAAAGCATTAGGTACCATAACTGAGGGGTTTTGTCCCTTAAGTTTTAGGTAATGCGCTAGACCAAGTATAGAGCCTACAGCATCACCGTCTGGATTAACATGAGGTATGATAACAATTTGTTTAGGCGTATCTAAAAGTGCTTTAATAGCTTGAATGTTTTCTAAAATCATAGAGGACGAATATACAATTTTTTAATATTGCAGTTTGTGGTTAATTGAAAGAAATCCATTACTTTTGCCCAAAATTTAAACAGATTAAAATGTCAACAAATAGAACATTTACAATGCTTAAGCCAGATGCTGTTGAAAAAGGACACATTGGCGCTATTTTAGAAAAAATTTCGGCTTCAGGTTTTAGAATTGTAGCAATGAAACTTACACAAATGACTAAGCAAGATGCTGAAACATTTTATGCTATTCACAAAGAAAGACCATTTTTTGGTGAATTGGTAGAATACATGACTCGTGGTCCTATTGTTGCAGCTATCCTTGAAAAAGACAATGCTGTTGAAGACTTTAGAGCTTTAATTGGAGCAACTAATCCAGCAGAAGCAGCAGAAGGAACTATCCGTAAAATGTTCGCAGTTTCTATTAGTGAAAACGCTGTTCACGGAAGTGATAGTGATGAAAATGCAGCTATTGAAGGTGCTTTCCATTTCTCTGGAAGAGAGCAATTCTAAGCATGCTAAGCACAACATAAATCAAAGCAACCTTAGGGTTGCTTTTTTTGTTTACGCAAATACAATATCTTGAATAATAGCCCTGCCTAGTTCCTTATTAAGCATGTCTATGATTTTTGTTTTACCATAACTTAATTCTTCACGAAGTACGCTAGAGCTAAACTTTACAAAAAGGGTTGTGCCTTGTAGTTTAATATCAGAGGTGTACCTGCTAACACCCTGTCCCATCATGTTTTCCCATACCAACTTAACATTGACTTTATCTAAGCCCTTTTGAAGGTTGTTGGAGTCTACAAATTCCTTTAAGACATCACTTATAGATAGGTTGTCATTACTGCGTTTACTCATGGATTAATATCAAGTGGTTGGTATCTTTTGTAAAGATAGATAAGATTATTCTCAAGTTTTACTTTTAACCTGGAATTATTGATTTGTAAAATTTCTTCCTGCCATTGGCTGGTGTCATTTTTGTATTTTAAAAAGAGACTACGCGCACTGTCTATGAGTTTAAACTCAAGAGCATCATCTGTAATTTTATAACGTCCAGAAAATTGAGGCTGTACTTTTTTCTTAACTCCAGAAAAGGCCTCACTAAACGTATAGTGGTCAATTAATCCACTATAGTTATATGCCTTGGATGTTCCATTTTCCAATGTTACTTGCTCTATGGTCCAATAGCCTGTTAATATATTCTTGGTCTCCTCAATCCCAGGTTGGCAACCTAAACAGCATATTAAAATAATAATAAGGCCTATAGCTTTCATAGTTTAAACATTTTATAGGATTGTTCTGTGGTTTTAACAACAGCCTCTGTTCTATCGGCATGGGTATCACTAATAAAAAGCTGTCCAAAGTGGTCCTGGTTTACAAGGTTAACAATCTGTGCTACCCGGTTAGCATCCAGCTTGTCAAAAATATCATCAAGTAACAAAATAGGGGGATAACCACTTTGTTGTTTTATAAAATCAAATTGGGCCAGTTTTAAAGCAATTAGAAAGGATTTTTGTTGTCCTTGACTTCCAAATTTCTTTATTGGAAAGCCGTCTATTTCAAAGTTTAAATCGTCTTTATGTATACCTACACTTGTATGTTGCAACACTTTGTCTTTATTGAGGTTTTCTACTAGAAGCCCTTCAAGAGATTGCTCATGCAATTGGCTTTTATAAGAAAGATTAATGGTTTCATTACCGTTACTTATGCGGTCGTATCTTGATTTAAAAATAGGAATAAATATATCCAGAAACTCACCACGCTTTTGGTAAATATTTTGGGCATACCCAGTAAGTTGTGCATTGTAAATTTCTAAAGTATCCTTGTTAAATGTATTGTTTAGAGCAAAGTATTTAAGTAAGGCGTTACGTTGTCCTAAAACTTTATTGTAATTGATTAAATCATTGAGGTAAATTTTATCATTTTGGGCAATAACACTATCCATAAATTTTCTCCGGGTTTCACTACCCTCAGCAATGAGATCCCTGTCCGATGGTGAAATAATTACCAAAGGAATTAAGCCTATATGCTCGCTTAGTTTGTCATAAGCTTTGGCATTGCGTTTAATGACTTTTTTTTGTCCCTTTTTAAGGGACACTACAACTTTTTCATCTGCATTATCTTTTTCAAAAAGACCCTCAATTACAAAAAAGCTCTCTCCATGTTTAATATTTTGGGATGCAATGGGGTTGAAATAACTTTTTCCGAAAGCCAAGTGGTAAATGGCATCAAGAATATTGGTTTTGCCAATCCCATTATTGCCCACAAAACAATTAATTTTATCATCGCATTCAAGGGTATGCGATTCAAAATTTTTATAATTAAGTAAAGACAAGCTTTTTAAAATCATTAAAATGTCTGGATTTTACCTTCAGTAGAGGTAATAATTTAGTTTTGACAAATATCTAAATTAAGGTTTAATTGCCTTTTATTTATGGATAAAAATTTTATTTTTGCCCTTACGTAAAATTAGAAGATATGGCAACTTATAAGAAACGAGGCTATAAACCAAAGACTAAGGTTGAGCAAGAAGTACAGATTGAAGACGATTCAACTACGGCAGAGGTATTTAACACCCTTGATGAGTCTGCATCGAAAACAGAGGAGTGGGCAGTTAAAAATCAAAAGTCAATTTTAGTTACTGTAGGTGCAATTGCTGTTATCGTTTTAGGATATTTATCTTATACCAAATATATTTTAGAGCCTAAGCAAAGTGAAGCAATGAACGAAATGTTTACTGCTAAGAATTATTTTAATGAGGCCCTAGATGCAACGGAGAAAGATTCTTTATTTAACCTTGCTTTAAATGGTGCTGAGGGTAAATTTGGCTTTATTGATATTATTGATAATTACGGAGGGACTCCTGCTGCTAATTTATCAAATTACTACGCGGGTGTATCTTATTATAACCTTAAAGATTACCAGAAAGCTATTTCATACTTAAGTGATTTTAGTTCTGATGACATCATGTTATCTGCTTTAGCAAAGGGAAAAATTGGTGATGCTTTTGCGCAATTAAACCAATTAGACGATGCTTTAGATTATTATGAAAAAGCAGTAGCGGCTTCTGATAACGACTTTACAACACCAATGTTTTTGTATAAAGCGGCAACTGTTGCTTTAGATCAAGGTGATGCCAAGAAAGCTTTAGCTCATTTTGAAACGATTAAAAACGTTTACCCTAAAGCCACTGAGGCTTCAAACATTGATGCACTTATAGGTAGTGCTAAATCAAGATTGTAATGGCAACGGTTCATAACAATTTATCAACATACGATAGTTCTAAAGTCCCAAACGCGAGATCATTTCGGTTTGGGATTGTTTTTTCAGAATGGAATGAATCCATTACCACTGCATTACATCAAGGTGCTGTAAATACGCTTTTAGCGCACGAGGTTCCAGAATCTCAAATTACCAGCTGGGCGGTACCAGGCAGTTATGAGCTAATTTACGGTTGTAAAAAAATGCAACAGCAAGATGTTGATGCTATTATTGCAATAGGAAGTGTAATTCAAGGTGAAACTAAGCATTTTGATTTTGTTTGCAGTGCAGTAGCTCAGGGAATTAAGGATTTAAATATTAACCATGATACTCCAGTGATTTTTTGTGTGCTAACAGACAATACCCTAGAGCAGGCCCAAGACCGTTCTGGTGGTCGTCACGGAAACAAAGGGGTTGAGGCAGCCATTGCAGCTATAAAAATGGCAGCACTTAGTAAATAATTCAAAGACTTTATTGTCAATAACTTTAACGAAATTTTTGGAGGAAGGTCAATTGTAACCAATTCCTTTTCGTTAAATTTGGTTTATTTACTTAGCGTAACTATCACTTTATGTTTCGACAAAAGCAACCAAGACAATTTCAATTTAAAGGCCGCACTAATCAAGAGGAATCATCAACTCTAAACGATGATTTGTCTTCTCAGTGGCAACATTTGAAAGCATCAAAAAGAAAAAAGAAAAGCCTCTTTTTTAATTCAATGCCTTTCTTTATTCTTGCATTAGTTGGGTTATTAGTGTTGTGGTATGTTTTAAGTTTATACTAACAGTATGGGATTTTTAAATAGTAGAAAAAATAAACGCTTTAATTACACACCAAGATTTTACAAGGGTGAAGGTAGCCCTTATGAAATGAAACATAAATTTGATGCCTACAGGAGTACGGTAGATCCCGGTAAAGGCATTAAGGGAAAGTTTTTAAATGCTATTAATGATTTTAAGTCGAATCCAGACCGAAATACCAACAGACGTGTTTTGATTATTATTTTTATTTTAATATGTATTTGTCTGGTAATTTTAGAGTTTGATTTAAGTATATTTTTCAGCTAAACGCTATGGCAGATATCATTCAATTATTACCAGATCATGTGGCCAACCAAATTGCTGCTGGAGAAGTCGTACAACGCCCTGCTTCTGTAGTAAAAGAACTCATGGAAAATGCCATAGATGCTAATGCCACATCTATTAAGCTTTTAGTAAAGGATGGTGGTAAAGCCCTCATCCAGGTTATTGATAACGGTAAGGGGATGAGTGGTACCGATGCGCGCCTTAGTTTTGAGCGTCATGCGACATCTAAAATCACAAAAGCCGAAGATTTATTCCAATTAACAACTAAAGGATTTCGTGGTGAGGCTTTAGCCAGTATTGCGGCTATTGCCCATGTTGGAATGAAAACTAAGCAAGACCATGAAGAATTAGGAACCGCCATAACTATTGAAGGGAGTAAAGTCATTTCCCAAGATACCGTGGTAACTCCAACAGGAACTTCTATAGCGGTAAAACATTTGTTTTTTAACATTCCAGCCAGGCGTAATTTTTTAAAATCTCGTACCGTAGAAATGCGTCATGTGAATGATGAATTTCAAAGAGTGGCTTTGGCACATCCCGAAATTAGTTTTGTTTTACACCATAACGATAGTGAATTGTTTAACTTACCCGCCTCAAATTACAGGCAACGTATTGTTAATTTACTGGGGGCAAAAACTAATGAAAAATTAGTACCTGTTGAAGAATCTACAGAGGTATTAGCCATCTCAGGGTTTGCGGTTAAACCAGAGTTTGCTAAAAAATCCAGAGGGGAACAATTCTTTTTTATCAACCAGCGTTATATTAGAAGTCCTTATTTAAATCATGCTGTAAATGCTGCTTTTGAAGGCCTTTTAAAAGAGGGTACACATCCTTCATTTTTTCTAAATCTCACTGTAGACCCACAGACGGTAGATATTAATATTCATCCCACCAAAACAGAAGTAAAATTTGAGGACGAGCAAACGCTTTATGCTATTTTAAGAGCCGCAGTAAAACATAGTTTAGGACAGTTTAGCATTACGCCAGCATTAGATTTTGAAATGTCTCAGAGTTTTGATACACCATACAATTATAAAGATAAGGTAGTAGGTTCACCAAAAGTTGAGGTAGATCCTAGTTTTAATCCTTTTAAAGACGATTATCAATCTGGTTCAAGGACTAATATTACAACTTCAAAAGCGCAGTCTCTAAAAACCCAAAGTACCAGTTGGGAATCCCTATACATTGGGTTAAATGATACCAATTCATTAGAGCAAGGTACTGCCCTTGAAATTGAAAGTAAGGCCAGTAATGAAACTTTATTTGAAGATCAATCCATTGAAGGACACACGAAAACCTATCAATTTAGAAAGAAATACATTATAACCTCAGTCTCAGAGGGTCTTCTTGTCATAGATCAAAATAGAGCACATCAACGCATAATGTATGAGACGTTTTTAAAGCATATTACCGTTCAGAATGGAGTCAGTCAGCAATTGTTATTTCCACTTCAGTTAAATTATTCAAATACTGAAATTAGTTTACTGGCCGAGGTGCAACCTGATTTGGAAGCCTCTGGTTTTGTATTCACAAAATTTGAAGGTGATAATCTTGAAATTACTGGAATTCCAGCGGCTGTTTTAGAAAGTGAAGTCTCTATGATATTAGATCAAATAATTGCAGATCTAAACAATGAAATACCAGAACACAGTTTTAGTCAAGCCGATATGCTTGCTAAATCCATGGCTAAGGTGTTAAGTATTAAATCAGGCAAAGTATTAAATAGTCAAGAACAAGAACATTTGGTAAACAGTCTCTTTGCGTGTAAAGAAACCATGCTGTCACCTTTTAATAAACCCACTTTTATAACGTTGACTCATGACGAGTTAGAGCGTAAATTTATGTAAATGATTATGCTATGAGAGGAATTACAGAAACGGTAAAACATTTAATAATCATAAACGCCATTATGTTTATTGGAACTTTGACCATTGGTCAAGGCGAATTATTTTACCGCTGGTTTGCTTTATATTACCCTGAGAACGATTTGTTTTACCCTTGGCAAATTATCACCCATATGTTTATGCATGGTGGTGTGATGCATTTATTTTTTAACATGTTTGCCTTATATATGTTTGGTGTTGCTGTTGAGCAAGTATTTGGAAGTAGGAAATTTATATTTTTTTATATCTCATCAGGTTTAGGAGCTGTAGTACTAACTTATTTGGTGTATTATATTCAAATAGGAGGGTATTTAATGGATATCTCAAAACTAGGATTACCATCTGAACTCATTAATGCTGTTTTTAATTTAGATATCATCTCCGGAAACCGATTTGAAGGACGACTACTGTATGAACAGATGGAGCCTCTTTTTGCTTCTTATAATCAAGAGATTTCTTTGGTTAATGGACCAGTATTTGATGCTTTTTTTAATATCAATGTATTGAGTAGAGGTACTATGGTTGGGGCTTCTGGAGCTCTTATGGGGGTGTTGGTAGCCTTTGGTATGATATACCCTGAGTCACGTTTGATGTTATTATTTTTACCAGTGCCTATTAAAGCCAAGTATTTTATCCCAGGAATTATAATTCTAGATATTATTTCAGCAGTTACTGGGCAATCCTTTTTTAGCCCAAGCAATACTGCCTACGTTGCACATATTGGAGGTGCTTTAACAGGATTTATAATGATGTGGTATTGGAAAAAAAATCAGTTTAATAATAACCGTTGGAATTAAATATGAGTACATTAAATCGGTTACAAATAAAATTTAAAAGCTTTAATGTCATTGAGCAAATTATAGTGCTTAATGTTGGTGTTTTTATTTTAAGTGCATTGTTTGGAGCTTTAAAAGGCGATGTATGGTTGATTAGATATTTAGAGCTCCCTCGTGATGTTTTTGATTTGATATACCAACCCTGGAGTATACTTACCTATGGGTTTGTACACTATGATTTTTTTCATCTCCTTTTTAATATGCTGGTATTGCATTATATAGCTCGTATTTTATTTAATTTATTCCAAAAACGTTTAATTCTTAATATCTATTTACTGGGAATTATTTTTGGTGGTATGGCCTATTTGTTGGTGTACAATTTATTTGACGATAGTTATCTAAAATCAGTTGGTGTTTTAGTTGGAGCCTCAGCAGGAGTAAGAGCATTACTGATTTTCTTATGTGTCTATTTACCAGATAATGAAGTCCGTATTTTATCATTTAATATAAAGTTATTATACATTGCATTGGTTATGATTGGTTTTGATTTCCTAGGTTTAGTAGGGGCAAACCAAGGAGGTAATATTGCTCATTTGGGAGGTGCTTTGTTAGGCTACTTGTATGCTGTGCAATTTAAAAACGGTAAAGATTTAGGGTCTGGTTTTAATAAGTTTGTTAGCGGAATCGTATCTGTTTTTAAGACTAAATCACCCCTAAAAACAGTGCATAAACGTGCTTCAAAATCATCGGTAACTAAATCTTCAGAATTTTCAGAATTGAACAAACAAAAACAAATTGATCTTATTCTTGATAAAATCAGTAAAAGTGGCTACGAGAGTTTAACCAAAGAAGAAAAAGAGTTTCTTTTTAGAGCAGGTAAATAACAATGAAAGGACTTAGTTTTATAGATAAATTAATATTCTGTCTAAATTCTATTTTAGCTTTTATATTACTACTATCCTATGTACTACCTTATTTACCACCTAGGCATTTTGCTTTATTATCAGTGCTAGTACTATCAGTACCATTCTTAATTATTGCCAATGCTTTGTTTGTAATATACTGGATACTTAAGTTTAAGAAACAGTTTTTATTATCTCTAATCATTTTAGGATTGGGGTATACATATATACTTTCCTTTTTAAATTTCAATAACTCTGAAAACTTTTCATCAAAAGGCATTAGTATTATGAGTTATAATGTGAGAAATTTTAATCACTCCACACCATCAAAAACTTCTAAAGAGCTTAATAATGATGCATTAGAATTTATAACTTCTCAAAATCTGGATCTTTTATGCATGCAAGAATATCCTAAACTTAATCATATTGAAAACCATTTTGAAGGATATTTCTCTGCTGTGAAACAAAAAAGTAAAACAGGTTTTACAAAAAGTGGTTTAGCCATTTTCTCAAAATATGAAATCATTGATTCTGGTACAATTGACTTTGAGTCTACTGGCAATAATGCCATGTTTGCTGATTTGATGATAAAAAAAGATACCGTTAGAGTCTATAACATCCACCTACAATCTTTGAGTATTGATTCCGATATTGAAAAATTAAAAGAACAAGATTCTAAAGGCCTCATAAAACATATTGCAGGATTGTTTAGTAAGCAGCAAGACCAAATGGATTTGATTGTTGCGCATCAAAAACAATCTCCTTATCCATTCATAGTCACAGGAGATTTTAATAACACTTCATATTCATACGTGTACAGAAAAATAAGAGGCGATTTGATAGATTGTTTTGTAAGTGCAGGCAATGGTTTTGGAAAAACATTTAATTTTAAATTCTTTCCATTGCGCATTGATTTTATTCTCTCAGATCCTAATTACGATGTACTTTCGTTCACCACTTTCGATAAAGAGTACTCTGATCATTTTCCAGTTAAAGCTGTATTAGATTTACATTAAGTTTAGTCTAGTTTAATCTAAGCCTCATTAGGTTGCGCTAATAAGTAATCTAGGGCGTTTGGGCCTTCATTAAATAATAAATCCAAGACACTTAAATTTTTTATAAAACCATGTTTGTTTTGAAATACTTGTGTGTAGCTTTCTAAATTAAAATTGGTTTTAATGAATTTGCGATGTATGAACTGACGTGCATCCTGGATATTGGTATTGGAAAAATCTTTTTCAAATTTAGAAGTCCAATCATAAGATAATTCATGTTGTAAACAAGCCATAAAAGATTCAAGACATGCCATATTGAATTCCATAAGGTATTCAAACGGTTTAGTATATAAGGGTCTTAGTTCATCTTCATAGTATTCAAAAAAAGGCGATGTTTTATATGCAGACTCTAGTGATTTCCAATGAGAACTTTGCCAGTTATAAGTATTGGCTATTTTAACTTCACGGTAAAGTTTACGTTCTTTTTGAGTATAGTTAACAGGAATTGTTAAAGGAAGTAGACCGTTAGCACCATATACATCCATACGGTTTCTGTAGGTTTGTTTTTCATAATTGTCATGCTTTTCTAACCATAAGTTTGAAGCTTTAACCATTTTTGAAACACTTGCTATAGAACCAAAATAAGCAGGATGTAAAATTACCTCCATGTATTAAAGATTAAGCATTATTTTTTTTGTGCTTTCTCCATTTATTGAATCCCCAGTATAACCCTAATGCAATTAAAAAGTGTATCAAATAAGAATCTGGTTTCCCTTCTCCACTAACTGTGGTAAAGAAACGTTCCCATCTAAATTTATCAAGCCCTTTAGCATTGGAATCTATACTCATCCATATGAATACAGGTTTACCTACAACATGATCAAATGGCACAAAACCCCAGGCTCTTGCATCAAGAGAGTTATGTCTGTTATCACCCATCATCCAGTAGTAATCTTTAGCAAATGTATAAGTATCTACCTCTTGTTCGTCAATGTAAATGGTATCATTTATCACTTTTAAATCATGGCCTTCATATTCTGTGATAATACGTTTGTAAAGCGTAAGGACCTTAGTGTCTAAAGCAACAGTTTTTCCTGCCTCAGGAATGTAGAATGGTCCCATGAAATCATTATTCCAATTGTAGTTAATGTGGTTTGGAAAAATAGAAGGGTCGCGATCTCCTTTTTGAGCACGACGCATTGTAATGCTTTCAATATTTGGGTGGTTTTTAGCTTTAGAAACAGCTTCTTCTGTAGCTTGAATAAAGATTTCTTTTGTATTAGGATCTTGGCCTAGACCGTCAGTAATATCATAGCGTTTTAAAATATCTATAGCTTGCTGGTATGACGAAATATTTTTAAAAGTAATGGTATATGAAAATTGCAACTTAGCGCGGTCTGGTAAATTGTTTTGTTCACCATTAATAATTACATATCCGTCTCTAATTTCTAATAAGTCTCCAGGTATTCCAACGCAGCGCTTTACATAATTAGTTTTTTTGTCTATTGGTTTGTAATATTTTTTATCTGCTTTTTTATACATATTAAATAATGTATCTACAGGCCAATTAAAGACAACAATATCATTGTTTTTAATTGTTTGAAAACCTGGCAGTCTTAGATATGGTAATTCAAATTTACTACTGTATGACTTCACTCCTAATACAGGTATGGTATCATGGACCATAGGTGCAGATACAGCTGTAATTGGCACACGTGCTCCGTAATGAAATTTACTTACAAATAAGAAATCACCAACCAAGAGTGTTTTCTCTAATGAGGACGTTGGAATGGTAAACGGTTGCATGAAATACGTATGAACTAAAGTTGCAGCAACAATGGCAAACAAAATTGAGCTTACCCAATCACCAAAACCTGTTCGTGCTTTCAAGTCTCTATTTTCAATGTGCTTTAGGTCAAGTCCGTAGTTAAGATAAAAATTATAGAATCCAAGACTGAATATTGCTAAAGTGGTATCTGTAGAACTATTTTTCCCAAAACTTCTTGCTGTTTCTACCCAAACTACAGGAAACATAATTAAATTAACAACAGGAATAAAAAGCAGTATAGTCCACCACCACGGTCTGTTTATTATTTTCATTAACCCTACAGCATTATAAACGGGAACAAATGCCATCCATGGAGCAAGACCAGCATATTTATATAATTTCCATGTCCCTAAGCCATGAATAATTTGTAAAGCTAAAGCAAAAAGCAACCATTGTATAAGTGTCATAAGTAAATATTTTTAAGTTGGTCTAAGTGGTTTATCTTTTGTTACAATATTAATTTATATCTAAAACGTCTTTCATGGAATAAACGCCTTGTTTTCCATGAAGCCATTCCGCAGCAATAACTGCACCAAGGGCAAATCCCATTCGGTTATGGGCTTGATGAGTTATAGAAATAGTATCAACTTCTGAAGTATAGTCTACGGTATGTGTCCCAGGAACTTCGGGCTCTCTAATAGTGGTAATAGGAATTACACCTGCTCCTGCCTGATCCAATTGCCATTGTTCATAGTTAGAATTACTAATAACATCTTCAGCTAAACTGATTGCAGTACCACTTGGGGCATCTAATTTTTGAGTGTGATGAATTTCTTCAAGGCTAATGTTATATTGCGACTGATTTTTCATAAGTTTTGCTAAAACTTTATTAACCTCAAAAAATATATTAACACCCAAACTAAAGTTTGAGGCATATATAAAGCCACTTTTTGAGGATTTACATAATGCAACAGCTTCTTCATATTGTTCCAACCAGCCTGTAGTTCCACAAACTACAGAAGTGTTATTTTCAAAACAAGTTTTGAGGTTGTTAAATGCACTCTCTGGCATACTAAAATCTATGGCCACATCCACATTAGATAACTCTAAGTTTTGCGTATGTTGATCTACTATAAGGGTAATATTATGTCCTCTGTTAATAGCTATTTGCTCAATAACTTTTCCCATTTTACCATATCCTAATAGCGCTATATTCATAATTAAAAGTTTAAATTGAGGGATAATCCCACATTTGATCTCTGGTCAATTGCATTAAATTCATAATGCGGCTGAAGCGTTAAATTTTCATCAACATTAAATTGAATGAGATGTGCATCTACATTAGCATCAATGATATTTAAAGCATAAAGCCCCAGTGTAACTAAAATAGAAATTTCTTTATTTTTCTTTAGTATTTTTTGAGCTCTAATCAATGCATCATCTTCAATTCTTGGTTGTCCAGGAATATCTCCGTAAAATTCATCATCTTGATATCCAGCCAAACGTCTTTTATAAGCGACTCTGTAACGGTTGTATCGGTTATCATTCATTTTATAAAAATACACACCAGTACCAAGTGCTGCATATACGATAGGTATTTTCCAATACTTTTTATTAAGGGCTTGGCCTAAACCTGGTAGAACTGCAGAATAGAATGCAGCTTTACTAGGAGCCAGCATATCAATTTTTTCGCCAGTTTGTGTTGGAGAAATTTTTTCAGGTTGTTCTACTACCTTTACTTTTTTTAATTCCTGAGAACATATTGTGATAATAAACCCGAAAATGAATACGATTGTTAAGCCTATTTTATTTGGCACCTTTGATTAATTTTTTCAAACGTTCAAAATCTTCCTTAGAGTGAAAAGGAATGGAAATATTGCCTATGCCTTTTGGGCTAACTTTTACTTTAATCTTGTGACCAAAGTAATCTGAAAACTCTTTTACTCCTTTTTGAATATATTTTGGCAATTCTGCTTCACTAGTTTTAGTTGGAACGGAGGTATCAAAGTTTTTATTGTAGTTTCTTACCAATTCCTCTGTAGCTCTTACAGATAATTTATGATTAATAATCTTTGCGTATATATCTAGCTGATCCGTTTGATTTTCAATATTTATGATGGCTCTGCCATGTCCCATTGAAATAAAACTATCTCTTATTCCAGTTTGAATAATAGGATCTAGTTTAAGTAAACGCAAATAATTGGTTATCGTAGAACGTTTTTTTCCTACTCTAGAACTCATTTGTTCCTGAGTTAGATTTATTTCATCAATTAGCCTTTGGTATGACAATGCAATTTCTATGGGATCTAGGTCTTGACGTTGTATATTTTCAACTAAAGCCATTTCTAATGATTCTTGATCATTAGCGATTCTAATATAGGCAGGTATAGTTTGAAGCCCAATAGCTTTAGAAGCTCTTAAACGACGCTCTCCAGAAACTAACTGAAATTTATTGAATTCCAATTTCCTTACTGTTATTGGCTGAATAACACCCAATTCTTTGATGGACATACCCAATTCAACTAAAGTTTCCTCATTAAACTGGGTCCTTGGCTGAAACGGGTTGATTTCTATACTTTCTAGGTCTAGCTCAACAATATTACCAATAACTTTGTCAGCATTTTTATCTGTCGCAGAGCTGATATCGTTTGATGGGTCTTTTAATAAAGCGGAAAGTCCTCTACCTAGAGCCTGTTTTTTTGTTGCTTTAGCCATTACGCATTCTTTTTAATCATTTCTTTGGCTAAACTCAAATAGTTTGTAGCTCCTTTACTGCTAACATCGTAATCTATAATGCTTTCTCCAAAACTTGGAGCTTCACTAAGTCTAACATTACGCTGAATGATAGTTTCAAATACCATTTCACTAAAATGTTTTTGAACCTCTTCCACAACTTGATTGGATAATCGCAACCTGGAATCGTACATGGTTAAGAGTAAGCCTTCTATGTCAAGTTCTGGATTGTGAATTTTTTGTACACTTTTTATAGTATTCAATAATTTTCCTAAACCTTCAAGTGCAAAATACTCACATTGAATTGGAATGATAACGGCATCTGCTGCAGTTAGCGCATTCAGGGTTAACAGTCCAAGTGATGGTGCACAATCAATGAGAATATAATCATATTGATCTTTAATGGGTGCTAAAGCTTTACGTAGCATGTACTCTCTATCATCTTTATCCACAAGTTCAATCTCAATGGCTACCAAATCAATATGAGCAGGAATTAAATCAACATTAGGAGCTGAAGTTTGTACAATAGCATCTGCTGCTGATACGTTGTGTTCCAATAACTGGTAGGTCCCGATATCGATAGTCTCAACATCAACACCAAGTCCCGAGGTTGCATTAGCTTGAGGGTCAGCATCAATTAATAAAACTTTTTTATCAAGAACACCTAAGGATGCAGCAAGATTAACAGATGTAGTCGTTTTTCCAACACCTCCCTTTTGATTTGCTATACCAATTATTTTTCCCATTAACTCCAATAATATGGAGTAAAAATACAATTATTTATGAGTTCTAAAAATCTGAGTTGTTAACAAAATGTCAATACTTAAATAGCCTGACAAAAGTGGATTTAATCTAAAAGAATTTCAAGAAGGGTTATGGCGGCTTCACTTACTTTTGTTCCGGGTCCGAAAACGGCTATAGTACCATGATCAAATAAGTATTGATAGTCTTGCTTTGGGATTACACCACCAACAATTACCATGATATCATCTCTTTGATATGTTTTTAATGCTTCAATAACTTTTGGAACTAGGGTTTTATGACCTCCAGCAAGCGAAGAAACCCCTAAAATATGAACGTCATTTTCAACAGCTTGTTTGGCAACTTCTTCAGGTGTTTGAAATAACGGTCCAATATCAACATCAAAACCTAAATCAGCATATGCGGTTGCAACAACTTTAGCCCCACGATCATGGCCGTCTTGTCCCATTTTAGCTATCATTATTCTTGGACGTCTACCATCTTGCTCTGCAAATTGATCTGAGAGCATACGAGCTTTCTTAAATGTTTCGTCTTCTTTTATTGCTTTTTTATACACGCCAGAAATAGTTTGAATATGAGCATTATGTCTTTTAAAAACAGTTTCAAGAGTCTCACTTATCTCACCTAAAGTAGCTCTATGTTGTGCCGCTTTAACAGCCAAAGCTAACAAATTTTTATCGCCTTCAGAAGCTGCTTTTTTAATTTCTTCAAGAATAGTATGTACAGCCTTTTGATCTCTTTTAGCTTTAATTTGATTAAGGCGCTCAATTTGTTGTTGGCGAACCATATTGTTGTCTACTTCTAGAATATCAATAGGGTCCTCCTGTTTAAGTTGGTATTTGTTTAGGCCAACAATAATATCTTGATTGGAATCAATACGGGCTTGCTTTTTAGCGGCGGCTTCTTCAATTTTAAGTTTTGGCAGTCCTTTTTCAATGGCTTTGGTCATTCCACCCATATCTTCAATTTCTTGAATATGAGTCCAAGCTTTCTTTGCAATTTCGTGAGTTAGCGATTCTACATAATAACTTCCAGCCCATGGGTCTACAGTTCGGGTAATATGCGTTTCATTTTGTAAATATATTTGCGTATTTCTAGCAATTCGTGCAGAAAAATCTGTAGGCAAAGCAATGGCTTCGTCTAATGCATTGGTATGTAATGATTGCGTGCCACCAAAAGCAGCAGCAGCAGCTTCAACACAGGTTCTTGTAACATTGTTAAACGGATCTTGTTCTGTGAGACTCCATCCTGAAGTTTGACAATGGGTTCTTAGCATAAGTGATTTTTTGTTCTTGGGGTTAAATTGCTTCACAATTTTTGCCCATAACATTCTGCCTGCTCTCATTTTAGCGATTTCTGTAAAGTGATTCATGCCAATAGCCCAAAAGAAAGATAGTCTTGGGGCAAATGCATCTATATCTAAACCAGCTTCTAATCCTTTTCGAATATATTCTAACCCATCTGCTAGCGTATATGCTAATTCTAAATCTGCACTAGCTCCAGCTTCGTGCATATGGTAGCCAGAGATACTGATACTATTAAATTTTGGCATATACTCAGCCGTGTATTTAAAAATATCTGCAATAATTTTCATAGATGGTGCAGGAGGGTAGATATAGGTATTTCTCACCATAAACTCCTTAAGAATATCATTTTGAATGGTTCCTGAAAGTTCTTTTTGTGATACTCCTTGTTCCATAGCAGCAACAATATAAAATGCTAAAATGGGAAGTACAGCACCGTTCATGGTCATGGACACAGAGATTTTATCTAAGGGGATTTCATTAAATAAAATTTTCATATCCTCTACAGTATCTATAGCAACTCCCGCTTTACCAACATCACCTTCTACCCTAGGGTGATCAGAGTCGTAACCTCTGTGTGTTGGTAAATCAAAGGCCACGGAAAGCCCTTTTTGACCAGCTTTTAAATTTCTTTTGTAAAACGCATTACTTTCTTCTGCCGTGGAAAAACCTGCATACTGTCTAATGGTCCATGGGCGTCTAACATACATGGTACTGTATGGCCCTCTGAGGTATGGAGGTGCACCCGCACCAAAATTTAAATGGTTGAGATGATTCGTTTCTTCAGCACTGTAATTGGATTTAATTAAAATATCTTCAGCACTTATAAATTCATGATCTCCTTGTTTGGATGTGAAATGGGTACCGTGGTCTAACGTGATGTCATTAATATTTCTTCTATTCATGTTTTAACCTGTTTTGTTCCCATTCTTCTGCCAATCGCTTTTGCATTAAAGGTTCTATTAATGTTTTTCGGGGTTTAGTTTTTATAAATGGATAAAGTTCCATGTTAGATTTCATAGTCTGCGTTTCATCTTCATAAATATTTACTCCCGTCAATGTTATGTTTTTGTCATTAAATTTCTGAAGTTCCTTATTAGCTTGTTCTTTTATTTTTCGTTGAATAGTACCTTCAAAAAACATTTTTAAAAGACCACCTTTAGCTTCAATATCTTTGATTAATTGAAGTGCTTTTTCAGCAATTTGTTTTGTTAAGCTTTCAATGTAATAGGCGCCATCTGCAGGATTAGATACCTTGTCAAAATACCCTTCATGTTTAAGTATTAGTAATTGATTTTTAGAGAGTCTGCTGCTAAAATCATGTGACTTTTTAAAGTGTGCATCGTAAGGGGTATTAAAAATAATATCAGCTCCACCAATTGCGGCACTCATACATTCTGTAGTTGCCCTAAATAGGTTGTTATTAAAGTCAAAAATGGTTTTATTTCTTTTTGAGGGTTCTGCTATTATTTTACAGTCTGGATTAAGTTCAAATACTTTGGCCAGTTTACGCCACAAGATCCTCAACGCTCTAAATTTTGCTATTTCTAGAAAGTAGTGACTACCAACGGCTACTTTAAAATAAACGTCAGTTGATTGACCAGATTGAAGTCTATTGGCATATTCTAGCGCATGACATAATCCATAGGCAAGTTGTTGAATAATATGTCCCCCAGCATTTTGATAGGGGCGAAAATCTACAGTAAAATGATTAAGATGGTTGGTGTTATTTAACCAAGTTTTAAAGTCCTCAGCGGTATTGTGGTACCAATTGCCTTCCTGAATGAGTTGAGTGATACAATCGTTATTAAATACCACTTGTTTGAATTTCATTTTTTGAAGGGTACTCAAGGCTTCAGTAATATCAAGTTTTGGGGAATCAATTATCAACGGGGTGTTGGGATGAATATCTTTCAGGAGCAAAGTCCAATTAGGTTGAATGTGAGCTAGAGTAAATCGAATGGTATTTACACCTTCATTAAGCATTTTAACTGCCACTCTATTGGCAACTGCTTCATGTTGTACATAGATGTCATGTCCTATTTGCCATGAGTTAGTAACCGTTATTTCTGAGTCTTTTTTTGGTAAGTCATCCTGGTTATAGAATGGTTTAATAGTTATATCCTCAGGACTAGTGTGTAATAAATCTTCATAGGATGTGCCTTTAAGATCATACTGGATTAATTGCTTCCATTGTTTAGTCTCAAAAAACTCAAATGCATCAAATAAATGTTGTGACATATTACTTTTTTGATTTAGGGGGAATACTATCGGCGTACTCTACAATATAAATCTCCTCATTTTCTTTTTTCATATAGTATGTTTCTCTTGCCATTTTCTCCATACCATGTTCAGTACTTAGACTTTTAATTTGCTCTTTGTCGTTTTTTATTTCCTTCTCAAAGTAGGTTTTCTTATCGTCAAGAGTCTCTATTTCACTGTTTAATTCTCTGTGGATCAACCAGGAATTCGTATCAAAAAATAGCATCCAAATTAGGAATACAATAAGAATGAGTACATAAATGTTCTTAAAAGGCCTTAAAAGTTTTTTGTATGGAATAGCCATCTATAATTTTTCTAAAATTATTGCTTTTACTATATCAATTGCTACAGTATTGTATTTATTATTTGGAATAATAATATCAGCAAATTCTTTCATAGGTTCAATAAATTGGTCATGCATTGGTTTTAAGGTATTTTGATAACGATCTAAAACCTCGTTAATATCTCTGCCACGCTCCGCAGTATCTCTTTTAAGTCTCCTAATAAGGCGTTCATCACTATCTGCATGAACAAAAATCTTGACATCAAATAAATTTCTTAACTCAGGATTGGTAAGTATTAAAATACCCTCAACAATCATAACTTTTCTAGGGGGTGTATTTATAGTCTCTCCAGTTCTGTTGTGAGTGATGAATGAGTATACAGGCTGTTCTATGGCTTGACCAGATTTTAAGCGCTTTAAATGCGTTTCTAGTAATTCAAAATCAATTGATCTTGGGTGGTCAAAATTTATTTTTTCACGATCCTCAAAAGACAATTCACTAGTGTCTCTGTAATAGGAGTCTTGGGAAATAACACCAACCTCACCATCCGGAAGTTCTTTTAAAATTTGGTTAACAACTGTGGTTTTACCACAACCGGTTCCACCTGCAATGCCAATAATGAGCATACTCGTTTGTAATTATGATTTCTAACAAATTTAAAATTATTAATTTTTAGTTTAAACTTAAGGTATTACATAATTAATTGTTATTTGTGTCTTTAATTAAGATGTTTTATTCATATTGATCTTAATCAATACATTATTACTAGAGATTAGTCACAAACACTTCATTTTTCATGATTTTTATAGCTTGAATATTTTCATCTAAACATTATGTGAATTTAATATAATGTGTATATTTGCAGCCATCATTTCGGGGTGTAGCGTAGCCCGGTTATCGCGCCGCGTTTGGGACGCGGAGGTCGCAGGTTCGAATCCTGCCACCCCGACCAAAAAAGCCAGATTATTCAATCTGGCTTTTTAATTTTTATATAATTTCAATTATCCTTTTAATTTACTTGGTTTTTTTAAATCTATTGGGAAAGTCCCTGGAACTTGATCTACATAAGATTGGAGTGTTTTTTTAAGATCATAAAGTTTGATACTGTTTTTAAACTCCCCATAAAGGTTCTGTTGTTCTTTAGGGTCTGCGCTCAAATCATACAATTGGTCTGAATCGAAATAGTTTTTAGCATAAAACTTTAGTGCTGGTGACTCAGAGCCTCTTCCTCCTGGTTTATCACAAATATGAGTGGTTTTTTTTCCGTTTTTTTCAAGTTTGTTTTTTATGCTTTGAGGCGCTTTAAATGATAAATATTTATAACCATCTTTAATTACAGCTCTAGTGGCTCCCAATTCAAAATACAAAGATTCATGAATAGGTTTGTCTTTTCCTTGAAGTAACGGCAGCATGCTGCTGCCATCAATTTTATAGGCTTTTTTAGGATCTACTTTTGCCAATTCAAGGGCAGTAGGAACCATATCAATATTAGAAACTAATTGCTTAGATTTTATACCAGATTTGAAATATTTTGGTCCCCAAGCAAAACTAACGGTTTTGATGCCTCCATCATATAGCGTACCTTTACCTTTCTCTACGCCGTGGTCGTTAATAAAGAAAATAACAGTATTTTCTAGAGCCCCTGTTTCTTTTAACTTATTTAATATGGCGCCAATACCATCGTCAAGCCATAAAATATCTGTGCGGTCTTGAGCTAAGCCAGCCTCAGAAATACGTTGTTCTAAGGTTGCTCTATCAGGCATTACATCTAAAGGTTTGTCAAGGAAACCTATTGGCGTAGCTAATGGATTCCCTTTGTGTTTCGTGCCTAAACGATCTGGTCCATGTGAAATGGTAGTTGCAAAGTACAAGAAAAAAGGCTTGTTTTTTTTGGCTGCTTGGTCAAAAAACTTGAGCGCGCCATCAACAATCCACTCCATGTTGTGGTCTTCTACAGCTTTTGGATATTGACTTGGCAGGTTGCCTTTGTATAGCGCAGTAGCATAATCAAAGCCAGCTTCTTTGTAAGCTTTAATTTGTTGTTCATGGTTCTTAATAAGTTGGGCTTTAACTTCAGGACTTCTTGGATCTGCTTTTACGTTTACTTTTTTATCACCGTGAACACTAATCACATGATTTTTCCCAACGCCACCAGTGTAATATCCGGCATCCTGAAGTGATTTAGCAACATTAGGTGTATCATGCTCAATATGAACGTTCCATGAGACGTTTGTTTGTCCTTCATATTTTTTAATATTAGACTTATTACTTCCTCTGCTGGCATAATTTCCTGTAAGGATACTATATCTACTAGGTGTACATACGGAAGAACTCACATAGCTTTTATCAAAAATCACCCCGTTTTCTACTAGCCTATCCATATTAGGTGTGAGGTTTGTTTTATTTCCATCTGCATCTAAGCCTTCAGAGATGAAATTAAATTGATCTCTGTGTTGATCGTCCGTAACTATAAAAATAATGTTGGGACGTTCGTTGTTCTGAGCATACGCTGTAATAGAGCACACAGTAAAAATAAACAGGCTAAGTGTATGTTTTAATTTAATTTTCATAGTCATTATTTTACTTTAAAAGTCCATATGGAGCCTTTTACAATTTTTCCATTAATTTTTGAATCAACACGCCAATAATAAGTGGCTCCTGAATTTATATTTTTCGTTTCTAAAGGCAACACATTGGTTTCTGAACCAAAGCTTCCCATAAAACATTTACTACTTTGATTAGCAGTCTCAACTGCCGTTAGATTGCTGTCAAAATAAACCAAGCTTTCATTAGATTGGTTAGCTTCAAGCCACATTAATGAAGCATTAGATTTAACATGAGTGGCATTATGAGGAGGAACAGGAGATGAAGTAGTTTTGTCTTTAAAACCTGGGATCCAGTAATAGCTGTCACCAAATTCATAAGCTCCTACATCAGGATTACTTCCCTTAAATTGAATGTTTTTAGTTTTTATCAAGGCCCCGGAATCAATAATTTCAGCGTTTGGTTTTGGTCTAAAATCCAAATTATCGGGATCTCTAAGTTGATCTCGGATATCACCACTTTTTACATCTGCACTCCAATTATGATCTACAATCCCAGGCACAGGAAAATCTTTTCCTGGCTTAGATCTTGAACCAGACATGGTGTTTGCTAGGTTATTTCGTGTTATAGTACCGTGGTTGTGTCCCTGAATCTTTGTGTCACTAGAGATAATAAGATCATTTTGGTGACTATCAAAACTTAGATTATTATAAATAAAATGGTTGTCTCCTTTAAAAAAAATACGGTCTGTTTTCCATGCTACATTGTGATGCATGGTGCCGTTTTCACCCCAAGGTGCACCCGGTGTATTTTTATTATCAAAACGCAGACCTTGTTTGACCGTGTTGTGAACCCAATTATGGTGCGTTTCGGAGTCTGGTTGTGCAGCAACACTTACCTGAATAAGTGAGCCATCATTTTGTAAATGTCCAGATTGCGATAGGTTATTGTAAGCGATCTCATGTCTAGGCCCAGCTTTATACATTTCAGATCCACCACCAGTAAGTACTGTATTTCTAATAAATTTTACATCAGAAGCTCCAGACATGTCAATGGTATAGCCCCCTGTGATACAGCTAAAATCAATATCGTGAATGTAATTATTTTCTACTGTAATTTTTTTACCCGTCATTTTAAGTCCTACACCATCTGCATATTCAAATGTACAATTGATAATTTTATTATTAGCGAGATCTTCCTTTTTACGGGTTAAGAATTTTGTTTCTGAAATACTACTTAAATCGCCTATCATTCTTTTATTGAAACTAGGATATTTAAACTCACAATTTTCTATGGAAAGGTGAGTAGATTCTTTTGAGCTTATAGTAGTACCAAAAAAGTTGATGTTTTTAATACGTATGTGATTGCTCTTTGTTAATTTAAAAGCATAATCTATATTTTTTCCTTTGATTTCCATATCTGAAGGATGCACATTGTCCGGGGGATAAAAATAAAGGGTTTTAGTATTGGGGTCATAAAACCATTCACCAGGGACATCCAATAGTCCTAGTTTACCTTCTAAAAAATAACCGTGTTTGAATACTTTACCCTTGAAGCTAAAATGCACTCTAATTTTCTTACGGGTTGTATCATATTTAAAATTATCTGATCCAGGAGTATGTTCCGTTACCAGTGAGGCATATGTTTTAAATGAACCAGAATTGACTAGAATTATAGCATCGGTTAAGTCAAAATCTAAAGTCTTCAATGCTGCATTATAATGATGCCCGTATGCTCCTTTACCTTTCTCTGGCCATGCCATAGATTGTGTTTTATCCCAAAGACTGCCATCATTCCAATTACCATTAGGCCACCTTGCAGGACTCATACTTAAGTCATTTGCAAAAAGTTGCCATATGTCGTTTTTTAGTTTCGTTTTATATATACCGTCTTTATATAAATTCCATTTAGCATCAATGGTTTTTGTTCCTGTTACAGTAACAACCTCATTATTATAGGCTGCAATGGTTATGGGTTTATTTAATGAACCGTTAAGATTATTAATTGTAATACTCTCGTGATAAATACCGCCTCTTATAAAACAGGAATCGCCAGATTCAAGAACAGAAAATGCTTTTTTTAATGTTTTGTAGGGTTTAGAAAACGTTCCATTATTAGAATCTTTTCCTGAATTTGAAACATAAATGGTTTTAGCAGATGAAACAGCGGTAAACCATAATGCGTTAAAAATAATTAAATATAAAATCCTGATACTAAATGCCTTCGTCATAAAATTTATAATCTTTGTGATTGTAAAGATGTTTCTCTACTGCTTTGGGGTTGGTGTATTGTTTGTAAAACTTTTTACCTCTTTTGGTTTGCCAGTAGGGGTGATCTATAGTTATGGCAGGCTTATCTTTTAGAAATTCTTCAAAGGTTTGTCTAGCTTTTTTATGTTCTGGGTCATTATTTACATATTCATAACCTTTTCCAAAACGATGATTAGCTGTGTAATAAAAACGTCCTTTAGGCATACCTAAAAGTGGATTAACAACTTCTAACATGTGTGTTTTGGTTCTCACCAACTGTGTTGTAGAGATAAACCCATAAATAAAATCTTTAGTTTGATCTGTTTTGCCATTTAAAAATGGTTTAAGACTTATACCATCAAATTTTTTACCCTTTGGTAATTTTCCACCAGCAAAATCAAGAAGTGTGGGAGCGATATCACTAAAATCTGTAAGCTCATCTGTAGGACCTCTTTGTTTTATTCCTGCACCAGCCATTATATTTATCACATGACTTCCTCTTTCTACACCTCTAGTTTTTGCTGTTACGGCAGTACCATTGTCTGATGTAAATATAATTATGGTGTTATCTGCAATTCCTAAAGATTCAATTTTGTTAACTATTTTACCAACCAAACCATCAATATATTCGTTTAGAGATTTAAAGCGTGTTTTGTTTTCTTCACTTGACTGGTTACCACCAAGATCACCAACTTCGCCACGATCAGGATTAGTTGGACAACCTGTTCTAGTGCCATGAGGTGCTACACTAGGCCAATAAGCCAAAAAGGGCTGGCCAGATTTGGTTTTACGTTCCATAAAATCCATAATAAAATCTGCAAAAATATTTGGACCATAATCTGTAGGTTTAGTGTTTAAAAGTTTACCGTTTTTAACAACACCCGGATGCCAATATCGCGAAGTTGTTTTTTCATCTTCCATCAAACCGTTAAATTTTGGTTTTCCTGGAAGCTTATTAATTTCTTTAAGGCCTTCCCATAAACAGTACTCTTCAAAACCAACTTCCTTCTCATATGGCATTTGCATCCCAGCGTGCCATTTACCTGCAATAGCAGTAGCATACCCTTTATCTTTTAAAAGCTTACCAAAGGCTTGGTGGTCTTTGTATACATCTGTTCTGCTATTACCAGCCCATAAACCATTTTGGGTAACACCAGTCGTTGTTCCGTAGAGTCCTGTCATAATTTCAACCCTTGACGGACCACACATTGCAGAGGCATAACAGGTTTTGAACATCACGCCACGTTCAGCAAGTTTATCAACATTTGGTGTTTGTGCTGCATTAGGTTGGCCGTAAGCGCAATACATATCCGGACTTACATCGTCCAACATAATTAGGACAATGTTTGGCTTTTCTTGTCCGTAGACCAACGTGAAGCTGACCATTAGTGACAGCTTAAAAAAGGATTTAAATAAATTCATAAATTCAATATTTTACCAGAAATCATAAATTTCTTCACCTTTCCTATTCCTGTGAAAATTAGGACGTCTGCCATCTATATCTTGAACATTAAATTGCATCAAATGTTTAGGATAGTTGGCCTCATTTAAACCAATTTTTGATTGATCAATTTGTTTAAAACCTAAATCAAAAGCAGGAGATTCTTTTTTAAGTAAAAAGTTTTTCTCACTTAAATTTTCAAAAAGTGGGTCAGCAATTATACTGTTTGTTTCAATACCATCATTTCGCTTTTCTGCGACAAATTTTTCTGCTTGGGTAATATCTCCAGCACAGAAAAATACATTCTTATTGGCATTACAATCCTCGGGTTTTGAAATCCCTTCAGATGCTCTGTAAGAGATGTTGTAATACCTTATGGCATCTTTTGATTCATAATAGATATTATTTTGAATAGACGATCCGTAATCTGCTTCCTCATCTGGATAAGATGCAAAACGAATGGATTCTTTGGAGCTACAATCAACAATGATATTATTTTTAATGTGATTAAATCCTTTATGAACAATACCTGACACGTTAGCCATATAAATGATATTGTTCTCAAAGGTGGTTCCCCTTTGCCAATCATCTGTTCTCATAACTCCAGAAGCATGACTTGTAATGTGGTGAGCGTAATTATTGCGCATCACGTTACCTTCACCAGCACCACTAACATTAAGTGCAGAGCCATCTGCTAATTCTTCAAGAGCTCTGTATACTTCATTGTACTCAACGACATTATTTCTGGCATGTAAGAAAGGTGTATATTTTTGCCAAAATGTACCTTTATCAGCAATAGCAGCATCAATTTCATTCCAACGAATGGTTTTAGAAGCCTCATCGAAATCAACATTTCTTTTCTGTAAAATAGGGACTCTTATACCACAAACTCCAACAGCTTTTCTGGGTACATGGTGAATTAAGTTGTTAGCTACTCTGTTACTTCCAGATTGCCACATAAAAACGCCAGCACCCATTTTGTACATGCGCCCAACATGGTGAATGATGTTATTTTCAACAATATTGTTTTTATTAACGTCTTTGGTTCCTGGACCATAACCAATCATTATAATAGCCATATGCCCTACAAAGTCAATCATGTTGTTATTGATATTGATATTTTGGGCGTGTAAGTCCAAACGCATGGCTGATCCACCACTATTAGTAAAACGACATGCTGTAACTTCACAATTTTGAGCACCTCTAAAACGCAACATAGCATTGCCACGGTCAAACTTATCCCAATCGTGTTGTATACCCCAGCCTTTATGTCCTTTCCACCATGTATCTCTTTCACCATGCATGAAGGTAAGTCCTTTAAATCTTATAAATTCAGTAGGAATATCTTTAGGTCCGTCATAATCAACGTTTCCTTCTACTCTAAAGTATTCTTTAAGACTTGGGATTAAAAGGTTTTCCGAAGGTTTATCGCCTTTAGGCCAATAGTAAATTTTATTTTCTTGGGTGTTCACAACCCAGTGTCCAGGACTATCTAAGTGATCAATGACATTTTCAACCCATGGTTTAGTGTGAGATTTTTTGGCAGCAGGAGGAGCATTTGCTTCTAATTTTGTCCATGCAATACCGTTGGCCTCATCTACAGATTCAAGGGCTAATAAGTTCATAGTCCAAGGCACAGGAGCAAACCCTACTTCTATATCCTCAAGGTTAGGCCAATTTTTAAGCACTCCACCTTCAAATTCGAGTTTTCTTAATAAATAACGATCCTCATCATGATAAACATTCATGCTTTTAGCACCAACATATTTAATGTCTTTGAAATCAAATCCTTCTTTATGTGTGGTTGGAATTCTCTCGTACCCGTCAAACATCGTATAAAAACGGCCTAATCCCTCAGGAATATCAGTCACCCATACATTGCCTTTTGCATTTTCAGGCAGTGATTCTGGATATACTTCTAATTTCTGCCAATTTTTTACAGGAATTCCCGATGAGATTACCGGAGTTTCTCCAGGGAATGCTTCATAAGAAATAGGATGACCTTTTACTCCAGAGTCATCAAGACCAAAAACTAAAGTTTCAGTTAGAGTATGTGTACCATCTCTAAGAATAATTTTAACATCTTTAGCTTTAGCTTCATCGTCTAATTGACTTACAAGGTCTTTTGCTTTCTTAATGGTTTTAAATGGTGCATCTATGCTACCACTATTAGTGTCATTTCCTTGTGGTGATACGTAATAGGAAATGGATTCGTTGGAATTGTTATTACAGCTTAATATTAATGCTGCAATTAATCCTAAAAGAAAATGTTTCATATGAGCTCTTGGGATTTAGTTTAAAGTGGGATCTAATTTAGAAAAATACTTCGGATATGTTTTGGTAATACCAAAACTAGATAAATCAGTATCAAAAGGTTTAAATCCAATTTTCTTAAGGAGCTTTTTGTTATATATTTTATAATTCTGTCCTTCAAGATTTTTAAATTGCGGATCCATAATTACACCATGTGCTTCAATACCATTTTTCTGTTTAAGTGCCAAGTCTTTTTTAGCATTAGGAAAATAGTAAGCGTTGTAATCCATGTTATATTCATAAGGTATTGATTTGGTTCCTGCTCTGTGAACAAACATTTTACCCCATTTGAAAATGGTATTTGCTTTAAATTTCTCGTTTGTTGAGTAAATGATATTTTTAGTGATATCAGATTCAGGAACAAAATATTGTTGCGGATAAGCTCTAAAGTGGAACGCATAACCGCACTCTAAAAACATATTGTTTTCAATAGTGTTAATCCCTTTATGGATAATTCCTTTATTAGCTGCTTTATGAACAATATTATTTCTAATAATGGTCCCATCTTGCCAATCGTCTGTTCTAAAACCAATGTGTGGCACATCATAAATTAAATTGTGTTCTAAAATATTACCCATACCAGCACCAGACACATTGATACTAGAACCATCACTTAATTTTAAAAGTGTTCTTTCGGCTCTGTTGTGCTGAATTTTATTATTTCTGGCATGCAAATAGGGCGTATATCTAGCTTGTGGCTCAAGTGTACTATCAATAGTTTTCTCAATTTCACTCCATCTTATGGTTCTTGAAGCTTCATCAAAATTATCGTCAGGTTTCATTAGAATTTGACATCTTACACCACATAAACCCATGGCTTTTCTAGGCACATCATGTACATAATTGTGCTCTAATAGATTCTCACCACTCTGCCATGCAAAGATACCGTGACCATGCCATATTACTTCTCCGCAGTGGTGTACAATGTTATTTCGAATAATATTATTCTTATTAACATCTTTTGTTCCAGGACCATACCCAATTAAAATAATTCCCATATGACCTACATAATCTATATAGTTTTTCTCAACAAGGATATTTTGAGCATGCAAATCCAAACGCATACCGGATCCACCACTGTTTGTAAAACGACACTCTGTAACCGAACAATTTTCTGCACCTCTGAAACGTAACATCGCATTACCATAATCAAATGTGTCCCAATCATGCTGAATGCCCCATCCCTTTCTGTTTTTAAACCATACAGATCTGTCACCGTGGGTAAAAGTTAAGCCCTTGAAATGAATGTTTTTTACAGGGATATCATTGGGAAGATCATATTGTATTTTACCCTCCACCTTGAAATACTCCATAAGTTTAGGGGCTACAATATGTTCAGACGGTTGACCGTCTTTTGGCCAATAGTAAATTTTTCTAGTTTTTGTATTAACACACCATTCTCCTGGCTCATCAAGGTAATCAATAACATTTTCTACCCAAGCCACACTGTGTTTTGAGTTTGTAAAAGGCATGGCATTAGCTTCAAATGCCAAATAGCCTATTTTATTAACCGTATCTACAGATTCTAATTGAATAAAATTTAGATTCCATGGAACTGGATTAAAAAACACTTCGACATCAGAAAGATTATCCCAGTCTTTAATCTCATTATTTGGATAAGGAACCATTCTTAGGTGAATACGGTCTTTATTATAATAAGTATTTTGGCTGTCTGCCCTTCTTACTTTAGTATTTACAGGCATCTTAAACTCGGCACTCTTAGCTCTGGTTAAACGCTTTTCTCCGTCAAATAAAGTTCTAAAGGTTTCTATATTGGCTGGCATATCAGCAACCCAAATTTTTCCTTTTGTATTTTCAGGCATCCCCTCAATAAATTCAGATTTTTTCCAACCGTTTACTTTTTGTCCTGAAGAAAAAACGACGTTTTCATTGTTGTATGCCGCGTAAGTTATGTCGTAGTTTTCACTGTAATCTTTTAAACCAAATACTTCAGTATTATTCAACACATAATTACCTTCTCTAAAGTATACGTTAATATCGCTATTTAATTTATTCTGAATGAGATTTCTTATATGTTTTTTTGCCTTTGTAATGGTTTTAAAAGGCGCTTCAATACTTCCGTTATTAGTGTCTTTACCATTGGTAGCTACATAGAGTTCTAAAGCTTTGTTCTGAGCTGTTAAACACATGGTTGAAACGAAAAGAAAAAACAACAGTAGGGATTTAGCACTACAATTCATATTTTAGTTTTTATTGTTTGATTAAGCAATATTAAGTATAAAGCGTTATACTCATTAATCTAATTTGATCAATTTATACTCTAAATCGAACATGAAGGTGTTTTGCAAAATTCATGTTATTGAATGTGCATAATGAATTAAATCATGCTTAACTAATGTTATAAATTTGTACTTTTCTAAAACTAAATTCATATATGAAAACAAAAATCATCTCGATTTTGACAATTTTTATGTTCGTTTTTTCTTACGGACAGGATAAATTTGAACCTACTTGGGAATCGTTAGACCAAAGAGAAACCCCTGCTTGGTTTAGTGATGCTAAATTCGGAATTTTCATTCATTGGGGATTGTATTCAGTACCTGGATATACCAATAAAGGGACATATGCAGAATGGTATTGGAATGCTCTAAATGAAGATCCTAATACTGCAAAAAAACACAGAAGAGAGCGGCACCATGCCATCACTAAATTTCATAATAAAAATTACGGCAAAGATTTTGAATATGCTTCTTTTAGAAACATGTTCAATGCAGAACTATTTAATCCAGATGAGTGGGCTAATGTATTTAAGCGTTCTGGTGCTAAATACGTCGTTTTAACATCTAAGCACCACGATGGGTATTGTTTGTATCCAAGTAAAGAGGCTTCAGAAAGTTATGGCATGCCATGGAATACTGTTGACTCTGGGCCCAACCGTGATCTTGTTGGTGATCTTACAAATTCTGTAAGAGCTGAAGGGATTAAAATGGGCCTTTATTATTCTATTTGGGATTGGTATAATCCTTATTGGGATGCTAAGCAACAGAAAATATTGAGTTCTGGAAGTATGGCCGTAGACTTTAAAGGCGATAACTCTAAGGCAAATAAATTTGCTAAAAAAGAAGTTAAGGCTGCAAAAAAAGGTTTAGATAAGTACATTAAAGAGGTTATGTATCCTCAAGTCAAACAATTGGTAAATGATTACCAGCCTGCTTTGTTATTTTCTGACGGAGACTGGTGGATGGATTATAAAAAATGGCAAACCTTACCTTTGTTATCCTGGGTGTTAAATAATGCTGAGAACAGTGAGGAAGTTGTTTTAAACGACCGTTGGGGTAAAGTTAGAGGTCAACATGGAAGTTATTATACAACTGAGTATGGTTCTGGATTTTCTGATGGGTCAAAACCTTGGGAGGAAAATAGAGGAATAGGGATGTCATTTGGGATTAATAGAATAGAAAACATAGATGATTACCGCACAGAAAAAGAACTTATTTTTATGCTTATGGATATTGTGAGTAGAGGTGGTAATTTATTATTAAATATAGGACCTAATGCTGATGGTACTATTCCTGTAATTATGCAAGAGCGGCTTATCCAAATTGGAAATTGGTTGTCAGTTTACGGAGAAGGTATTTATGGCACTAGACAATGGATTAAAGATGCGCAATGGAGTGACGGAAAAAAGCCTGTGTTTTCAAAGAGTGATTTCCATTCAGGGTTTCCAATTTATCAAATGACTATAGATCCAAAGCCAGGAGATTCTGTTAAAGAATTTTGGTTTACTCAAAAAGGAAATAATTTGTATGCATTTAGTCCAGAATGGCCATCTTCTTCAACTATAGTTATAGATGATGTTGTTTCGTCTTCAGATACCAAAGTAGTTTTAATGGGTTGTGATAAAGCACTTCCTTTTACACAAAATGAAAACGGAATTTCTATTGATATTTCATCTATCAATTTTAAAGATTTTAAATCTCAATTTGTTTTCGGATTTAAAATTTCTAACATCAAATAAGGTATACATTTCATATGAAAAAGATAAATGTATTAGTAGGCTTACTATTGGTAAGTCTATGGACTCAAGCACAGCAACAATTTTTTGTGACACCAAAAGGTAAAGGGGAGTCCTATAAAACAATTTATGAAGCATTAAAAGCAGCTGAAGGGGTAATCCAAAAATCAGGATATCCATCTGAAGGTATAGAAGTGATAGTTGAATCTGGCTACTACAAAATAGATAAAACCATTACCATATCTAAATCCCTTTCAGGGACTTTTTCAAAACCCTTAGTAATTAAAGCTGCAGATGGTGCTGATGTTCATTTTTTTGGTGGTGAAATTTTAAACTTTAAAGATTTTAAAGCATTTAATCCGCAAACGGCTGGATTTAAATTGTCTGACAAAAGTGCTGCCAATCACATAAAAGTTTATGACTTGAAAGCTAATGGTATTAAGAAATCAGCTTTGGGTGAATTTTTTAAACATGGTTATGGTTTTGAATTTAATCCAAATTTTACAACACCTGCTATGCTTTGGGTTGATGGAGAACGAATGAATTTGTCCAGATGGCCTAATTTAGATGAATTAAATCCATACTACGATAACGTAAATCAGTTTAAAGGGCGTTTTAATGATGTAGAAATAAAAGGGGCGGTATCACTAGTAGATGTTACAGATGAAGGTATGAAAAAGCAAAACATGTGGTTTAAGAATAATGAGTTTTTAGAAAATGGTGGTGGGACTTTCACAGTAGCTTTTGATCGTGCATCTTCATGGGATTATTACAATACTTCATCAGAAAAGGTTTGGTTAGATGGTGTGCTTTCTGCGTCTTGGGAATGGGAATACACTAAAGTTAAGTCTATAAATGGACGTTCTATAACACTGGCTTCAGGACCTAACAGAAAGCTGGGTTATTTTAGAAAAGTAACACATTTCCATTTTGAAAATGTACCAGAGGAACTCGACTCAGAGGGCGAATACTTTATTGACAGAGATAATATGTTGCTTTACTTTTATCCACCATCAACAATTGGTAAAAAGACCATTACATTATCTACTCTTGAAGGCAACATGTTTGAATTAGTTGGTGCTTCTCATGTTAAAATAGAAGGTTTGGTTCTTGAATCTGGAATGGGTAATGGCATTATTGTTGAGAATGAAAAGCAATGGAAAAAGATTATTACACAAAGTTTTAATGTTCAAATCTCTAATTGTACAATTAGAAATTTTAATCAATGGGGTGTTTTAATTCAAGGTCCTAAGCAGTCAAAAGTAGACGGTTGTCATATCTATAATTTAGGAGCAGGAGGTGTAAAGTTAGGTAACGATTTTAAAGAATTTTCTCTTGATAGAGAAAATAATGTGGTCTCCAATTGTGAGATTCACCACATTGCATTTGATCAAAAATCCCAAGTACCTGGTATTACATTAGCTGGTTGTGGTAATACTGCAAAAAATAATGAAATATACAACACACCGCATTTTGCTATAAAAATGAAATTTGCAAACGATTGTGTTGCTGAAAAAAATTACATGCACGATTTACCAGAGTATCATCATTTTGATGGTGGCGCTTTGTATTTAGCAACTGGAGGACAATTCTTCAATAGAGGCAATGTTGTCAAACAAAATTACTTTGAAAATATAGCAACTAATGGCGCTTACTTAGATAATTACACCATGGGTAATTATGTGTTTGGTAATATTTTTAATAATGTTGGTAACAGCACAAAAGGTTCCAAAAACGCTGCGGTTTATATTCATGGAGGAGGACAAAATGTAATCCAAAATAATGTGGCTATTGATTGTCCATATGCCTACAAAACAGGTTCTCATATTGTTAAAGCACCAAACACTACAAATTACTTATTCAATTGGTATAAAGATGCTCGTGAGTATTTCCAACCCAATTCTGAGTACTATAACATGTATGTTGAAAAGTATCCCGAATTGAAGACGTTCTTGTATAGATTGTATAATTCACCAAAAGCAATAATCAGTCATTCCGAATCAAATACATT
>ERZ802830.358-NODE-358-length-45526-cov-20.6936_pt1 | contig 45526 bp, 38 predicted proteins | sample MGYA00345654_ERZ802830 | MGnify/ENA primary metagenome ERZ802830 (study PRJEB30503, sample SAMEA104212375) | marine metagenome | biome: Westerlies Biome; feature: [SRF] surface water layer (ENVO:00010504) within the epipelagic zone...; material: water...
TGCGTTTTCTGAAATCATATTTAAGTTAATTACTAGTTAAAAAAAATTGTGTCGCTTCAATTACCCGTTGTTGCTCGCCTTCAGTTAAATTAAAAAAAATCGGTAAACGAACCAGCTTTTGTGCGTTTTCCACGGTTGTCGGTAAATGATACTTTTTCAAATGTTGATGGGCAAAATTACTACTATGCAATGGTACATAATGAAAGACAACAAGGATATTTTTACTTTTCATATAGCTTATAAAGCTATTTCTTTGTTCTAGACTATCTAATAACAGATAGAACATATGGGCATTTGATACACTACCATTAGGTACAACCGGTAGGGTAATTGAATGGGTTTCAATTCCTGAAAAAGCAATGTAATATCGTTGATAACGCTCATTCCGTTTAGATTGAATCTCATCCAAATGCTCTAACTGGGCTTTTAATACGGCTGCATTGATATCCGAAGGGAGAAAACTTGATCCAATGTCTACCCATGAATATTTATCAACTTCTCCCCTATAAAACTTACTCCTATTGGTTCCTTTTTCTCTAATAATCTCTGCTCTAGCTTTCAAAGCAGGATCATTAATGATTAATGCACCACCTTCTCCCATCGAAATGTTCTTGGTTTCGTGGAAGGAATAGCAGCCTAAATGACCAATACCCCCTAAATATTTACCTTTATATTCAGCATTGATACCCTGTGCGGCATCTTCTACAACCCAGAGATGATGTCTCTGGGCAATATCCATAATGGTATCCATCTCACAACTAACCCCTGCGTAGTGTACGGGCATGATTGCCTTTGTACGTATGGTGATGGCTTGTTCAATCAACGTCTCATCTATATTTTGTGTATCCGGACGGATATCAACAAATACCGGTTTGGCTCCTCTTAAGACTACAGCATTTGCCGTTGAAACAAAGGTATAGGAAGGCATAATAACTTCATCTCCCGGACCAATATCTATTAACAACATAGCCATTTCAATGGCGTGTGTTCCACTAGTTGTCAAAAGTACTTTTTCAAAACCGAATTTTTCTTCTAAAAATGATTGACACCAGTGCGTATAAAAACCATCACCTGAAACCTTATTCTTAAGATATGCATCTTCTATGTACCTTAGTTCTGGCCCAAACAAATTTTGTCTATTAAACGGTATTCGCTCTAACATTTGTTGTTAAAAAGATCTAATAACTGCTTTTTTAATGTTTCTTTTGAGAAAACTTCTGCCATTATACGACGGTTAGATGTGGATTCAGCCTTTGAAATTGGCTGTAATACAATTTCTTCTGTTGAACCAATAATTATTCCTAATTTTTTAAAATATACGGAATGATTTGCCTCGGGATGCAAGTAAACAGTCGATCCATTTGCCAATAAATAGGTAATATTACCCATACCTTGTTGCCTCTTTTGAGGGAAAATAGCCATATTAATTTCTGATAAATAATTACGATAGTCACTTAAGGACAGAAGTTTTAGAATAGGAACAAATTTCTCACGAAATAAATCACTACCCTTTCTTTTAATTTCCTCTATGTTCTCATTAATACCATACGATAATGGCATATAAAGTGAGTAATCATCTTTTTTAGATAAAAGCTGATTGAGTTTATTTAATAATTTTAAATGCTCATTTGATGGATCAGCCGAGTGACCAATCATTATTTTCAAAGATGTTGGCTGAATAAAATCAACGGATTTTGTTTCATGAGTTTCTGTAAAATTAAGCACGTTACTTGGATATTTAAACGACCAAAAAGGCGTAGGTTCTATATCAAAAAATGTTCTGATATTATCATATTCCCCTGGTATTCCAACTGCTAAGTAACCAACATTCCGTACCGTCTTCGTTTGAATAAGAAGCAAAAGCCTAGTTTTTACATTAAGCACAGCACTTTTAAACTTATGCAATTCCGCACCCCAGTAAAACCAAACCCCTTTTTCCCGAAATAATGATGGTCTAAGAAGGATTATTAACATAGTAAATATCTCATTTAGGCCATGAAGAATTATTTTATCAGCCCGGCTTAATTCCTTAAATAGCCGCCTTAATAAGAAAGGCTGCAGAAGCATGCTAAATAGAGAGTATCTTTGAAGTATTATACTCTGATTCCTTGACATCAAAGGCACATCTTTTTTTTTCCAAACAAAATAAAGATGCCTATTCTCCACATCTACTTCATTAACAAACTCAATGAAGTCCCTGATAAGTACACTTTCAGTGCCAATATGTACAATGTGCTTTTTAGTCATTTGATTGTTTAAATACCTGCTTCTAGTGAGCGCAAGGTAAAAAATAATTATGTGTATATTTCGCTCAACATTACTTAGACCAAGGCATATACTATTTGGGTATTATAATTAAACAGAGTATTCGGAACGCAACCTTAACTTACTTAGGTATCGGGCTAGGTCTATTATCCACTATCTTTTTATTTCCTCATATTTTGGGAGCCGAAAAGTATGGGCTAACCAGAAGCTTAATAGCTATTACAACCATTAGTAGCCAGATAATCACACTTGGCATCCCTAATACCATACTAAAATTTGTACCAACATTAGAAAAAGATCAGGGAGTTAGAAGTCAATTTTTCAGAAGAGTCATCAGCCCTTCCATTTTTATCCTTACCATTTATGTGACTTCTTTTTTCTTCTTTGAATCCCATTGGCTTAGTTTATATGCCGACTCACCCCTTCTCGAAGTTTACCTATGGCTGGTAATACCTATGGTTTTCGCGAGTACCACGTTCTCACTTTTTTCCGCTTTTATAAAAGCTTCACTAGATACCGTTTTTGCCACTTTTTTACAGGATGTACTATTAAGAATATTAATTCTCATTTTTTTAGTTTTTTACTTCTTTGATATAATCAGTTTTCCGCATTTTATGTTAGGCTTTGTAAGTGCCTATTTATTAAACATGCTCATTTTATTGGCATACAGCTTAAGCCAAAAATATTATCTGCCTTCAACAAGTAATGCATATAGCCCTTTTGACTTAAAAGAAACATTTACATACAGTTTCTTCGCTTTTTTTAGTGGCTTCACCATGATTTTAGTGAGCAATATTGATTTAATAATGGTTGATATGTTCGAAGGACTTGAAAACGCTGGTATCTATGCCTTAGCTATGTACATGGGTACTGTTATCACCGTTCCAAGAAAAAGTTTAGCTAAAATTATCCACCCTATTCTTACAAAGTCATTTAATGAAAATAACCTTGCTGAAATTAAACGGCTTTATACACAATCTTCCATAAATCAATTACTCTTCTCTTTAATAATTTACGTTGGAATTTTAACAAGCCTAGATGACTTATATCGTCTATTACCAAACGAATTTTCCGAAGGCAAGCCCATCATTGCCATACTAGGTCTTGCTTATCTGTTTGATTTAGCAACAGGCTCAAATGGACAAATTATCATAACCTCTAAATACTTTAGGTTCGATTTTATTTCTTCATTAATACTGATGATTGGAGCTGTACTACTCAATTATTTTTTAATACCGAAATATGGCTTAATGGGTGCTGCTATTGCCACTGCCACATCTGTTGGACTATATAACTTAATAAAAACCATATTCGTCTGGTTCGTCCTTCGGATTCAACCCTTTAAGTGGCACACCTTATCCATTATAGTTCTTGGCATTGTTTGTTTTTATTTAGGTGAACTTATAAACATCGGCGGGCACCCCATCCTTTCAATCACCATCCGTTCTGCAATTATAGGAACCACTTACTTAGGAATCGCCTATACGTTTCGTTTATCAGATGAATTTAATACAACCATTGAAGAGTTAGTGGTTAAACTAAAGTCAAAAAATTAAAGAGCTTGTAAAGCAGTTTTATGAAATACCTGCTATTTTCAACTCATTACAAAACACAACCTAAAGACAGTTAATAACACCTTTTTTTATGGCTAAGCCTTCATTCAGCACCCCACTCGGCATGGTAGATATTTTACCCGATGAAACTCCAACATGGCGAGCACTAGAGCAAATTATTCACGAAGAAGCAGCCAAGTTTAATTTTCAGGAAATTCGAACACCTATTTTAGAACCCACCGAGCTCATCAAGCGAGGTGTCGGACAACTTACCGATATTGTTACCAAAGAAATCTTTGCCTTTAAAAAAGGAGATACACACTACGTACTTCGACCAGAACTAACCGCACCCGTTGTTCGCTCCTTCGTACAACATCACCTAGACCAGCGAGGAGGCGTTCAGAAACTCTACTATATAGGACCCATGTTTAGAGCCGAACGACCTCAAAAGGGAAGGCAGCGACAGTTTCATCAATTTGGATTAGAGGTTGTTGGAAGCGCAGATCCTGTTGCAGATATAGAAACTATCGCTTTCATGATGCGGATTTACGAGCGAATTGGAATAGAAAATTTCACCCTCAAGCTCAATTCTGTCGGTGATCCAGAAAGCAGGGAACGTTATAAGAATGTACTTAAAGAATTTTTGGAGCCACATAGAGCTCAACTAAGTGAACTCTCACAACAACGTTTAGACAAGAATCCAATGCGTATTTTGGATTCAAAAGAACCTGAAGACCAAGAGTTCATAACCAAAGCGCCTATTATTCAGGATTACTTAAATGAAGAATCCTCTCTTCATTTTGAACAGGTAAAAAATGGGCTTAATACTCTCGGAATATCGTATATCCTCGATCCCTATTTAGTACGTGGCATGGACTATTACACTCGTACGGCATTTGAATTGAGCAGCCCAGATCTAGGGTCACAAGATGCTTTAGCTGGTGGTGGCCGATATGACTTACTTGTGGAAGAAATTGGTGGCAAACCTACCCCTGCCGTTGGTTTTGCTGCTGGGATGGAGCGTTTACTCATCGCATGTGAAGAATTAAATATATCGTTAACTGACCCAACCAAACTTGACGTGTATGTCGTGAGTCTAGGAAATGCTGCTCGGCAGTGGGCCTTGGGCTGCCTTCCAACTTTACGAGCACATGGCTTGTCCGCCAGTATGGATTATTCTGGACGCTCAATGAAAGCTCAAATGAAAGAAGCTAATCGCGAACTTGCTAGGTTCACCTTAATTGTGGGAGAACAAGAACTTCAGGATGAACAATTTGTGTTAAGAGATATGGAGCAAAGTACCGAAATAAAAAAAGATTTAAGTGCTCTTTTGAGAATAATATATCAGTCATTTAAATAATGTTACTTTTTAAAGTAGCAATTTTATCTAATTTACGTCAGGAATCTTTAATTCAAATATTTAATTTATATTGACACTTTCAGTTCAGTTATTTTCAACAGTTAATTTATATTCAACTTAAGCTATGGATGAGTATTTTTTAGTCGGAATAAGTTCTGTGATTGCTTTAGGTATTTCAGCCCAATGGTTAGCATGGCGAACTAAGCTACCTGCTATTCTATTATTACTCGTTTTTGGCATTATAGCAGGACCGGTAACAGGTTGGATAAACCCTGATGAACTACTTGGTGATATTTTAAGCCCTTTCGTATCGATATCTGTAGCAATTATTTTGTTTGAAGGTGGACTTAGTCTAAGAATGGCTGAATTTAGAAAAATTGGCGGAGTTGTTATTAAACTAATGACAATAGGTTTAATAATTACTTGGTCCTTAGCAGCTATAGCTGCCTACTATTTATTAGGCTTGAGTATTGAAATTGCTGTATTATTTGGAGCTATTCTGATAGTAACTGGCCCAACAGTTATAATTCCATTGCTTCGGCAAGTGAGACCAACAGAGAATACTGGATCAATTTTAAAATGGGAAGGTATTGTAAATGATCCTATAGGTGCTATGATGGCTGTATTAGTATATGAAATACTATTAACGGGTGGCTTCACAAATATGGATGCTAGTTCAGTGTTAGTTATTGCCACCACGATAATTGATGGTAGCTTCATTGGCGCCTTAGGAGCTGGAATATTATATATAATGCTAAAGAAGCATTGGATACCTGAATATTTACAGAACCCCATCACTTTAATGATAGTTATAGCCTCATTCACTATCTCTAATCTTCTTCAACACGAATCGGGTTTACTAGCTGTAACCATAATGGGTATTTTATTAGCTAACCAAAAGAGCGCCAAAGTTAAGCATATTATTGAATTCAAAGAGAATCTTCAGGTACTTTTGATTTCAGCCTTATTTATTTTGTTAGCTTCAAGACTTCAAATATCTGATCTGGCCTATTTTAATTTTCAAAGTGGCCTCTTTATTTTAGCATTATTGGTAGTAGTTAGACCTGTATCAATATATGCGGCAACATGGGGTTCAAATCTTACTTTACAAGAAAAAACATTTCTAGCATGGATGGCTCCTAGAGGAATTGTTGCTGCCGCAATATCCGCTATATTCGCTCTACGACTTGAACAAGAAGGCTTCGCAGATGCGGAAAAATTAGTTCCTTACACCTTTGTAGTTATCATTGCAACCGTTACCGTGTATGGACTATCTGCGAATCCTGTCGCACGTTTATTGAAGGTAGCTAAACCCCAGCCAAATGGAGTCTTATTCTTAGGTGCTCACAGTTGGAGTTTAGATTTGGCGTGCCAATTACAAGAATTAGGATTGAAAGTCATGGTGGCAGATTCTAACTGGGAAAATATTTCAAAGGCAAGAAAGCGAAACTTAGAAACCTACCATGGAAATATTCTTTCAGAATTTGCAATGGATGAAATCAATTTTGATGGGATAGGAAAGCTCTTTGCTTTAACCCAAAATGATGAAGTAAATGCGCTAGCATCCATACGATTTGCTGAAATTTTCGGCAGCTCTAATGTTTTTCAGTTACCCCAATCGGCATTATCCATTCACAAGGAAAGCGAAACCACCGAAGCTTTAGGCGGTCGAATCCTCTTTTCAAATGAATGGAATCATTCAGCCATTGAGGACTTCATGTCTAATCCCAATCAATTGGCTCTCTATCGAATTACCGATGGATTTAACCTAAAGAATTTCACTAAAAAATTGGGGAAAAATGGATTGATCGTTGCAGTTTTGAATGGTCAAGACAATTTACTAGCTAATTCATTAGATAACCCTCCAACTACCCAATTGGGCGATTTAATTGTTATCTTTCATAACACAGTTATCGATCTTAGAGATGATCTTGGATTAATACCTTATTCGATGCAGCAAGAGCCCACCATATAATCTAGTTGGCTAACTCTACTGCACTGATTAACGCTCACTTACCATTTTCTTTGATTATCTATGAATTCTAACGACATAATTGCGGCCTTAGAGCATCGCTCTACTCCTTGCTATTATTACGATCTTAGCTTACTGGACAAAACGCTTGATCTTGTAAATGAACATGGCACAAAAAAGGGCTATCATATTCATTTTGCGTTAAAGGCGAATCACGAACCCAAAATTTTACAACGCATACAAAAAGCAGGGCTTGGTGCCGATTGTGTGAGCGGTGGTGAAGTCAAACAAGCTATCGATTGCCAATTTGATCCAAAGCATATTGCCTTTGCCGGAGTTGGAAAGTCAGACGCCGAAATTGAATTAGGGCTTGATGAGGGTATTTTTTGCTTTAATGTGGAATCGCTACAAGAGATGATCGTAATTAACGAAATCGCTGAAAGAAAAAATATACAAGCGCCCATCGCTCTGCGACTCAATCCAAATGTGCAGGTCAATACTCACAAATACATCACAACAGGCTTACATGAAAATAAATTTGGCATTAGTGATGAGGAGCTACTCTTAGTTTTAGATGCACTGCCCAGTCTCTCCCATATTCAATTTTTAGGTATTCATTTTCACATTGGCTCTCAAATCACTAGCCTGGAACCATTTGTTGAGTTGTGCCACAAAGCCAACCAATACGTTGAGCAAATAGAAGATCGTGGTTTTACTATCAAAGTCCTCAATATGGGTGGAGGTTTTGGAGTCAACTATAGTGACCCAAACGCTGAACCGATTCCTGATCTAAAAGCTTTTTTTGAAGTATTTGACACCCATTTAAATCACCGAAAAGACCAAGAAGTACATTTTGAACTCGGCCGTGCAATCATTGCCCAAGCAGGTAGCCTACTCACCCGTGTTCTTTATATTAAGGAGCGCTCAACCAAAAATTTTGCCGTAGTCGACGCTGGCATGACTGAACTTATTCGTCCAGCTCTTTACCAGGCTACTCACATCATTGACGCTTTAAGCCTGAGCGACTCTAACGCACCTTTAGTTAATTACGATGTGGTGGGCCCCATTTGTGAGAGTTCAGACACCTTCATCCAAGATTATCCACTTAATAAACTCCAACGTGGTGATGTTTTAGCTATTCGTAGTGCAGGAGCATACGGTCAGGTTATGAAAAGCCGATACAATCTTAGACCCGATTTTCCTGTGCTCTATTCCGATGAACTCAGCCACCCACCAACAGATATAAGATAGCTGCTAAAATGAAGGATATCCACGTATTAAGTTTTGATGGGCAAAGTATCTCGGATGTTTCCAATCTGGTTAATGCAGTTGAATACATTAAAGAATACGATCGAGCTATCATCGTCATCACCGCATTTGATCAAACTCGTAACAAGCTATTAGCTATTACTGATACTGCTGTTTCAGGTAATTTAGATGCGGCTCATGCCCTATGTGATGAAATATACGATCTGTATTATGATCTCATTCAACAAGCCCTAGAGAGCCATCCAAATCCAAAAAATACCCTCATACTAGAAACCACTGACAAAAAATTGGAAGAATACACCTTCCGGCTAAAAAAACTACTGGGGTATGCCGATAAAATGCACACTCATCAAGACAGATGGGTGGATTCAATCCTTCCTATTGGTGATCAAATGGCCGCCTTTGTACTAAGCCAAACAGCCCTTTCATGGGGAATACTCACGCAATATGTTGAGGCTACTAAGCTCATAAAAACCGATAATGAATATGGCCAAGCAAACCCCAATACAATGAGCGTTTACCAGCATTGTGGATCTCTTGAAACGCTCATAGAAAATGGCTTTACTCCAATTATGGGGGGTGGATACGGTATTAGTCAGGAAAAATCGATGTCACAGCTAGGCCCGGATGGCTTAGACATTACTGCTCGGCTGATAGCAGGTGCACTTGAAGCAAAATCCATTGAATTTACCAACTAAAGATTATGCTACAATGTGCTAATATTAGCCTCTCACTAGGTGATCGGGCCTTGCTCGATGACATGTCCGTTATTATTAATCCAGGAGACCGTATTGGATTAGTAGGCCCTAATGGAGCAGGGAAATCTACCTTACTCAAGGTAATTATGGGGCTTCAAGAAGTTGATAAAGGTTCGGTGAGCATGGGTAAAACCGAAAGCTTGGGTTACCTGCCACAAGATGGGGTAGAACCTAATTTCTCCCTCAACGTTGTCGAAGAAGTGGAGAGTGTTTTTCAAGGCATATTTGATTTAGAGAAGGAAGTTCAAAAAATGCAACTCACATTGGGAGAACTGGATCCTAACTCCCAGTCGTACGAAAGCTATCTTGATCAACTTGGTTCTCTTCAAACCGAATTAGAACAATCTGGCATTTATAGCATCCGCTCAAAAGTAGAAAAGGTGTTAACGGGTCTTGGTTTTAGCTCAGAGGATTTTAGCCGAACCACGAGTGAATTCAGTGGTGGTTGGCTCATGCGAATGGCCCTATCTAAGCTATTGTTGCAAGATCCAACCTACCTATTACTGGATGAACCTACCAATCACTTAGATATTGAGTCGCTACAATGGTTAGAGCAATTTTTGGTTCAGTATAATGGAGCAGTAATTGTAGTTTCTCACGATCAATACTTCTTAGATAGTCTAACCAATCGAACACTGGCAATACGGCAAGGAAAACTGCAGGATTATGCTGGTAACTACAGCTTTTATGAGCGTAAATGGGCCGAAGAGAGAGAATTACTCATAAATGCGCAACGTAACCAAGAGAAACAAATCAAGGATACTCAAGAGTTCATAGACCGTTTTCGATATAAAGCTAGTAAAGCTCGACAGGTACAGAGCCGAGTAAAACAACTTGAAAAATTAGATCAAATAGAGGTGGAATCAGAACTAGATACGGTATCTTTTCGGTTTCCCACACCCGAGCGAACAGGACAGGTCGTCGTTCAATTAGACCAAGTCGTTAAACGATACGGAGAACATACCGTCTTCGATGGCATAGATTTAGAAATAGAACGAGAAGATAAAATAGCCGTTGTAGGTCCTAATGGGGCTGGTAAATCCACGCTAATCCGGATTATGAGTGGACTTGAACCTATTCAAAATGGAACCCAAAGGCTAGGCCATAAAGTACAACATGCGTATTTTGCGCAGCATCAAGCAGATGAACTCGATGATACTGAAGACCCTCTTGGTATTATGATGGGAGCTGGATCTGGCGAAAAAGAGAGCCGTTTGAGATCAATTTTAGGTAGTTTTTTATTTACTGGCGACGATGTATTCAAGAAAGTTAAGGTCCTCTCTGGCGGTGAAAAATCACGTCTTGCTTTAGCAAAAATGCTCCTATCTCCTGCAAATTTTCTCATTTTTGACGAGCCTACGAATCATTTGGACATGAGCAGTAAAACGGTTCTTCAACAAGCCTTGCAGCAATATGAGGGCACCTGCATGATTGTTTCTCATGATAGAGCATTTCTAGACCCTATCGTAAACAAAGTCTTAGAGATTCAACCCGGTAGCGTTCGACTTTTCCTAGGTAATGTCAGCTATTATTTGGATAAAAAGAAAGAGGAAGCCGAATTGGCACAATCACCTCAAAAAAGTAGAGATACCTTCAAAAAAGTCGATGCTGAGGAGTCAGATGCGTTCTCAAAAAAAGAAAAAAAACGCCTAGAAGCTGAACGTCGAAATGCTCTTAGCAAGCGAATGGGGCCTCTTAAGAAAAAGATTGCTCAAGTAGAGACCGCTATTGAGGGATGCGAAACCAGATTACGTACTATTGAGGCTACTATGGCCGAAGTCGATTTTTATGAGGACCCGGTTCAAGTAAAAGAAACCAGCATAGAATACGAAAAGATTAAGCAAGAATTGACCGAGCTCATGTTTCAGTGGGAAGAATATCAACAACGTGTTGAACATATCGAAGCCGAGTTTGAGCAAGACGCCTAACCGAGGGTCCTTAGCTACTCATATTTAGAGAAGAAGCTAATGTATTAGGTAGCAAATATTTGGCTTTTATCGGCAAAAGCCTTGAACTCTAATGCATTTCCGCTAGGATCCAAAAAGAACATGGTCGCCTGCTCACCTGCCTCCCCTTTAAAACGGATATAAGGCTCAATAATAAAACGGACACCGGCAGTTTTCACACGTTCGGCCAAAGCTTCCCACTCTTCCATACTCAAAATTACTCCAAAGTGGCGAACGGGGACTCCATGTCCGTCTACGGCATTTTTGGAAGATTCTTTTGCCTCATCTGGACTTAAATGAGCTACCACCTGATGACCCCACATATTGAAATCTATCCAATGATCAGAGCTTCTTCCTGTGCTACAACCCAATATTTGAGTATAAAATTGGTGCGTTTCTGTTAAGTCTTTGACTGGAAAAGCAAGGTGAAAAGGAGCAAAATCGTTGTTTTCTTCCATAGTGATTTAATTTAGAGATTCGTGATAAACATCTAGTTTTGAAGCTACAAAAAATTTCACATAAATTGTTTGGCCGCCTGCACCGCTAATTGATCTACTCGCTCATTATCTGGAATACCCGAATGTCCCTTCACTTTGATCCACTCCACCTGATGAGCCCCGATCACCTCCAACAATTCCAACCACAAATCCTGATTTTCCACTGGCTTTTTATCTGCCTTCTTCCACCCTTTTGCCTGCCATGACTCTATCCAGCCCTTCGTCATCGCATTAATAATTAACGCACTATCGCTATGAATCTTAAGTAAACATGGCTTTTTTATAGCTCTAATTGCTTCGATCACCGCCATCATTTCCATTCTATTATTAGTAGTGTGGGCTTCTCCACCTGAGAGCTCCTTTTCTTTCCCATTATGTCGTAACAAAGCCCCCCAACCTCCTGGTCCAGGATTGCCGCTGCACGCACCGTCGGTATAAATAATGACTTCTGAAATATTCATAGTATTGTTAATTCAGCTCCACTTGTTCAAAGATGGGAAGCAATCGTTGATTCGCAGTAAGAGTTCGGTCTAGTACTCGATCCTGCCAACTTCCATGGGCTGAATCGTTATCCTTGTTGTTGTTCACATCAAACAGTATTCCTCTGCTAGAATTGATTAGGGGTAGTCCAGAGTGGGTTGCTAATAATGTTGCCAATGATTCGATATCTCCCCCTTGTGCACCAAACCCAGGAATTAATAAGGCTGCCTTTGGATGTAGAGCTAGGACCTGCTGCGCTACTTGGCTTTGGGTGGCACCGATGACCATGCCCAGATGCGTCTCGGAATACTTCTGGGTATTGGCTAATTGATGGGCTATATGAGCTGAAAGACTCTCAAAATTACCACTCCTCGCCAATAGAAAATCCTGTGCACCGGCATTGGACGTCAGCGCTAGTGCATACACCGCTTTACTACTGTCGCCATTAAAAGCCTCTAAGGTTTCCATACCCATTAATGGATTTAGAGTGATAGCATCAACCTTAAATTGATCAAAAAATGCTAGCTTATAATGCTCTGCAGTGGTGCTTATATCCCCCCTTTTAGCGTCGGCTATGATTATATGACGCTTGGGAATAGCAGAAACAACACGGTTAAATGCATCTAGACCATGAGGACCTAAAGCTTCAAAAAAGGCTACATTAGGTTTAAAGGCTGCACAATATTTCTCGGTAGCCTGAATGACCTGATGGCAAAAATATACTACCTGTTCAACCGGATCTTCAGAAAAAGTACGAACCTGTGCAGGCAATCGAGCACTATTTGGATCAAGTCCTATACACAATACCGATGAAGATTCGCGTATTGAGTTAGCTAATTTGGTTAAAAATTTCATCTGCCAAATATCTCTTTTTACGGTATTAATTGCGAATCAAAAATAGCGTTCCAAGCACGTGCAAAACCTAGCCAAGTAAAAAAGTATTCGCCCATTCATAGGTTATCCATGCACTAAAATAGGCTAAGACAGTCATGTAACCGAACATAACCAGAGGCCATTTCCAACTATTTGTTTCTCGCTTTACGATGGCCAGAGTGCTCATACATTGCATGGCTATGGCAAAAAATATCATCAGGGAAAGAGCCGTTGCCAAAGTGTACTTAGGGAGCCCAGTTTCTGGATCTGTTTCACTCCTTAGACGCTCTATCAATCCCAACTGCTCCTCTGTTTCTTCTATGCTATAAATCGTGTTTAGCGTTCCTACCATAACTTCACGGGCAGCAAAAGAAGTCAATAAACCAATACCAATTTTCCAATCAAATCCCAGCGGCTCAATTGCTGGCTCAATCCATTGCCCAAAGGTTCCTGCATAGCTTTGATTCAATTGTAAGGTCGATATCATCTGCTCACTTGTTTGCCCGTTTGCGTCCATATCAGCTAAATCACTTGCCGTGGGTTCATAGGTTGGGAATGAAGCTAACACCCATAAAATAATTGAAATAGCTACAATAATTTTTCCCGCCTCTGTAACAAAAATCTTACCACGTTCTAATGATTGGATTACGACCGAGCTAACATTCGGCCACTTATACGGTGGCAATTCCATTAAAAAAGGGGTGGGTTTCCCCGTTGGAAAAATACGTTTCATCACCGCTGCAGATCCAACTGCCATCACGATACCAAATAGATATAACCCAAAAAATACCAAACCTTGTAAAGTTAGAAAGCCAATGACCCGTTTGTCAGGGACAAAGGCAGCAATCATTACCGCATAAACCGGTAAACGAGCTGAACAGGCCATAAAAGGTAAAATCATAATCGTGATCAGCCTATCTCGCCAGTTCTCTATGGTTCTTGTTGCCATTATTCCAGGAATAGCACAAGCAAAACCGGACATCAAGGGGACAACCGATCGACCGTGTAAGCCGACCTTTGTCATAAAGCCGTCCATCACAAACGCAGCCCTTGCCATGTATCCCGTTCCTTCTAAGAAGTAAATAAACAAAAATAGGAAAATAATTTGCGGCAGAAATATAACTACTCCTCCCAAACCGGCAATAATACCATCGACCAGTAGGCTGTTTAACAGTCCTGCGGGCAGTGAACTACCGACAAAGGCACCGAACTCAATAAATAGCATATCAATCATATCCATAAAGGGAGTAGCCCAACTAAAGATAGACTGAAACATAACCAAAAGGACCAGTACAAAAATGACGGGTCCTGCTACTCTGTGGGTGAGCACATTATCCAATCGATCGGTCCAAGTCTGCTCGTCCCTCTGCTCCTTAGTTACACTTCCTTCTGAACTATCGCCAATAAAACGATAGCGTTGTACTACCTCAGCAGCCGTTGGATTTTCACCCTGAGCTTCCAGAGTGTTTTGCAGTTCTTCGATTAATTTCTTGGCTTTTCCTTCCTCAGAATATTGATAAAAACTATCTTCAAGACTACCTTCTGCAAGAAGTCGTAAGGCTTCTATAGGGCGGGCGCGCTCCGGCAATTGAGTATGTTCAGATAGCCATTCCTTATCCAATCGTTCTACGGCTTGTCTGAGTGGCTTTGAAGGATTCCATTGAAAAGGTTTAGGAGTAGCCACCCCCTGTTCAACAAGTGCTTGCTTAATCTGTACATCGCATTGTTTAGATCGGGCATTTATCGAAATTACTGGTACGCCCCATACGTTGGACAGCTGTTGAGACTGAATCCGAATACCTCGTTCATCAGCGATATCACTCATGGTCAAAACAATAAGCATTGGAATCTGCAAATCCATGACCTGAGAGGCCAAAAATAAATTACGCTCTAAATTGCTTGCATCGACCACCATCAATAGCAGGTCCGGTTTTTCTTCGTGGTCGTAGCTCCCTATCAGAGTTTCATAGGAGATTCGTTCATCCGCTTTTTTGTGGTTTAGGCTATAGGCACCGGGTAGATCAATAATTTTATGCAATACACCATTGATAATGGTGGTTCCCATTTTACGCTCTACGGTGATACCCGGATAGTTTGCTATTTTCTGTCGTAATCCAGTAAGAGCGTTAAAAATAGTAGACTTACCTGTATTTGGATTCCCAACTAGAGCGATGGTACTAGGCTGTCGCAATAATTCTTTTTGAACATTAATGGTCTGGTTACTCATATAGGACTTACCTCAACCGCATCGGTTTCTTTTTTTCGTAAGCTTAGCAAATATCCGCGAATTTTTATCTCTATTGGATATCCCATTGGAGCCCTTCGTATGACTTCACATACACTTCCTGGCGTAAGACCCATCTCCATTATTCTGACAAGTTCTTCCCCTTGAATCTGCTTCACTTCATATTTTTGCTGAACACGTGCGTCAGAAAGCAACATAGGTTACGTCTCTATAAGTTACGGTTATTTTTTTTTGGAGACCGGTTCAACTAAAATATTCATGGCCAAAGGGTGCGTAATCGCTAGCCGGCATTCACCGACCTGCAATATGATGTTTTTCTGATTAGAAACAACGGTTCCTGTTGCACCCTCTACACAACCAAGCTCTTGCAACCTGCATGTGTCTTCACTCGTGCAGTTTAGACAACTAACACGAACTTGTTCGCCTATTTTGGTAGTGGTGAGTGGTACGATCATCCTTATTTAAATATAGTCTAAATAAGATAAATATTTGCTGGCTTATTTTGTACTGAAAAATTACACTATTTAAAAAGAATGCCGCTAGGTTTATCAGACCATCAGGTCCAACGATTTAAAGCACGGATTCTGGATGAACTTCTTCAAAACCATGGGGTGGTTTGTAGAGACGCGTTTGTTCAAAATACAAGGCTTCTTTGGAATGCACCCGCTTACCGTTTATGGAAAAAAATCTAAACGCGTCTGGTAATAAAGACTGTAAAGGATAGAAAAAATCGATGTAGGGATTCCGTTTACTATATAAATCTATATCGTAGCCATCTATTGCTGCGCGTTTAACTAAAATAACCTCGTCTTTCATTAGCAAACGATGAATTACAGAAGCTTCTACTTCGTATCCCCAAGCTTGTTCTAGATTCTTGTTACCCGTAGCTGGAATATCCTTTGTAAAGGAAGTATGCAAACCATTGGCTGGGGAGGTAATTCTGTCTTTAGATTTCCTAACTAATCGAAGATAGGCATCCATTGGAGCATCTTGCATCCAATCACCTATTCCTTGCTCAATTGACCGTTCTAGCTTTAAAGGTAAGGTATAAAGTTTTTCAATAATGGTAACTACGGAAAGATAGGCATCTAATAAATTGATTCCGTAACGATTGTTTGCAAGATCACTTCCCATAAAAAACAACCTTGAATAGGTCGGATCAGGTTTGGTAAATAACGAAAGTACATCGCTATCAACCTTAGAAGAGTCTGAACTTGAACTGGCAAGTTCTTCCATTCGCTGATCATGGAAGAACACCAGTTTAAGTAATTGATTTGAGGACATTATTTTCCTAGAAAAATCGGTTGGAAAATAATCGTTAAATCATCGTTGCTATAACCAATGCCACAACGGACATAAGTTTTAATAAGATATTGAGTGATGGTCCAGAAGTATCTTTGAATGGATCACCAACTGTATCACCTACTACCGCGGCTTTATGTGGCTCACTCCCTTTTTTGTATTCAACACCGTCAATAGTCACCCCTTCTTCAATCATTTTTTTGGCATTGTCCCAAGCTCCACCCGCGTTAGATTGAAAAAGAGCCATGAGTACCCCAGCAGATGTAACACCGGCTAAGAGTCCGCCAAGCATTTGGGCACCTAAGGTAGGTTCATCACTAATAAAACCAGGAACAAAACCAAATAAGACCGGTACGATAACCGCTAACAGACCAGGGAATACCATTTCACGAATCGATGCCGCGGTAGATATCTCCACACACTTTTCATATTCAGCTTTACCATCTGCTGCTTCAAAAGTAGCTTGATCTTCTTTTGACCAATCAGCAAACTCTTTTCCGTCATTACTGTTCATTACATCAAGGGCTGCGCGCAACTCTGGAATGTCTTTAAACTGACGTCGTACTTCTTCAATCATACTCATTGCAGCACGTCCTACTGCATTCATAGACAGAGCAGAGAATAAGAACGGTAACATTGCTCCTACAAATAAAGCAGCCATCACATACGGATTAGTAACATTAATGATTACTTCGTCTGGGTTAACCGCTTCGTAAGCAGTAATAAATGCGGCGAATAAAGCCAAGGCCGTTAAGGCAGCAGAACCAATCGCAAATCCTTTTCCAATAGCTGCTGTAGTGTTCCCTACTGCATCCAATTTATCGGTACGCTCTCTAACTTCTGGTTCTAGTTCCGCCATTTCAGCGATACCACCAGCATTATCTGAAATAGGGCCGTAGGCATCAACAGCTAATTGGATGCCTGTATTTGCTAGCATACCAACTGCCGCAATAGCTATACCATACAATCCGGCAAAACTAAAAGCACCAATAATGGCAACAGCTATAATCAAGATTGGAATAGCTGTAGATATCATTCCTACACCTAAACCAGCAATAATGTTAGTAGCAGACCCAGTTACGGATTGCTTAACAATGGAAAGAACAGGTTTTGTTCCTGTACCCGTATAATGCTCGGTCACAAAACCAATAGCTAAGCCAGAAAGCAATCCAAAAATAGTCGCAATGAAAACACCTGTGCTAGTATATTCAATTCCAGTAAATGTCCAACTCTCTGGAAGCATCCATTTAATAATAAAATAAGAGGCAATTAACATGACTACACCAGAGAATATTTCTCCGAAATTAAGGGCTTTTTGTGGATCTCCACCTTCTTTCACTCGAACCAAAAAAGTACCTGCAATGGAGGTAAGGATTCCAGTACCAGCTAATACTAAGGGAAGCAATACTGCAGAGAGCCCCTCAAAATTGTCCGACCATGTTGGAATTGTCATAAATGCCGCACCTAATACCATGGTACCAATGATGGAACCAACGTAAGACTCAAATAAATCGGCACCCATACCGGCAACATCACCCACGTTATCACCCACATTATCAGCGATAGTAGCTGGATTTAGGGGATGATCTTCTGGAATGCCAGCTTCTACTTTACCAACCAAATCAGCCCCAACATCCGCTGCCTTGGTGTAAATTCCACCACCCACTCTTGCGAATAAAGCAATAGATGAGGCACCAAATGAAAAGCCTGTTACAATAGCTAATACTTTGTTAACGGCACCTGCGCCCTCAAGACCAAAAATGCTTCCAAAAGTAATCAGTAAAAGACTTAAACCAAGTACTCCTAATCCTACTACTCCGAGTCCCATAACAGACCCACCTGCAAAAGCAACTTCTAAGCCTTTACCTAGACTTGTACGGGCGGCGTTTGTGGTTCTAACATTGGCTTTGGTGGCAACACGCATACCGATAAATCCTGCAAGACCTGAACAAACAGCACCTACCACAAAGGAAATGGCTACCATCCAACTGGATGTTTCGGGGTTAGCGCTAACTCCTAAAAGGATAGCTACTGCAACAACAAAAATTGCTAGTACTCGGTATTCAGCTTTTAAGAAAGCCATTGCCCCTGCGGCGATGCTTTCGCTTATCCGTCCCATTCGTTCGGTTCCAACTTCTTGTTTGGAAACCCAAGATGACTTTATAAACGTGTAAAGCAGAGCTATAAGTCCTGCAATTGGTATTAAGTATAGTATGGTTTGCATAATTCTGCGTTCTATGTTTTATATGGTAATTAACGAGGTGACTCTGCACCTGTAAAAAAGAGGTATCTTAGTTATGTATATTCATTGCTCTGCTTAGGCCTAACCCCACAAAATCTAAGCTTGTTTGAACAGCCTCATCTATTATATGATTCACCGTTTCTAACTCTTCAGTTCTAAATGGTGATAATACAAATTCAACTTGTCTGCCCCTAGGGAAATCATTCCCAATGCCTATTCGTAAGCGAGGTATGGCTTGAGAGCCAATTTTCTCATGAACATCCGCGATTCCATTGTGACCACCATCACTGCCCTTAGGTCTTAACTTTATGTCTCCTAAAGCCAAGTGTAAATCATCATAGATGATTAAACTTTGATCTGGCTTTTGATTGAACTGTGCCATGGCTTTGGTTACGGAGGAACCGCTGTTGTTCATGTAATTGGTCGGTTTTATTAAAAACAGGTTTTGGCCCTTATATCGTACTTCTGCAACGACAAAGGAACCTTCACCTGGTTGGAAAGTGCTGCCCAACTTGTGGGCCAGCCTATCCACGATATCAAAACCAATGTTATGTCGAGTACCCTCATACTCAGCGCCCACATTTCCAAGTCCAACTAAAAGCGCCACGGGTACCCTTTACTTATTCTTCAGAAGTTTCTTCCGAGGAATCTTCTGTTCCTTCAGCATCGTCACCATCCTCACCTTCAATGACATCTTTCAATAGTTGTCCTTTTGGTGGTCGAATAGTAACAATTGTTCTGTTCAAAGAATCTAATGGAATAATACCATCCAACTCTAAATCAGATACATGAAACGATTGGCCAATTTGAAGTGGAGTCACATCCACTTCAAACTCAGCAACAATGTTCTCTGGTAAGACACGTATACGAAGGAACTTCATAGGTTGAAACAAACGTCCACCCCCTTCTACAACCCCACGTGCGGTTCCTCTAATACCAATAGGTACCCGGAGTGTCACTTTATGCCTATCACTCAACACGTAAAAATCGGCATGAATAGGACGATCCGTAACCGGGTCAAATTCTGTTCGCTTTAGTAGTGTTTTGTACACTTTCCCGTCGATTGTAAGCTCTTGCACCTTCGTTTGAGCACGACTCAAAATCTTTTCTAGTGCTAACTCATCTATTGAGAAGTGTGTGTTTTCCTGAACTTCAGGACCATATAATACGGCAGGTACACGTTTGGCTGCTCGCAGCTCACGGTTTGCTTTTTTACTGGTTTCTCGAGGAGTTCCCTCAAGTTTAACGTATTCTGGCTTTGCCATTTTTTTCCTATTCTACTTTTTAATTATCAAACAATGCACTGATGGTGTCATTGGTATGAATCCGTTCAATTGCTTCAGCAAAAATATTTGCTACGCTGAGCACCTTAATTTTTTCAGATGGCTGACGCAATGGAATGGTGTCGGTTACCAATAGTTCATCAATGGGTGAATCTTCAATTCTTTGAAATGCCGGTCCTGAGAGTATAGGGTGCGAACACATAGCTCGTATGTCTAGTGCACCACGCTCCTTCATAGCAGTAGCCGCGTTGGTCAGGGTTCCTGCTGTATCAATTAAATCATCAACAATTAGTACATTCTTACCCTCTACTTCACCAATAATGTTCATTATCTCTGATTCATTTTGCTTGGGTCTGCGCTTGTCTATAAAGGCCAGGGAAGCACCAAGCTTTTTTGAATAGGATCGTGCCGTTTTCAAACTACCAACATCAGGTGCAACAACCACTAAATTATCAATTGGATGCTTGGTCATATGATCAATGAATACTCGGGAAGCGTAAAGGTGATCAAGAGGGATATCAAAAAATCCTTGAATTTGTGCTGCGTGAAGGTCCATCGTGAGTATACGATCTGCACCCGCTTCAACCAATAGATTGGCCATCAACTTTGACCCAATTGACACTCTAGGTTGGTCTTTTCGATCTTGGCGTGCATATCCAAAGTAAGGGATAACGGCTGTTACCCGTTTAACTGAAGCACGCTTAGCAGCATCCAACATAAGTAATAACTCAATAATGTTGTCGCCTGAAGGGGGAGTGGGTTGGACAATAAATATATCCTCACCACGTATACTCTGTTCGTACTTTACGTAGATTTCGCCATCAGAAAACTGTTTGATGGTAATTTTTCCAAGATTGGTTCCATACTCCTTTGCTATGGCGCGAGCCAAGGCTGGATTACTGGTACCAGAGAATATAGCGAGAGGACTGTCCAAGGTTATTTTATTTTGCTAGCACTGAAATGTTCAGGATTACATAAAACGATGGACTCTTAACCTTGACATCCATCGAGTATTGTTGCCCGGGGAGGACTCGAACCCCCACATACTGGACCAAAACCAGGTGTCCTGCCATTAGACGACCGGGCAAAAAAAGTCGTTAACAGACTTTGAAGATAGGGAGCTATGAATCCCTAATCAAGACTGAACCCATCTATTTTTTAACATTGAGGAAATATGGAGAGCATAGGCTCTAAAAAAACACACTTATTAGTATGACATAAATCGTATCTTTACCTAACTGCTTAACACCCAAAAACAACGTTTAGAGCTCATGGGACACCAACTTACACTCATGGACCGAGCCCGAATCTCTCGATGCATTAAGAGAATGGCTATTCAGGTTTACGAACGCTTCCCAGCGAATCAACCACTCCACGTTATTGGATTGAACGAACGGGGGTTTGCCTTAGCCGAGGAGCTGGTTTCCGAACTCAAGCAGCATAGACCCGGACAGGGGGATGTTCTCTATAACTTAGATGTATTCAGTAAAGGTAATCAAGCCATACCCGATCTTAATGATCTACACGTGCTAATCGTGGACGATGTTGTATTCTCGGGACGAACCTTATTTCAGGCGCTTTCTGTATTGCTACATTCACAAGAACCTGAGGCTATCGAAATTGTATCCTTGATTGATAGAGGACACAGGCGCTACCCGATATTGGTCAATATTGTTGGCGAACACATCCCAACCAAAGTTGGAGAACATGTAGAGGTATTATTAAACGCAAACCACTTAGAAGCAGTGGTATTATTTAAAAACTCATAAATTGCTTAAAATGAGGCTACTGTACTCACGCCTAACGGCGCTACTTTCCTTTATTTTGTTTTTATCTTTTGGTGGATTTACCACAGCCCAAACAATTGTTATACCAGACACATTAAAAGGTTGGGAAGATAATTGGGTGGTTAATCTGAATGGTGCTCAGGCAAGCTTTGACAACTGGAGCGAAGGAGGGGTAAACACCATTAGTGGTACTTTTTCAACTAATTATTCCAAGATTTACAGAGGCGATTTATTTGCGTTTGGGATTCGCATAAATGGCAGGTACGGTCAAGCACGCTTGAATGATGACACCCGTAAATCGGATGATTTATTGACCATCCGGACACGTAGCACCTTTGGATTTTCCGACCGTACACGACTTTCTGCCTATGGTACGGTTATGTTACGCACACAGTTTCGAGACGGTTTCGAGTACAATGCTAAACGTAATCCCGCAGGTGCTGACTCGTTGATTTCTGGTTTCTTTGCTCCTGCTTACCTAACCGAGGGGGTAGGGATAAGCTTTAATGCCGAAAAAAGTTTTCAAATGGAAGCAGGACTTGGTTTAAAACAAACCATTATTCTGCGAGAGGATTTAGCCCCTAATTACGGTCTTAAACAAGGGGATAATTATCGATTTGAGGGCGGCCTTACAACGGGGATTACTTTCCAAAAAGAGGTGGTCAAAAATGTTCAATACAATACGGATATAGAAACTTTTACCAATTTGTTGCACCCTATAAACGAAACCGATGTGTACTGGACTAACGAATTTATTGGTAAAATAAATTCAACTCTCCGAACTTCGTTGCAGTTTGAACTGCGCTATGACCATGATTTTTCAACAGATATTCAGCTTAAGCAAGTACTGAGTGCGGGTGTATCAATGGATTTATTTTAAATTACCTATTTGATAATGGACAGCTCACTATTTCAGACCATTCAACCATCTCTACAGCAACTCCAAAAGTGGAAAAACTCCTTCGGTCCATTTACGACTCACCCTAGCTTAATAGTCGAAGATTCAATCATTCAAGAAACTCTTCGTACCCTTAGTGAACGACTTACTGGGAATTATCCTTTTCATCATCCCAGTTATGCAGGTCAAATGCTCAAACCCCCCCATCCGGTTGCGGCGCTAGCCTATTCACTAACGATGGGGTTAAATCCGAATAATCACGCTTTAGACGGAGGACCCCCTAGTTCTGAAATGGAAAAAGAGTGTGTCCACGCTTTGGCTAATTTGTTCGGTTATCATGATCCTTATTTAGGGCACCTTAGTTCAAGTGGGACCATTGCCAATCTAGAAGCCCTTTGGGTTGCCCGTAGTATACACCCAAAAAAAGGGATCGCATATTCTAGCGAAGCCCACTACACCCATGGCCGGATGGCTCAAGTCTTAGGTATGGAAGCTCACTCTTTTCAGTTAGATACTGATCAGCTAGATTCTGAGCATTCCATTACGGAACATCTTGATGCACTCCCGTTCGATTCTATTGGTACGTTAATCGTCACGATGGGTACTACTGGCTTGGGGAAAGTTGAACCCCTTGCCCATGTACTTGATTGGGCTCACTCCAGGGGCATTCGGATTCATATCGATGCCGCTTATGGTGGTTTTTTCAAAACAATCTCGGACCTCCTCCCAGGTCCTGTCACCCATTGGGACCGGATGAATGAGGCCGATAGTATTGTAATCGATCCACATAAGCATGGGCTACAACCCTACGGATGTGGGTGCGTACTTTTTAAAAACCCAGAGGTTGGCGTATTCTACAAACATGATTCTCCCTATACTTACTTCAGTTCTGAAGAGTTGCATCTAGGTGAAATTAGCTTAGAATGTTCTCGGGCAGGCGCCGCAGCTGCTGCTTTTTGGGCTACTTTACAGTGTTTTCCATTGCAGTCAGATCTTGGATTTGGGCCTATACTCACCGCTTGTCACCGTGCAGCTACCAAGGCCTTTAATTACTTAAATAAAAGCGAGGTACTGACGGCTTATATGGCGCCTGAACTCGACATTATCACTTACTTTGCTGGGGAAAAAAATTTGCAAAGGTCTACATCGACCATTAGTAATTTGTCCAAAGAAATATTCCACCAAGGTATGGCCCACAAAGATCCTAGTCAGCAGTATTTTATATCACTTTATACGATAAGTTCGAAAGATTTTAGCCAAAGATTCCCTGAAATCCCGGTCGATAGCAGCGATGTGATTCTACTAAGAAGTGTGCTTATGCGGCCCGAACAAGAATACACCGTTGAGGAGTTACTTTGCCGGATAGAAGCAGACGCTAAGAATTTTCTTTAGCCCATTCTTGCGGATCATGTAGAATCTCTGCAAATAGAATGGTATCCCCTTGTTCGGAAACCTGAGCTTCAAATTCTATTGCACCATTGAGTTCCTTTTTCAATAATTCGGTGGCCATATTATTAACCAAATGCTGCTGAATCATTCTCTTTAATGGTCGCGCACCGAATACAGGATCAAATCCTCGTTCAGCCAGCCAATTTTTAACTTCCTCTGATATTTGAAGCACAACCTGTTGTTTAGCCAACATATGATGTAACCTCTGGAGTTGAATATCAACAATAGAGCGAATATGACGGGCCTCTAACGGATGAAATACAATGATATCGTCCACTCTGTTTAAAAACTCAGGACGAATACTCTTCTTCAACAAATCAATCAACTGCTCTTGCATTCTTATATACTTCGATTGATCCCATGGCCCTTTGTTTTGCTCCATTTCTTCCATAATTAGGGAGGAACCAAGATTAGAGGTCATAATGATGATGGTATTCGTAAAATCGACCGTTGTGCCTTTACTATCGGTTAATCGCCCCTCATCGAGAACTTGTAGTAAAATATTAAAGACATCGGGATGTGCCTTTTCCACCTCATCCAACAACAATACTGAATAGGGTCTCCGGCGAACCGCCTCGGTAAGCTGACCTCCCTCATCATGACCAACATATCCCGGAGGAGCTCCAACTAGACGACTCACCGAGTGTTTTTCCATGTATTCACTCATATCTATACGAATCATGGCCTGAGCATCATTAAACAAAAACTCAGCTAAGGTGCGAGCCAATTCCGTTTTCCCAACCCCAGTAGAACCCAAAAAGAAAAAAGAACCTATGGGACGATCTTCATCCTGTAAGCCTGCCCTAGATCGTCGAACGGCATTAGCGACGGCTTCAATAGCATTGTCTTGCCCAATTACACGCTTATGCAACTCTTCTTCAAGCATCAACAGTTTTTCCCTGTCAGACTGCACCATTTTACTGACGGGTATGCCAGTCCAGCGCGCCACGATATCGGCTATATCTTCAGCAACCACCTCTTCTTTTAGCAGGGTTGTTCCTTCTTGTAATCGCTGTGCATGCTCGTGAGCAAGTTGCAACTCTTTTTCAAGTTGTACTAAGGTACCATAGCGAAGCTCGGCTACTCGTTCATACTCCCCTTTTCGCTCAGCCTTGTCTGCCTGATTACGCGTGGTTTCAATTGCTTGTTTGAGATCTCGTACTTGTTCAATGACCGACCGCTCTTGATCCCACTGAGTACGCATACCTGTTCTCTTCTCGATTAAATCTGCAAGTTCTTTTTCGAGTTGATTAAGTTTAGCAGACTCTTTCTCTACTTGTTTTTTTGTAGTGGAATCTTGTTCCCGTTTTAGGGCTTCTCGTTCTATTTCAAGTTGCCGTATTTGTCGCTCCAAAGCATCTAGTTCTTCTGGTAGGGAGTCTATTTGTAGGCGTAAACGAGAAGCAGCCTCATCAATTAAATCGATGGCCTTATCTGGCAAAAATCGGTCTGCAATGTATCGATGAGATAATTCGGCGGCGGCCACAATGGCAGCATCGGTTATTCGAACCCCATGATGGAGTTCGTAGCGCTCCTGCAACCCTCTTAAAATCGAAACGGTATCCTCCACACTTGGCTCACCCACCAATACCGTTTGTAAACGCCGTTCCAATGCCTTGTCTTTCTCAATGTATTTCCGGTACTCATCCAAGGTGGTCGCCCCTATGGCATGCATCTCTCCTCTAGCCAAAGCTGGTTTTAAAATGTTAGCCGCATCCATGGCACCATCGGTGGCACCCGCCCCAACAAGGGTATGTATTTCATCAATAAAAAGAATAATCTCTCCATCTGAGTCCGTTACTTCCTTAACCACCGCTTTTAAACGTTCTTCAAACTCACCTCTGAACTTAGTTCCAGCAATTAATGCCCCCATGTCTAAAGCCAAAATTCGCTTTTGCTTAAGGCCTTCAGGGACATCACCACGCACAATCCGCAATGCCATACCCTCAGCAATAGCTGTTTTACCAACTCCGGGTTCTCCGATCAGTACCGGATTATTTTTGGTTCTTCTGGACAAGATTTGCATGACTCTTCGGATTTCGGCATCTCTACCAATGACTGGGTCTAACTTGTTTTTTTCTGCCCACTCATTTAAATCTCTAGCATATTTTTTTAATGCTGCAAAACGGCTCTCGGCGTTCGGATCATCTACTTTTTGCCCGCCGCGTGTTTCTTTAAGTACTTGCTGAATAGCTTCCTTTTTAAGCCCTAAGCCTTGCCAATCCTTCGCCCATGTTTCACCTACCTTGGATATGGCCATTAGCACATGCTCTGTGCTAATATATTCATCGCCCATATCACGAGCTTCTACCTTTGCCTGATCTAACATACTCTTTGCAGTTGGCCCTAGATAAGGCCCCGATACCGACGCGCCTGATACCTTCGGTCGCGTTGTAAGCTCTTTCTCTACAATAGCTTTAAGCTGGTCTTTTTGAACCCCTAATTTTAATAGAATGGAATGGATGGTATCCTGTTCACCCTCCAATAAGGCCTTTGCAATATGAACTGCCTCTACTGCCTGATGACCTACATCTTGGGCTAAGTCTAGAGATGATTGTATTGCTTGCTGCGCTTTTAATGTAAAACTGTTCAAATTCATGGTCTCTCCATCATTAAATTGAAAAAGCGAGGTATTGTACGTCTTTCAACGACAACCCTCGCTTTATAAACTACCAAAACCGTGCCACTCTAGGCGCTTTCTATGGAAAGTCTGCCTTATTTGCAGGTTTTATTTTTCAAGGTATACTACATTCTAAATGCTATGAATTGTTTTAGGTTATCCCGTTCAATCGTGAGTAATATGGCCTTATCGCCTGCTTCAATACTACGGCTTACTTCTGCGTAGAATTCATCCGCATTGTCTATAGATTTTCGCTTAACTGCTGAGATTACATCTCCATTTCTTAACCCTCTTTGATAGGCATCACTTGATTCTTTAAGACCTTGAACGAGTACCCCTTCAACTTCGTCACTTAATCGAAGTTCCGTTCGCAAGGTCTCAGTCAACGTTCGAACACCAAACCCTAAATCTTCAACCATATCTCTGGTAGTCACAGAATTAGAAGCAAGGGACTGCTCTCCTGGACGCTCTCCAATGGTAATAGTTAATTCAACTGGTTTGCCATCTCTAACTACTTGAATGTTAATTATCTCGCCGGGTTTTAGACTCGCAATGTCTGTTCTAAATGAATCCCAACTTTGAACAGCTTCCCCGTTGAGCCCCACAATGATATCTTCTTCTTTTAGTCCTCCTTTCTCAGCTGGCCCTTTGGACTCAACTCGGCCCACAATGACACCTTTTGAAACCTTTAAATCCAAGGCCTCAGCCATAGTAGGATCTAGTTCTCCCGCAGTATACATCCCTAAGTAGCCCCTGCTTACAGAACCATCCTCAATGAGGTCGTCCATAATACGTTTAGCTAATTTAACAGGAATGGCAAAACCAATCCCATCATTTCCACCCGAGCGTGAGGCGATGGCGGAATTTATTCCCACCAAGGTACCGTTCAAATCTACCAGGGCTCCGCCAGAATTACCAGGATTGATCGCTGCATCAGTTTGAATATAGTCCCCATATGCGGTTAGATTTAAGGAACGCCCACGAGCACTTACGATACCAAATGAAACCGTATGGGCAAGATCTTCGCTAAGAGGGCTACCAATAGCCAACACGAAGGATCCAACCTTAGCTTCATCACTATTACCCAAAGGTAAAGCTGGAGCCGCCCCTTCCTCAATTTGTAACACAGCGATATCAGTCATGGGATCGGTTCCAATTAACCTAGCCTCTAACTCTTGTCCGTCAAATAATCGAACCATTATTTGATCAGTATTATCAATTACATGATTGTTGGTTAGGATATAACCCTCATCAGAGACTACCACTCCTGAACCCAAGCCCCTTTGTACGTACTCACGTGTATTATCTCTACTGTTTGGATTGCCGAAAAACATTGAAAATGGATCCATCACGCGAACTTCACGTGTTCTTTGTGTGGTAATGGTTACAACCGATGGGTTCGAATTTTCGGCAATCTCTACAATGGCATCGTTGAAATCCTTAAGCCGCATTACAGGTTTATTAAGCATCTCTGAACTAGGCAGCGAATCGTAGCGATTCTCTACAGATTCTAAGGAATCCATCACTCCTCCCGCGTCTGTTTTGCTCGTGGTAGCTCCGGTGTTAGCTCCCCGGTCAGCCGCGAGAAAGAATAGTGCAATTGGAATGAATAAGGATACAAGTAAAGCAAAAGTGGTGGTTGATGTACGCTTCATAAGCTTCATAAGATGTATTTTTTAATGGTTTTAAAAATTTGTTCTCTTAACGAAGCAAGGGCGCCCTGTCGTATGTATTTGTGGGAATACATAGTGGCCGCCCAAGTTCGAATCATCCAAACTCCAATTGTAATGAGAATTGGATCTTTACTACTGGATTACTATCTGCTTTTTTATCGCTTTTTCGTGTTTTTGGATGGTCAATCGAAGTATCCCATCCTGATATTGGGCAGCAATGGTTTCCTTGTCTAGCCCTTGAGGGAGGTGAAAACTTCTATGAAAGGAACCATAAAACTGTTCCATTCTGTGCACATTAGTTTCTTTTGTTTCTTCCGCCGCTTTACGCTCCCCAGAAACATAAAGTACATCCTGTTCTACCTCTATCTGGATGTCTTCTTTGCGCACACCCGGTAACTCTAACAGGAACTGAAATTCCTGCTCGTTTTCACGGATATCAACCTTAGGGGTTAAATTGTTTGTAGTTTGAGCATTCGTTGGCTCAAAAAATTCATCCATTAGCTCGTTAAAGCTCTTTGATAGATGTCGGTATTTAGGTCGGGTATATCGTACTAGTGCCATAATTGGTACCTCAATATAGTTTATCGTTTTACGTTTAGTTTGAACAGATAAACACAAATGGTATGCCATTAGGCAAGCCCCACATCTATTACTGACAGCCCGCAGGTGTATCCTAGCTAGGGTATGACGGGATTTCAGCGCAACAAAATAGATTGTCAGTAGACTAAGTAAAAGAGGCAGATGCCATCTGAAAGTACGTCATCTACTAAGAAAAACTGTCACTAACCGTAGCTTTTCTTCCATTCCTTAGAAATGAGGAAAGCTAATTCTAAGGATTGTTCATAATTAAGGCGCGGATCACAAAAAGTTTCGTAATTCACATCTAGTCCATTTTCATCCAACCCTTTAGCGCCTCCAACGCACTCGGTCACATCATCGCCCGTTAGTTCCAAGTGGACACTACCTAAATAGCTACCCTCCGATCTGTGAATGGCAAATGCATGCTTAAGTTCTTCCATTATGTGATCAAAATTACGGGTTTTGTAGTCATTTGTAGAAGAAAATGTATTTCCATGCATAGGATCAGAACTCCACACTACAGGGAATCCTTCTCTTCGTACCGCTTGAATAAGTCCAGGAAGCCCCTGCTGAATCTGATCTTTTCCAAACCGCGTGATCAATACGATTTTTCCTACCTCATGAGAGGGATTTAATTTCTCTATTAGCTTTAGGGTAGCATCAAGGGTATACGGTGGGCCTATTTTTATTCCAATGGGGTTTTCTATTCCTCGTAAATATTCTACATGAGCTTCATCTAAATCACGGGTTCTGTTTCCTAACCATACCATGTGGGCACTTAAATTAAAATAGCCCTCTTTTCTTGGCACCTTTCTGGTTTGAGCGGAATCATAAAACAAATTAAGTGCCTCATGAGAGGTATAAAAATCTACTTTTTGAGACTGTTGTAATCTTCGCTCAGAAACCGCATCCATAAACTTTACCGCTTGGGTAATAGATTTCACCATAGACTCATATTCTTGGTGATAGGGGTTATTCTGCATAAAATCTAGCTCCCATTGTTCTGGATAATGTAAATCAGCAAAGCCTTCATCACCCAGTGCACGAATAAAATTCATGGTCAATCCCGCCTTATGGTACCCTTCCAACAAACGTTTCGGATCAGGCACTCGCTTAGCTTGGTCTTTTTCAAAACCATTGATTAGGTCACCACGATAATTGTGCATTTCAACCCCATCCACGGTTTCAAAAGCAGAGGAACGTGGCTTTGCATATTGTCCAGCCATCCTCCCAACCCTAATTACGGGCACCCCCATTTCATGTATCATGATAAAACTGGTCTGTAAAAGCACTTTTACCAAGTTCACAATCTTAGATGAACGGGTTAAATCAAAACTCTCGGCACAATCTCCGGCTTGAAACAAGAATGCTTTCCCCTCACTTACAGCGGCAAGTTTATCCTTTAGCGATTCGATCTCCCATGAAGTAACTAATGGAGGTAAGGTTTGTAACTCAGCGTAAGAGCGTTCAAGTTCTTCCTTATTTGGATAATCAGGAAGCTGTTGGATTGGAAATTCTCTCCAACTAGTTGGACTCCATTCAGCGGTACGTACAGACATAATAACTCAGTTTTACAATTTCGATAAGATAATGAGGGCAACTAACATACAGTATTTTTTGGAAAGCTACGTAAAAAAAGGAGTCCAAATAGAAGAATTTGCTTTAGATGTTTGGTAATTTAGCCTTTTGTTCTATTTGGCCGGCTAAACCCTATCAAGGAAGTTGTATGCAAGAGTCTATTGTTATTCGTGGAGCTCGCGAACACAATCTCAAAAACATTGATGTAACCATCCCTAGAGATGCGCTCGTGGTTATCACGGGATTATCTGGCTCAGGCAAATCTTCTTTAGCCTTTGACACCATCTATGCCGAAGGGCAACGTCGTTTTTTAGAATCTTTATCGGCTTACGCCCGTCAATTCTTGGGTATGATGGAACGCCCTGCAGTAGACTTTATAGATGGTCTATCCCCTGTTATTTCTATCGATCAAAAAACGACCAATCGCAATCCCCGTTCTACCGTGGGTACAGTTACCGAAATCTACGACTTTCTTCGTTTATTGTACGCCCGGGTCGCCATTCCCTATTCCTATGCAACGGGAATAAAAATGGAAAAACAAACGGCAGACCAAGTAGTATCTGCCATTCTTAGCCTTGAAGAAGGCACGAAAGCCTACTGTCTAGCACCGGTGATTAGAGGGCGAAAAGGACATTACCGAGAGCTTTTCGAGCAAATGGTCAAACAGGGCTATTTACAAGCTCGCGTAGATGGGGAAATTATTGAGTTGGAAACTGGACTCATGCTAGACCGGTACAAAACCCATACCATAGAAATTGTTGTTGACCGTTTCGTGGTTAGCTCCAAGAGTGAAAAACGGATCGCTGACAGTGTAAGAACTGCCCTTGAAATGGCCGACGGAACCGTTATTCTGGCGCTAAAGTCAAAAAATGGTTGGGAAGACCGCCTTTTTTCTCAAAAATTATTCGATCCGGAAGCGGGTGTAGCCTACGAAGACCCAGCACCCAACTTATTTTCCTTCAATTCTCCCTTCGGAGCATGTCCAACCTGTGATGGCTTAGGACATGCATACGATGTTAGTTGGGAGCTCTTAGTTCCTAATCCACAACAAAGTGTGGAGGAAGGAAGTATTCGCTTTCTCGGAAAACCAAGAGATATCTTTGCCTTTAAACAGCTGGAAGCCGTTTTAGCTCACTTTGGAAAGGATTTCAATTCCCCTATCACTAACTTCTCTAGTGAACTCATTGACACAATAATGAAAGGAAGTGGTACCCAAAAATATGCGGTTACCTATGAATTTCGTTCCGATAAGGTCACTTATCAACACAGCTACAAAGGACTTCGCGATACGATTATAGAACAGTACGAACAATCTAAATCCCCTAAGCAACGTGAAAAAGCCAAGGCTTTTATGTCTAAAGTTAGCTGCCCAGACTGCGGTGGTGGGCGATTAAACAAAGAAGCACTTTCCTACAGACTGGATACCTTTGGTATTCAGGATTTAGTACAAATGGACATCCAGGAACTCAGGTATACCTTATATAATATACACCTGAGCGACCGACAGCAACAAATAGGGCATCAAATTCTCAAAGAAATTAGAGATAGACTCGATTTTTTGTTGAATGTAGGTCTCAATTACCTAAGCCTGAATCGAGAGGCTCAAACGCTGAGTGGTGGTGAAGCTCAACGAATTCGACTAGCTACCCAGATTGGAACGCAGCTTGTGGGAGTTCTCTACATACTCGATGAACCTAGTATTGGACTCCATCAACGAGATAATAAGAAACTTATACAATCTCTTGAAACCCTCCGTGACCTTGGAAATAGCGTTATCGTGGTAGAGCATGACCGCGATACTATCGAGAAGGCTGACTATGTAATTGATATGGGGCCTGGTGCAGGCGCATATGGAGGGCATATTGTAACGCAGGGTAAACCAAATGAATTGGACCCAGAATCGATGACGGCTCGTTTTTTACGGGACCAAGAACAAGTTACCGTTGCAGAAGCCCCCAGAAAAGGGAATTCAAAAAAAATCAGTATTACTAATGCCAGAGGGCATAATCTTCGATCGGTAGATTTGGAGTTTCCCTTAGGTACCTTCGTTGCTGTAACAGGGGTTAGTGGTTCCGGAAAAAGCTCACTCATCAACCAGACATTAGTTCCTATTCTATCAAATCATTTTTATAAATCTAAAGCGGTTCCTTTACCCTACGATGAGGTTCAAGGGCTAGATAATGTGGACAAAATTATATCCATAGACCAAAGCCCTATAGGCAGAACGCCTCGTTCCAATCCTGGAACGTACACCAAGGTATTTGATCATGTTAGAAGACTTTTTGCAGAATTACCCGAATCCAAGATACGTGGTTATGATCAGGGCCGGTTTTCGTTCAATGTAAAAGGGGGGCGTTGCGAAACCTGTAAAGGCGATGGTGTGCGTAAAATAGAAATGAATTTTCTGCCTGATGTGTACGTATCCTGCGAAACCTGTCAAGGACGCCGATATAACCGCGAAACATTGGAAATATACTTCCGGGAAAAAAATATTTCTGAAGTCTTAGAAATGCCTATATCGGAAGGGGTTGAATTTTTTAGCTCGCAACCGGCTATCTCAAGAATACTTCAAACACTCACTTCCGTTGGTTTGGGATACCTTACCCTTGGTCAATCCAGTACTACCTTATCTGGTGGTGAAGCTCAACGGATAAAACTAGCCCGAGAGCTCTCAAAAATAGGAACAGGGAACACCCTTTATGTAATGGATGAACCGACAACGGGTTTGCATTTTCAAGATGTTCGTCTATTAGTGAATGTAATTCAACAATTAGTGGATAAAGGGAACACCGTAATGGTCATCGAGCACAATTTAGACGTGATTAAAGCCGCTGACTGGGTTATAGATTTAGGACCGGAAGGGGGTAAGGCTGGAGGACAAATAGTGGCACAAGGAAGCCCAAAAAGTATTTCTGAAGTTCAGAATTCACACACAGGGCAGTTTTTGAAACAAGAATTAGAACGACTATCTACCGTTGTAGGAAAGCTCTGAGCTTACTATCTTGAAGATCTAGATATGAATTTTTTCCGCACACATATTCTTAAAAAAGTTAGCTTGAGCCTACTGCTATGTGCGTTCATTATTCAGAGCATACCCATGCTCGAGAATGAACTCGAGAATCAGCGGTTTACTCAATGGCTCAACAAACACTTTGATCGCTCACTGACTGCAAATCAGTATCCTGAGCTGTCGGATCCAGAAAGCCTTGAAGCGGTACGTCTACACCTGCAGAAATTATGGAATGAAAGCGAAAATGTGGATCAATGGACTATTGCAGTCAAGGATTATCTAAAACAAAAAAATCTTGATCAAGAACTTCTCGAAGAGTGGAACATGCTGGATCATATGGATCAGCATCAGCACATGGCCATACTTCAAGAGCCAAGAGTGTACGCACTCAATAATCAGGCTCAAGCTAAATTACCAAAACTTACGAGTCCTGCCCATTTAGTTGAGCCCACTACCCACAAGAACCAAAAGGTTTCATTCACCACCCTTCTCAGGCCAACCTACCCTTCTACTGCGGAAGAGCGTCCTATGGGTAGTGGAATCGCCATTGGTGCTCCTTAGCTCCCATCACCTAGCTTTTTCTTTTTTGGTTCGAATAAAGCGAACCCTCCCATCATTTTATACCAACAATAAAACATTATTATCATGCAAGGAAACGGATTTAAACTCGGTGTAATTGCGGCTTTTTTTGCCCTTACACTATATTACTTGTATCCAACCATTATTTGGAACTTGGAACAACGACAAATGAGTACCTTCACAGAAGAAGAACGTACTCAATACGAAATGGATAAAGCTGAAAAACTTTCCAACCTAAAAGAAAATATCCTTTCATTAGGTTTGGACTTACAAGGCGGTATGCACGTTACTCTCGAGGTTGGTACTCCGCAACTAATTTTAGAACTAGCAGGAAGTAACCGCGATAACGAGCTCGACGAAGTTGTTCAGCTGGCTCAAGAAGTAGCCGAAGAAAACGACACTGATTTCATTGATGAAATGCAGCTCGAGTTTGAGAGACGAGACCCAGATGCTCGATTAAGTCGGTATTATCGAAGCGAATCTCAAGACATCACTCGCCGTTCAACTAATGACGAGATCGTAGCTTTTCTTAAAATTCAGCGCGATGCAGCACTCGACCGAGCTATTGAAATTATTCGAACTCGGGTCGACCGCTTTGGTGTAACTGAACCATCTATCGTTAAACAGGGACAGAGCCGAATTATAGTAGAGTTACCTGGTGTGGATGACGAAGAACGGGTACGAAATTTATTAAAAGGTACCGCGCGTCTAGAATTCCGAACAGGTGCAGATGCCCAAGACTTCTCTAATTTCAGAAACCGTGCCATCGAATTGTACAACGTGGAAGCGGATAGTTCTGATAGCCTAAACCTAAGCGGTCCCTCCAACGCTCTTCTAGAGCGAATGTCTTTCATTCAAACTCAAAGTCCCTACGTTTTCGGGTATGCAATGGCCGAAGATACCGTGGCGATCATGGACTTGCTTAGTACATCTGACATTCAACGCATAATGCCCCGAAATACCGTTGTCCTTTGGGGTTCACGATCACTTAACTTTGAAGGTGGCGTAGAACAGTTTGCTCTTTACGGGGTACGGGATAATGCCGAACTGACTGGGGAAGTAATTGAAGAAGCATCTATTCAGTTCGATCCAACCACTAATGTTCCAGAGGTTTCTATGGGAATGAACAGTGAAGGCGCGAGAGTATGGAGTCGAATTACGGGAGCCAATATTGGCAAACCCATCGCTATTGTACTTGACGGATATGTGGTTTCTTATCCAAATGTATCAACCAAGATTACCGGTGGAAATTCCAGCATTACAGGCCTAGAAAATGTTGCAGAAGCCGAAGATTTAGTGAACATTTTACTGTCTGGTGCTCTGCCAGCCCCACTTCGGATTATGGAAGAACGAACCGTTGGTGCTACCTTGGGTGAAAGCTCTATTCAAGCAGGCTTCCGATCGGTACTTGTTGGACTATCCATTGTGGCGATCTTCATGATTGTATATTACCGAACAGGTGGTGGAGTTGCCGATTTAGCACTTCTACTAAACATCATTTTTATCCTCGGTATTCTGGCAGGATTCAAAGCGACGTTAACCTTACCAGGTATGGCAGGTATCGTATTAACCATCGGTATGGCGGTCGATGCCAACGTGCTAATATTTGATCGAATTCGTGAAGAACAACGAGGTGGAAAAACCATGAAAGCTGCGATTTCAGCAGGTTATGCGAATGCGATGAGTGCCATCATAGATGCTAACGTAACCACAGGGTTTGTGGCCTTAATCCTAATGAGTTTTGGAGTAGGACCTATAAAAGGTTTTGCTGTTACTCTGCTGGCGGGTATTGCATGTTCACTCTTTAGTGCCATCGTTATCACGCGCGTAGTCATAGACTACTTAACCCGCAACAATACAGAAGCGGTTAGCTTCGGTTAATAAAAAATTTAACATAAAAGGTACTTCTTATGAGATGGTTTGAAACACCCAACTTTGATTTTTTAGGCAAACGTAAAGTTGCCTATACCCTTTCTAGCGTCATTTTTATAGCATCCTTAGCTATAATTTTTACAAAGGGCTTACAGTATGGAATTGACTTCCGAGGGGGTAAAGAATTCGTTTATGTATTCGACGCTCCCGTAAACACCCAAGATGTTCGGTCCTTCTTAACCGAACCATTAGGTTCAACACCTGAAGTAAAGCTATTTGGGTCGGACAGTGAAATACTCATCCGAACCGACAACGAGCTAAGCACTGATGAAGTGCAAAACATTATTGAAGACGCTATTAGTACCAACATCAGTGGTGCTACCTTCAGCATGGAAAAGAGCGATTCAATTGGTCCCCGATTTGCGGAGGATTTAAAAGGAGCAGCTGCTCAATCCGTCGTTTATGCGATTGTTATCATTTTCCTTTACATCCTCATTCGATTCCGTAAATGGACTTTTTCAGCGGGAGCGGTTGCGGCATTGCTTCATGATGTGGTAATTACGCTAGGTATATTCACCTTGCTGAGCGATGTGGTCTCATTCAATTTATTAATCGATCAAAATATTATTGCCGCCTTTCTAACCATTGTTGGTTACTCCTTAAATGATACAGTGGTTGTATTTGACAGGATTCGAGAAAATAAATTGGTTCATAAAGGCATGGACACTATTGCAATGTTCAATAAAAGTCTAAACGATACGCTCAGTAGAACTGTAATTACTTCATTAACTACCTTCTTTGTGGTAACTATTCTTTTTATATTCGGTGGAGAGGTCTTGAAAGGTTTATCTTTTGCACTTATAATAGGTGTAATTTTAGGTACCTATAGCTCACTTTTTGTGGCTAGCCCTCTTGTACTTGAATTAGATCCAAAAAAAACCACTAAATAAACCTTAGTATTATCATGAGTTATCAAACATCAGAACGTTACAACTGCGTTGTCATTCAATTTAAAGGCAATGTTATGGGAGGACCCGATGCGGTCAGTTTGAACGAAGAATTACACGCCTTAATCGATGTAGATAAGACCAATGTAATTGTTGATTTATCTAAGGTAAAGTTTATGAATTCTTCGGGTTTAGGCATGCTTATAGGTGGGCTTACCACTATGAAAAAAGCGGGAGGCGATCTACGAATTGCCAATGCAACCGATAAAATTCAAAGCCTTTTGGTGGTAACCAAACTCATCACCGTGTTTAAACATTTCCATTCGGTGGATGATGCGGTAGCTTCTTACAAAGAAGATGCCTAACTCCCCAGGCTTATCATTAGTCTTAACTAAGGGGTGTAGTTTAATACACCCCTTTTTTATTGTTTATCTTTATTTATTGATCACTTAGCAATCATTTATGTCTACCAGAGTAGTTATTGGCGCCCAATGGGGCGATGAAGGAAAAGGTAAAATAGTTGACCTTCTTAGTAAAGAATCTCGATATATAGTACGATTCCAAGGAGGTGCAAATGCCGGCCATACCCTTAAATTTGACGATAAAGAAGTAGTACTTCATCTCATCCCATCGGGCATTTTTAATGGAGATGGGATTTGTATAATCGGGAATGGTGTTGTCATCGACCCTATTGCACTACTAGAAGAAATCGATCAAGTTCACTCAATGGGCTTTAGCCTAGAGAACCGATTCTTCATTTCAGAAACAGCCCATGTAATCCTTCCTTATCACAAGATTCTTGACCAAATGAAGGAAAAAAATAAAGGCGCCAAAGCTATTGGTACAACCGGGCGTGGTATTGGGCCTGCTTATGTGAGTAAGGTAGCGAGAATTGGGATCAGGATGATTGATTTGTTAGATACGGAGGTACTACATCAAAAGCTCATTCAAAATATTGAAGACATAAATCGGGCTCTTGAAAATATTTATGAAGAACCAACTATCGATGCCCAAGAACTAATTAATGAGCTTGAAGGCGCTATTGCTAAATTGAGCCCATACATTTGTAACACTACGCATATGTTACATGAAGCGCTTGAGAGGGATGAAAATATATTGTTAGAAGGGGCTCAGGGATGCCTACTAGATGTTGACCATGGTACCTACCCCTATGTAACTTCCTCATCTCCTACCTCTGGAGGAGCCTGTACGGGTAGCGGTATTCCACCCTTAGCTATTACCCAAGCAATGGGGATCACCAAAGCTTATTGTACTCGAGTTGGAAATGGCCCCTTTCCCACAGAACTCATTGAAGAAACGGGTGAATTACTTCGCAAAAAAGGTCATGAATTTGGTGCAACAACAGGGCGTCCACGCCGATGTGGATGGCTAGATTTGGTTGCGTTAAAGTATGCATGCCGGATAAATGGACTGAATGAATTAACGCTAACCAAGATGGATGTGATGGATGGCTTTGACACTATTAAAGTCTGTACATCCTACCGAATTGATGAGGTAGAAACCAAAGTGTTCCCTTTGGGTCTCAAAAACTTGGAAAAAGTGGAACCTGTCTACACGGAACTGAAAGGTTGGGATCAAGATATTTCAGGTATCACCACTTGGGACGAATTACCTAGCTCAGCTCAAGAATACATTCGATTTATTGAAGATTATTTAGGGGTTCCTTTTAAAATTATTTCTACAGGACCTAAGCGAAACGAAACCATTATTCGATAGTTTTAGTATTCTTTCTAACACGGGCAGATACTTCGCCGACCAGTACAACTATAGCAGCACCAACAGCGGTATATAGTGGCCATGCAAGAGCTAAAGGCTCACCAGGTAGTAGGTTTTGGACTGGACCATTTACCATGAACAGCAGACTTATTAACCCGGAGAAAAAACCTGTCAATGCATCTCTGGATTGAGCTTTATTACTAATCAAACCCAATAAAAAAGCTCCAAGCAACCCACCATAGGTATAGGAAGCTATACCTAAGCCCAATTCAACTACCGTTGGTCGTTCCCCAGCCTGAAGTTGAAGGGAGGCGAAAATAAGGGCGGAAACACTTAACACAATTCCCCATACAAGGGTAATGCCCCTTGACAAGCTAAGTTCTTCCACAGCGCTTAATACTTTTTTGCGGTAAGGAATAATCACATCATATAATGTGGTAGAGGCTAAAGCATTTAATGATGAACTTAAACTACTCATTGCAGCGGCAAACAAAGCGGCTACAATAAGTCCAGAGACACCAACGGGCATTTGCTCTACAATGTACTTGGCGAATATTTCATCTTGAGTTCGTAACCCAAGAGCAGCCACATCTGCCCCTTCGTAAAAGGTATAGAGCAATAATCCAATAAATAGAAACAATGAAAATTGTAGGATAACCACAATACCACTTCCAATAAGTGCTTTTTGACCAGAACCTAAGGAATCTGTTGCAAGTAGACGCTGTACGAGTAAATGATCCGTGCCATGAGATGCCAAAGAAAAAACCGCCCCACCAATTAAGGATATGCCAAAGACGTAGGGTTGCTCCAAATAGTTTCTCCAGCTTCCCTCCCATCCCCAATCAAACCATTGTGTTTTTCCAGAAGCTACCACCGCCTGATGAAACGATTGCCAACCATCTGGCAGGGCTTGAACCAATAGCAGCCCAGCGAGAATAGCACCTCCAAGATACACTCCAAGTTGGATCACATCCATCCATACCACTGCCTTAATTCCTCCTAAAAATGTATATAAAAGTGTAACCAAGGTGATGACTAGTATAGCCATTACATATAGTTGAAAATCACTCCATGCCTCGAATGCTCCCCCAAAGCGTAATAAAACAGCCAAAGGAATAGCCGTGGCAAATAAACGAACCCCGTCTGCTAATAGGCGTGTAAACATGAAGGTGATCGAGGTGGCATTCCGCATGGAAGGACCAAACCGGCGCTCTAAAAAGGTATAGGCTGTAAACATTTCGCCCTCAAAATATCGAGGTAAAAATACCAATGCGACAATCACTCTCCCAATAAAATACCCAATAGTAATTTGCAAAAATGTAAGGTTACCACCGTAAGCAACTGCAGGTATACTAATAAAGGTTAAGGTGGAGGTTTCAGTGGCAACTACAGAAAACAATACCGCCCACCACGGCAACCCCTTTCCTCCTAAGAAGTAGTCCCTTGCGTTTTGTTGTTTACCCGAGGCTTTTAACCCGAAATATGCCACAAAGATCATGTAAACAACCCAAACAACATAATCCAACCAACCAAAAGCTGTTGCGCTACTCTCCATTTCTAAGCCCATTTTTGTAAAAATGCCACCGCCTCTTTCATCGCTAAACCTCTATGGCTAATGCTATTTTTTTGCTTAGAACCCATTTCAGCAAAACTTTGCTCAAATCCATCTGGCACGAAAATAGGGTCATAACCGAAGCCTTTTACTCCTTTCCTATATCTAGAAATGTGACCCGTGCAAACACCTTCAAAAATCCACTGTTTGTCTGCGTCTACAAAGGCAACTACCGTTCGAAATTGTGCCTTACGCTGCTCAATATCCTCCATTTCTGAGAGCAACTTTTCAACATTATCATCATAGCTGGCCTGTTCTCCTGCATACCGAGCAGAATAGACCCCTGGAGCTCCATTCAACGCTGAAACCTCCAAGCCAGTATCGTCGGCCAAGCTAGGCAAACCGGTTACCATTGCTACATAATGAGCTTTTTTCAATGCATTTCCTTCTAAAGTCAACGCATCCTCATCTACCTCTTCGAGTTCTGGGAAATCAGCAGTGGATAAGACCCGAAGATCCGGTAAGGAAAGTAGTTCCCTGAGCTCTTCGATTTTATTCGGGTTACGGGAGGCTAGAACAATCTCATTCATATTATTTCAACAATTCACGCATTTGTTGCCAACTCAGTCTAGGGCCATATTGTCCAACTACTTTTGAGGCCGCTTTGGTGGCTAACTTACCCGATGCAGCGTAGCCTAATCCATTGGTAATCCCATATAAAAAACTACCCGCAAACATATCACCAGCTCCATTGGTATCTACCGCTTTAACTGGAAATGGCTCTATATCAATAAAGGTATCTCCATCAAAAATCATTGCTCCATTTTTACCCATCGTAATAACAAAGCGCTTGGCATCTTTTTTTAATGCTTCACGAGCTTCCAGTAGACTCGATGCTCCCGTATAGGCTTTTGCTTCCTCTTCATTACAAAATAATAAATCGACCGACGCACCAATGACATCCTGAAATTTAGGCCTAAACGCTTGAACAATAGAAGGGTCGGAAAGGGTAATAGAACTTCGTACTCCATGTTCTTCTGCAATAGAAAAGGTTTTTTTCATCGCATCAAAACCATCATCGGTTGCAACTAAATATCCTTCTACATACACATACTCTGAGGATTGAATAGCTAAAGGTGAAAGTTCTTGTACGGATAACTCGGAACTTATTCCTAGGAAAGTATTCATGGTTCGATCAGAATCCTCTGAAACCATCACCAGACATTTACCCGTTGTCCCTGCTTGCCTTGCCTGGCCGTCTAAATTTGTTTGAACTCCCGCATTGGTCATATCGGCCAGATAGAAATCTCCAAATTCATCGGCTGCAACTTTGCAAGAATAATAGGCACTACCTCCTAATTGACTAATAGCAATCATGGTATTTGCAGCTGACCCCCCCGATTTACGTTCATAATCGTGATGTAACATAGCCTCTAACAGGCGCTGTTGGGTTGCTTCATCAACCAGTGTCATTAGTCCTTTAGCCACTTGCTGTTCTTCTAAAAATTCAGTGGAAATCTTACATTCCAAATCGACAAGGGCATTTCCAACCCCATATACATTATATTTTTTCATGCTCTTTATGTTAGTACAAAATGTTAGTACAAACCGAATGATGAATAACCAACGGTCTGGGTAATCACTGTGATGGTATACCAACAAGGTAAGCAGGCTAGAGATTCATAAAAAATCTTTCCTTAGACTCTCTATATTCCACCATGTCATATACTTCCTTGATACAGCACTTCAAGCGGATGGCCGAAGGCTATCTTCCAGAAGAACCCTATTACGGTGAAATGCGTCCTACCCCAAGGGATCCCATTGCCTCACAAATTCGGGCCTATAGCACAAACCCGAACCCAGACCAGAGTCCACAAAAACCTCTTAAAGACATTATTTATACCGAAAGTGCCGTATGTATCCCTCTTTATCAAGCCCCGTCCAACCGCATAGGACCAAGCCCATCTTTTGAGGATGCTACACTTGAAATAATATACACCTTACGAAAACAGCACCTAAGCCATGGCGGGCAAATCAGTTTTCCTGGTGGGCGCCTTGACCCGAATGAAAAATCTGAACAAGCGGTGGCTAGAGAGATAGAAGAAGAACTATCCATCAAAGCTGAAACGGTTGAGCTCATTGGAGAACTCCCAACCTTTTATTTACATCATAGTAAACACAAGATAACTCCCTTTATCGCATGGCTACATGATATAGAAAGTATGAATGCATGCCCCAATGAGGTGGATGAAATCATTCGAGTACCCCATGAGCAGCTGCTGGACACAAAACGAATAAAAATGGAACAATGGACCCTTCGTAATCAAATCTACAACGTACCCTTTTACTATATACACCGCGTCCCTTTGTGGGGAGCTACGGCTATGATTACAGCAGAATGGTTACGCTTTTATCAAACACTGATTGCGAATAAGAACGGTTAGGAAGACCTAACTAACTAATTCTGCAGCTTGCTTACCCAGTCCAGTACTCAATGCGACCCCCATCCCACTCAACCCTACCGCCCAAACCATATTTTGGGACGGTTCAGCTCTGATAATTGGGTTTTTTTCAGGAGTGAAACCCATAATACCCGACCACTCATATTCTACCCCGTCAGGATCAATCCCTAACACCTCGTTCATATACCCAAATAAGAAAGATTTGATCTCTTTGTTAATACCAAATTGAGTGGTGTTTTCACCGGAAACATCCACATGCCTAGCTCCCCCCAACAACAAACGATGTGCCCCAACATTTCGAAAATAAATGTATCCCTGGTGAGCATGAAAGGTTCCTTGCCATGGCTGAGAATCTAAAACTTTAGTCAGCAGCACCAAACCTCGCCCAGGGCTCACCGAAATATCTTTGTCCAGTGACGTAGAAAACGCATTAGTTGCCAGAATGACGGATGAGCAATGAACCTGTTGACTCTGATGGCTAGGATCTTCTACTGTTAAAGATACGCCATTCGCTTTTTTCGATACATCTACTAAACTCTGCCCCCAAGCCAAGCGTATCCCCATCTGCTCACACAATTGTGCAAATCCAGACCATGCCTTTGCGGGTTGAAGTTGTCCCTCTCTCGGCATAGAAATAGCTGAGTAGTCATTGATAGTTGTTGGTTTGTACCAATGATCTAGACCAGTCCTGTTTTTTAAAGCTGTGTTACAATGAGCCAAATGAGTCAACACCCTCTCAAATTCTGCCTCATCAGTAAATAGTTCGTGCCCACCCAAAGGTTCATACCCAATGGCTACATCACCCAGAATACTTCTTAGCAAGGATAAACCCTGCCAACGTTCATGCATTCGATCCCATACGCGCTCCGCCCGTTCTAACTGGCTGTCTGCGATAAATTCCCCTATTGTACCAATGCAAGCAAAGCCTGCATTCCTAGTACTCGCCCCCAATGGAGGAAGGTGACGATCAATAAGAGCAATTTTGGCGGTTGGATGCTTTTTAGCTAAATGATAGGCTGCTGATAGACCTGTAAATCCTGCTCCAACTACTACAAAATCATAGTTTTTTTCCAATGGTTTGTACGCCAGATAACTGGTTAATGCTTGATCCCAACCCAACTCTCTTTCCCAGTATGACCACTGAGCATAGCTAGGGCGGTGAACGGATTTTTGCACACTCATTATATTACCTCAGGCTTATTCTATCTCAGCTTCACCTGAACCGCCAATAGCTAATGATACCATTAAGGGCATTGCCGTTTCAAAAAAACCAGGATCTACATTGTATTTTGGATGATGCCAAACATAGGTTGAATCACTTTCTTGAGCCCCACTGCCGACGAAGAAAAAAGCACCTGGAAAAAATTGCTGATAAAACGAAAAATCCTCTCCTGCCATGATAGGACGTTCCATTTCTACGACCTTATCAGATGTAAATAAGCTCTGTGCATGATTAAGTACTTGTTTCGCTGCCCGCTCATCATTGATTACAGCAGGGTATCCTTTGTTAATTGTCAAGGAAATTTCAGCACTATGGGCTTGAGCAATACCCGCACAAAGTTGGTGCATTCGCTGCTCAATACGCTTGGCCGTAGCGCTAGAAAAGCTTCGTATGGTTCCCCATAATTGAAGCTTTTCCGGAATTATATTGTGGGCCGTACCTCCCTCAATTCTGCCAATCGTTACCACTGCCGATTCTGTTGGATCAACGCTTCGACTTACAATAGTCTGAAAGGCGGAGATACATTCAGCCGCAATTACCACTGGATCAATGGCTTCATGAGGGCGCGCCGCATGTCCACCAACCCCGTGAATAGTCACGTGAAACTCATCCGGAGCTGCCATTAATTCCCCAGGGCGGGTGGCAATGGTTCCCACTTTATGCGATGGAGAGGTGTGCAGACCGAATATCTGCTGAATGGGATACTTTTGTAACCATCCTGTCTCACAAAGCAAACGCCCACCTCCTGGCAATGTTTCTTCACCAGGTTGGAAAATTAACAACACCTTTCCCGATATATGGGAGGTATGTTTCGCCAATACTCGCGCGACTCCTAATAAATTAGCGGTATGCGCATCATGACCGCAACAGTGGGCTATCCCTGGTCGTGTTGAAAAAAAATCAGCTTTAGCTTCGCCCTCCTCCTGTATGGGCAGCGCGTCGATATCTGCCCTCAAAGCAACTACTCTGTCCGACGCAATGTCGCCCTCAATTATTGCTACACACCCTGTGTCCAACGGTCTTTCAACAACCAAACCTAGCTGCGTTAATTGCTGCTCAATATAGTTGGTTGTTTCAAATTCCTGATAACTTAGTTCGGGAAAACGATGCAGATATTCCCTTTCTTCATTGGCCTGTTTTAGATAAGGAGTACACCACTGTTGAATGTTCATCGGGTAGTTGATATAGGAGTTGATTGGGCTGAAACTTTCGTACGAGTTCTTCGTATGTTCTTGTACACTTATAATGTAGGAAAACTATGCGTTCATTTTCTTGGGAAATCTTTGTTGGGGCTATTCTGCTATTTTTTGTGGCTATACTAGTGAGCAACGAAAAAGAGGCAGAAGAAAGGCGTGATCGACGAGAAACTCGACCTTCGATTACATTGGAAAAAAGTATTGCCAATACCATTGAGAAATCGATACAAGCCGCTAATGAAGCTGTAGATGTGGCTAGTGAGGCTGTAGAAGCAAGTAGCAAAGCCGCGGCGACATCAACCCGTGAGGCAGGACAGGAT
>ERZ802830.360-NODE-360-length-45454-cov-22.8147_pt1 | contig 45454 bp, 37 predicted proteins | sample MGYA00345654_ERZ802830 | MGnify/ENA primary metagenome ERZ802830 (study PRJEB30503, sample SAMEA104212375) | marine metagenome | biome: Westerlies Biome; feature: [SRF] surface water layer (ENVO:00010504) within the epipelagic zone...; material: water...
CGACCGAGTCTTCAAGCCGGTCTTGGCGCAGTAACTCGCTGAGCGCAAAGTGCCAGATATCTACTAACTCGAGTTTTACCTGATCTAGATCCCCGTCCTGTTTTTTCCACCACTTCCAGCCGAAGTGGTCGAGCATTTCGGCGCACTCGACCCAAATTGCTCGGTAATAGGCATAGCCCTGGGTGCGCCACTGGGCATGCACCAGGGTGTTATGTTCGTCCTGCATCTGCGCCATGGTTTGCAACATGGCGTAGCGCGCTTGGCCTTGGTTCGAAGCACTCGAAGAGTTCTCAGGAGGTGGCATGGGAGGTATCCAAAAGATCAATCTGACAAGTCCTTAGCCTACCGAAACTACGCGCAAACCGCCCTAGGCAATCCTGCCGCCCCTCTGCCGCCCCTCTATTGCTAGGCTGCTGACCAGCCGTTAGCCTAATGAGGTTACACATGACACTAAGCGGGGGTAGAGCAAATGGATTTATCATTCGGCCCGGAATACGAAGGTTTTCGCAGCGAGGTTGTCACCTTTCTAGCGAGCAATGCCGACAAAGCCCCAAAGGGCAATGACCTACGCGGGCAGCAAGCCAAGGATTGGCAGAAGCTACTCATCGAACACGGTTACACCTGCCGAACCATTCCCAAAGAATTTGGCGGCTACGGCGCTGAGCCTGACATCATCAAAACGCGCATTATTGCCGAAGAGTTTTCCAAGGCGCGGGTCAACGCGGGCCTTGGTGGCCAGGGTATTTCCATGCTCGTACCGACGCTGCTGGAAATGGGCACACAAGAACAGAAAGAGCAGTTTATCCGCCCCACCATCATGGGCGACATGATCTGGTGTCAGGGCTACTCCGAACCCGGCGCTGGCAGTGACCTAGCTGCCCTGTCGACGGCAGCCGTGCTTGATGGCGACGAGTGGGTGATCAACGGCCAAAAAATCTGGACCAGTACCGCACAAATAGCCGACTGGATTTTTTGCTTGGTGCGCAGCGAACCTGACGCACCTAAGCACAAGGGTATTTCGTTTTTGCTATTCGATATGAAAACACCGGGCATCGAAGTACGTCCGCTGGTGGATATGACCGGGCATGCCAACTTCAACGAAACCTTCTTTACCGATGTTCGCGTACCCAAGCATCAAATCGTTGGCGAGCGCGGGCAAGGCTGGCAGGTGGCCAACGCCATCTTGGGCCACGAGCGCGAAACGCTTGCGCCTGCGAATACCGCGCAAACTCGGATCAACGCACTCATCGAGCTGATGAAAAACGAGACCGCTGACGGCGCACGGTTGATCGATAACCCGGTGTATCGCGATCGCCTGATGAAGATCCAGGGCAAGGTGATGGCCATGCGCTTTAACGAACTGCGAGTGCTGTCTGCGCGTTTGAATGCCGGACAAGACCCAGGTCTGTCGCGCATGATCACCAAGCTTGAGGGCACAGAGCTGCGCCATGACCTCGAAGGCCTGGCTATCGATGTGATGGGCGAAATCGGTCTCGCCTATGAGGACAATCCCCACCTACGAGGCGGGGGCAGCTGGCAGCGAGACTACATGTACTTTTTGGGGCTGATCATCGGTGGCGGCACCTCGCAGATTCAAAAGAACATCATCAGCGAACGCGGCCTAGGTATGCCTCGTGAGCCTAAATTCGAAAAAGCGAGCTAAGGAGCCAACATGCAATTCGGACTTTCTGAAGAACAAATACTCCTGCTCGACAACGTTAATCGCTTTCTCGATGACAATTCGCCATTGGATCGCGTGCGCGCCTATGCCGATGGCGGGGACGACGCGGACATCTGGGCAGGACTCACAGAGCTGGGCGTACCCGCCCTGCTGATTCCTGAAGCCCAGGGCGGTATTGGACTTAATCCACTAGATGCAGCCATCGTGGCCGAGTCCTTGGGCGCCCACATTACGCCGTCACCCTTTCTCGGCACTGCGGTGATGGCGCCAACGGCATTGGTGGCCAGCGGCGGCAAATATGATGATCTTCTCGCTGAGATCGCAGCAGGGACACATCGCGTAGGCATCGCTTTTTCTGAAGCCATCAAGCGGCGCAATGACGCGCAGGTTGAAGCACGAGACGGTCGCCTATTTGGCAAATCCTTGTTCGCCTTTGATGCGGACGCAGACTCTTATCTGGTCGCTGATCAGAAACAGCACCTTTACCTCGTCGCCGCAGACGACCCAGGACTTACTCGTACCCACCTCACCACCGTGGATAAAACTCGGCGCACCGTGGAGCTGACCTATGACAACGCTGCGGCCCAGTCTGTGAGCACAGATGTTCGAGTGTTCGAGAGCGTGCTGGATATTGGCCGGGTCGCCATCGCCGCCGACACCATGGGTGCAGCGCAAAACATGTTGGATCAGGCCGTGGAATACGCCAAACAGCGCGAACAATTTAACCGGCCCATTGGCAGTTTTCAGGCGGTAAAGCATATGTGCGCCGAGATGGCGGCTCAGCTTGAGCCATGTCGCTCCATGGTGTGGTTCGCTGGACATGCGCTGGCAGAGCTTCCAGAGGAGGCCAGAGTAACCGCCTGTCACACCAAGGCCCACTTGGCGGAGGTGGCGCAGTTTGTCGCCAAAACAGCAACGGAAGTGCACGGCGGCATGGGCTTTACCGACCTAGTTGGCTTGCACTACTGGTTCAAGCGTTGCGGCGCCAATCGCCAGTGGCTTGGGGCTCCTGAATTTGTGCGTCAGGAAGCCGCCGTACTGCAGGGTTTGACCGACTGACGCGACGCCACTTAATCCTCCACCCCAAGCGCATCGACAACCGATGACGTCGCCCAAAACGACGTCCCTGTCGGTGCTCGCCGTCGTGCTCGGCGCGCTGATCTTGGGTGCTACCACGGCTGCATTGCGCGAAATCGACGTTGGCAGCACTGCGGCGGGCTTTTGGCGAGTTGCCCTTGCTCTACCGGTACTGCTCGTCATCGCAGCGCTAGGCGCGAACAGCGAGAACAGCCTGCCAAGCCGTCCGCAGTGGCGGCTCCTGCTGATCGCAGGCGCCTGCTTCGCCGGCGATCTGGTGTTCTGGCATTTATCCCTCGTCAATACTAGCTTAGGCAATGCAACCTTCCTCGCAACACTGTCTAGCCTGTGGGTTCCACTGGTGGCCTTTTGCTTTTTGCAACAGACCCTGTCGAAGCGGTTTGCCCTTGGGTTGATTTGCGCCCTCAGCGGCTCTGGCATCTTGGTCAGCGCGCACATCGGCACGGGCAGCAGTTCACCCAGCTCTTGGCTTGGCGATGTCTACGGTCTACTTACCGGCTTTTTCTTTACCGGCTACATACTGGCTGTGGGCTATTGCCGAGAGTCCCTCACCACCGCCGACACCATGCTGTACTCCTCAGGCCTGTGCGCCGTACTTTTGTTGCCGCTCGCCATCGCTGCCCAAGTCTTCGTCGGCGAGGCCCTGCTGCCAAGCTCGGCCACAGGATGGCTAAGCGTGCTTGCCCTAGCCCTGCTCGCGCATTTAGCAGGGCAGGGCTTGGTGGCTTTCGGCGTCGGCCAACTGAGCGCCAGCCTCGCCGCAGTGATTCTATGTTTGGAAGGAGTCGGCGCGATGACCGTTGGCGCCCTTTTCTACGCGGAAACTCGAGATGCTTGGGACCTAGGCGCCGTTGTACTCATCGTCGCGGGGATTGCCTTAGCGCAACGCGATGCCGCTGGTTAAGTCACTGTCAAAAGACCTTCACAGAATTTGGCGACGGACATGCTACCGTTGCGTTTTACCGATGCAGAAGTCACAGCTTGTCCCCTGAACAGTCACCACCACCTGTAGGTTCGTCAGATGCTGACGGCGTTGAATACTGCGATGTTTTTGTGGTTGGTGGCGGCATTAACGGCGCGGGCATTGCTCGGGACGCAGCGGGCAGGGGTTACAAAGTCGCGCTATGCGATGCAGGCGACTTTGGCTCTGGCACCTCGTCAGCTTCAACAAAGCTGATCCACGGCGGTCTGCGCTATTTGGAGTACTACAAATTTCGGCTGGTAGCAGAATCTCTGCGAGAACGCGAGCGGCTCTGGCAAATGGCGCCACATATTATTAGGCCCATGCGGTTTTTGTTGCCCCATCATCAGGCACTGCGACCGCGCTGGCTGCTGCGTTTAGGGCTGTTCATCTACGATCATCTTGGCGGGCGTAAGCTGCTGCCTAAGGCGCGACGCGTTGATCTGCGTCGGGATCCTGCGGGCCAACTACTGCAGTCAAAGTTTAAAACTGCCTTTGAATATTCTGATTGTTGGGTGGAAGACTCTCGACTGGTCGTGTTGAATCTGCGCGACGCCTATAGGCGCGGCGCTAAGATTATGCCGCGTACGAAATTAGTTACCGCGACCTTTATTGAAGGGCGATGGTTGCTGACTCTGGAAGATCAAACCAGCGGCAGGCAACACAACCTAATCGCCGCAACGCTGGTCAATGCGGCGGGCCCGTGGGTCGACGAGGTGCTGCGCAACGCGTTGGGTCGCAACGACATAGACAACATCCGCCTAGTCGGCGGCAGTCATATCGTGATCAAACGACGGTTGCCCGACGAGCGCTCCTACATGTTTCAAAATGCTGACGGGCGCGTGGTTTTCGCCATTCCCTATGAACAGGACTATCTGCTGATCGGCACCACCGACAACGACGACGTATCTCTGGATGAGCCGCTGCAGATTAGCGACGCAGAAATTGCATATCTGTGCGATGTGGCATCGCAATATCTGGCAGAAACCGTAACCCCAGAGGATGTGGTATGGCATTTTTCCGGTATTCGACCGCTGTTCAACGATGGCGCCAGCGAAGCAACTGAAGCGACACGAGATTACGTCATCACCCAAGATCACCAGTACAGCGATAGCCTTATCAATGTCTTTGGCGGCAAGATCACCACCTATCGAAAGCTGGCGGAAGAAGTGCTGACCATGGTGGACAAAGCCGCCAACCGTCGCACAAAAAAATGGACCGCCGGTGCGGCCCTACCCGGCGGCGACTTTGGGGCCACAGATTTCGAGGCTCTGGTGGCCAAGGCGCAAACAGACTTCCCCTTCGCCGAAGCACAACTGATCAGGCGGCTCACGCGCCTATACGGCACTCAAGTCTGGGCACTACTTAAGGACTGCCAGCAGGTTTCGGATCTGGGCAGGCATTTTGGCGCCGACCTGTATCAGGCCGAGGTCGATTTCTTGGTTCAAGAAGAGTGGGCAAGACAGGCCGCGGACATTGTTTATCGACGCACCAAACTTGGCCTGCGCATGACTGCCGAGGAAATCGCCAGCCTACAGAACTATTTAGATGACCCTGTATCCCTAGGTGATGCGCCGGTAGATCAGGGCATTGCCCGCCTTGCCGCAGATGTCGACAGCGCTCAAATGGCGTAGGCAATAAGCCAGCTGTTGGGCCAAAGACTTGGGTTGGCCCATGGCTGCGGCCAGCTCTTGCGTGGTGAATTCTTCGGGTAAGCCATCCTGCACAAAGGACCATAAGTCATCGGCGCAGGACAGCCGACAACGCTCCACAACATTGAGCAAATGACGCCCCTTGCGACGCCAACCCCCTCGGCCCCGCCGCGCCTTGGGGTCATAGGTTTGCAGCTCCTCTTCCTCAGTCAGCACCACCTCAACGGAAAAGTTCGGATGATTGAGCAGCTCGGGTAGGTACACGAGTTCGCGCAGAATATGCACAATGGCCCCCCGCTTGGGGGACCGCCGTCGCGTAAATTCGCCGGTCTCGGTGTCACGCAGGCGCAGCAAGTATTTGGCTTGGGGAATGGGATGCACCAATACTATCGGCGACAGCTCGGCCAGGGCGTGCATTTTGCGCGCAAGGCCACTGAAGCTGGAGGTTTGAATTTCGTATATCACCCCATCACACAGAACATCGGCAACGAAGTCGCCAAAGGATACTTCCACTTGACCATCCGCACCCACGTACTGGGCTTTCAAAGCCGCATGCAGCGCACCTTCGTTGAGCACACCGATGTTTCGAGTCTTAGTCATGGCTCAAGGGTAGCGTTGGCTGGGTACCAAGCGCCAGTTCAGGGGCTGCTATGACTGCAATAGAGCGCTGGCAGATAGAGGTAGAAACACCCGTCGGCGCCCAATTTGGGACGCTCGAGCTAACCCATTGTGGTACCGCCATCGACGGGCGCCTATACAACGAATCTGGGGAACTAATCCTGCAGGAGGGCTCTATTGACGGCGACACGCTGCGCTGGACGGTGACGCTATCCCGCCCTATCGCTATGACGATCACATGCCAAGCGCTGCGCCAAGGGGACTCACTTAACGGCAGCGCAACGGTTGCAGCCTTTGGCGACTTCACTTTTACTGGTCGCCGAGAGACCGTTTAGCAGCGCAAGGGAAAGACGAGGGGGATAGATGAGCTGGGATGATGAACTTAACGAAATGGCTCAACGAGCCAGTTTGGCCGAAGCCATGGGCGGCGAAGAAAAAGTCGCTAGGCAGCACGAATTCAACAAGCTCACCATTCGTGAGCGCATCGCCCATATCGCCGATGCGAACTCTTTTCATGAGATCGGCAAGTTGGCTGGCGTCGGCGAATATGACGACGACGGCAACCTCACACACTTAACGCCATCTAACTTTGTATTTGGCACCGCTGAGATCGACGACAGACCGGTCATCCTATCTGGCGATGATTTTACCGTGCGGGGCGGCTCGGCAGATGCCTCTATTGCCGGCAAGCGCACACAAGCAGAGGGCTTAGCCGCGGAACTCCGGCTCCCGCATATTCGCCTCGTGGACGGCATGGGCGGCGGCGGCTCGGTGAAAACCATTGAGACAGCCGGCCGTACTTACATACCCGAGTTACGTGGCTGGGAGACCATCGTCTCGCACTTGAGTATCGCGCCGTCGGTCTCCCTCGCTCTCGGCTCGGTAGCCGGCATCGGCGCGGCGCGTGTGGCGACATCGCATTACTCGGTGATCGTCAAAGATAGCGCACAGATGATGATTGCTGGGCCTGCCCTAGTGGACTGGGCGAGCCTCGGTGATGTCAGCAAGGAAGAGCTGGGGTCTTACAAGATCCACACCCGCAATGGCGCCATCGATGACGAAGCCAATAGCGAGCAGGAAGCCTTTGATATGGCGCGCCGCTTTTTATCCTATCTACCCAGCAGCGCCGACGAGTTGCCGCCGGTCATCGACCCTACCGACGATCCTAACCGCGAGGACGAGGCCTTGCTGTCCATCGTGCCCAAGGACCCTCGGCAGGTTTATAAGATGCACACCGTGCTGGAGTCGGTTTGTGATCAGGGCTCATTCTTCGAAATGGGCAAGAAGTGGGGGCGCTCCATTATCACCGGTCTTGCCCGTTTGAACGGTATGCCTGTCGCCATCTTCGCGGAAAACCCCCGAGTCTATGGCGGCGCTTGGACCGCAGACGCGGCGCACAAACTGATACGCCTGATGGATCTGGCCTCGACCTTTCATTTACCGGTGATTCACTTAGAGGATTGCCCCGGCTTCCTGATTGGCAAGCAGTCTGAGGAGGAGGGCACCATCCGCGCCGGGGCGGCGGCTCTGGCGGCCATGGGTCAACTCACCACACCGTTTTGTTGCGTGGTCATCCGCAAAGCCTTTGGCGTAGCCGGGGGCGCCAACCATAAACCTGGCAGCCATCACTTTCGCGCGGCTTGGCCGTCTGGCGACTGGGGTTCATTACCCATCGAAGGCGGTATCGAAGTGGCGTATAAGGCGGAGATTGCGGAAGCCAAGGACCCTGACGCCCATCTGGCGAAAATTAAGGAGCGCTTGAACAGACTGCGCTCACCGTTTCGTAGTGCCGAGTACTTCGAGATTGAAGAGATCATCGACCCCCGCGCAACCCGACGCTACCTGTGCAACTGGGCAAAACTTGCGCGCAAAGCCCTGCGTACAGATCCACCAAATTTCGGCTACCGGCCGTAATCAACACAGAACATTTGACCAAACATTGGAGTCACCATGAGCGAGGGTTTTCGACAGCATTCTTATCAACCACCCGAGGGCGCAACCGAAATCATCTTGGTGCGCCATGGTGAATCCCGCGCAGCGAGTCAGGAGAACCCCTTTCCCTTAGTCGACGGTCATGGTGACCCTGAGCTGCATGCCAACGGCGAACAGCAGGCCGTGGCGGTTGGTGAGGCGCTGAAGAGCGAGAATATCGCCGCCATCTATGTCACGTCACTGCAGCGCACCGTGCAAACGGCGGCACCGCTGGCAGCCCACCTGGGGCTGGAAACCCGCCTGGAGGCCGACCTACGGGAGGTGTTGCTGGGCGAATGGGAAGGTGGTGTGCTCCGTATGAAAGCAGCGGCAGGCGATCCGATCTTTATTCGGATGCAGGCCGAGCAGCGATGGGATGTGATTCCCGGCGCCGAGAGTTGGGAGACGCTGAACGCACGCGTGACCGCTGGCTTGGCGCGTATCCACCGCGCCCACCCCGATCAGAAAGTAGTCGCCGTCGTGCATGGTGGCGTGATCGGGCACATCCTCGCCCACGCCACCGGCGCGTCACCCTTTGCGTTTAACGGCGCAGACAACGGATCGATCTCGCGCATCGTCATGCACGAGGACGGTATCAAGGTAAGGTCATTTAACGACAATGTGCATGTGCAGAGCACTTTGCATGTTGGCAGCGGGCAGCTGACCTAGGAGTTGCTGGATCGACTCTGCTCAAGTATCGCTGCAACTACCGCATCCAGCGCTTGGGGCGGTAAGTCTTTTAACTGACTCATACGCTCATAAATTGCGGCGGCACCGGCGTGAAAATCATCTGGCAATCCCGCATTGGAGTAGGTCTCGCTGATCTCCAGCATCTCGCCTTGAAAACGCCATGCCTTACCCGAGGTCATTTTCGCCGTGAACTCACTGCGTTTGAGTAGATCCGGTGCGGAGATCGCCCACTCAGAGCGCAAAGCATCAGCGACACCCCCCGCTTCGGCCAAGGCATTGACCGACAGCAACAGCGCACTCGCACCCTTACTGTAAGCGGCATAGCTCATTTTCAGCATGGAGGCTGCCACCTGCTGTTGCTGTGAACCACCGACATCAAAGGGCAGAGCAACCGCCTTCAGTGCTCCAGCGCTGAACCAATGGGCCACGCCTGCCCCATGCTGCCCGGACAAATACAGGCGGGTAGTTCCAGCATCGATCGCTGGGGGCCCGATAATGCCGCCATCCACATAGGCACCGGTGCCGATGATCTCGGCGATCTTCAATGACGTGGAGGGCGCCAGTGCGTTGGCATCAACGTACAAGCCGGTGAATCCTGTTGCGTGCACCCGCTCGGCCAACGCCACGGCGCCATGCGGCGGACAAACGCTGATCAAGGCGTCTGCCCAAGCGGCAATTTCATCCAGTGAATCAAAGGGCATACAGCCCCTCGCCCGCTGCGCTGTCTCAGCGCTGCGATTTGCTGACACCCAACCTACCTGATGACCACTGTCGAGCAGCGTCTGGGCTACCGTGGCGCCCATGGCACCGGGATGCAGTACGCCGATGTTTCGTTGCAACGCCACGGAACTCGGGCTACTTGCGGTAGTCTAGTGGCGGTTTTCGATCACCCAACAAGGCCGCATAAACAAAGTCTGGGCCTTGAGATCGACGCAACTCAGCCTTGGCTTCGGCGATTACGTCGGGCTGCAAAATCAGCTGGGCGGCAGATTTAGCGAGCAGTCGCGATGCCAGCCCCATGCCCTTATGACCAATACTCATGCCGCCCGCAGCCACTGCCTGCCAACTGTGCGCGGGCGTGCCGGGAACCCAAGTCGCGGTGGAAAAGCCGACGGTGGGCACTAACCAACTCACATCACCAACATCTGTCGAACCCATGGATTGGCGCGGCTGATAGGGCGCGATGCGTTGCTGCGAACCAAGTTCGCGCCGCGGACTGATCAGCGTTTTACGAATCGTCTCCGCAAAGGCCTGCTCTTCCGCGTTATATTCGATGCCGCCCATGGCCACCAAGTTGTCGTTTACCAGTTGGGCTAACGTGTGGTTGGGCAGCACTGGGTAATTGCCGTGCATGACCTCTACATCGACTTGAGTATCTGTGCCCATGGCGGCGGCCTCAGCAGCCCGCACCACTCGTTCAAACAATTCAACCACTTGGTCTCTATCCGGATGCCGCACGTAGTAATAGACCTGTGCGGTTTCCGGCACGATGTTTGGCGCATCGCCGCCATCGGTAATCACATAGTGCAGTCGGGCGGTCTGCGGCACATGTTCGCGCATGAGGTTGACCATGTAATTCATAGCCTCAACGCCGTCTAAGGCAGATCGCCCGCGATCCGGCGCAGATGCCGCATGGGCCGCTCGACCAGTGAAGGTAAATCTGCCGGACTTATTCGACGTGGTGCTCGAGGGTGATGCGGAGTTGCCATCTCCAGGGTGCCAGTGCAGCACCACATCGACCCCATCAAACACCCCGGCTCTGGCCAAATAGACTTTGCCGGAGCCGCCTTCTTCAGCCGGTGTACCCACTAGCTTGATGGTGGCCCGCACATCATTGGCCTGCAGCCATTGGCTCAGCGCTACCGCGGCGGTCGACGACGCCGCGCCGAACAAGTGATGTCCGCAGGCATGACCAGCACCACCCTCTTGGGCCACGCTGCGAAACGGTGTAGCAGCCTGATTCAAGCCAGGCAGGGCGTCGAACTCGGCCAAAATGGCGATCACGGGATCGGATTCATCGGCACCGGTTGATCGATAGCTGGCGACAAAGGCGGTGGGAATGCCCCCTGCGCCGGTCTCCACCTGAAAGTCGTTCTCGCTGAGGTAACGCTGCAGCGCACCACTGCTGCGATACTCCAAGTAGCCCAGTTCCGCCAGATTCCAAATCTCGTCAGCCAGCGCAATGCCCGCACTTTGTTGTTGCTGGGCGAGCACCGCCGCTGCATTTGCAAGCTCGTCGCCTTGCGGGTCTGCCGCAATGACAGTGTGAGGGATGCCCATGCTTGTGAGGCTCAACAAGGTACCGGCGATCAAGCGGGAATAGCGCATGATTTACTCCTTAAATGACAGTCTGTGGCGGTCGCTTGGAATCAGTCGTTGGCACAGACTGCCGCTAACGAACTGATCGCCACACCGCGGGATCCTTGGCGCACCGAGTTACGGTCGTGGCCTGGCGTGAGATAGGCAAAACTGATGCCGGTTGCTGGATCTGCCCACACCAGTTGCCCGCCCGCACCGTTGTGCCCAAAAGCCTCAGGCGAATTGGTTTTACCAAAACCACGAAAATTGCGGCTCTTATCGCCGCTGATGATCAACCCTAGGGCTCGGTTAGCGGGCTTTTTAAATAGCAAATCGGTGAAGTCGCCGGAGCGCACGCGACGAGCATCCAGCAGGGTTTGCATCGACCAAGGCGATGCGTGGCTGTTGCCGCCATGCAGCAGGGCTTGGTAAAACAATGTCATCGCCGATGCGGTGGCGAATGCGCCGCCACCGGGCACGCCTACCGCCCGAACCTCTGGGGTATTGAAGGACAAAATCGCCGACTCGGTGACTTCGGTTTCCGGCGGCACGCGCATCCCTAGGTCTTTGTATTCTTGCGGTGTCATCGCCTCACCAACGTAAACACATGGCAAGGCCCGCGGGTTTTGCGGGGTTGGTAGGCCAACGTAGAGATCCTGCAGCTGCAGTGGCTCAATGACCTGAGAGCGCACGAAATCGCGGTAGGTCTCGCCAGAACGTCGTTCGATGATCTCGGCAATGATCCACATGGACGATGACGCGTGGTACTCAAAACGCGAGCCCGGATCCCAATTCAGCCACCACTTGGCAAAGCGCGCATAACGTTTGTCTTTGTCGTCCCAATCAAGCGGCGCGAAGGGCGCGTGGGGAAAACCCGCCGTATGGGAGAACAGCTGCCCTACGGTAATGTAATCTTTATCCTTGGTCGCAAATTCCGGCACGATGTCAGCGACGCGCTCTTCTTCGGCCAGCTCGCCCTGTTGAAACAACAACCAAGCCGCAGCGGAGGTAATGGCCTTGGTGGCGGAAAACACACAGATCAATGAATCGTCTTGGGCACTACCGTAGCTTTGCTGTAGAACCACTTCGCCTTCTCGAGCGATAGCGAGCTGCGCCGCTGGCAACAAACCATCGTCTACTTCTTTGCCAGCACGCTGCAACAGTGCTTCGACCTTCTCAACGTTGAGATCGAACTGCTGAACTCGCGCGGCTTGTTCATCTGTGAGCTTATGTTCCATTGTGCGTCAACCCTTCCCCGGTGGTTCTTCTGTCTGTCATAAGACTACCGCTGGCAGGTCGCAATGACTAATCATCAGGGCCGTTAGGCCATTTGCTCGCAGCAGATACCCCACCTAAACTGCGCGCTGATTTTGCAAGAGCAGCCCTATGTCCATTGTTAACGGCCTGACCAGTTCGATTGGCAACACCCCCATGATTCGCATCAACTCGCTGTCTGAAGAGACCGGATGCGAAATCTTAGGGAAGGCCGAATTCATGAACCCCGGCGGCTCTGTCAAAGATCGCGCCGCGCTGTGGATGATTCAAGAAGCCGAGAAAAGCGGCGCGCTCAAATCCGGCGGCACCGTGGTTGAGGGCACTGCTGGCAATACGGGCATTGGTTTGGCCCATGTCTGCAACAACCGCGGCTACAAGACCATCATCTACATGCCGGACAATCAGTCCCAAGAAAAAGTCGACCTGCTGCGTACCCTTGGCGCGGAGGTTCGCGTGGTACCCACGGTGCCCTACGCCAATGACATGAACTTTCAAAAACAGGCCGGGCGCTTCGCAGCCACCTTGGATAACGCGATTTGGGCCAACCAATTCGACAACACAGCCAATAGCCTCGCTCACTATGAAAGCACTGGACCGGAGATTTGGGCACAAACGCACGGTGGCGTTGACGCCTTTACCTGCGCTGTTGGCACCGGCGGCACGCTGGCAGGCACGTCGCTGTACCTGAAGGAACAAAGCAGCGACGTCAAAATTGTGCTGGCCGACCCCATGGGCAGCGCGCTCTACAACTGGGTGACTACGGGCGAGGCGACGATGACCCCAGGGCCTTCGATGACTGAGGGCATAGGCAACTCACGAGTGACCGAAAACTTGGCTCCGGCGAAGATCGATGACGCGGTTCAGGTGGACGATCAGGAAATGGTCGACATGGTGTATCGACTGCTCCATCAAGAGGGCTGGTTCTTCGGCTCCAGCTCCGGCATCAATCTCGGAGCGGCGGTAAAAATCGCCAAGGACCTTGGCCCCGGCCATACCATCGTGACCATTCTTTGTGATGGCGGCAGCAAGTATCAATCGCGGCTGTATAACCCAGACTTCTTAGCCGGGCGGGATCTCACCATTCCGCAGTTCGCCTAAAAGCATGGCTTAGTCAGGATGGCGCTATCTCAGTGGCAATCAGACGATGCGATAAAACGCTGCCTTGAGGGTGGACGTGTCGCCGTCGTTGGGTTATCCAGCAACCCTGCCCGACCTAGCTTCGGTGTGGCCGAGTATCTTCTACAGGTCGGTTACGAGGTTGTGCCAGTCAACCCTAACGAAGACGAAATACTCGGGCGTGCCTGCTATGCAGATTTGCAGTCCATACCGGGCAGGGTCGATTTGGTCGATGTGTTTCGACAGTCCGATGCTGTCTTGCCCATTGCCGAAAGTGCGATTGCGATTGGGGCTAAGGGACTGTGGTTGCAGCTTGGGGTTTACCATCCCCAGGCATTAGCGCTGGCGCAGCAAGCTGGTCTCGCCTGCGTTGCCGACCGGTGCACGAAGATCGAGCACCGATCCCTGAGTCTTCAGGGTTGGGTCCGCTAAGTCGTTCCAACAAGCGCCTTGGCAGCCTGACAAAACGCTTCGACTGCCTCACGCATATCGTCCCGCCGCTGTTGACCGGCGCTTTCGCTAAAACAAAAGCTCAGCCTGAGCTGATTCATACCCGCACCGGGGTCACGCTGTCGCGCATCCTTGGGATAGAAGTCGTACATGGGAATCACCACAAGACCATGTTCCATGACCATGTTCTCGATCATGGCGTCATCAGTGCGCACCATGTTGCCCTTGCCGCTATTGAGAAAGGTAAACACGGTGAAGAATCCGCCGCCTGGAATGGTCCAGCTGAAGTAGTCTTTGTAGGCACCAAGCTCGCGCTCGAGCACTTCCAGCAGGATCTGCCGATTCTCCCGATAGACGACGAGCTTATCTTCGGCCAGCGGCCAGATACTTTGGCGCTCGACGAAATCATCGCCGCTACGCTCATGCAGTAGGGCTTCAAAGCCACGCAGGGCCCCGGGGCTGTGGAACAACAGCTCGCTGCTGGACTCCACCAACGCGAGTTCAGACAGTGGCACTTTTTCACCTGCGGCGATTTCAAGCTCTGCTTCGCTGTACAAGAACCCAACCCGCGGTCCGGGAAAACCTATCTTGGAACCTGTAAATAAGTGCACGGTCTGATCTGGCGCCATGCTCAAAAACGGCTTGGCACGATCTTGTGGCGCCGCGAAGTTGATATAGAGGTAGGGTGCATCTTCAACGATCAAAATGCCTTCGTCTCGTGCGACTTCGAGCACGGCTTCACGGCGTTGCTGACTGAAGGAGAATCCGCCGGGATTATGACCATCTGGCACCGTGTAGTAGAAAGGCACGAAGTAGCCCTGCTCGCGGGCTGCGCGAATCTGCGCGCGCATGCCCTCAGGCGATGGCCCCTCGCCGTCCATTTCTACGCTAAAGATCGTCGCGTGCTGACACAGCGCCACTCGCGCGGTGAAACCGGCATAGGTCGGTGCGTCGGTGATATAGGCCACAGGCTGGCCAGGGTGCTCGAACATCGAGCAAATCAAATTAATGCCGCCGGATGCGCCCACCGTGGGAATCAGCTTTTCTGGATTGAGGGTTAAATTCCAGTCTCTGCCATAGACATTGGCAAAAGTCTGGCGCGCAGAAATTGGCCCCAGCGTATCGGTGTAGGAATAGGCCTCACGCAGGTACTCGGGTAACACGTCGGGATCGTTCAGTCCTTCGCGCTCGCGCAAATGTTCGAAGTAGGCTTCTTGATGCTGCAAAAAGCCCCGAGGGTCGGTGACTTCAGGATGCGGGTAGCCCGCACCCAAGTGATGAACTTTTAGGCCACGCTGAGCGGCAATTTCTCGCAGGCCCGGCAGGGATGCCGACATTTTTCGGGTAACCGATACCGCCTGTTGCTGAACCTTGGGCGCGACCAAATTTGCCACTGAAAACCTCACAAACTAACGCGAATCCGGTGGCGAGCCTGTCTCGACCACGGCGCAACACTTTAGGAGCTTTATACAGCGCTGTCGATGCTCTACTGATCTGGGTCCTTGGACTGTTGTTTCGTGCGCATGGCTGCGCGTGTTTTCTTGCCAAACGCCCGATGGCGCGCGTGGCGCGCAGCGAGCGTTTCGCGGTTACGTGACTCCTCCACTTTCAATGATTGATAGTGACGCAGTCGTTCCTCTTCGAGCTCTGCGCTCGCGATGGCAGCTTGCACGGCACAACCGGGCTCTGAAGCATGAGAGCAATCGTTGAATCGGCAGGTGGCTGCCAGCGCCTCTACATCGGCGAAAAGCTCCTCAATACCCTCTTCTGCTGCCGCCAGCTGCAGCTCGCGCATGCCCGGACTGTCTAGAATGACACCCCCCTGAGGCAGGCGGTGCAGAGAGCGGTTCGTGGTGGTATGCCGCCCTTTGCCATCTTCTTCTCTGATCGCGGCGGTTTGCTGCACCACTACGCCAGACAGCGCATTCACCAGCGTGGACTTACCCACCCCAGAAGAGCCGAGCAGGGCAAGGGTTTGACCCTCACCACACCAAGGCGCCAAGGTTGCTACCGACTCGCGACTCAAGGCGTTGATGGCAAGCTGCGCGATGTCGGGAAAACGCTGAGACAGTGGCTCGGTAAAGGCGTCGGGCTCTTCGACTAAATCGATCTTGGTGAGCACCAGCACCGGGGCAATGTTGGCCTCCAGCACTACCGACAGATAGCGCTCAAGCCGTTCGAGACTGAAGTCGGCGTTGCAGGATGTGACGATCAGCGCCGCATCAACGTTGGCGGCGATTAGCTGCAACGCACCCAAGGGGTTAACACGCTTAATTAGGCTGCGACGGGGCAGCATATCCAGCAGCATGCCCGTTTGCGCATCGATCATTACCCAGTCGCCAATGGTCGGCCGCGTTTCCTCATCGCCGCGAAACCAGCGGCCGCTGATGGGTACATGACCGTCGGCAGCAGCCCCTCGCGGCGCAACCGTGAGGCCCGTGCGCTCAACGGCGATGACTCGGGCCAAATGACTGTCGGGGTAGGTTGGGTTTGGATCAGATGCGATGCGCATGTCGCGCCAGTCATCAAGCCGATGCTGATCGGCTGCGCTCCAGCCCAGCGCTCGCAACACCAACAGATCAGCGGAAGGGTTTACAATCTTGCCGTCGCTCACCGCGTGTATCCTCGACTCATCACGGGACGCTAAAAGTCCCAGCCCGGATTCGGGTTCGCAGTAAACGCGCCATCGAGGGCGCTCAGCAGTTCGGCCGGCGCAGCTAGGCCGTCGGAAATGACCAAACTGCTCGCGCGAGCCACGCCCCAGAACAAGCGACTCAGGGTGTTGATACTGCAGGTCAGCGCCGGCAAATCCGCATCCTCACCGCGCTCGACCTTGGCATGCTGACCTAGGGTTAGGATCCAACTTCCGCTCAATGACTGCCAGCAGGTTCGCTGTTCTGCCAGTTCCGGCCACTGCAGTAGCTGATCCATGGGATCATCGAGGTTTAGCTGAAAACAAATCTCCGGCCCGACGTAGTCGAGGGCTTCGACACATTGCGCCAAATCAAGAATGCGCAGTTGATACCAAGCATAGGTTTCCTGCTCGGCGCTGAATTTACTTTTCTCGGCAATTGCCTGACTACGAAAGGGTCGATTGAGCATACTTTGCAGCTGCACATGGGGCGGCTCGATCATCCATACCGCATAAATTTGATCCGCTAGTGACTTCAGCAGGGCCAGCAGTTCAAGCAGCCCATCACCGGTTTCATAGCCCATCCACTCCACGCGATAGGGCCCGTTTTCACCCTTTTCCTTCATCCAGACGAAGTGGGTTAAACGATCTCCCTCGTAATAGCCAAGACCAAATCGATTGCCCCGATCAAGTTCGCACTTGAAGGTTTTCGGCAGATTCAGGGTGACATTGCCGTGCAGCCTCGGCCGGGCCATCAACGTCGCTAGCATTTGCTCACTATGTTCGGCGGTTAAGCGCACCGGCGTGCGGGGCTTGATATCGATATTCAATAGCGCCGGATCGAAAGAGAATTCATTGATGTAGGCACCGGTGCCGAAGCCTATCTTGTTGTAGAAGCCTTGGTCGAACATCCCCAGTGCCGCCACGGCGGCGCCATCTTGTTGTCCCTTGGCCAACTGCCGGGCGGTGAGTTTTTGCGCCAGCGACAGCCCACGCGCGATACGGCTGGTGGTCACCGCAGACACCACACACAGCGGTAAATCCGTGGCATCCAGGCGCATGGTGCCCGGCTGGATGAGTACCGCGCATTCTACTTCGCCATTGATCGTGCCAACGCCTGCCGAGCCCTCGCTGTAAAACTCCAGCATCGCGCGGTCTGTGCGAGCACTGTCAGACCAGCCGATCTCGCGCCAGACCCGCTGCAATGCTGCGCCGTCTGATGGCAGATCAAGATCGCGTATTGCAATCGCTGGTTCGTTGGACATGGCTAGATCCCCTCGCGTCATCAAGTCTTAGGCAGCACAGGCCGTCGCGTTGGGAAGTGCTGCTGTTTCACTGAAGCTTCCAGCAAGGCCGCCTTGTGAGGCAGCTTGGCCAAGGCCTCAAGCTGAATGCGCGTAACATTCATCAGATCAAACTCTTTTGCGGCGTGTCGTGCCAGCGCCTGTTGCGGGGTAATCCAAATACTGTCGACCGTTTCTTGTTCATCGTGGCTGCCGCGCTGACTTTCCGGTGCAGCGGCGATGAAAAAACGTGTATCGAAACGTCGTGGGCGACCTAGTGGGGTAATAAAGCGGTTATAGAAGTGGATGTGGTCGACGGCGAGTTTGAGGTTCTCCCTGCGACAAATGTCCAGCAACGACAAGGTGCCGTCGTGCAAGGGCTCGCGATAATCGGCGAAGCGTGCTTGCACGGCAGGGTCTGCGAAGGACACCAGTTCACCATCGGGTGTGTACGCGAGCATCAAGCCAGCCTCTTCAAAGGTCTCTCTAATGCAGGCAATCCAAAATCCACGCCACTCATCCCCTAAGGCCGACACTTGCGGCGCCTGCCCCTGAGTAGGGCCGTGGCGGTAGGCATCGTAAGCATGCAGATGATCGTCTGGGTCTACGCGACCACCGGGAAAAACATACATGCCCGAGGCGAAACTCGCCTTGCTGGTGCGCTTGAGCATGAATATTTCGTAGCTTTGGGCAGCCTCGCGCACGACGATCACCGTGGCCGCCGGTCGAATGGGCTGCACCGGTGATCTGGGGAGATCCATATCAAAAGCTGAGGTCATACCAATTACCAATTTTTATCCGCCGGACAGGCTACAAGGTTGGCCCTCGCCCTGCCACAGCTGCCGGTCGGTATTGACCTGTGTATTCCTATGCGGGCTTGGTGCACTATTTGGCGCGTTCGTCAGAGGGGATATTTGTGAACAACAATCGCGACTACTGGAAGGCTAACCTGCGTCTACTGGGCATTTTGCTCAGCATCTGGTTCATCGTGTCGTTTGGTTTTGGCATTTTGCTGGTGGATCAACTGAACCAAATACCGTTCTTCGGCTTCAAGCTCGGCTTTTGGTGGGCACAGCAAGGCTCCATCTATGTCTTCGTGATTCTGATCTTTGCTTACATCCATTTGATGCAAAAACTTGATCGCAAATTCGGCGTCTCCGACGAGGATGATACCGCCGCGAGCGAAGCTGCGAATAAGGAGGACGCGTAGCATGGACGCCCAAGCGCTTACCTATCTTTTCGTCGCTTTGTCTTTCAGCCTATACATCGGCATCGCCATTTGGTCGCGGGCGGGCTCCACCAACGAGTTCTATGTGGCTGGCGGTGGTGTACACCCCATCGCTAACGGCATGGCGACGGCGGCAGATTGGATGAGTGCAGCATCCTTTATCTCTATGGCCGGCATCATCGCCTTCATGGGCTATGACGGCGCGGTCTACCTGATGGGCTGGACTGGCGGCTATGTGATTCTCGCCCTGCTGCTCGCCCCCTATCTGCGCAAGTTCGGTCAATTCACCGTGCCGGATTTTATTGGCACACGCTACTACTCCACCACTGCACGAGTGGTGGCGGTGATTTGCCTGATCTTAATTTCCTTTACCTACGTGGCGGGCCAAATGCGCGGGGTCGGCATTGTCTTCTCGCAATTTTTGAACATCCCAATTTTCTGGGGAGTCATCGTCGGTATGGCCATCGTCTTTATGTACGCGGTGCTCGGCGGCATGAAGGGTATTACCTATACTCAGGTTGCCCAGTACTGTGTGCTGATTTTTGCCTACCTCGTGCCCGCCATATTTATCTCGATGTTGGTCACCGGCATGCCCATTCCACAGATTGGTTTAGGTGCCGAAGTTGCCGACGGCTCTGGGTTATCGGTGCTCGATAAGCTTGATCAGACGCTGACGGAGCTGGGCTTTGCGGCCTATACCGAAGGGGCGAAAAGCACTATCGACGTCTTCGCCATCACGATGGCGCTGATGATCGGTACCGCCGGCTTACCCCACGTCATCGTGCGTTTTTTTACCGTGCCCAAGGTCTCAGATGCACGCAAGTCCGCAGGCTATGCGCTGATTTTTATCGCCCTGCTGTACACCACTGCACCCGCCGTCGGCGCCTTCGCACGACTCAACTTTGTCGATACGGTGCATAACACCCAGTACACCGACGTCGCCGGCTGGTTCAAAAGTTGGGAGAACATCGGCTTGATCGGCTGGGAGGACAAGAACAACGACGGACGTATTCAGTACCACCCGGGCGCCCCCTTCGAGGGTAAGCCAACCTTTGGCCCGGAGCGCCGCGCCGATGGTTCTCGCGATGTACTGAACACGCCTACATCCAGCGAGAATGAAGTCTATGTGGATCGCGACATTATGGTGCTGGCCAACCCAGAGATTGCCGCCCTGCCCGACTGGGTAATTGCCCTGGTCGCTGCTGGCAGCTTGGCGGCAGCGCTGTCCACGGCTGCTGGATTGCTACTGGTGATCTCTACTTCGGTCTCTCATGACCTAATGAAAAAGACTTTTGCCAAGGGACTGACCGATCGACAGGAGCTATTTTACGCGCGACTCGCGGCGGTCACTGCCATTGGCATTGCCGGCTATTTAGGTATCGACCCGCCGGGCTTTGTAGCGCAAGTGGTGGCCTTTGCCTTCGGCCTGGCCGCGGCATCGTTATTTCCGGCCATCTTGCTGGGCATTTTTGATAAACGCATGAATCGCGAGGGCGCCATCACCGGTATGTTGGCGGGGCTGATTTTTAGTCTGGCCTATATCGCCTACTTTAAGTTTGTTTCACCCGAAACCAATAGCGCCGAGTACTGGCTGTTTGGTATCTCGCCGGAGGGTATTGGCACCGTTGGCGCCGTGATTAACTTCACGCTCGCCCTAGTGATCTCGCGTTGTACTGGCCCGGTGCCCGAGGAAGTCACGAAGCTTGTCGACAACATCCGTATTCCCAGCGGCGTTGGTCAAGCGCAAGACCATTAGACAACGTTGTCGAGAATTCGGCTCTAGGATCGCACCCCGCCACTGGCGAGGATCACCTCGCCGGTAATCCAGTCAGATTCTGGGGCACACATCAGATAGATCGAGTTCGCGGCATCTTCGGGGGTGCCCAGACGACCCAGCGGTGATGCTTGTTTGGCTGCTTCAATTTGCTCAAGACTCAAACCCACTTTGCGTGGCTGGCCTTTCACCATGGAGATATTCGGTTCTCGCTCGTAGGGGCTGGTCAGTCGAGTTTCTATGGCACCAAAGGCCACCGCGTTGACGGTGACGTTGAAGCGACCCCATTCCTTTGCCAGCGTTTTGGTGATGCCTACCACCGCTGCCTTACCCGCAGAGTATGCGAGCTGCGTGGCGCCACCATGCACTCCCATGGTGGAGGAGATGTTGACGACTTTGCGGGTTGGCGAGTCCGGGCCAGCATTGCCGCGTAGCCAACGGCCATAGGCGCGCAGGATACGAAACTGCGCACTGGCATGAATGTCGATCATGGCGTCCCACTGTTCGTCACTCATGTTGTGAATGGCGCTATGCCAAATGTAGCCCGCGTTATTCACCACGATGTCGAGGCCACCGAAGGTGTCGAGCGCCGCCTCCACCACATGATCCGCCGCTTCGGCATCGGTGAGATCAGCAGGATAGGCCACCGCGCCGGGAATCGATGAAGCTACTGCGTCGGCAACATCGGCGTCTAAATCATTGACCAGCACGCGGGCGCCGCAGGAGGCGAGCTTACGCGCTGTGGCCTCGCCGATGCCGCGACCCGCGCCGGTTACCAGCGCGCATTTGCCTTCAAGACTTGCCATATCTCTCTCCTTTGCATCCCTTCCTATGACCCAAGTCGCTTACTCGCACCGCTGGCGCGACCGGCGCCTTTATGTGGCGTATTTGGCCTTAGCTTCGCGGCGACGGGCGTGCAGCACTGGTTCGGTGTATCCGCTCGGCTGGTCGGTGCCCGCAAAAATCAAATCGCAGGCCGCCTGAAAGGCGACGCTGTCATCAAAGTTTGGCGCCATGTTGCGGTACTCGGCGTCGCCCGCGTTTTGTTGATCTACCACCCCCGCCATGCGCTGCAAGGTTCCGCGTACCTGCTCCTCACTGCATACACCATGGTGCAACCAATTGGCGATATGCTGGCTGGAGATACGTAGGGTTGCTCGGTCCTCCATCAGACCCACGTCGTTAATATCAGGCACTTTGGAACAACCAACGCCTTGATCGATCCAGCGCACGACGTAGCCCAAGATTCCCTGCACATTGTTGTCCAGCTCTGCCTGCACTTCTTCAGCGGACAGATTTTTGCCCGCGAGCAGCGGGATTTTCAGAATATCGTCCACGCTGGCAGGTATGCGGCCTTTCAATTCATCCTGCACCCAGGCCACGCTCACTTGATGGTAGTGCAAGGCGTGGAGTGAGGCTGCGGTTGGTGACGGCACCCAGGCCGTGCTTGCACCAGCCTTGGGGTGGTTTGATTTCACCGCCAACATTTCTGCCATCTCATCAGGCTTGGCCCACATGCCCTTGCCTATTTGCGCCTTGCCCTGAAAGCCTGCCCGCAGTCCAACGTCGACGTTGTTGTCTTCGTAGGCAGTAATCCAAGTTTGCGCCTTGATCACTTCCTTCTCTAATACGGGCCCTGCTTCCATACTGGTGTGAATTTCGTCACCGGTTCGGTCTAAGAAGCCCGTGTTGATGAAGACGATGCGATCCTTGGCGCGCTCAACGCAGGCTTTGAGATTCACGCTGGTGCGGCGCTCTTCATCCATGATGCCAATCTTCAGGGTATTCGGCGCAAGGCCGATGGTTTGCTCAACCCGCGTCAACAGATCCACAGCAAGGGACACCTCGTCTGGCCCATGCATTTTGGGTTTAACAATATAGACGCTGCCCGCACGCGAGTTACGAAGGGCGCCATCCTGCTTAAGCAAATCATGTTTTGCCGCCAGCGCAGTGACGAAGCCATCGAGGAAGCCCTCTGGCACTTCGTTGCCATCGCCATCGAGCACAGCATCTGTGGTCATCAGGTGCCCGACATTTCGCACCAGCATGAGGCTGCGACCGTGCATGACAAGTTCACCCCCAGCCGCGGCGGTGTAGTGTCTATCCGGGTTCAGCTTACGCACGATCTGCCGACCACCCTTGTCCATGACCTCTTCCAAGGTGCTCTTCATCAGACCAAGCCAGTTACCGTAAACCACGCATTTATCTTCGGCATCTACTGCCGCTACTGAGTCTTCGCAGTCTTGAATGGTGGTCAGCGCCGATTCCGCCATCACATCTTTGACGCCAGCGGGATTGACCGCACCCACCGGATCTTCTCTGTCTATCAAGATGTCCAGATGCAGGCCGTTATGCTGTAGCAAAATACTGCTGGGTTCCTCGCCTTTGAAGCCGACAAATTGCGACTCGTCTTTTAGCGCGGTATTGCCGCCATCAGATAAGATGCAGCGCAAATGGGCCACACCCTTGGCGTCCATGCCAATACCGTAGCTCACCACGTCGCTGTGGCTGCCATGAGCAAGCGGCGTTACCTCATCGAGGACCTGAGCTACCCTCGCCACCACCAGCTCGCCGCGGGCAGGGTTGTAGCTACTGCCTTTTTCACGGCCGGGTTCTTCGGCAATGATGTCGGTGCCGTAGAACGCATCGTACAAACTGCCCCAGCGCGCATTGGCTGCATTGAGGGCATAGCGTGCGTTCATCACCGGTACCACTAACTGCGGCCCGGACAAGGTGGCGATCTCGGTATCTACGTTGCTGACGTTAATCGAAAAATCATCCGGTTCCGGGAGCAAGTAGCCAATCGACTGTAGGAAGGCCTTGTACTCGGCCTCGTCGATCTGCACCCCCTTGCGCGCCAGATGCCAATCATCCACCTGCTTTTGCATGCGTTCGCGCACGTCGAGCAGTTCGCGGTTCACTGGCCCAAGGTCATGCAAACAAGATTCGAACCCCGCCCAAAACTGATCCACGTCAACACCCGTGCCTGGCACTACCTGTCGCGCAACAAACTCGTCTAACTGGCTCGCTACCTGCAGTGTGCCGCGTTGTACTCTGCTTTGTGACATCGCTATGTCCTGTCTGATCTTGGATGGGCGCGCAGTATATCGCCTGAGGAATGCAAAATGCGTGGATTACCCTGTTACGACTTGGAATACCTCCCTTGCGGATTTTTCAACCATGCGCCCAGCCATTCGTACGGAAAGTCTGACGTGCTAGATTGTCGCGCAGTGAAAAACGTGGAGGAGCAGATGGGCAATCGATTGGCAGGCAAGCGTGTGTTGGTAACCCAAGCCGAAGATTACATGGGTCCCGCGACCATCGAACTGTTCGCGGAAGAGGGTGCGCAGGTTTTCGCGGACGATTCAGACCTCACCGAGGACGGACGTTGCGAGGCGCTCATCAACGAGCATGGTCGTATCGACGTCTTAATAGCCAATCTCGCATCGCCTAACTTTACTGGCATATCCGTCACAGACCTGGCCGACGACGACTGGCACTGCACCTTCGACATGATGGTGCACCCGCTACACCGACTGTGTCAGGCGGTGGTACCACAAATGATCGAGCGCAAGGCGGGGAAAATTGTCGTCTTCGGCAGCGCTACGGCGCTGAAAGGCATGCCCACGGTCACCGCTTACAGCGCCGCAAGGGCGGCTCAGGCAGGTTATATACGCTCGCTGGGCGTCGAGGTAGCGCGGCACAATATTCAGGCAAATCTTATTGCTCAAAACTATGTGGAAAACCCGGTGTACTACCCGCCTGAGCTACGCGAAAAAGAATCCTTTCAAAAGTCACTAGCACGGCAAGTACCGCTAGGTCGGTTGGCAACGGCCAGAGAAGACGCGTTGTTTGCACTGTTTCTTGCATCCAACGAGAGTGATTTTTTTGTCGGCCAATCCATCGCATTCAGTGGCGGCTGGACTCAATAAGGCGAGCTGTTAATTTTTGGTCGACATCGAACGCCACCGCCCCTAATGTACTGGGTAAATAACCAGTACTCAGGGCTTATGCAGTCGATCCATGGAAAACTGTCTGGAAAACGCGTCAAGCGGCGGATGTGGCACAAGAAGAACAGCCAGCGCAAGATTTTGCAGGGCACTGAGCTTTGCGCACACTTTGGCGTTGAACCTGAGGCGCTGGAGGATTACCTAGAGCAGATGACGATCCCCTTCCACAAGGACAGTAACAATGACCTTTGGGCCTCCATCGAAATAACAACCGACAACAGCCCGAGTCGGGTAGACTTTTCAGACTAGGGTGTTCAACACACGTTGAGCAGCGTGATCAAGCAACACTATTTAAGCAATACAGAGGGTATGAATGAAGTATCTGCACACCATGGTCAGAGTCGCTGACATTGACGCGTCGCTGGCCTTTTATTGCCAAGCGCTCGGTCTGGCCGAGCTGAAGAGGTACGACAGTGAAGAGGGGCGCTTTACACTGGTATTCTTGGCGGCGCAGGGCGATGAAAGCGCTCAGGTTGAGCTTACCCATAACTGGGATCCAGAGAACTACGACGGTGGTCGTAACTTTGGCCACCTCGCCTACCAAGTCGACAACATCTATGACACTTGCCAACGACTGATGGATCATGGCGTCGTGATCAACAGACCGCCGCGGGACGGACGCATGGCCTTCGTGCGCTCACCGGATGGTATTTCCATCGAGCTACTGCAAAATGGTGAAGCGCTACCGCCTGCAGCGCCGTGGCAAGAGATGCAGAATGTTGGCGAGTGGTAAAACCACGAGAAATAACACCATAACGACAGGGGAAACCGCAGATGAAACTCTATAACTCCATGGGCCCAAACCCGCAGATGGTTCGCATGTATGCCGCTGAACTCGGTATTGAACTGACCATCGAAGAAATTGACCTGATGGCTGGCGAGAACCGCCAATCACCCTACCTCAGCATAAATGCGTCCGGACAAACGCCCGCATTAGAGCTGGACGACGGTACCATCATCGCCGAGATAACCGCGATCTGTGAGTACCTCGATGACGTTACCGATGGCAAAACCCTGATCGGCAACACGCCGCTTGAACGCGCCATGACCCATATGTGGACCCGCCGAGTGGACCTGAACATCAGTGAGCCCATGGGCAACGGCTTTCGCTACGCCGAGGGGCTGCAGATTTTTGAAAACCGCATGATCACCCTGCCGGAAGCTGCGGATGGATTGAAGCGGATCACACAGAGCAAGCTGGACTGGCTGAACGAGCAAATGAGTGATGGCCGTGAGTTCATCGCCGGCAGCAATCTCACCATGGTAGATATCTTGCTTTACAGCATGATCGCCTTCTTCTCTGGCGTCGGCCAACCGCTGAACCCAGACAACACCCACGTGCAGGCTTGGTTCGACCGTATGGCGGCCAGACCGAGCGCCCAAGCCTAAACCGAAGCCAAAACCTGGGCCCAAACTTAAGCCGAACCGAGGAAAAAAATTGCTCAGCGCGCAGCGGCGACCTGCGCGCTGCTCGCTACAGGACGGCTCTAGCATCCCGATGCGTCGCCACTTTGTTTGCGATCCAATCTTCTACAAAAACTCGTCCCGCCAAAACATGCTTACTTTTGGTGCCTATCTGCGCAAATTCTTCACAGTACTTTGAAGTGCTTCACGCTACGTTGGCTATATACCTCAGCAATTCGCTGAAAACGCTAGGAAAATACAAACCTCAGTCGCGGCGCAAATAATCCGTTACTCGCGTTGACAATGTATTTTTCGATGTTACTTTGCGTAACCTTTTTGGGGCCATGCCGAGTTGCTGGCCACCACCGACAGGATATCTGACCATCATGAGACCAACCTATCTCTGGGCTATCGGCATCGCTGTACTTTTGCTTGCTTGGTTGGCCTCCGGCCAACTCAACCAGGAGCCCGTGGTTTTTGACCCATCCATCGCTGAGCGTAACGAGCAAGACCTCAACCAGTTGAATGATCAAACCCCAACTCAGGTGCGTGTGGCTCGATCTCAAGCCCAGTTAAAAACGCGCTATTCCAGCGTGCGCGGTAAAACACAGAACAAGCGTACGGTTGAGGTTCGCACCGAAGTACCAGGGCGGGTGGTAAATCGAGCCGTCGAGAAAGGTCAAGTGGTAGCAGCCAATGAACTGCTGTGTGGCCTGTCCATTGAAGATCGGCAGGCATCCTTGGTTGAGTCACAGCAGCGCGTCAATCAAGCGCGCATAGACTACGAAGGTGCCAAGCAGCTGCGGGCCAAGGGCTACAACTCCGAAAGTGCGATCGCTGCCGCCAAGGCCAACCTTGCCAGCGCACGTGCTGAGATGAAACGTCGAGATTTGGCCCTGCAAAAAACCACCGTGCGCGCACCGTTTGCTGGCTTTGTCGAAGATGTGCACTTAGAGGTGGGGGACTACGTCCAGCCCGGCAGCACCTGTGCAACCTTGGTCGACATGAATCCAATGCTTCTGGTAGGCCGCGTTAGCGAACGCGTGGTACTGAACATTGCGCCAGGTATCGAAGCCATTGGTGAGTTCGCCGATCGCCGTGAAGTGCGCGGTCCTATCTCCTTTGTTGGCCAGCAAGACGACCCCGCAACTCGTACCTATGCAGTCGAAGTCGAACTCGACAATGCATCAGGCGACCTGAGGTCGGGTATGACCACACAAATTCGCATTCCTGTGGAGGAAGCTTTCGCCCACAAAATTTCGCCAGCCCTGTTCAGTTTAGACAACGCGGGTGGCTATGGCGTACGCGTCGTAAACAACGACAACCGCGTCGAGTTTTACTCAGTCACCATCATCGCGGAAGACGAAGACGGGGTTTGGGTCAGTGGACTACCCAATGCATCGAACATTATCACCGTAGGGCAAGAACTGGTCGTCAGTGGTGAGCGGGTTGATCCGGTCTTCACCAGCAAGACCCTCGCCGAGTCACCCAAGCCAGATCCTGCCGAGGCAGGCACCTAGCCAGAGCACATGAAAGTTCGCCCCCTGCCCGCTAGGCATTTATAGGATAGACACGTCATGAACGCTCTTGCCGCCATCATCTCGCGCTCGCGCACGACACTGCTGCTGCTCTTCATGATTTTGCTGGCAGGCTCCATGGCGCGAATAGCGATTCCGGTGGAGGGCGATCCAGAAATCGATGTGCCTTTCTTTGTCATCACGACCGTGCACGAGGGTATCTCTCCCGAGGACGCGGAACGGTTACTGATCATGCCGCTGGAGATCGAGCTGCGCCAGGTTGATGGGGTAGAAGAGATCAACAGCTTCGCCTCTGAAAACGCCGGTACGGTGATGGTGGAGTTCGATGCTGACTTCGATCTCGATCAAGCGCTGCTGGACACCCGTGAGGCGGTTAACCGCGCCAAGGTTGAGTTTCCTACCGATGCGGAAGAACCCATCGTGCAGGAGCAATCCACTTCCGATTTTCCCATTTTGCAGATCAACCTGGTCGGAGATGTTCCTGAGCGAATGCTCTATAACATCGCGCTGGATCTTCGAGACGCCATCGAAGCCCAGCCGGGTATCTTGTCCGCAGACATGTCTGGTCAGCGCGAAGAGCTGATGGAAGCGATCATCGACCCGACGGTGCTGGAAACCTATCAGCTGTCGACGGATCAAATTATCAACAGCATCGTGCGCAACAACCGGCTGATCCCTGCGGGCAGTCTCGACAACGGTGAGGGCCGCTTCTCCGTCAAAGTGCCCAGCATCATTGAAGACCCCAGGGACGTGCTAAGCATTCCCATCAAGACCGCACAAGACACCGTGATTACCATCGGTGACGTCGCCGAGGTCAGACGAACATTCAAAGACCGCACGGGCTACGCGCGCGTCGATGGTCGCAACACCATCAGCCTGCAAATCGTCAAACGCGCTAACTTCAACATACTCGATGCCATCGCCAACGCGAAGAAAGTTGCAGAGGAGTTCCGCCCCCGCCTACCGGCGCAAGTGAAGCTGATGTACTCCCAAGATCAGGGCCCCTATGCGGAGAGCCAGGTGGTTGAGCTGGAAGGCAATATCGCCACCGCTCTGGGTCTGGTGATGGTCGTAGTTGTAGCGGCCATGGGGATACGCAGCGGTATTATCGTCGGCCTTGGCATTCCTTCATCTTTCCTGTTTTCGCTGATCTTTCTTTATCTGCTGGGCTACTCCTTCAACTTCATGGTCATGTTCGGCATGTTGCTTGGCCTTGGCATGCTCATCGACGGGGCCATCGTGGTTACCGAGTACGCCGATCGCAAAATGACCGAAGGCTATAACAGTCACCGGGCCTACATCATGGCCGCCCAACGCATGTTCTGGCCCGTTACTGCGTCTATCGCTACAACCTTGGCCGCTTTCTTGCCGCTGATGTTTTGGCCCGGCGTCTCCGGCAAGTTCATGCGTTTTCTGCCGGTCACTGTATTCACCGTGCTATCCGGCAGTCTGCTGTACGCGCTGATTTTCGGACCGGTGATCGGTTCGATTTTTGGCAAGGCCGGAAGCCAGTCTGAGCGCGCCAAACACAAACTGGAGGTGTTAGAAAACGGCGACCCAAGAACCCTCAAATCCATCACCGGTCTTTACTCGCGAGTGCTGTCCTTCGCCACGCGCTACAGCATCGTAACCCTGATCGGCACCATGGCCATTTTGTTCACCACATTTTGGGCCTACGGTCAGTACGGTAATGGTCTGATCTACTTCTCCGAGGGCGAAAACAAATTCGCTGTCGTTAATCTGCGAGCGCGAGGCAATCTCAGCGTCGATGAGACCAATCTGTTGTTACGCGAAGTAGAGGAACGCGTTCTGCAGGTTGAGGGCATTGCTCATGTCAACGCCTACACCCAGCTATCCGGCAGACCCAGCAGAGATGGCGGCACGGATCGGGTGGGTTCGATTTTTCTTGAACTTTATGACCGAGGGGATCGTCGCCTTAACTCTGAAGCCGTCTTAGAGCGCGTGCGCGAACGGACACAAGACATGGTTGGGGTGCAGGTAGAACTGCAGGCCATGGACATGGGGCCGCCGGTGGGCAAGGACCTGCAAATTGAGCTGTCGTCCTACAAACGCTCGGTGATCGAACCCGCTGTGACCAAGATCACCGAGTACTTGCGTACCCAAGTTGCAGACGTTCGCGACATCGACGATACCCGCGCACTACCAGGCGTTGAATTCAAAATCGAGGTGGACCGTGCCCAGGCCGCCATCTATGGCGCCGATGTGACCCAGGTTGGCGTAGCGGTACAGCTCATCACCAACGGCATTAAGGTCGGCGAGTATCGACCGGAACGCTCCGAAGACGCTGTCGATATTCGTGTGCGTTACCCTTCCGCGCAGCGCGGCGTCATGGCGCTTGATGAACTGCAGATGGTGACCCCCGGCGGGTTAGTACCATTGGCAAACTTTGTCACAGTCAAGCCATCTAACAATGTTGATACGCTGCAGCGCGTCAATGGCGTGCCGATCATGATGATCCTAGCCAATGTGGCGCCGGGCGTTTTGGCCGACACCAAGGTCAAAGAAATACAGTCGTGGATCGACTCGCAAGATTGGCCGCCGGAACTGCGTATTCAGTTTCGCGGCGCCAACGAGGAGCAAGCCGAGTCATTGGCCTTTGTCGGCGTCGCCTTTGGCATGTCGCTGCTGCTCATGTTTGTGCTGCTGGTAACGCAGTTCAACAGTTTCTACCAAAGCTCGCTGATTTTGTTTGCCGTAGTGCTCTCCACTGCAGGCGTGCTCATCGGTTTGCTCATTACTGGCAATCCATTCAGCGCGATATTGAGTGGCGTTGGCGTGGTGGCGCTGGCAGGCATTGTCGTGAACAACAACATCGTTTTGATCGATACCTACAATGAAATACGCGATAACAATCGGGATATGCACTATGTGGATTTGATCGTGCGAACCGGTGCGCAACGCTTAAGACCCGTGATGCTGACGACGATCACCACGGTGTTTGGCCTATTGCCGCTGGCGAGCAATCTCAGCATCGACTTCGTTAACCGAACGATCGAATACGGCAGCATGCTGTCTACGTTCTGGGTACCGCTGTCCCAAGCCATCGTATCGGGGTTGACCTTCGCAACCCTACTGACCCTCGTCACCACGCCGGCCATGCTTGCAATACCCCATCAAATCAAAGGTATTTACCGGCGCATCCGCAGCACTACCCCAAGCGCAGCGGAGCAACTGGCGGGCGAGTCCGCTGGCTAGTGATCTAGCAGCCAGTCGATCATGTCTGGGTAGGCGCGTCGATCCTGAATAAAGAACAGATGGCCGCCCTCATACAGCTTGAGCTGCGCCCCGGGTATAACCCGCTCTAGGGCGCGCATATTCTCTGGCGGTGCGATGCCGTCATACAAGCCTCCCTGCAGTAGCACCGGCATGTTGAGGGTTGCCAAGCGCTCATAGGTGTCGTGAAACCTCCGCGCATTCAGCTGCTTCATCGCCCCCACCTCGTCGCGATCAGGCCGACGCGCAGCCAGACTGATATCGAAAAGGGTTTGCCAATGATCGGGGTTAGCGGCAATCCACTCGTCCGTGCGACGAGTATCCGAAACCTGCAAATGCCTCTTCACCCGCTCTGCTGGGGCTAGTGTTTCCAGCTCGTGCAGTGGAAAGGAGGGCCGACCGGCACCGCCAGCGGAGGTACAAACCAGCAACAGCGAGCGAATTTTACTTGGGTAACGCAAGGCGAGTTCTTGAGCCACCATGCCGCCATAGGACACACCGATCACACGCACCGGCCCATCGGTGACCTGATCAAGCAGCGCTGCAGCATCGTCAGCGTAATTTGCCATGGTGTATTCACCGGCGGGTTTCGCACTTTGGCCTAACCCGCGCTGATCGAAACACATAAGATTGAAGTGCTTTGCGAGCGGCGAATCCAGCTGATTGGGTTTGTTGCGCAAATCGCCGCCAGTACCGCTGATATAGAACAGCGTGGGGCCATCCCCAGCTCGCTCAACGTAAAACTGCAGCCCATTGGCCGCGACGAAACCCCGATATTCTTGTTCTAGCATAGGATCATCAGCCCCCTCTCCCTGCCGATCTATGTACGCAGCGCCAATGCTCTAGCGTAGGCGACCACACGTCGTGCTTCTTCTGCGTGCAGGTTTTCGATGAGCTGACCGTTAAGCTCCGCTACCCCACTGCCCTTCGCAGCTGCATCATGCCACGCTTCCAAGACTGCTTGAGCATGGTCGACATCGCTGTCGCCATAGCCAAATACCTCATTGGCTATGGGCACCTGATCTGGATGGATCAGCGTTTTGCCATCAAACCCCATGGCGCAGCCGGCCTCGCAGGCTGCGCGCAAACTGTGCAAATTTCGAAAATCTAAATGCACCCCGTCAAAAATATCTTTGCGCAAATGCCTAGCGACCATCACGCAGTGCTGTAGCGCGTAATCTAGATTGCTGCGCGAAGGTAGATGTTGGGCGCGCAGCTCTTTCACCAAGTCACTGGTGCCCATGACGAGGCAGGTAACGGCAGCATCGTCGGCAAATTGCTGCAGATTCAGCACCGCTGTGGGCGTCTCGATCATAATCCACACTGGCAAGCTCGAGCCGAGTAAGGCCAACTCACGCTTGATGCGTTGAATCTGCGCTGCGTTTTCGATCTTGGGAAACAACAGCGCCGAGACAGGCGCTGTTGCAAAGGTTCGCAAATCCTCCAGCCCCCATTCGGTCTCCAGCGCGTTACAGCGCACCACCAGTTCGCGGTAACCGTATTGATGTTGCGCTAGCGCGGTTTCGACCTGTTCTCTTGCTTGGGTCTTGGCGGCACTGGCAACCGCGTCCTCAAGGTCGAAGATAATGGTGTCGCAGTCGATTGCCTGTGCCTTTTCCAGCGCCCGCGCGTTGGCCCCGGGCATGTATAAAAGGGAGCGACGCGGCACCACCAGTTTTTCTGCAGACATCGACACCCCCACTCCAAAACGCGCACTCCGATCCGCGCACTAAAGTGCCACGCTTGGTGAAAATTTGCATTAGCATCTAGCAATCACGGTAATGGGGAGAGTGAAACATGCAGCAACCGTTCGATCTTTCTGGCCAGGTGGTCGCCATCACCGGCGCCTCATCGGGCTTTGGTCACCACTTCGCAGGTGTGTTGGCAAGAGCAGGGGCAAAGGTCGTGCTCGGAGCGCGACGCACGGAGAAACTCAACGCGCGGGTTGAGGACATCACCGCCAAGGGCGGCGAAGCCATTGCCGCAACCCTCGACGTTAGAGACAAAGGCAGCATTGCGGGTTTTCTCGATACCGCCTATGAGCACTATGGACGCCTAGACTGCGTCATCAACAACGCTGGTGTTGAAGCTGGGGCGAAGACTTATCACACCATTGATGAGGACGACTGGGATTTTGTCCTTGATACCAACCTTAAGTCGGCGTGGCTGGTCTCCAAGCTCTATACCGACCGAGTCGTTTCGCATAAGCAGGACGGCGGGAACATCATCATGATCTCCAGCATTACCGATTCGCGCACCATCAAGGGGCAGTTCCCCTACGCAGTGTCAAAGGGCGGCATGACTCGCATGACCGAAGTCATGTCCTTGGAGGCAGCCAAGTACAACATTCGCGTCAATGCCCTAGCGCCAGGCTATTTCTTAACGGACGTGAGCCGTATTTTGCTGGAATCCCCCATGAGCGAGGACTTTGTAAAAGGCATACCCATGCGCCGAGTGGGCGAGTTCCCAGATTTAGACGGCCCATTGCTGTTGCTGGCCAGCGATGCCTCTCGCTACATGACCGGCTCTGTTCTCGTGGTCGACGGCGGCCACATTTGCGCGTCACTCTAGAGAGCCCTGCCACAAACACCACCTTGGACAGTGAAGGAATATCAATGTCAGACATCGATCCATTTACGATCTCGATCAGCGATGAACAGGTTAGCGATCTCAAAAACCGCATCGCCAATACCCGCTGGCCCGACGCGCAGACCACTGGCGATTGGAATCAGGGCGTACCGCTCGCCTATGTAAAGGAACTGGTTCAATACTGGGGCGAGCAGTACGACCATCAGCGCTTGGCGAACCGACTAAACGCCTTTGCTAATCATAAAACCGAGCTACTGGGCTTGGGCATTCACTTCATGCATATCAGATCGAGCAACCCCAATGCTCGACCGCTACTGCTGACCCATGGCTGGCCAGGATCTGTTGTGGAATTTCTCAATGTGATTGGCCCACTGACGGAACCCCAAGAGCACGGCGGCAACCCCCAGGACGCCTTTCATTTGGTGATCCCATCCTTGCCCGGCTACGGTTTTTCAGACAAGCCAACCGAAACCGGCTGGGGGGTAGAAAAAACCGCAGATGCTTGGGCAGCCTTGATGGCACGGTTGGGCTACTCCCAATACTTTGCACAGGGCGGTGACTGGGGCGCAGTCGTGACATCGCATGTAGGTCGACGAGACCCAGATCACTGTCTGGGCATTCACCTGAACATGGTCACGGTACCGCCGGATGCCAGCGCCAGTGACCTGACCGAAATTGAGCTATCAGCGCTCGCTGGCTGGCAGTTCTATCAGGAGTGGGATTCTGGATACTCGAAACAGCAAGCTACTCGACCGCAGACCCTTGGATATGGGTTGGTGGATTCACCTAGTGGTCAGGCCGCTTGGATCGTCGAGAAGTTTTACCAGTGGATGGACTGCAACGGTCACCCAGAAAACGTTGTGAGCCGGGACGAGCTGCTTGATGACATCATGGTCTACTGGCTCAACGGTGCCGGCGCATCTTCTGCTCGCCTGTACTGGGAGAGCTTTGGCGGAGCTGCCGGTAATGCCGCGCCAGTAAATGTACCGATGGGCGCGTCTATCTTTCCGAAAGAAATCTTCCGCACCAGTCAGCGTTTTGCCAGCGCCGTTTACAAGAACATCGTCTTTTGGCGAGACAAAGACAGCGGCGGTCATTTCGCTGCATTCGAACAACCCAAGGTGTTCGTGCAAGAGGTTCAGGACTGCTTTCGCCTAATGCCGCAACCCGGATCCGACTGAGGCGAGGCGATATCAGGCGGCGCTTAGCTCGCCGCCTTCTATGGTTACCCGATGCATTTCCCGTCGGCTGCCGTGATAGTCGTTCACCGCCCAATGCCAGGTAGCGCGGTTATCCCAAAACGCTAGCGCACCTTCGCTCCACTGAAAGCGAATGGTGTGCTCGGCGCGGCCAATATGCTGATACAAAAATTCCAGCAGCGGCGCAGATTCCTTATCCGTCCAGCCTTCGAAGCGCAACGTGAATCCAGGATTTACATAAAGTGATGGACGACCTGATAGCGGGTGGCGAATCACCACCGGATGCACGGCATCTTGCTTGGCCGCATCTGAATTACCCAACCGACCCTTCATCTCGCCCATGTAGGGTGCTTGCTCACCGAAGACGTGGCGCGACGAATGTACTGCCCGCAACGACAGCAACATCTGCTGCATGCCCGTGGACAGGCTGGCAAAGGCCTTGGTGCAGGAAGCGAAGAGCGTGTCGCCGCCGGTGGGAGGCACTTGCCGCGCCAGTAACATAGAGCCAAGGGCTGGGACTTGATCGTAGGAGTGATCTGTATGCCAGTAGCCCCCAATGTTGCCCTGCTGCTGGGGCTCCTTGACCACTTGAGCGATGGCGGGATAACCCTCAACGTGGGTGAAGAAGCGATTGATGTTGATATCACCCCATCGCGACGCGAAGGCTAGGTGTGCTTCCGGCGCCATGGATTGGTTCTCAAAGAACAACACCTCGTGCTCGGCAAATGCTGCTTTGAGTTGCTGCAACTGTTCATCCGAGACCTGTGCCAGGTCAATATCTTTTACCAAGCAGCCCAGCGCCCCCTTGCTGGTCATTTGCAGTGCCTTACTCATCTGTCGTGCCCCTCAAGTCTGTCTCTGGCTTCGTTGGTGCCGGCGCTAAAAAAATCAGCACCCCTGAAATGACATTAAGGCTAGCGACAATTAGCAGCGCACCGTCATAGCTGCCGATTGTATCGCGGTAAATCGCCACCAACCATGGTGCTAAGGCGCTTAACGCCAAGGCAAAGGGCATGGCAGCACCGCGTATGGAGCCAAGGAATTTGCGGCCAAAAAATGAGGCCCAAATAACTTCCTGCATAGGAATCATACCGCCCCAACCCAGCCCCAAGACTGCGTATGCCGCGTAGACCCAAACCAGCTCTAGGGACGCAGTCGCATAAACGATCAAGAAGAGCGCAATACCGGTGATCGCCGCAGAGACGGCGGCCAACGGTTTGGCCGGTGTGCGGTCGATCCAATACCCCCAGAACGGTTTACTCACCATGGCCGGCACCGAAGCAACCAACATGGCGAATGCGGCCTCGTTGCGGCTCAGGCCAGAGTCACTGAGAAACGGTACGGTGTGAATCAGCAGGACAAAAATGTTGATCGAGAAAAAGCCAAAGGCAATAACTAGCGCGTAGAACGAGAAAGTGCGCACGGCTTGCGCCCGCGTAAAAGACGCAGCGAGTTCCAACCGTGCTCGCTCGCCCATACCCTGTTCGATCTGCGTTGCCGAGTAGCCGTCTGGATAAAGGCCGTGGTCCTCAGGCGCACGTCGCATGATCGCAGCTAAGGGTAGCGTGAGCGCAGTCGCACTCAGCCCAAGCCAAAGCCAAGCCTCTCGCCAACCCACCGTATCCACCAGCCAGGTCGCCAATGGCGTTAACACCACGCCACCGAATGAGACCCCCATGGCGGCAACGGAAATGACGATGCCGCGACGCTCTACAAACCACTTGGACAACGTCACGTTGACCACCAAGTTCCCTAGCATGGCGCAGCCAATGGTCACCAGTACGCCATTTAGTAGCAGCCACGCCCAGAGCGAATCTATTTGACTGGTAAGCGCTAAGGTCACCCCGAGTATCAGGCTGCCCACCAGCATAATGGGACGACCACCGTACACATCGACCCGAGATCCGATGTAAATACCAACGACGGCCATCACCATCTGACCGATGGTGCGAGTCAGCGTGAAATCAGCACGGCTCCACCCCAGTTCATCTGTCATGGGCGCCATGAAGGAGCCTAGGACATAGCTATACATACCCGTTGAGATAAATTGGGCGACGAAGGCAGCGCCGACTAGGTAATAGCCGTAATAGATTGGCCCCGAGTGACGGGGCGTGATGTGTAGCAATGTCGATTCCAAGAAGAACTGTGGGGACGCAACTATCGGGCAGGCCACTGCGCGATAGCCCCGATGCTGATACATCGGGGGCTTTAGAGTTAAGCGGTCAGGGCGTTTAGGACCTTGCTAACGATGTCTTCCGCCTTTTCATGCATCTGTGCATCTGTCGCATCCTGAATGGGATGCGCGACAAATACGCGCTGCGCGTCGGGCATGCCCAGCGCATCGGCCTGCGCCGTAGCGGCGGTAACGAACTCCGAAGAAGCAATCGAAACCGCGGGCGTTCCCTGAATTTCAAACCATACCGTGTCATGCAAACTGCACGTAGTACAGGAACCTCAGTCAGCCAGAGCCTCAATCACAAAGTCGTTATCGCGCTGAATTTCTTCGCGCAATGCAGCAGGCGCAGGCTTGGAAAACGTCGGCTTTGCATACCGAGTTAGCGTCACGCCAGGTAGCTGGGCAGCCAGCACCTGTTCCAGTCGATCCAGCAGCACACTGCCTCTGGGCTTGGAAATATCGAGCAATGCCACCCGCCCCGAGACGGTGCCAGAGCGCGGGGTGAGTTGCCGGGTGACCGGTACTCGCTCATCTGTGGGATCTAAAATTGTTGTCATCACAACTCCTCTTTTGCAGTCAGACGCCTAGCGCAGCGCTTGGGCGAAATGGCTTGTGCCGAAGCTGTTGAACCGACCTAACCCTGTAAAACAGGGCGAGATGGCCGCAACGTCGGCTTCTGTGTTTTACCCTAATGTTCTATTTTACGCGACACCGGAATGGACCCGACGCTGCCGGTTACCCAACCATGAAATGCGCCGGAGAACTTACCGGCCTCACTACCGGCGACCACGATGTGGATATCGTCATCGCGCCTAAACTTACTCACCATGTTACTCAAGGTGGACTCATCCATTTGGGCGGCCATATCGGCTTTGATGCCAGTGCCAGATTGGGGATCTGCCACCAACTCGCGCAGAGGCCGGGCACTCACTTCTTGGATACGCTGGCGCAGCTCTGCCTTGGAGTAGTTATCTCGCATAAGCGTATCCACATGTTCTGGTACGACGACCAGTAGGCAATCAGTGGCGCCATAAGCTTTAGGGCTCATGACCGCTTGCAGGCCTTGGCCCAAGGTGCCGGCCAATTGCGACGCGCTACGCGAATCTTGATCGACGATCAACGTTGGGCCGCTACACATCGTAAATACCGTAACGACAGAATCGTCTTTGTCGAATCCTCTCTCCACATGCAGCGGTGACCACGGGTTACGCTCTTCCCACTCGGCAAAACACATGGTGAACTTCATGGGGTTACCCAAGGTTGACCGTTCGGTTTCGCCAGGTTTCGCACCACCAATGTTGCGAATCACCAACCGTAATGCGCGGCCTATGGTGGCATTGGCGCGATTACCCTGCCCCAGCGCGCCCAGGCCCATGTTCATGCCAATGCGATGCCGAATGGGTCCGTTGACGACAAGCACTGGGCTTGCCCCCATGGTCGTCGCCATCACCCCGTGAATGTTGTAATCGTCGGTGAGAATCGCTTCGGTCGCTGCCAATACCACCGGTAGATACTCGGGCTTACAGCCTGCCATCACCGCGTTGATGGCAACCTTTTCCACCGTCACCACGCCCATGTTTGGGGCCATTTCACCGAGGACTTCTTGGGCATCTTTCGACGTGCCCGCCAACATCGCGATCACGCGCTCAGGCGTTGGCGGCACCAGTGGCAGACCGTCCGAGAAGCCTTGATCGAACATGAACTCGACTTCGTCATCCTGACTGCCTACATCGATACGACGCGCACGTATGGGGCTGCCTTCTGCCATCGCCCGTAACCGTGGTTCATGGGCTGGATCCACCGACAGCGATCCACAGCCCGGGCGCCATTGCGGCAAGCTGGACCAATTCAAAGCCAGTGCCTGTTGCTGGGTTGCCTCATCGAGTTGCGCGGACATGGCCTGCCACTCGTCTTTCACGAATCCCACCAAGCGTGTTATCTCAGCGCCGGTGGCGTCTGTGCGCACCAACGTTGGCACGGTCTCAATATCCGCGGCAAAGGAAACCTGCAGCGCACTATCGTCGAGAATGGAGAAAGCGGGTGTGAATGCTGCCGCCAGCGCAGCATTACCGGCCTGCGTTTGACCAATCACCTGAACTGGCATGTGCTCACCGTACTGGCGAAAAAAGGCATCTAGGACAGGCATTACCTCTTTACAGGTAGGACAGTCCTCCTTGATAAAACATACCAAGGCCCCTTCGGTTTGCGGACTCGAAACGCGCTCGCCATCTAAATTAGCAAGCTCATAAACCGGCAGCGTCGCCACATTAACCTCCCCAGTTATGTCTAAGCAGCAGCGAGTTGAGTTGCACAGTCTATACCGAGTAACCTTGGGCACGTAACCACGAGTAATGTACCGATAACCGCACCGTTGATAGCAATTTTGGGGGAGCGAGATGAGCGAAGTAGCCGAATTTAGAAGTGACGTTAGCGCCTGGATAGCCGACAACTGCCCAGATGGCGCCAAGGGGCCAGGACAATTGGCCAATGGCAGCACCAAAATCGAACTCGAAAAAGACGTCGCCATTTGGTTGGAGCGTTGCGCAGAGAAAGGTTTTACCGCACCAACATGGCCAACCGAATTTGGTGGTGGCGGACTCTCAGCAGAACTTGCCAAGGTTCTGTTTGAAGAGATGGGTAAGGCCAACGCAAGAACACCGCTCACAGGCATGGGCATGACCATGATCGGGCCAACCCTGCTGGAATACGGCACGCAAGCGCAGAAAGAACGCCATATGCCGAAGATCATTCGCGGCGAGCTACAGTGGTGTCAGGGCTATTCAGAGCCCAACGCGGGTTCGGACTTGGCGGCATTGAACACTCGTGCCGAGGACAAGGGCGACCACTACCTGTTAAACGGACAAAAAATCTGGACCTCTGGCGCCTTCACAGCAGACTGGATGTTCGCCTTAGTGCGTACCGATTTCGATGCGCCGAAGCATGAAGGCATCAGCTTCGTCCTGCTGCCCATGGATCAGGAAGGCGTCACCGTCAAACCCATTCGACTGATTTCCGGCTCTTCACCCTTTTGTGAAACATTTCTGGATAACGCCGTAGCGGCCAAGGACGATTTGGTCGGCGACCTGAATAAAGGTTGGACCGTCGGCAAGCGACTGCTGCAGTTTGAACGCTCTGGCATTGGCGGCTTGAGCGGCGGCGCGCGCCCATCAGAGGCCGGTACCAGTTTGCCCGACATTGCCAAGAAATACGTCGGCGAGGCTGCTGGTCGTATTAGCGATCCGGCCATTCGCGAAAAGGTCACCACCCTCAACATGAACCGTGCATCCTTTCGACTCACCGCGCAGCGAGCCAACGCAGAAAACAAATCTGGCACGCCAGGAGCCGCGACCTCGATCTTCAAACTGTATGGCGCAGCCCTGCAGCAAGATGGCGCAGAACTGAAGCGCGAACTGATGGGCTTTCAGGGTTTGGGCGTGCAGGGCGAGGGCTTTAGTGAGCATGAGCTGACCAGCGTAGAAGAATGGCTACATACCAAGGCCACGACCATTTACGGTGGCAGCAACGAAATACAGGCCAATATTATCGCCAAGCGCGTACTGGGCCTGCCTGAATAAGTCTGCGCCCACAGTGGATACCGCGCCTAAGCAATCCCTTAGCTAGGCGCGATATCGCTGCCTTGCGACTAAGCGTGCTTGGCTGTTTCGCCACCAGCCCAGCTTTCAAGCTTCCATTTGCGATTTAAGCTGGCATGCTGCGCGCCCATGACGACGTCTACCAACCACACTGCAGGCACCGACCTGCCGGGCACTCGACCGAATTTCAAGCAGGCCATCAAGCCCTTGATTGTGCTGGGCTGGCCCATGGTGCTTACCCAACTCTTCATCATGGGCACGGGCTTCGTCGATACCGTAATGGCCGGGCGCTATTCGGCCACTGACCTCGCAGGGGTATCGCTGGCTGGGAGTGTGCTGTGGCCATGCTTCATGTTGCTGACTGGGGTGACCATGGCCCTGTCGCCCATTACTTCTCAACTGAGAGGCGCAGGGCGCACCCATGACGTGGGGCATCAGATACGCCAAGGGCTTTGGCTGTGCTTGGGCAGCAGTACAATCCTTATCTCAATCTTGCTCAATGCCAACAGGCTCTTTCAATTAGCCGACATCGACGCCGAAATCTCGCTCATCGCTAGTGAGTACTTGCGCGCCGTCAGCTGGGGAATTCCGCCGATCATTCTCTATGTCGCACTGCGTCATACCGCCGAGGGTTTGGGGCTCACGCGCCCGCCAATGCTCATCGCGGGTAGCGTTCTGCCTCTAAATGCCTTGTTGAACTACGCCTTTGTCTACGGCAACTGGGGCGCCCCAGAAATGGGCGGCGTTGGTTGCGGCTGGGCCACGGCCATCGTGTTTTGGGTCGAACTCGGCTTGATGGCATTTGTCGTGCGTTTACGCCAATTCAGGGCGACGAACCTTTTTGCTAGCTTCAGCGCGCCGAGCGTACCCATCATGATAGACATCTTGAAGCTAGGCATTCCCATTGGCGTCGCCATCTTTTTGGAAATGGCGATGTTTGCCGTGGTGAGCTTTCTGATCGCAGCGCTGGGCGTCGTGCCCATGGCCGCTCACAGCATCGCGGGCAACTTGAATTGGCTGACCTACGTCATTCCCATGGGCATGGGTTCAGCCGCGGGCATCCGGGTAGCCTTCTTGGTAGGCAGTGGCGACCTGCTCGCTGCTCGGGTCACCGCAGGGGCGGTTGTAAAATTTGCCGTCGGCTACGCGGTTATTGTGAGTGTTTTGTTGATCCTGTTCCGCATATCCCTAGTCAAGGTCTACACCACAGACATAGAGGTCATTCAGCTGGCCGCCTCATTATTGGTGCTCATTGCGGTCTATCAACTGGTCGACGATACCCAAGCGGTGATGATTGGATCGCTGCGCGGCTATAAAGACACCACCATGCCCATGGTCTTCAGCTTGGTCGGCTTTTGGATATTGGCGCTGCCGCTGGGTTATTTACTGGCAACCGGGGCAATGACTGCAGAACCTCTGGGCGTCTTTGGCTATTGGCTTGGCATCACGGCAGGACTCGCCATCGTCGCCGTCATGATGTCCATCCGTTTGCGCGGTTTAAGCGCCGATCCGGACAAGATTCGGCGCTTTTCCATGCGAGGTGCCTAACCCGCGTTATCCAGCAGAAACCGCCTGCTGAGTTTCTTCGGCATCTGCCGGATCATTGATGCTGGCGGAGAACACCAGTGCGCTGTCCGCTACCGGACCCTTACGCATGGTCTTTTTGTCTAACGCAAAATCTTGGGTATTGCGCCAAGGACCGGTGCCCTGTTTGGGAAAGAGATGCATCACGCGCTGCATATAGCCGGCTGGAAAATCTGCAATCCAAGGCAGGGTTTGCATACCAGAATCTTCGCGGCGCAGTTGCGGTACCACCCGATCAGCGGCGGCAGCGTCCATATGCTGTAGCAATCGGCATACCCACTGCGAGGTCAAATCCGCACGCAGCGTCCACGATGCATTAATGTAGCCGAAGGTGCTGACAAGATTGGGTACGCCCGAGTACATCATGCCGCGATAGGTGTAGGTGTTGGGGAAATCTACCGCTTCACCGTTCACAGTAAACGGTACATCAGCCAGCACCGAGAGCTGCAGCCCAGTTGCGGTGACCACAATGTCAGCAGCAAGCTCCGCGCCGGACTTCAGCCGCAACCCGTCGGCGGTGACGGTGTCGATCTCATCGGTGACAACCTCTACCGAGCCGTTTCTGATCGCCTTGAATAAATCTGAATTCGGCACCAAGCACAGGCGCTGATCCCACGGGTTATATCGCGGCGTGAAGTGTTTCTCTACGTCATAGCCCTCTGGGAGCATTTGCTTGACCAAGCTCAACAACTGCGCCCGAACTTTTTCCGGCGCCTTGCGCGCGCGCTTATAAAAGAAGTTTTGCAACCCGACGTTTTTGAATCGGGTTAGCGCATAGGCCCAGCTATCTGGCAGCACCTTGCGTAAGAAATTGGCGATAGCGTCCTGATCAGGTCTTGCCACCATGTAGGTGGGGGAGCGCTGCAGCATTGTCACTTGAGCGCCGCCTTGAGCCATGCTCGGCACGATGGTCACGGCGGTGGCTCCGCTGCCGATCACCACCACACGCTTGCCGCTGTAATCGAGGCTTTCTGGCCAGAACTGCGGGTGCACGACATCACCAGCGAACGATTCGATACCGGGAATCTGCGCGTCGTAAGGTTGGTCGTAGCTGTAGTACCCAGAGCACATAAAGAGAAAATTGCAGCTCATCTGTTTTTGAGCCCCACCTTGGTCAACGGTGAGAACCCAGCGAGCGTCGGCTGACGACCAGTCCGCAGCGACAACCTTGTGGGAGAAACGAATGCTGTCCTGCAGCTGATATTCGTCAACGGTCTCATCAAGGTACTGCATGATGGACGGGCCATCGGCAATGGACTTTTCGGCCTTCCACGGCTTGAAGGAAAATCCCAGCGTATGCATATCGCTGTCTGAGCGAATACCCGGATACTTAAACAGATCCCAGGTACCACCAATGTTTTCTCTACCCTCGAGAATGCCGATATTTTTCTCCGGGCAGGCCTTTCCCAAATGCACGGCGGCACTAATGCCAGATATACCGGCCCCCACGATAATTAGGTCCAAGTGTTCCATAAATTTCCCCCTATTAGCTAACTACGAAGCCTCAACATTACTAGCGCTAATGTTATCACTCGAGCATTTAGCTTGTGGCCACCGTTTACTTTGAGTGAGCCTTGCAACTTTCTTGGTCAAAGTTTCCTAATTGACGACCACGTACTACGTCTCAAAAGTGAACTTTTGATTAAATCTTTCTTGCTAAAGCAAGAACCCCCACAAAGCGACTGTTACTTGTGGTAGCGAAAATTTAATCGAGTTAAGCAGCGTCGAGACTTGAACTCTACGCTGATCAAACCCCCACATGTCGAGATTTTCGTACCTTTGTCGAAATTTGCACTGCCTTTGAAAGGCCACTGGCCGAACAAAGTGTTACCGACAGCTGAAACAAATCGTTTAGTTTAGTAACGATATTTATTTGTCTTAAGACACTTTTTAATTTTGTGTAAACCATAAGTATATGTTATTCAAATAAATCAGACATTGACTGGGAGGAAAGTGCTGATGAACCTAATACAGAGAATTACACTTGGTGCTCTGCTTGCCACTCTGGCTACGCCTATTGCGATGGCCGAGGGTAGGCAAATCGAGGAGGTCATTGTGACCGCAGAGCGACAGGAGGCATCCATTCAGGATACATCCATCTCTATCACCGCCTTTACTGGCGATTTCATTGACGACTTTGGCATCAGGAACCAAGAGGATTTGCAGAACTTTGTTCCTGCCACCACGATTCAGCCTTACGACGCTACCGTGCGAGGAGTCGGCCGAAATTTCCGCGCATTAGGTGGTGATCCAGGTGTCGCCACCTACATGAACGGCGTTTATTCGGAAGACTTGTTGACAGCTACTGGGCAGACCTTCTGGGATGTTCAGCGGATTGAGGTGCTTCGCGGTCCACAAGGCACGCTTTACGGCCGGAACGCCGTTGGCGGTGCGATCAACATCCTTTACAAAGAACCTACCGATGTATTCGAAGGCGCGTTCAAAGCTATTTACGGTAATTTCGGTACCGAAGAGTACTACGGCGCATTCTCTGGACCGCTACGAGACGACCTAATGGGGCGCGTTACTTTCAGCTATCGCGATCGTGACGGTGTGATCGACGAGGTTGGCGACAAAGGTCCCTCTGCTCTGGATGGCCTTGGCACCAACAATGTCGCTCTTCAAGTTAAGTGGCTGCCTGCGGACGACGTAACCATTGACCTTCGGCATAACTGGATGAGGATCGATCGTCCTTTCGGTGGGGCGAACGGCGGTGGATTGGTTGTGTTAAACGAAGACGGTCGACCATATCGTTCTACAGAACTTGTCCCTGGCTATCGTTTTGTAGATCCCAGCCAAACTGATCCTTTGCAAAGTGACTTTGTGAATCCAAATCAAGAAATACGCGCTTTTACAAATCCTCTAACTGGCGAGGTGAGCAACGCTCAGCCTAATCGTGCAGGTCTTGATTACGCAGACTTCGATGGCTTTCAAAACGCGATGGCATCTTTGGATGGCTGGAATCAAACCTCTGAAGCAAGCCTGGCCGCATATAACGACTGCGTCTTTCCCGGCGATATCAACGGTAGCGACATTTGTGCTGCAACCAATGGATTGAATAGGGAGGAATTTGATGCAAGCACAACTCAGAGCACCGTAACCTGGGACGCATCAGATCGACTGACAATCAAATACATATTCGGATTCAACGAGCTTGCGTACCATCGGACTACCGACGACGACAACACAGCTAGCCTCTACCATGATCGTCAGTTCTACGTAAATCACGAAGCGCGATACCAATCTCACGAGCTTCAGGCGTTCTATGAATTTAATGACACCATGTCAGTAACCTCAGGTGTCTTCTGGTATGAAGCATTAATCGATCAGCGCGGCGACTTCTACTCGGACGTTGGCTCTGATCGCTATCAAAATGCCTACAATGGCAACACCATTGAGG
>ERZ802830.361-NODE-361-length-45441-cov-12.2275_pt1 | contig 45441 bp, 34 predicted proteins | sample MGYA00345654_ERZ802830 | MGnify/ENA primary metagenome ERZ802830 (study PRJEB30503, sample SAMEA104212375) | marine metagenome | biome: Westerlies Biome; feature: [SRF] surface water layer (ENVO:00010504) within the epipelagic zone...; material: water...
GCGCCTGCTGTTGCAGCGCCTGCTGCTCCAGCACCCGTTTCGGCAGCGACTGCAGTGAACGGAACGACAACCGGTTCAGGTCAAAAGGTCAGATCTTCTCCACTGGTCAGAAAGATTGCCAAAGACAACGGCATTGGCGACCTCTCCGTGATCTCAGGAACAGGAGCCGGAGGCCGAATCACCAAGAACGATATTCTAGGCTTCATTGCTACAGGCGCAGCCTCGGCAACTCCTGTCAGTGCAGCACCCGCTGCTCCCAGATCAGTACCTGTGGCCGCTCCCTCTGCATCTGCTGCAGCGCCCTCTGCACTGCCTTCCCAGGGACTTCCCCGCGGAGGCAGTCGCGTCGAAAAAATGTCCGTCATGCGCAAGAAGATCGCAGAGCACATGGTGGAATCCCGCAGAACTTCGGCACATGTTCACTCTGTGTTCGAAGCGGACATGACCGCCATTTCTCAAATGAGGCAGAAGTGGAAGAACGAGTTTATCTCTCGTAATGGCACAAAGTTGACCTTTATGCCCTTCTTCCTGAAAGCTTGTTGCGATGCATTGCGTCAGTTCCCGCATGTCAATTCCTCGATCGACGGAGATGACCTACTCCTGCACAACGATGTCAATATCGGCATTGCCGTGGCATTGGAAAATGGACTGATCGTTCCCGTTGTGAAAAACGTTCAAGATATGAGTATCGCAGGGATTCAAAAATCAGTCACTGACGTGGCCCACCGAGCCCGGAACAAACAGTTGCTTCCTGACGAAGTCGCTGGAGGAACATTCACGATAACGAATCCGGGTCAATTCGGAGGGCTCTTCGGCATTCCGATCATCAATCAACCGCAGGTCGCGATTTTGGGTGTAGGCGGAATCATTAAACGTCCCGTCGTCGTAGACGGCGACAAGATCGCCATTCGGGATATGCTCTACATGTGCCTCTCATACGATCACCGCATCGTCGATGGGGCTCTTGCGGATCATTTCATGTCACACGTAAAAAATACTCTCGAAAACTTTGACGAATCTTCGATTGGTTAATGTCGCCGTGATGAATTCTGCAGTGAAAACAGATTCTGATGTTGTCCTTGTCGAGTCTCCCGGCAGAGTTCCTTTCGCTGAAATTCACCAGCATATGCTGGACCTTCAAGCGGAACTTGGAACAGCCGTAGATTCAGACCTACAGCAAAGAGTCCTCCTCTTCGAACCGTCGCCAGTGGTGACTCTCGGAAGTGGAGCACAGGGCGAGAATTCAATCCTCGAAGAAGCGAAGCTCTCCCAACATGGTATCGATCGATACAGTGTCGACCGTGGCGGTGAAGCGACTTATCACGGACCAGGTCAACTTCTGGCCTACCCCGTGATTCAACTTCAAGAACATGAGCGAGATCTTCACGTACTTCTCAGGAACTTAGAGGAAGCGATTCTGCTGACCTTGGGTGACTGGAATATTGAAGGTCAACGAGATGAAGACAACACAGGAGTGTGGGTCGGGGATTCCAAAATTGCTTCCGTCGGACTCAGCGTCCGTCGTTGGGTAACCGGCCATGGGCTCGCCTTGTATGTCAGTGGAAATCAAGAACCGTTTCAGTGGATCATTCCCTGTGGGTTGAAGAACTGCAAAATCACGACTATGGAATCTTTATTGGGTTCTTCTGTAGAGATCCCCGCAGTGGAAGCTCGTCTCAAGTTCCACCTTTTGAATCTCCTCAACAGGACAGAGGTCTCCTCATGAGTCCCGTTGAATATCGCGGTAAAAAACCAAAACTTGAACGACCATCTTGGATCAAGGTTGCCGTCCCCGGAGACGACTCTCTCAAACGTGTCGGAGAGTTGATGAGTAAAGGTGGGCTTCACACTGTCTGCCAAGAAGCTCATTGCCCCAATATTTACGAATGTTGGCAGAGGGGAACAGCCACCTTCCTAATTCTTGGCGAAGTGTGCACACGTAAATGTGGTTTCTGTGCTGTCAGTAAGGGATCGCCCACTCCAGTCGACCCGGACGAACCCGGCGAGCTTGCAGAAGCGGCCGCTCGCCTCGACCTCAAGCATGTCGTCATTACAAGTGTTGACCGTGACGACCTCCCAGACGGAGGCGCAGGTCAATTCGCTAAAACATTAGAAGCTCTTCGAGAGAAGTTGCCGAGTGCCACAACTGAAGTTTTGGTCCCTGACTTCCGACCCGATCCGGTTCTTGGACTCGAAATCGTCCTCAATGCGAATCCTACGATATTTTCACATAACGTAGAAACAGTAAGGCGCCTCTACCCGGCAGCGCGGCCCGGCTCAAACTACGATCACTCCGTTTCTCTGCTCGCGAGTGCAGCTGAAAAAATTGGAGGAGATCGGGTCAAGTCGAGTCTCATTTTGGGACTGGGTGAGCAAGAGGACGAAGTGAAAGAAACGATTCAGGATCTGTTCAATGCAGGTTCACGAAGAATCAATCTGGGGCAGTACCTCGCACCTTCTGATCGACATATTCCGGTGAAGCGATATTGGTCACCAGAAGAGTTCAACGCTCTCGGAGACTTCGCTAGAGGGCTCGGATTCATCAAAGTGGAATCTGCTCCATTGGTTCGCTCCTCATATCACGCCGCAGTTTAATCAACGCAGTTTAATCAACGCAGTTTACCCAACGATGTTTGACCTCCCTCCTATCGGGTGGCAGTATTGATTCCTGATTCTTCCACAGAACTGGGCGGTGAAGAATCTCCATGAAATGTGATCGAAATGAATCCACGTATATTAACTTTCGATAACGAAAGTCCCGATTCCGCTTCGCTCCAACAAGCAGTGGATGAGATCGCAATCGGCAACTTGATAATATTCCCCACAGAAACGGTCTATGGACTCGGTGCGATTCAAGGGGATCCAGAAGCCCGAGAGAAACTCGCTCAAGCAAAAGGACGTTCAGGAAACCAACCATTTACAGTTCACATCTCTGATATGAATCAGTTGAAACCACTGATCACTGAGATCCCCTCCGATATCCAAAAGTTGATAGATCACTTCTGGCCAGGCCCGATGACGATCATCATTCCCGACGGATCAAAATCGGGATTAGGGGTTCGTTTTCCCGCTCATGAGGTCACTCGAAAGCTATTGGACTTAACGGGGCCCCTGATTGCTTCCAGTGCTAATAAAAATGGGGAGCCTCCACCGTTGACTTGTGCAAACGCTGTGAACAGCATAGGGGAAGAGGTCAATGTCGCTCTCGATGGTGGCCCGTGCGTCATTGGCGAAGCCTCCACCATCGTCAAATTCGACGAGTCAGGGGACTTCCGGATTCTGAGAGAAGGACTTATCAGCTCAGAGAGCATCAGTAAAGCCTTGGGAAGAATCAATGTCCTCTTTGTCTGCACAGGGAATACGTGTCGTAGTCCCATGGCAGAAGCTCTATGCAAAAAGATGATTGCTAAAAAAGAAGGTATCTCAGTAAGCGAGTTACCAGCACATGGTTACAAGATTCATAGCGCAGCACTTTATTCCTCCGGAGGAGCAGCGAGCCGTCATGCACAAACGGTCATGAAAGAAATGGGATCGGATGCTACCGAACACACTTCCCGTCAACTTCAGGTCTCCATGCTCGAATCCGCTGACCTAATTCTCGCATTAGCTCCCAATCACAGGGACACCATTTCTGTCGAATTCCAAGACGATCTGAATCTGCAGTCAAAACTCTTCATGATTGATGCTGTAGGAGTATCTGATCCTGTAGGTAGGCCAATAGAAGCCTACAGAAACTGTGCTGAACAGATCAGCACATCTATCGAAAAATACTGGTTAGAGAGGATTGTGAAACCATGAAAGCATTCGTCGGTTCGGATCATGCAGGAATTGACGGTAGGAAAACCGTCGCTGAAGTCTTCAGAAATCGTGGTTGGGAAGTCACAGAAGTCGGCCCTAGCACGACAGAAGAAAAAGCCGATTACCCTGACATCGCACATGAGGTTTCTGTCGGAGTCACAACAGGACTCGCAGAGGTCGGAGTGCTCGTATGTGGAACCGGGCAAGGCATGGCCATGACCGCAAACCGCTATCAAGGAGCCCGAGCAGCTGTGATTACCGATTCATTTACTGCGGAAATGTCTCGCGGCCACAACAATGCAAACATCGCCTGCTTTGGCGAGCGTGTCATCGGAACAGAAAAAATTAAAGATTTGATCGCGGTCTTCATCGACACTCCTTTTGAAGGAGGACGTCATGGTACCCGTGTCGACAAGATCGACAAAATCCCCAGTTAACTGATCGCCATCAAAAAAAGGGCCGCCAACGAATCTCGTTGGCGGCCCTTTTGTGTATACAGCTTTCAAAGCAAGGACTTACCCGGAGGTATCTGATCCTTCTTCCGACTGATTCTGCAGTTCCTCACGAGAAACAGCGCCGCCATCTTCTTGGTACAACATGATGTTGGCACTTTCCATGAGCTCTGCTTCATAAGCCTCAAGAATCGCTCTCTGCTTGTCCAACAAGAGACGTCTTTCAGTGCTTTCTTTCAACGAACTGAAGAGCTCCAGATCAGCATCACCCATTCCACTCAGACGAACAAGATACACGGCCTTGTCGGCATCACTGCCCACCGGCCCCACCACTTGACCAACTTCCTGAATGTCGAATGCCGCAGTCAAAATATCTCTCGCTGCCGAAATCACTACATTATTGATCTTCAGATTAAAGGACTGGGAGCGAGTCACAGGATCCATCGTGTAGATGGAGTAATTGTTAGCATCTGTGATCGACTCCAGGGTCACGCCCTCTTCACCTGAACGGATCTGCTCAATCCAGCCTTCTACAGTACTGGAAGCGAGTTCTTTTGCTTTAGCAACTTCAGTGGCCTTGATAATGTCTTCGAGTCCTTCCTCGTAAGTCATTTGCCTCTGTGGCTCCATCTCTTTCACCCTGATCAGGAAGTTACCCTGACTGTTGGTAGCGATAGAGGAGTAAAGATCTCCCGGCTGAACCGCTCCCGGAGTGTTTCTCTCACGCGTGAAGAACTCCCCGTAAGCCGCAGGATTTCGATACTGTGACTCTAGGGTATTAATCTCACGCTGGGTAAAGGGATCCAATTCTACGATTTCGACGTAATCCAGTCCCTCAGGAAACACTTGCGAAAGCTCTACGGTTTCACCTTGATTGCGAAACTCGGTCAATGCATCGAGAGCACTTTGAAGGAGGTCACCTTCAACGACTTGGGCCTTCTCCTGATTAAAGGATCGAACAACCCGCTCAAAGACTTCCGCCAAAGGCCTGTAGTCATCTTCGGGATCGGCGTCCTCAGGTGGAACATATCCATCCGGACGACGAACACGATAAAGGACATCTCTGTCTTCCGAGTATTTGGCCTCAATCTCTTCAGCAGTCGGCTCATAATTCGTACTGGCGATCAAATTATTCCGGTTAATTCGGGCCACCTCAACAACCAGACGATTATTCAGTACGAACTCATCGGCATTGTCTTGGTAGTACTTTTCGAATTCCTCGATGGTCGCACTCTCGCGAGCTTCATCGATGAAGTCATCTCCGGGAATCTGCACGACATCCAGAATTCGCTTCTCGTAAGAAGCGGAAAAATCGCTGAAGGCTTCCTGCTCGGAGACCACCACCGATGAAGTCACGGCATTCAGCAACTCTTGAGTTCTCAAGTTGCGAACAATGCTGTCCTCAAAATCCTTGATCGACAAAGGATTGGTCGAAGAGTTCCAAAAGTTTGAATCAGCAAAGACAGCTTTGTAATCAGCTGTTTTAAAGATGAAGTTGGGATCATTTCTTTTGACGCTAAATCCAGGGAAATTATCCTGATAAGTCCCCTCCCAACCAGACTGATCCATCACTTGATGCCAAGCGATGATATCCAGTGCAGCATTGCGGATCTCTTCCGCTTTCCGCTCCATACTGGGCTCGATGCCTCGCTCATTCAAATCATGCTGGAACACAAGATGTCGCAGCACGTCATCAACGGTCGCAGATTGGTATCGCCTTGATACCTGAGCACCATAAGGCCCAAACCTGCGAATATTGTTGACCCAAAGAGCTTCAGACAAGCCTCTTCGTGCCTCGATAAATGTTTCAGCATCGATGGATTCGCCAAAGACCACATAGGAATCGGGATTCCCGCCTTCAAAGAAGGACTGAATGAGACCTGTGGCCGCAAAAGTCGGCGCAAGAATCAAGAGGAGCAAGGTCATGATGACCTTCTCGTTACTTTTGAAGAAGCCGGTGGACATCTCCGGTCCTCCCTCTCCTTGGGTTAAACCCAAATTTCGTGAACAGAACCCCAACACGGAGTTCAGGAAAGCTAATTAGAGATCCTAGAGTGCCGGCGTAAATCCTGCAACGGAAGCTGGCATGAAGACCGACGGCACCATCAGGAGAATACGATGGATTCTCCTGATGTGCCGCTCAGATGGCCTTAAACCCCAACATTTAGGGATTACCGGCCTTGTGGGTTCAATTTCTACTCTTGTACAATCGAGATCAGTTCCACGTCAAAAATCAGAGTTGCCTTGGGTGGAATGGTAGGCGGACGTCCATTAGGACCATATGCCAAATCAAACGGAATAATCAATTTCCGCTTACCACCGACCTTCATCGATCCTACTCCTTCAGTCCAACCTTTGATCACTTGGTTCAAACCGAAAGTGGCGGGCTGGCCACGCTTGACACTGCTATCAAACATCGAGCCATCGGTGAGATATCCCGAGTAGTGAACGGTGACTTGCGTCTCGGAGGAAGCGGGGGTCGCACCCTCACCTTCGATGATTTCGATGTAACTTAATCCTGAATCGGTCGTCTGAAGTTCACCCTTCGCTTCTATTCCAGGGAACCTCATGATCTCATCACGATTATTTACTTTGCCATCGGAACTGATCAAGAAGCGTTCATTCTTCTCAACAGTGCAAGTTTCTACATTGATCAGCATTAATGCAGATCCTAGTTGAAACTTTGCAGAGGTAGCGACTCCACCACTCAACTCCTCGGCGATGTCAATCGCACCCTTCAAGCTTGTTTCTGATCCAGAAACAAGCTTGTGAAGCTCTTTTGCCTCTAGCGGAATAGTTGAATAATCCGCGAACATCGCTGCTGTCAAAACTCCCGCCATCGCAATGACGACAAGGATCACTAGAATCTGCATCGTGCACATTCTCTCACCTCTCACATCGCTGCTGTCAAAACTCCCGCCATCGCAATGACGACAAGGATCATTAGAATCTGCATCGTGCTCATTCTCTTTCCTCTCATGGTGCCCAAGACGCTTCGTCTATAGCCCTGTTTGCAAGACCATCGCACCGTTCATTTTCCTCATGACCTGAATGCCCTCTTACCCATTCCCATTGAATTTCGTGCAGGGCTGCTATTTCTATCAATTGCTTCCAAAGATCATCATTCACGACCGGCTTCCCGTCGGATTTTCTCCAACCACGTCGTTGCCAGCCCACGATCCATTCCTTCATTCCCTTGATCACATACTGAGAATCACTGAATAACTGTACCTGACTGGACCCCGGCAATGATCTCAACGCTTCAATCACTGCCATCAGTTCCATTCGATTATTCGTAGTCTGTTGCTCAGCATCATACTGGGAAGACTCATCACCGGAGGCTGATCTTGAGATGTAACCCCAACCCCCGGGACCGGGATTGCCACGACATGCGCCATCTGTCCAAATCTGGAATTGCTGTCGCTCGCCCATTACCCATCACCTCGAGTTTCTGCGTTTTTTCTGACCACCGCCAGACTTCCTCCCTGGAGAGGAACCTCGGTGACCTCTCCCAGATTTTCCGGCATCCTTACGGTGTGAATCACGACCGGCTTTCTTCTTACCGCCCGTACTCACGGGATGCCCTCCCGCTCCTTTGCCCCTGCGGGCACCCGGTCTGGTATGAAGGTACCTTAAATCGACGTCTCTTTGCAGGGGATCTACTCCTTCAAGTTCCACCTCTACAGGATCGCCGAGACGAATCATGTTGCCCTTATTGATGCCTCTCAAGGCAAAATGGGTCTCGTTGTAGACGTAATGGTCATCTCGCAATCTGGAGACATGTACGAATCCATCGACGAGAACCCCATCCAAGCGGACGTAGAAGCCCTGATCCCGCACCGCTGTCACAATCCCCGGAAAACGCTCACCGACTCTGTGCCTGAGCCAAGAAATCGCCCTCAATCGGGTCATATCACGCTCAGCGCTTTCCGCAGCACGCTCTCGAGTGGAACAAGATTCTCCCAGTTCCATCAATGTCACAGATTCTTGCCCCAGTTTGGGACCTGCCCCTCCTGAAAAGAGGTGCTTGTCGAGAGCCTGATGAACCTGGAGGTCAGGATATCTACGAATCGGAGAAGTGAAGTGACAGTATTCAAGTTTCTGTAATGCGAAGTGTATCGCTTTCACCGGGCTGTATTCCGCACGACTCAAACTTCGTAAGAGAGCGAAGAAAACCACAGGCGCGACGTCGCTTCCCTTCACGGCTTCCACCAACTTGCCCAGTTCTGTCACTGTGTTGATGGGTGCTTCAGGCACAAGAACGCGACAGAGTTTAATAAACTTTTCCAGTTCTGCTTCATCGGGTGGAGCATGAACTCTGCGAAGAACCGGGAGGTCCTCCCTACTGGCCAATGTGGCCACTGCCTCATTCGCGGCCAACATACACTCCTCGACCAATCCATGGGCCAACAGAGGTTCCCTGCTGACCACGTCGATCACTTCGCCCTCATCGTCAAGAACGAGTTTCATCTCTTCAATTTCCAACTGGAGTGATCCCTGGCGGATGCGTCTGTCATGAAGAAGCTGACGTGCCTGATTGAGAATCATCACCTGGTCGACCAATACAGGATCTTCTTTTTCAGCGATAACACCGTCGAGAATTGACTGCACTTCTTCATAGGTAAACCGACGAGCACTTCTGATGACTGCGTGCTCAACTCTGATATTTTGGAACTCTCCCGCCGAATCGATATCCATCCATGCCACTTTTGCCAAACGATCAACGTTCGGTCGAAGCGAGCAAAGATCATTACTCAGTCGTTCCGGCAACATGGGAATCGTCTTACCTGGAATATAAACACTGGTTCCCCTCAACAATGCCTCGGCATCGATAGGATCGCCCTGTTTGACAAAGTGACTGACGTCAGCAATAGCGACTCCCAAACGAACCCCTCCCTCGGGAAGAGGAGAAGCCACGAGAGCATCATCGAAATCCTTGGCATCGACAGGATCGATGGTCATGAAGGGCTCGTCTCTCAAGTCGCTCCGTCGAGAAAGCTCCTCCTCGGGAATAGTGTTCGGATACTGTGAGGCAAGTTCTTCCACCTCACGAGGGAACGCTTCTCTCAATCCGTGCTCGGCACAAACCATTTGCAGGTCGGCCAACCAAGTTCCTTCCGGAGCCCAAGCGCAAAGGACTTCACCAGGGGGAAGTCCGTCTATGGCAGATCCCTGACGCAGTCGAACCAGCACCCGATCCCCATCTTCAATTCCTGATCGAAAACTGGGGTCGATCCACACTTCCCGGACACTTTCGTGTCGGGCAGGTTCAACGATTCCAGCACCGCCTTCAGCATCACGAAAGTAGCCGGGAAACACCCTTGGACTTCTCTCCAAAACTTCGAGAATCTTTCCTGATCGGCCATCTTCAGCCGAAGCAGGTTTACCTCGACGAGGTCGTTCCAATGCGACGAGCACTCGGTCGCCGTGATGAGCATCCTTCAATCTTCGAGCAGGGATAAACACATCACCCCTAGGATCGACGCTCAAAGCACGAACAAACCCGAATCCTTTGCGCGCGATGGTCAAAGTTCCGACAAACCAGTTTTCTCTCCATGGAACAAACCAGCCACGCGCTTGTAGGAATACGAACTCTCCTAAATTCTCCAACTCCTCAAGAGCCTCAGATAAAGACGAGGTCTTTGAATCGGTCAGTTCCAACTCACGTTGAAGTTCGGAGAGGGTCACTTTGTGATACGCCTTGCTGCGTGCCCACTCACGAAGTTGGGATAGTATTTCCTTGTTTCGACTCAACAGGGTTCCTTTGATTGGAGACAAAAAAGAGGGCCGTGTCGGGATCATACCCGACACGGCCCTATCTGGTCATCGATCGTTAAATGCCTTATCCGACCTTTTGAATGATCGAGAGCAATGGCATGAACAACGCGACAACGATGAATCCCACGGCCCCTCCCATTCCCACAATCAGAACGGGTTCCAAGAGACTGGAAAGGGAGTCCACAAGGACGTCCACGTCGAGATCGTAGTTATCGGAGATCTTGTTCAGCATCTTATCAAGTTCTCCGGTTTCCTCGCCGATATCGATCATGTTCACCAGAAGTGGATCGAAAACACCGGAGGCCCCAAGAGGCTCTGCGATCGTCTCACCCTCACGGATGGAGCCGCAGACAGACTCGATGGCGTCCGAGATCACTCGGTTACCGACAGCGGCCCGCACGATTTCCAACGCCTCAAGAATCGGGACACCTGAACTGATCAAGGTTCCAAGAGTTCTGCAGAATCTGGAAATGGTCGACTTTCGGACAATCTGCCCAAAGATCGGCGCGTTCAACTTGGACTTATCGATGGCCAATTCACCGCCGCTGGTTTTGGCGAGCGCTTTCAATGCTGCGAGCACCAAGAAAATCACTACCGGTGCAGCCCACCAATATCCCTGAACCGCTTCCGCAAATCCCAAAAGTGCCAAAGTCGGACCTGGCAGAGCAGTATCCATATCGGCGAACATTTTTTGGAACTGAGGAATCACCTGAGTCATGATGAAACCAAGGATCAACGCGGCCACACAAATGACGGCCACCGGATACACCAAGGCACCCTGAACCTTCTTGCGCAACTTCATCGACTTCTCTTGGAAGTCCGAGAGACGCTGAAGGATGGTATCGAGAACACCACCCGCCTCACCAGCTTTGACCATGGCTACAAAGAGTGTGTCGAAAGTCTTCGGGTATTTTTCGAGAGCTTCCGAAAGAGTGGAACCCCCCTCAACATCTTCAGTCACCTGATTGAGCTGGTTCTGGAAGACTCCCGGATTCATTTGGTCCGCAAGAATCTTGAGCGAACGCACAATGGGAAGTCCTGCGTCCTGAAGAGTGGCCAACTGCTGGGTAAACTGGACAAGGTCAGCCTGTGACACGCCGCCACCGAACAAACCTCCACCCATTTTTTTCTTCTTACCGCCGGAGGCTGATCCCCCTGCAGCGGCTTTTTTACTCTCACGAATTTTAGTTGGCTTCATGCCCCTGGAACGCAATTGCTTAATCGCTTCTGCCTGGTTTGCAGCTTCGATAGTACTACGCTTTTTTTGTCCCCCAGGTCCGATTGCCTCGAACTCGAATACCGCCATCTGGGTTGCTCCTTAAATCTGACCAAGACTTCTTGCCCCGGTCGCTGATATCCTAGTGGATGATGACCTAACTGACGATGGTCTCCTTGACGACTTCTTCAATCGTGGTCACACCGTCGTAAATATGGATCAATCCTGCGTCCCTGAGGGTCTGCATACCCTCTTCACGAGCCGCATTTTGAATTTCCTGCGTACTGGCACCATCCATGATCAAATCCCGGAGTCTGTCTGACATCATCATGATCTCGAATAGGGCAATACGACCCTTGTATCCCGATCCATTACAAACTTTGCAGCCTTTTCCGTAGAAGAAAGTTCGACCCTGAACATCTGAACGGGTCAATTCGAGCTCCATCAAGACTTCGTCTGTCGGCTCAAACTCTTCCTTACATTCTGAACAGACACGACGCACCAGTCTCTGGGCCACAACCGCTTCAACGGTCGCGGTCAACAGGAACGCTTCGACACCCAAGTCCACCAGTCGAATGACCGAGGAAGGAGCATCGTTGGTGTGAAGGGTGGAGAACACGATATGACCCGTCAAGCTCGCCTCAACAGCGATCTGAGCCGTCTCAAGGTCACGAATCTCACCGACGAGAATCTTGTCCGGGTCCTGACGCAGGATGGCACGGAGACAAGCAGCGTAGGTCACTCCGATATCCTCGTTGATGGGAATCTGGACGATTCCATCGATGTTGTATTCTACCGGATCCTCAGTCGTGATGATCTTTGTCATCGGATCGTTCGCTTCATTCAGACATGAATAAAGAGTGGTCGTCTTACCGGAACCCGTGGGGCCCGTCACAAGAATGATCCCGTTTGGTTTCAGGATCAGTTTGCGAATGATTTCCAGGTCCTTGGATCTCAATCCGATCTGTTCAAGATCGAGAGAAACCTGACCCCGGTCAAGAACCCTCATTACGACCGATTCTCCGTACATGGTCGGAAGTGTCGAAACACGAAGGTCAACCGGACGACCAGCAATGTTCAACTCGATACGCCCATCCTGAGGTAATCGAGTCTCAGCGATGTCCAGATTGGACATGACTTTCACTCTTGAGATCACAGCCCGAGCCAATTGAATGGGTGGCGGCATCATCTCATAGAGAACCCCGTCTACCCTGTATCGAATCTTGAACTCTTTCTCGAAGGGTTCGAGGTGAATATCTGAAGCGCGATCCTTGATCGCTGACAACAGCACCATGTTCAGAAGTTTGACCACAGGAGCCGCGTTGACGTCTTTCTCCAACTGATCCATGTCCATCATTTGATGACGACTGTCATCCATGACTTCCATCTCTCCGGAATCCATCGATCCGAGCAAGCTCTCCATCGACTCCGAACGATCACTGTAGTATTTCGCCAATGCCGCTTCTACAGAAGTCGCATCACTGAGAGCACCTTTGACGTCGACATTCAGCATGAACTTCATGTCGTCGAGTGCACTCACGTTTTGTGGATCTGCGAGAGCCAGTGTCAAAACTGAGCCATCAAAGTCCACAGGAATTACTTGGTACGTCTCTGCCACGTGGGCAGGAACCATATCGAGAAGATCCGAAGTCATTACGATTTCATCCAGATTGACCGGTTCCATTCCTGACTGCTTTGCAATCGCAATGCGAAGGTCCTCATCAGTAACGAGTCCCTTGTCAGAAAGAATCTTACCAATAGCGCCGCCGCGGGCTTTTTGATCCTGCAGCGCCTCCTGGATGTCGAGTTCGGAGATTTTACCCATCTCCTTGAGGATCTGTCCGAGTGGCTGAGAAGCCATTGCCATGTCTCACCTCACCGCCATGACGGGGCGGCACCGTTAGATTTCAAAATTGACTAACCAGCAAACTCCGAGGAGTGCGTCACGCGAAGGATTTCCTCAACGGAGGTCACTCCGGCAAGCAACTTCCGAACCGCATCTTCCTGCAGGGTCACCATGCCCTCACTTCTTGCCTTGTTGCGAAGATCCTTCGACACCGACTTGTTGAAAGTCAGGTCCCTCAAATCAGAGGACATCTCCAGCAACTCATAGATTCCAAGTCTTCCTTTGTATCCACCTGAACATTTATCACAGCCCACAGGCCTGAAGATCTGCTGAGCTTGTATCTCCGAAGAGGTCAGACCAATCATTCGCAGTTCAGTTTCAGCCGGTTCGTAGGGTTCCTTGCATGTCGAACACAATTTCCTGATCAGTCTTTGCCCCATGATGGAGAGGACTGCGGAGGCCACGAGGAACGGCTTCACTCCCATATCAATGAGACGCGTCAATGCTGACGGCGCATCATTGGTGTGGAGGGTTGAGAAGACCAAGTGTCCAGTCAGAGCCGCCTGAATCGCGGTGTCCGCTGTTTCCCGGTCACGAATCTCACCGACAAGGATAATGTTGGGAGCCTGACGCATCATGGCGCGCAAGATTCGAGAGAAATCGAGTCCGATTTCGTGTCGAACTTCCGACTGGTTGATACCCGTCAAGTTGTATTCAATCGGGTGCTCTGCAGTAATGATCTTGGTGTCCGGCTTATTCAGATTCATCAATGCCGAATAGAGTGTTGTCGTCTTACCTGAACCTGTGGGCCCGGTGACGAGGAAGATTCCATTCGGGCGCTTGATGATCCTGTTGAATCTTTTCAGATCCGATTCGTGGAATCCTAATTTCTCCAGATCCACCAGTCCCGCGTCCTTGTCAAGAATCCTCATAACGATGCTCTCGCCATGAACCGTCGGGATAACAGAGACACGAAGGTCGATCTCTTTACCCGAAATCTTGATCTTGATACGGCCGTCCTGTGGTCGACGTTTCTCTGCCATATCCATACGAGCCATAATTTTTACTCTGGAGAGTACAGGTCCCTGCAGTTTCTTTGGCGGGGAGTCCATGATCTGACAAACACCGTCGATTCTGTACCGAACCTGAAGATGGTGCTCCATCGGCTCGATATGAATATCAGAAGCTCCGGCCTTCAGCGCATTGGCAATGACCATATGCACCAATTTGATGACGGGAGCATCATTGGCATCCCCATCTTCTCCGGAATAATCTCCACGACCGAATTCGACGTCATCGTCTGAACCGGCATCCTCGCCCAGAACCGAGTCGTATCCCCCAGCAAGGCGATAGTAATCGTCGAGGGCTTCATCCACGGCATCCGGCATAGCGAGTGCACAATCGACTTCCGTCGAAAGAATGAATCTGAGGTTATCGAGAGCAAAGAAGTCGAGCGGGTCTGAAAGAGCAATCACCAGACTTCGACCTTTACGAGCTACCGGAATAATTCGATGTTCCAGAGCCACATCCTTGGGTACAGCATCGATGATTTCCTGAGGAATCACGTGCTTACCAAGATTGGCAAATGGTAACTGGAAATGAATCGCAAGCGCTCTCGTGACTTGCTCCTGTGAGCAAATCTCAAGATTCAACAAAGCCTCACCGATACGACAATTTTCTGCCTTACCGTATGCGAGAGCTTTTTGAACTTGCTCCTCGGTAACCCAGCCTTTTTCGAGCAGGATTTCTCCGACTTTCTTCTTCATGCGCGGCCTTCCCTAGCAGGGGCTCCTGGCAATCCGTGAGTTGACCCGATCGAATATATGCCGAATGCAATGCATGAGACTCTTTAGAAGCCACAGCAACGCCACAAAATGACCACGAAAAATCGTAGTCAATTCAAATGACGCAAACTGCAGAACAACATCCCCGAAAAAATCTCCTCAATGAGCTCGATGAGCATGAGAAGATCTTCCAAAGGAAGAATCCTGATCAGCGCGACATCCGCATGGATTCGAACCGGATTCCCCGAATCGTGATGAAAACATGAAGAGACGGCTTGAGCCGCCCCCCCTGGGAACTCTGGGGTTGACGGACCTCCCGAAGGGGGATCCACCAACCTGTGATCGTAAGAGATGCCCGGTTCGAGTCAAGAATTGCCCAACATTGGTCTTTATTTACTCCAGAATCCGCTCCGATAACGAGATGTTGGACGCCTTGAGAAGAAAAGCCTGAGGCGGGACCCTTGCCGCTCTACAGACATCGGTCTAGAATCCCGCTCTTATGCTGTCATCTATACCGAAGGAGTTGAGACTTCCAAGGTTCCTAGATTTGGCAGTATTGGAGTCCGAAAAGTAACCCGATCAACCAGACACGGTTAAAGAGAACAGGAAGCCTACCCGGCAACCTGTGCGTCGATGCCCTCTGTCGCGACCGAAGGTGCCCTTTAGTGCACCTAGCCCATGGAAGAATTGGAGACCCAAAGTGTCCAGTCTCAAAACCTCAAGTATCGCTCTCTTGTGCCTCGTGTTCCTCGCCGGTTGCGCCGGAAATGAGGATTGGGTCCGTCTAAGACCTGACACGAAGTCCCCCTTCTCTGGAGTCGATCAGCCGATCGAAAAACCATATTCGGGGCAAGTCAGCGCTTTTTATGGAACCTATGACTACGACGAAAATCCTCAGGATCTCGTCGACGTCGATGGTTACGGACTTTGGATCAGCGCTCGCAAGAGTGACTGGTACGTTGCTCCGGAAGTCGGATACCTCAACGCCACCGAGGACAACGGTGTTTTGGGAGATATCGATAACTCGGAATTTTTCTTCGGTGGCCGAGTCACCGCTGAGCTTCCCTTCACTCCCTTCTCTCTCATCGGAGGGGGCGGAATCACTCAACTGAAAATAAATGAGTACGACGTCAATGCCGATGAAAGCGGAGTCTACTTCCACGGCGGCGCATTGCTTCACCTGGGAGACAACTCTCACATTGGTATCGACTACCGTTACTCAACCTACGACGGCATTTCTGATAGATCTGTCTTCTCGGTGATGACCGGGATCAACTGGTAAAACTTTCGACCTTGGTCGAGCAGTAACCTGAGCGCACCAGTAACCTAAGCGCACCAGTAACCTGTAAAAGGGCCCCGCACGATGAGTGCGGGGCCCTTTTTTTGCTTCATGACGCCGTAAATCTGCCCTTATCGCCCCAGCGGCAACGCGACAGAATAACGCTCAGGCAATGATCTCATTGACCACCCTGCCGTGAACATCCGTAAGACGGAAGTCACGACCTGCGTAGCGATAGGTCAACTTTTCGTGATCGATGCCCAACAAATGTAAAATCGTGGCATGAAGATCATGCACGTGCACTTTGTCGATCACCGCGTGATAACCAAAGTCATCTGTCTCTCCATAAGAGAAACCTCCTCGCACTCCACCCCCGGCCATCCACATCGTAAATCCATGAGGATTGTGATCTCGTCCTGTCCCGTCTTGCGCCATCGGTGTTCGCCCAAACTCTCCACCCCAAAGAACGAGGGTGTCCTCGAGTAGGCCTCTACTTTTCAGATCTTTAAGAAGTCCAGCGATCGGCTTATCCACTTCATGTGCATTCTTCGAATGATCTCTTTCAAGGTTGGTGTGCTGATCCCATTTATAAGAGTGAGTGCATTGAATAAATCGAACCCCAGCCTCGGCAAATCGACGAGCCATCAAACATTGACGACCGAAGTTATCAGTGGGCTCTTCATCGATACCATAAAGATCGAGAGTCGTTTCTGTTTCCCCTGAGAGGTCCATGACCTCTGGAGCTTCTGTCTGCATTTGGAAAGCCAGTTCAAATGAACGGATTCGAGCCTCGAGAGCATCGTCCGTTTCTCTCTTTCCTAAATGTTCTAGATTAATTTCTTCGAGCAAGCCCAATTGCAGCTGCTGCAATCCCTGATTCCAGTGATTGTTTTTCAGATGATGGATCGTCGCTTCTCTAGCCTTCACTCCTGCGTGACCGATAGGAGTCCCTTGAAAACGAGCGGGCAGAAAGCCACTGGACCAATTATTCACGCCCCCATGACCCAAGGTGGGGCAAATCGTAATAAATCCGGGAAGGTTTGAGTTTTCCTCACCAAGCCCATACTGAATCCAAGACCCCATGCTAGGCCTGACAAAGGTATCGCTGCCGGTATGGAGGGCCAACAGTGCCCCTCCATGGGCGTCATTCGTCCCGTGTAAGCTTTTTACGAAGCAGAGATCGTCGACCATCTCTGCGACGTGGGGAAACAGAGTGCTCGCCCACATCCCGGATTCCCCATGCCTGCTGAATTCCCAGGGTGACTGCAATACGCCACCGTATTGCTTAGGATCCGCAAATGTGACCCGAGGTAAGGGCAACGACAATGGCTTTCCATGATCCTTGATTAATCGCGGCTTGTAATCGAACGTGTCGACCTGAGAAGGCCCTCCGTGCATGAAGAGGAAAATAACCCTCTTCGCCCTCGGTACATGGTGAGGTCCACCCGGAATCCCAGCAAAAAGAGAGGATGAGCCCATGAGTCCATCGAGGGCGAGAGAGCCAAATCCTGCACAACATCCCTTAAGAAGGCTTCTACGCGAAATACCTCCGGGATGCATATTCGACGGATCAATGATCAATGAAGTCTCTCAATCCAAGTAAAGGAACTCACTTGCGGCGATCAGTGTTTGGCAAAAACTTTGCCAAGCTAACAGAACTCTCGTCTCGACGTCAGATTCTTCCGCCGCCAAAATCACTTTTGCATTCTCCAAAAACAAGTGCGCTCTCTCGATCTCTTCGGCATCAGGATTTCTACATAGAACTCTCTGATAGATTTTTCTGACTCTCTCCTCAGAGCCCTCGAATTCTGCAAAAACCTGAGTGACCAGTTTCCCAGAAGCCTCAATCACCATTGGAGAGTTCAGGAAATAGAGCGCTTGATGCGGAACAACCGTCGAAGGCCGGCGTGCAATATGTATCGAGGGGTCGTTGTAGTCAAAAGCACTGAACAACTCGTACATTGCATTCCGAATCACTGGAAGATAGATCGAGCGGCGCGGCACATCGTATCGGGCCTGATTATTTGACTGGTCATTGGTGACATAACCCCGGTTTGGGGTCATCAAAAGGGTCCCCCCAAAATCCTGATCCAATTGCCCACTGACAAAAAGAACAGCATCTCTTACAGATTCAGCCCTTAATCGCTGCCGATTCTGACTCCACAACCAACGATTCTCAGGATCGATGTCCTGATATTCAGAGTTCTCGACCACCTGTTGTCGCCAAGCAGAACTATCCACAATCTTTCGAATGAGTTTCTTAATGGACCAACCATCTTTTATGAAATCTCGAGCCAAACGATCCAATAACTCCGGATGACTGGGAGCGTCCCCCCTCAAACCAAAGTTAGATGGCGTCGCAACCAATCCATCGCCAAACAACTCTAACCAAACCCTGTTGACGAGAACTCTTGCGGTCAAGGGATGCTCTTCACGAGTCATCCAACTCGCCAACTCCAACCTTCCGCTTTTATCCGCAGGGATTTCTGGAGCAGGTAAGACATTTTCAATCACCCCCATAAACCCTCGGGGCACCTCTTCTTGAGCCAACCGAAGATGACTGCCACGAATGTGAACAGGTAAGTTCACGATTTCCCCGTCTTGAACTCCCAGTGATCTTTGGGGGTCGGGAGGCTTCACTCCGTCGAGGCGAATCAATTCTTCCTGATCAGCGTTCAGTTTCTCTTTTAAATCCTCAGGAGCACTCTGTTCTGCGCTCTGGAGGATCTCATACCAAGGTCCTGAAATTCCCACGACATGATCGTGTACTTTTTTCAACGACTCCGACGGCGGATCCGATTCACGGGGGGAGGATTCCCTGAGCAGCTCTTGCCAACGCAAAGCCCAGTGTCGATGTGGTTCAGAGAAATCGGGGTTATCCTCAAGCTTCACAAGGATCTCTACGATTTCGGCGGAAAGCGCACCTCTATCTTCTTCCCTCAGAAAATCTTGTTCACCGTCAAATCGAGGGGAGGAGGTTTGCTGGGCTGCGCTTCTTGCCCAACTGCCCCAAAGAGGATCTTTGAGGGTGGAAGGCCTCCGCAGAAAATCCACCCATGCCAAGACACCGGACGGGTTCTGAACTTCTGCCAACAAATCTTCATGTAACAATCGAACCCTGTCGATGTGTGGCACTGACTGCCCACCGACCAACTTTATCTCATGGATGCCGGGAGACAGGTCTAACTTTGCTTGAGACTCCCAGCGCAATCCATCTGCACTCCACGTGCCCGTCATCGACTTGAGTGCCTGATCCGTCAGCAACTCACCATCGAGAAACAACTTCATAGGCCTTGATTCGAGCGCAGTGTACCGAACCTGAAGATCATGAAGCCCAGACTCCAAAACTTCGATGTCCCACGTCACCTGTTGCATTCCACTTTGAACGGTGTGGGCCACTGGAAAGTATGGGGTTCCATACATTTGATGATTAAGCCCCAAAGACATGGAAGAATTTTCAACCACTGTCTTTCCTGGAACCCGGAAGGCCAGTTCTTCAGCGCGGAGTAACTGTTCAGGTAATTCTTCCAACAGAAGATTCTCAAGATCGTGCCGCAAGGCAACTAAAGTCTGCTCTCGTCGCTCGACAACTTCACTCCGTTTTTTCTGCCAGCCTTCTCTCGCATTTTTTTCCGTAGCGGTCTCTAAGGAGATCTCACGCCATCTCGAAACGAAGTTCAGATCTTCAAAAGTACTGGTCGAGCGAAATATTCCTGCCATGGCGTAATAATCACGAGCCGTGACAGGATCGAATTTGTGGTCATGACATCTGGCGCACCCGATCGTCATTCCCAGAAATGTTTGGCCGGCAACATCGAGCTGTTCGTCCACGACATCGATGGCTAATTTATCTTTGTCCTGCTCTGCAAGCATTTTGGGTCCCAGAGCGAGGAAAGCGGTTGCTGTCCTCTGATCTCTCCAGGATTCATCGGAATCAGGCTGGGGTAAGAGATCACCCGCCAATTGTTCCGTCAAAAATCGATCGTATGGTTTGTCCTGATTAAAGGATCGAATGACGTAATCCCTGAAACGCCATGCTTCACCATAGGCCAGGTTCTCATCCAGTCCGTTGGAATCCGAATAGCGTGCGAGATCAAGCCACCACCGAGCCCAACGCTCCCCAAACGCTTCAGAAGCCAATAGTTCCTCGACGTACTCTCCCAAAGCTTCTGGGTTTTCGGAATCTCGAAGTTGGGTCAGTCGATCCCAACTGATGGGTAAGCCCGTAAGCCCTTGGGACAATCTGCGGGCTAAAGTCTCCGTCGAAGCCTCCGGAGCCATCTGCCAACCGAGGCTTTCCAACTGTGCGAGGACAAAGGCATCTAGATTTTGACGAATCCTATCTTTTGACTTCACCTCTGGAATCTGGGGATCCGCCATCGCTTGGAATGACCAATGGTTCGCCCTCAATTCCATGTCTGGGATTCCGTTTCCTGAACCCGAAGAATGCGCAGGGGAATTCGTTCGAGGATCGACGAGTCCATCCTCAACCCATTGCTCAAGCACTCTGATCTCTTCAACAGAGAGAGGTTTCCCCTCAGGCGGCATTTGGAGTCCCAGATGCTCTCCTTGACCCAACCCGCGCACCGCAGAGATCAACAAACTCCCTGCGGCATCTCCTGGAATCACTGCTGGGCCTCTTTGCCCGCCAGTCAGCAACCCTTCCCTATGAGTCAGATTGAGACCTGATTCCTGCTTTTGGCCTGCTGTCCCGTGGCAAGAAAGACACCGGTCCACCAATAAGGGGCGAACTTTCTTCTCGAAGAATTCCAGACGCGGATCTTCCACCGACGTCATTGCGGCAACCTCGAAATTCTTATCGATCACATTCGAGATTCCCAGAATGACCATCGAGGCTGCCAGAGCCCCCCCCACAACGCAGATCTTCAGAGCGCGGGCTATCAATAAAGCCACTTTCACTCTTTCATTACTGAGAGGTGTAGAAGACATGTATCCCTCGAATCCCAATGAAAGGGTCTGTAATCGTCGCCTCCCTATCCTAGCCTTCAAAAGAAGCCTCGACCAGAACCGGGATCTCTGTCGATCCTTGCACTTTCACACCTTTCCAGAATAATCAGGGGAGAGAGGCATTCATGAGAATCGACTCATCAGACCCTTAATGACGGTGGTAACCATCTTTGAGCGATATTTATTTACTGCGAAGAGTGTAACAAACTCTTCGATCCGCTCATCTGGAGGAGGCCGCGACCTCCTGCTTTTCACTATTCTCATCCCCATAGTGTTTACAGTCGGGTGCTCGACCACTTCAAAAAACTTAGAACGATTTTCACTGGAGCATTCACATTCACTGACCCAAACATCACTTTCAGGAACCATCTCTTCAGACTCCCCCGGAAAAGAGTCGCAAGTGACTCTGGGTGAACTGGGACTCGACGCTTCTGAAGTGACATATAGTCCTGCTCTCAAACTTTCACACGGCCCTGTTTCATGGAGCCTCGAACTGCTCAACGGACAAGCAGAATCAAGCCAACCGTTTTCAGGATCTTTCGGAGGCTCACTACTGCCTGCAGGTGACTACCAATTCGACACCAAGGTCACCTCGACTCGACTTCTACAGTCGATCCCCTTAGACCCTCTTTTTGGAATCACCTCCCCACAGATTCAATGGTTAGCAGGCCTCGATTTCCTGGACTACAAGTTCGGAGCAACCTCAGTATTGGATCCACAAATTTCCACAGAACTGTCCGATCTGGTTCAAATTCCAGTGGGCGGCCTATCCTTGAGTTGGGATTTAGGAGAAGAGTGGGATCTTTACGTAATCTATACAAATTCACTGCTTTACAGAAAGCAGTTTCAACCCTCAAAATATAGAGACGGTTCATTTGGAGTCTCATGGAGGCCGAGTTCAAGCTGGAGTCTTCATGCCGCTTACAATCAACTTGAGCTGGAGTTTGATCGATCAGGGAGTGGCGATTCTGCGAAGCTCGACTTTGCTCTGACTTCGTTTGAACTCGGTGCGACTTTCAAGTTTTAGTCACCGCATTATAATTCGGAACTAGACTCATACTTCACTAAACGAAAAGAGCACAAAAGTGAAGAACAAGAACTCCATTATCATCGTCGAAGACGAAGCAGATATCTTGGATGTCATCGATTACAATTTGTCCCGTGAAGGATTTAAAGTCTCTGGCTACAAAGATGGCGAAGTCGGACTTTCGGCGATTCGTGAATCCCATCCTGATCTCATCCTCCTCGACCTGATGCTTCCAGGCATCGATGGCCTCGAAATCTGCAAGAAACTCAAAGAAGATCCTCTAACCCGAAACATCCCCGTCATCATGATTACGGCGAAAACAGAGGAGAGTGACGTAATTCTTGGGCTTGGGATGGGCGCCGACGACTACCTCAGTAAACCATTTAGCCCCAAAGAGTTGGTTGCCAGAGTCAAAGCAGTTCTGAGAAGAGCGCCACTCAAAGATTTAAGAGAGAACAAGGAACTTATCGAGCGAGAGGGCTTCATTCTCGACGTTCAAATGCACGATGTCAGAGTAGACGGCGAATCGGCTCACCTTACTGCCACAGAGTTCCGAATACTCCATTTCCTCGCCTCGCATTCTGGGCGAGTTTTCAGTCGTGATCACCTCCTCTCAAGGGTGATCGGAAACGGTACTATCGTCATCGACAGAAATGTTGATGTTCACATTCGATCGATTCGAAAGAAGCTCGGAGAAAACCATCGTAAACTCATCGAAACCGTCCGAGGTGTCGGCTACAGATTCAAATACTGATCCCCCTTCTTCTCCCCGCTTTTTCTGGCAGGTCTATTCCATTTATGGAGTAATGATCGCGCTGGGAGGCTGGTTCTTCGGCTTACTGCTTTGCGAAAGATTCAGCCAAGACATCCTCTCCAATTTCCAAATAGGAATCGTTGAACAGACGAAAGCATATACGCAGGGCTGGAGTGATCTCGAAGAAGCTGCACTGATCACAGCCATCGAAAAATCCAATAACAATGATCAACATATCGAGCTCATCACGGGGGATGGGACTCGCTTTCTTTATCGACATCCCAAGAGAAGCTCGACGACACTAAGTCCTGTCGATTCTCTTGAAGGTGTAAGCGAAAGCCTTCGATCAGGCATCGGCTATTCCAACTTCACCGTCCAGGGTGCAAAATCCAGTCATCCGAGTGTCACGCTTGCGTTTGAATCAAAAAATGGAACAAACTATCTTCTTCGCCTAGAGCGAGACCCCCGCATCATCATTTCCCAAATCAATGCCATCTTTGATAGTGTCATCATGCTTGGCCTGATTTCGGCATTACTGGCTATGGTCATGGGGCATCTACTGTACCGAAGAATTAACCGGCAGTTCCATGTCTTGACTCAGGTCGCTGTTGCTTATTCAGAAGGAAACTTCTCTGCGAGAGCCCCTAAAGGGATGGATTCAGAAAGTATTCTTTTGGGAGAAGCACTCAATAAACTGGCTGATGAAATCCAAGATCAGATCTCAGAAATACACCTCGAGCATAACCGTATGAGGGTCATTCTCGGCGGAATGCGTGACGGCCTGATTGCTATCGACGAACTTGGAAAAATCGTATTGATCAATTCTGTCATGAGCAGGATTCTCGGCTTTGAAATCAGAGAAGCCCGCGGACGCCACTTATCAGAGGTCATTCAAGATCCCGAAATTATAGAACTGCTACTCAATACCCTGCGTGTGCAAAGGCCTCTAGAGGCTGAATTTGATCTTAATTTGGAACCCTCGAAAAAATCCTTCAAAGCGTATACCAGCCCGCTGATCGATTACGAACAAGACGTTTCAGGTGCACTGATCGTTGTCCATGACCTTACCCAGACTCGGCAACTTGAAAGTATGCGCAGAGATTTCGTAGCCAATGTTTCTCACGAGTTGAAAACACCTATCACTGCCATACGAGGAATCGCGGAAACGCTCTACGACGATGAGGGAATGAAACCGGAAATACGCCAAGGATTCTTGGGCAAGATCACAGATCAATCACACCGATTGTCCACTCTCGTTAGCGACTTATTGGCACTGGCTCGACTCGACGAAAAAGACTCAACAACTACTGAACCTATCGATCTCCGTGAAATAATTTTAGAAAGAATCAATTCTCTATCAAAAGTCAGTTCTCCAGATTCACAAGCTTCACTTCATTATCATGGTCCAGAGCACCCCGTCTTTGTTCTGGGCGATGACGAAGAACTCAGACAAGCCATCGGGAACCTCATTGATAATGGTCTGAAGTACACTCAACTCGATGGAAACATCAACACCCACTTAAGTGTCGAAGATGGAACGGCCACCGTCTTGGTCAAAGATGATGGAGTTGGCATTCCCGAAGAATTTTTAGGGCGAATCTTTGAACGCTTCTTCAGAGTAGACAAAGCCCGTTCTCGGGAAATCGGGGGAACGGGCTTGGGGCTGGCAATCGTGAAACACATTTGCCTGAAACATATGGGTAGCATTGAAGTCGAAAGCCAAGAAGGAAAAGGCACAACATTCAGAGTGAAGCTTCCCATCTTCAATGGGAAATTTTCTAGCGAATCACATACCGAATAATTTTTCGCCTTAGAGCCCAAGCCGCCGAGAGAGCTCGGACTGAATCTCTCTTCGAGGATCAACTTTTTTGCGAAGTTCTCTGAAGCCATCGACATCTGGATACATTTTCTCAAACTGCTCTTGGGTGAGTGTGGAATCCTTAGCGAGATAGATCTTTCCTGAAATCTCAGCGACAAACTCGTTTAATCGATGGACTAAATCTCTACAGCCCGACTCATTTGCAAAATCCATAGATAGGGTGTATCCCGTTTCGCCGAATGAGAGGCCCCCTCTCCCCTCGCCCATTCTTTTCAACACAACAAGAGTGGGTCTGTAGGGGGAGGCCTGAACGAGGTCCATGATTTCCTGAATTCGATCTTCGGCTTGGGAAAGCGGAATCTGGCTCTGATGTTGATAGAAACCCCTCTGACCATAGACCTTTCGCCAGTTCCCCCAGGATTCCAAAGGGAACAAGAGGCTCTCTAGCGGCCAAAGTCGCTGCTGAGGGAGCCAACGAGCCAAGCCGTGGTAAAGAGAGTTATGCCACCGAACAAGCGTATTCCCGAATCCTGGAATGGGCGGCAAGGACGGCCCCGTTTCGGGCTGCCACAGCGAACCTGAATCCTTCAGCTGCTCATCCGCAATCCGATCGCCGCAAACGACGACTCCTCTTCCCGGAGCAACAGACCCCTTAGAAAAATCGATCCATGCTGAGACGTATTCCGATTTTCCAGATTCTGATTCCAGTTGTTGAATCGTTTCTCTGAGGGACTCTGTCGTCTTCACATTCACAGCCGCCTGAAGCCCCTTCAAAGGAACCACTTCCAAACACGCAGAGAGGATGACTCCAGTCAGCCCCATACCTCCCAGAGTGGCTCGAAATATTTCAGGTTCGTTCTGTTCTGAACACTCGAGAACTTCGCCGCTCGGAATCATGAGGCTTAAAGATCTCACCCACCTACCAAGAGACCCCATTTGGAAATGGTTTTTCCCATGAATATCAGCCGCTAACATTCCTCCGAGAGTCGCACCCAAAACTCCAGGTACGACCGGAAGAGTACAGCCGATCAAAGAAAGTCTCGCCAACAACTCCGATACGGTGATCGAAGACGACGCTGTGATTTGAAAATCTTTCCCGATGGAGCTCAGACGATCCTCAAAGGTGGGCAAGACCATAGTGCCCCCTGATAACAGTGCGGCATCTCCATAGCTGCAACCTGCACCACGTGGTAACCAAGGGTGCCCCGATTGAAAAATATTGAGGAGGCCGTCTTGGTCGAAACAGGAGACCACTTGACCGGTGCAATGGGATGTCCCGGACCAACCCGAGACAACGCGGGTATTGCACAGTGATTCGGGTGAGCCCTCAGATTTAGATAGAGGCAAGAAACTCCCTGATTTTGGTCAATAGGCCCCAATGAGCCACTCTCCGCTAACCTTCTGGCCTGAGGCCGCGATCAGCGAATGAACTCGGGATGTGCTACCGGAGGAATCGCACCCATCTCTTCACCCATGTGAAGGAAGCGGGTCACGGCCTCTCGACCGTCATCTCCGTAATCAAGAGTTCTTTGATTGACGTACATCCCGACGAACTTATCCGTCAATTCTCTCGTCAAACCACGGTTATAAGTCTCTGCATATTGGAGAGCTTCCTCACGATTGTCGAGAGCGTACGCGATGCTCTCACGAAGTATTCTCGAGATTTCTTGGATGTGCTCTTCGCCAAGATCTCGGCGAATAGCATTACCGCCCAGTGGTAGCGGCAATCCATCTTGCGTCTGAGCCCACCATTCACCGAGGTCGACCACCGAATGATAGCCTTGTTCTTTGTAGGTGACCTGACCCTCATGAATGATGACGCCCGCTTCAAATTCACCAGATCCCACACGATCCATAATCTGGTCAAACTCAACAACTTCAGTCACCGCTTCCGGGTACCAAAGTTTTGTTGCCAGTGCTGCACTGGTCCATTTTCCGGGAACGGCAATCTTGACGCCCGCCAAATCTTCACGAGTTTTTGGCTCGCGAGCAATCAGCACCGGCCCGTAATTCTCACCCATGCTTGCCCCATGATTGAGCAATGCATACTTATCAGAAAGGTGGGCATAAGCATGAATTGAAATGGCAGTGACTTCATGCCTACCCTCAACTGCATGCTGATTCAAGGTTTCGATGTCTGCCATCATGTGATCAAACTCATAGATTCCGGTATCAATCTTGCCCTCGCCAATGGCGAAATGCATGAAGGCATCGTCAGAATCTGGACTGTGGGCGATGACTACTTTCAAGGTTCCCTCCGGGGGTCATGACCAGAAATTACATTTCTGGAATTCTTCATTCAGGGTCAATAATTTCACAATACGGTCAAATTCGGTCACCCGCCAGCAAAGCCATCCCATAGTTCACTTGCCAGATTCCCTTCTTGATTCTATTCTTCAAGTACTGGATCCGGAACTCTTCTTTAGGAAGAGGGCCGTTTGTTGTGATCGGATCAAGACATGCCGGTCACCTGATTTCTAATTTAAACCGAAAAATGTGCAGGAGCCCCTCAATGGCAGATCCCGCGAACAAAGTCGAGAGTAATGTCACCGGTAAGTGGTATGTGGATGAGGAGTGCATCGATTGCGACCTCTGCAGGACCACTGCACCTGACAATTTCAAAGCGAATGAAGACGAGGGTTATTCCTTTGTCTTCAAACAGCCCGGCTCTCCTGAAGAAGCTGAACTCTGCGAACAAGCGAAGGAAGAATGCCCCGTCGAGGCGATTGGCGACGACTGCTCCGCCTAGTGAGTGCTCTTCAGTCTCTGTTCCATTCAGCATTCGAGGCGGGGACCATACCGGTCTCCTCCATGCATCTACCTATAGACTCAGCGATCTCAGAACTCCCTGACACAGTGGGACCGATGTAGTTGCGAGTCACTTTCTCGCGAGCAAGCAGAACTCCGCCGGCACCCCGAACCAGTGCCTCCACCGCCACCGTGTCATGAAGCTCGACTCTGGGGTCGTACATGGCATCGGCTGCACCCTCTGCGACAAGACAGTGCCCCCACCAATCACCAAATCCCCGAGTTCTTCGAACAGAACATGTGAGCTTGCTCCATGAATCCCACTTCCCGGATTCGTGAATATGCCTGAGTCCTCCATGACAGAGAAAGGTATCGCTGAGAGCCTTGCAGTCACGAACCCTGATGGCGTCTTTTTGCGCTGTTTGCGGGTGAGTTCCGTAACCACGCCATGCTCCCCTGTCAGCGATTCCTATCCACGTCCATCCCATGAGTTCAGGATCTCCGGCCATCGCCCCCAAGGCTGGAGCATGAACCACTCCCAAAAGAGGTGATCCACTGATCCTCAATCCGATCAGGATCGCAAAACCTGGCAGGCCATCCACAAAATTGCGGGTCCCATCTATAGGATCGATCACCCAGCAATCCTCCAGTTCCCCCTCCTGACCATACTCTTCCCCGTATAAGCCAAACTCGGAACCCTGAAGTCTCAATTCTTCGCGAATGATCTCTTCTGATTGAGTATCCGCAAGAGTGACAGGAGACCCATCTGCTTTTGAATCAGCCTCAATGATCGGATTGCGAAAGAAATCTCTCTGAATGGACGCTGCTTTCCTTGAAGCAATCAATGCCCATTGAATCCATTGATCCAAATCACTTTGAGAAACCGGTTCGGTTTTTTGTTTGGGGTTCATACAGCTTCCTCAACCTTGTTTCTGCAAAGATGAAGACTGACCGTCGAACTTGTCACATCACTCCAACCCATGAAAAAAAATATGAAGAGCCATAAACCCTGTGTAACGAGAATCGGACCCGGTTGCCAAACCATCGTCAACGCATTGTCAAGATCAGGAACAACTCCTGTGGTTGAGACTGACGAAACAAACACGATAGCGCCGAACAATCCCAGTAAAGCCATCCACTGATATGCACTGATGCTGTTATCTCCCCGGTAGTCCGAACGTAAAAACTCGGAACCAAATCTCCAGATCTGAGTGACACCAAGACTCAACAGCAATGCGAAAACAAATTTTCCTGATAAAAACAACGCCGTAGAAATCAGTCCAGTTACAGTACATAGCACAGCGGTGATTGCAGGAATCGCAACAAGAGGCCTTTGGGAATACCCGGAATCATATTGAACCTTCCGGGTTTCCATGGAGTTATAGGTTATTTTCAAAGGCCTAAAGATCCGCTGAGTAATACCTGTCAATTCATCAACTGGCTTACCGTAACAACAGCCAAATGAAATACACGCTAATCGCCCCAAACCTTCACCGAATGAATAAGCGATAGTGAAGGCTGCGGTGGCCTCAAGAATCGGCAATGGACGGCCATAGAGTTCCAATTGACTCACAATAAAAAGCAAGAGAGGACACAAAATCATTCCGACAAAGGCAGCAGCACCAATACTGAATGTGTTTTTTCTTCCCTCAATCCATTGTGCAATTTTTCTTGAAGAAGGAATCACGACAGCCATCACTGCCGTAATCAATATCACTGCTTCCGAAAACTGAAATTCAAGAGCCAGTAGCAAGATCCATAATACACTGACCGAAAGTGCGTAAGCAGAAGCTGAGATAAATCCATACCAGGTGAAGTTACCCGCCTCCCAGGTTCCATCAGGATTGGAATGCAATGGAATAGAGGCTAAAACTTGCCAGCGATCACCGGCCAACTTTCGAATACCAAGAATCAAAGGAACAAGAGTTACAAGGCCTAAAATTGTAAGGAACATCATCATGATCGACCCTTCTCCCCTATTTTACGTGCGATGGACTGCCTGACTTTCACTTCAGTTTCATTGAGATGGCCACCAAATGCATTGAAGCGACTCTGAACATCTGAACGGCTGCGAAATGAGACCAAATCCTGATCAAATTCCAGCCTGCCCGGTTCAAAAATCAAAACATCAGTACTGCTTCCGGGCCTGTACAAACTCTTGGGTTGCCCCTTTTTCAGAAACATTCGAGGAACAACATCGGTAGGACTGTCATATTTTTGCTGTGAATACCTTTGTTCGATCCCGCCAATCATCAAAGCGACAATTTCGACCATTGCCACTCTTCCGACCCACGAACCATGAGGTACGTCAGTATCGATGATCGTCACAACTCGTCGATTGGATGAATATGGGGTGACCATTTTGACAACGGCACCTGGATTACAGGAATGATAATCTCCATCAAGAGTGTAAATATCCCTCACCACTCCAGACACTGGCACATGATTCCAGTGGTACATTTCCGGAGTCAGCCTGAATATTGCGAAGTCTCCTTCATGGAAGATGGTATGAAGATCCGTGCGGTCGGTGCCAAGCAACTCATTGAGCTTGAAAAACTTATCTTTGATCTTCAGATAACTCACCTCTGAAAGCCCACCGACAATCATTCGGGAATCAGCAGGAGACACGACAACTTCAGAATCTTCTGGCATCGGACGAGATTTCCAATAACAGATCTTTCTCTCGAAGAAATCCCGAGGAGTTTTCATCTCGTTCGCTGAGATCAGGGATTCTTCCAGATCCACTCCTCGAGCTTTCAAGAAACGTTGGCTTCCGGAAAAAGTGGCACTCAAAGGCAAATCAAAATTCAGTAGCCCCAATAGATCAGAAGCACGCTCTCCAGTCAGCATTTGAAACAACGCAGGCGCTTTTTCTCTGGCCTCGCTATAGAGAAAGCGCACGATTTGATCACCGAAAAGTTCTTCCGTGATTACCTGGCCGTCTTCCCTGCACACAAACTGATGCGGATTCATGAAACTTTTTCCTTCTCAACAACCTTCTCAGATTCTTTTTGCAGAAACTGTTCAACCAGGATCATCAACGAAATCAACGTTGCGATCTTGTCTTCACTGCAATCCTGCTGAACGATCGATTTTTGGACTTCATCTACAAATCCCAACGGGTTCTGGATATTTTCAAGTTCACTTACTTGTGACTGGAATTCCGTATTCGGCTTTAACCTGATCAAGGTCGCTCGTAAATCCTCAAAAGCCTCCTCCAACTGATCATTACAGAGGTCACCACGGCACCACTCTTCGAGCCCCTGATTAAACTTCTGCGCACACACATTCATGGGGGAAGAAACTTGTAAATTTTTGAGGACAGCACCCGTGATTCTTCCGGCACTACTTCTTTCTCGTGGGTAGTCAATTCTTGATTCAATTTCCTGAATGGTCTCAGACATTCCCAAGTGACTGATCAGTTCACTTGATGAGACCTTTATCAACTTCAGACAGCCTTTTAAATATTCCTGAACAGAGACTCGAATTTTTCCTTTGTATCGATAACTTCTTCGAGAACTATCGCAGTACGCCAACACTCTTCCCATGAACAAATCAGGCCCATGAGGCCTTATGAAGGCGGTTGGCAATCCCAGCGCTGAGGCGAAAATCAACTGCCTTCGCTCACTCTCTGAGTCCGGGTCATCAGGGATGGAATCATGGTTAACTCGCCCTGCAATAATCTGTTGGTGAGCAAATGCCGTCAGCAGAATCAACAGGTCTGAACATAGAGCAAAATCTTGCTTGAATGAGGGGAACAGTGAATGAATCCGACTTTCAATACCGACAAACCCATGAGAATCATATGAGCGCGGCTTGAATGGCAAATACATCGACATCCGACTATCAAAGACACTTTCTCTTTCCAAGTCCCCTTTCAATCGGTCGTGATTTCCCAGTAGACCATTTTGTGACGATTTTTTTTCTGTACTCAAAAATGAAATCGGATAATCAATCAAGCGATAGTCTGGTACATGGTCCCCTTTAAGCCTGAAGAGAATTTGGCGAATCCGGTCTATCCAATATGGACCATACGGTTTCATAGTCCTTCCCAAGCACCTGTTTTTTGCTTTCACTCTCCAACGACGCCAGATCATCCGGAGGTGTTTTCCTGTCAATTGATGAGGAAGAAACCCCAGGGCGACTTCAGGATGGAAATCTTTGAAATCCAGGCGATAGGGAGAAGCTGATATATAACCTACAAAAAGACCTAAAAAATGCTCAACGACTTTTGAAACCAGATCAACAAGGCTTTTCTCTTCCTCAGCCCCGAAACCTGAATCTTGCCGACTACGCATTTCAGTTAATAATTTGCTACCCAGTGTCAAATGGATGCCATTGTTTGAAAGGGATGTGCTTGAAGTGCTCGGCAATACGACAAGATTGTTTTTCAGAATTCCAGCGTCTTTGATTTTTGGAATAATGTTGAGATGTGATCGACTGAGAACCTCATGACACAACCTCATATAGGCTGCTTTTTTTTCTCCGTTTTGCCAACCCGACAGACATGGACTGCAGAAAAGCTCCCGATACTGATTATCTGAAATCAATCGATTAAGAGATTTTTGGTTCTCTGCTGGGTGAGGCTGGAAAAAAATCTCAACTTTTTGCCCCGACTCCAACAAACCAAATTTTTGATTGGCGTACTGAACAAGAAGTTGCGAGAACAAAAATCTGAATGAGGCTTCCCTGGCGATCTCAATTCCGCGCCCACTGGCCTCGCCTGGATTCATTACATGAAAAGAAGTCGATTCTGGCGAGGTGTTATCATTCAAAAAATGAATCTTGAGTTTTTCCACGAACTGTTCCACTTGTGGGATTGATTCACCCTGAATTGAAGCCAGAGCGAGATTGAGAAGGTATGACACTGGAACACGTATCCACTTCTCGCCGTCTTTTTCAAACTCAAAAATGTTTCGATCAGATCTCAATACACTGCTTGAATCCAAGCGATCCGAATGCATATCATTCAAAAACTCTTCATTGACTGATTTGGAAGTTTTTTTCACCGGGATTCGAACCCATGAGTTTTCCCAAACTGAAGTCTTAGGGTTTTTCAGAAAATCCACCAATTGGGACAAGCGAGTACTCGAGCTTTCACCACGGGCAACTCGCTTTTTTTGGTCAGTAAGATCATCACTGCCCAATATGGATTGTGGAAGATCAACATTTTTCCATGATCCCAGCACCGCGACCTGGAACTCCATTTCAGAGCCTGCGGTCAGGTCTTTATGGCAATATGGAAGAGTATCAGCATTTTTGGGATCACAGCCTGAAGCCCTTAACGCGGCAACTGCGCGATCCAAAGCGATATTTGCAGTATTTTTTTGACTGATCGTCACCTGTGCTTTTCCCCCATGCTCGAAGCCCCCCAGAACTCTTGCATAGGATCATCACATTTATTTTTAAGGAGTTGGAAAGAATCAGGTTAGGATCTCCTGAAGAAGCTGAACTCTGCGAACAAGCGAAGGAAGAGTGTCCAGTTGAGGCCATCGGAGACGACTGCGATTAGTCAGTAACACCGGTTTACCTCTTCGCTTGTTTTTTAAATCTGGCGAGCTGCGATCATTCCATACGGGAACAAGCAGCGGCTGAGATCCTGGCTTATTTTTAGTTTCCAGAAACTATGGCCCCACATATTTCGGGGTCAGGGTTTCATTTCAAAAAATAATACAACTGCCTCAGCAATATGGCATCGACACCTCAATATGGCATCGACACCACGAAGCACCGCTTCGACGAATAAAGTGTCGTGTTGTTTTTCTGTGGGTGAGAACATTCCATCAGCGAAACCCTCTGTAGCGAGAAAGTTTTTTTAGAAAACTCTCGCAGGCTGAGGGGTCGGTCGAGACTCCTCAGCCTGCGAGTTTCACTCTGATTACGATCTAGTTCAGACCTGAACCGTTCTGCGCGGACTAGGCGCGGGCAACAAACGACGACGTACGACTTGTATACCGGCGGGCATTTCCCCATCAAAAAGTCTGGCGAGAACATCTTCAGGCTTTGTGAGGTGATCCCCTTGAAGGCAAACTCTCATACCCAGCAGACACTCGTCTGAGCGTCTCACCTGATAGCCTTCCGCATCTGCCGGAACTTCTTCAAGCCACTCAATGGAGCCCACTCCAGGGCGGATATCCACAACCTTAGGCTTGCCCTTTTTGGTCAATCGATCAACAAGGACCTCATCCTGATCCAGGAATGCTTCGACTTTCTCAACAGAAATCTGATCCGCTTTTTCTCTGGGAATAAAGATCAGGAAATCAGCCCAATTACTGATAGCCGACAACTTGGGTGCTTCTTTCCCCAAAGCATGAAGACTACGGATCTCGATCCCCTGAGGGCATTGTTTTGCGAGTGCTTCCATCACCTGCTCCGCAGGAAGGTCCTCTTGCAACTTGATGTCCACAACTTCAGAAAGTCCTGCCATTCCCAATCGCAGGGGAGGCCCAAATGACATCTGAGGGATGGGATGGAATCCTCGAGAATAAGCAGGAGAAAATCCAGCTCTGCGAATCGCACGAGGAAGGAAACGATTGAGATCGAGATGGCTCATGTAGCGAGCTCTTCCCAATTTTGCATACCGAATTCGGTATCCATGACTGGGATGCTCTAGCTCTTTTCTTTCCGGCGGCAACTTGGGGTTGGCTCTCAGTGCAAATCGCTTCTTTGCTTCAGCGCGAACTTCTTCTACTCCGGCATCCGTTTGAGAAGATTCGGCACCTTGCTTTCGCTCTGTGGCATCCAGATGATCGAGGTACTCGATCCGCTCCTCTTTCATGCGACTGAGGTCGCAGGCAATTCCACAGTCATAGCAAACCAACCTGCGCTTGTCCTCGCTAGCGTCCTCAACATTCGTGTAATGTGTCAAACGCTTGCCGGGCTTGCCGCACGGGTGCGAGGTTCTGTCCTTGAGTGCGCGCTGATATTCACGGACCAAGAACTTAGGCTCTACTCCGCAATCGATATGATCCCAAGGGAGTCTTGCATCGACAGGAATCGTTCCCAGGAACTTGTATCGGTCGATTTCGTTTTCCTCAATCGACTCCATCCAGTAATCAAATCTCATACGATCTGACCAACCGTCAAAGCGACAGCCTTTTCTCCACGCGGTCTCAATCACATTTGACAGGGTTCTATCCCCACGACTCAAGACACCTTCTAGGTGACTCGTCGAGGGATCATGCCAACGTAATTGAAGACCTGGATAACGGGTCAGTTTCCTCAATACGTCATGCTTTTCTTCAATATCGGGAAGGTCATCCATCGCTGCCCATTGAAATGGCGTAAATGGCTTGGGCACATGGCTGGACACTGAGACCGTTACCTGTGCTCTTCCCTTGGGTAGATACTCTCTTGCGATATCGAGCATCCTTTTTCCAGTTTCGGCAATGCCTCGGATATCAGAATCATCTTCTGTGGGCAGACCGATCATGAAGTAAAGCTTCATGCGTCTCCAACCTCGGGAGAAGATTCTATGGGCGCTCTTGGCGATGTCTTCTTCAGTAATGTTCTTGTTGACCACATCCCTCATACGCTGGGTCCCCGCTTCAGGGGCAAACGTCAATGAGGTATTACGGACACTCGACATCTCTTCGAGCATTTCATCGGTCAGTCCATAGGCTCGTAAAGATGACACGCTGAGAGAAATATTTTTCTCTCTCAGTTCAGGCATGATTTTCTTTACGAGCGGCTCGATGGCGCTGTAATCCGCAGTGGACAAACTCGTGAGTGATACTTCATCAAATCCACCACACTTGACGGCGTCTCTCACTACTTTCTGAATATCCTCCGGTGGTCTTTCTCTGACGGGTCTGTAAATCATGCCCGCTTGGCAGAAACGACACCCTTCAGTACAGCCCCTCGCAACCTCAATGCTCGCCCTATCAAAAACGACTTCGGTATTGGGAACCGGCGATTTGGAGGGAAACGGAAACTCTGAGAGATCTGGAACATGGGCTCGAGTCACACTCGCAGGAACACGATCGTCGAGAGGGGCGTCGACCACTGTGAAACCTGTATCAGGTTCAACTTTTGTACTGTAGAGGGAGGGGACATAAACGCCATCAAACTGGCTGATAGCGATCAATCGATCTCGCCTCGAGAGACCCTGTTCTTTTAGGGTTTTCCAATGGTCTACAACTTTGTGGAAGTGACCTTCTCCATCGCCAATGAGAAACGCATCGATAAATGCACTCATGGGTTCTGGCTGGAATGCGACGGGCCCACCGGCCATCACCAGAGGGCAGTCATCATCTCTATCCTCAGATCGAATAGGAATTTGACCGAGGTCCAACATTGTCAAAACATTAGTGAAGGTCAGTTCATACTGAAGAGAGAATCCGACAACATCGAAATCTCTCATCCGTTTCCAAGTTTCGAGACTCACCAACTCAAGTTCACGAGTTCGCAGTTCCTTTTCACAATCGATCCAGGGCGAGTAAACACGCTCGGCACTGACATCTTCGAGATCATTCAATTGTGAATAGAGAATCTTGAATCCCAGATGGCTCATCCCGATTTCGTAAACATCTGGAAATGCGAGAAGGAACGAAAGGCGAGTCTCTGTTTTCTTTACGGAATGAAGTTCACCACCGGTGTATCGACCGGGTTTTTCAAGTCGGTGAAGAAAGGCCTTATATGGATGATGGGCGATATCTTCCTTATCGGGAAGTACCGTCAAGTCCTCACCTTCCTGCGCCTCGGATGAACCGCTGACGAAACCGACCTTGCCCATAGAGTCCCAAAGAGAATTCTCGTCAGACACGCGTCTCCCGCCTTCAATTAGAATGAAATTCTTGCTGATCTTTTCTTTTGAAAAGACCCTGCTCAGTCAATAAGGATAATATCATGCCCGGAAGGACTTCACAGATGTGCGGTGCGCTGAATAAAGAAATGAGTCAGGACTCACCCCTCCTCTTTCGATTTACTCTTCTGAGGTCTTTTTGTCCTTCTTCAGGGCCGAAAAGAATCGGATACGAGAAGGGACAGATGGCCCTCTACGTACAGGAATCCACTGTATGGCGAGAGCAACGATCAGTGCGGTCGTCAAAAAAGTAGGCTCTGTCCAAAACATCTAGAGTTTCCCCTCATCGATGAGTCTCTTGATCTCTTTGAGAGGTTGGCCCTCTCTCTGAAGTTCTGCCATTTTCGCGAGACGCTCAAACACCCACTCGGCATAAAGCCTGTGCCCAGCAGGAGTTCTCTCTTCTTCTTCGATGAAGCCTGACACGGTGTAGTCATGCAGCGTTTGACGGGAGATCCCCGTCGCAGCCATGACTTCCCCGATCTTGAATAGCTTCCTGGGCACCTGTCCTGCTGAAGGCTTGGCCAAGCGTAGCGTCCCCTCTCGATGGCACCGGGCGTCCTCCCCGGCAAGAATGTACTTTATACTTTATAAAATATCCATCAAGCCCAGATCTGCTTCTTCCTGCTTAATTTAATCTTCTTTTATGGGGACAGGATCAAATCCACCCTTTGAAAAGGGGTGGCACCTCAAGAGTCGAGTCATGGTCAGCCATGATCCTCGAAATGCGCCATGTTGCTGAATCGCCTCTATTGAATAACAACTGCAGCTCGGCTCAAACCGACATAAAGGCGGCAGCAGTGGCGAGATCGCAGATCTATAAAAGCGGAGCAATCCTATAAGGATACGGGCGCCAACCCCGGTCCCCCCACTCCTCAGTCTATCCTTCATGGCGTCTCATTTTTTCGATGAATACGCCGAGAAAGGAGTTCGATGACTTCGGAGCGAAGATCAGAAAAGGAAAGATCAGCACATCCAGGCCGGGGGATGAAAACGACATCTCTGAGCTCAGGAGCACATTCTCGCTCGGTACGAAAAATCTCACGAAGACGTCTTTTCAATCGGTTTCTGACGACAGCATTCCCCACTTTACGGCTGACAGCCAAGCCGATTCGGGAGGCTTCCCGATCGGCTTCATGAACCACAGCCCTGAGATGGGGAGTGCTGAATCGGATTCCATGATCAAAGACGACCTGAAAATCACGACGTCGACAGATCCTGCAGGACCTTGGAAGTCGGTGATCTGTCAAGTCAGCCCCCTTATCAAACCTTAGGAAGTCGAATCAGCAACCGAATGACCATTCACCTGCCGAGCCTCCTCCAAGCGGTTTTCTGCCACCTGGTAGGCAGCCTCCGCAGGAGTCAGGTTCTCTCTGCGAGAGGTCTCAAAAACTTCCCTCAGTCCATTGTAGATGTTTTCGATCTTCGTCACAGCCGTGCGCTCATCGTAACCCTCAGGACGAACTTCAACTGAAACGTTGATGATTCCTCCTGCATTAATGATGAAATCAGGGGCATACAAGATGTCGTGATCATGAATCATGGCCGCATGAGACTCTGTCAATAACTGGTTATTGGCGGCTCCTGCAACCACTTTGACTTTCAGCCTCGGAATAGTGTCATCATTGAGAATCCCACCGAGAGCACAAGGCATAAAGACATCAGCATCGACATCGTAAATCTCATCTCCATGTGCCACTTCGACACCTGGGAGTGCTGAAAATTCAACGCAACGATCTTGATTGATATCCGATACGGTGACTCGTGCCCCTAGCATGGAGAGGCAGCGAACGACCTCACCCCCGACTTGACCTAATCCCTGAACTGAATAGTGAAGCCTATCCAGATGACTGGTTCCAAACTTTTCTTCAGTACATGCAAACAAGCCGCGAATACAGCCACGAGCAGTAAAGGGTGACGGGTTTCCACTCGATCCTGATTGACGGGAAAGCCCTGTCACATACTTCGTTTCTTTGTGGAGCCATTCCAGTTCCTGAATTCCGATTCCCACATCTTCAGCGGTGATGTAGGAACCTCCCAGAGTTTCGACAAATCGTCCCATGGCCCTGAATAATTGCTCACTCTTATCTCGATTTTGGTCACCGATGATTACGGCTTTTCCGCCACCCAGACCGGTGTTGGCACAGGCACTTTTGTAGGTCATTCCTCTAGAGAGCCTCAAAACATCAGTGATGGCTTCTTCGTCAGTCTTGTAGTTCCACATGCGAAGCCCACCAAGAGCGGGACCTAATGTGGTGTCATGAACGGCAATGATAGCTCTCAAACCCGAATCAGGGTCGATGCCCATCACTACATTTTCATATCCTTCAGCTTCTATTCTCTCAATTTTCATGCTTCCCCTTAATCAGTGGAGTAGTTGGAGAGACGACTCAGAGTCGCTTAGCCATGTTGAACCCTATCTTGGGAGAAAAAGGTTCTCGACGATTCTGTCGGGCAGAAAGGAGCGATAGCGCTCCCTCATGGGATTCAAAACGGTCGAAATGAGAACGATTCTCTCTTCTTCCGGGATTCTTATCTCTCAATCATCCGTATTGTAACCACACACCAATGATCCCTGAAGTGAATCGAAAACCTCTGAAAAACCGAGTGACCAGTTCACAAGTCCAAATAGTATATAGTCTTGTGGAAATAAAACGGTCTTTCTGCGGACCTTGCAATCCATCCCCTTAGACGGTAGACCTAGACGTTCCCCTCAATCAGGAGTTCCCTTGAAATATCATGACGACCTGACACGCAGATATCTGAAACGACGCTGGGCTCCCTGGGCTTCCACCCTTGCAGTCACACTGGGTGTCTTTTCGCTTCTGACAGTCCTCGCCGTTATGGAAGGATTCAAGGTCGAAATGCGAGAGCGCATTCGTGGAACCCTGTCGCACCTGGTGATCGAAGCCGATCCATTCAGGGGTCTCGTCGGTGAAGATTCTCTACTGGAGGCGATCCGAACCACTGAAGGTGTCGAGGCTGCGGCTCCGCATGTGACGACTCTCGCACTCTACAAAGTGGGCATCATGGATCACTGCGTCCTCAGGGGAATCGATCCTATCCCAGAGTCGAAGGTCTCAGATCTCGCGAGATACATCCTCAGCGATGAGGAAATCGACCTGATGCTCTCCGATAGATTCTCGATGCTCCCCCCCGACAGAGAACCCTCCACAGCCGAGGAAATCGCACATGTCTTCTCTATCGAGAGACGACGACAGATCATGGGTTCTCGATTAAATGAAGATCCAGGACCGGGCTTCACTCGCGAATCCCCTCCCCAGGCGATCATCGTGGGCATCGAAGCCTTGAGAAGTTTCCGCCTCCAAATGGGAGACGTAGTTCAGATATCCTCATATTCCCCTGTCACTCTGGAACCCTGTTCCGGCAATTTCTTGGTGGTCGGTGCATTTCAATCAGGGGTTTACGAACAAGACCTCCGCTGGGCTTACACCAACATTCGGGCTCTCCAAAATACTCTTCAACTCTGGGATGATTCCGCCGAAGACATGCGTATCTCTGGGATATCAATAAAACTCGACGATTTCCAAAAAGCTGACGAGATCAGCGAGACTCTTCGTAACAAGATTCGTTCACGGATGTCTCTCCCAGAAGATGACCCCAAGTCGATCCCAAGTCGTTTAACGAATATTGAGACGTGGGAAGACAAGCGCGCAAATCTCATCAAAGCCGTGGAAATTGAAAAACGTATCATTTCGGTACTGATGCTCCTCATCGTGGCATTCGCTTCCGGCATGATCTTTTTGATATTGATGTTGCTGGTGATAGAAAAAGAACGCGATCTTGGAGTACTGAGAGCTCTCGGAGCCACTCGATCCGGCATCGTATTACTCGTTCTGAAGCAGGGGATGTTTCTTTGTACAACCGGTGCCATCCTTGGATTGCTTTCAGGTTGGATTTTCTTGGAAAACATCAATGAGTTTCATGACTTCGTATTCAGAATGACCGGTCTCCAATTGTTCCCACCCAATGTTTATTATCTCGAACGAATCCCGGTAGTTCTTAGATATCAGGATGTACTTCTCGTTTGTCTACCTACCCTGATCTTTGGCTTTCTCGGGAGCGTTCTTCCCTCGATGCGAGCTGGAAGACAGGACCCGATCAAGGCGCTCCATCATGAGTGATTCCTCAGCTCCACTTCCTGTCGTCAGCGTTCGTAAACTGGAACGGTCATTCCCCCTTGCAAACGGGGAAAAACTGATGGTCTTAAAAGGGCTCGATCTCCAGATCTACGAAGCTGAAATGGTAGCTATCGTCGGACTCAGCGGAGTAGGAAAAAGTACTCTGCTTCACTGCCTCGGATTACTCGATACACCTTCTGGTGGTGAAATCACTTATCGATCCGGAGAAAAAACCTGGAAAACTTCCCAGTTGGATGAAGATGCTCGATGCCAATTGAGGAATCACTTCATTGGTTTCGTTTTTCAGTTCTTTCATCTTCTTCCCGATCTCAATGTCCTGGAAAACGTATTGTTACCATCACAAGTCAGCATGACTTCTAAGGCATGGAACAAGAATCGCGACGAATTTCATGGCCGTGCAGAATCGCTAATTCAACGAGTCGGACTGAGTGGTCGTGAAAAACAAGCTCCAGGAACTCTCTCTGGCGGAGAGAGACAACGAGTCGCCATCGCGAGAGCCTTAATGCTCTCGCCCCCTTTACTTCTCTGTGATGAACCGACGGGTAATCTGGACTCTCGAACCAGTAAGAGCATCCATGAACTTTTAAGGGAACTCCACGAAGACTATTCGACTTCGATCCTTGTCGTGACTCATGACCCAGATCTGGCAGCACGTGCAGATAGACGCCTTCAGATGGTGGATGGTCGATTCGAAGCCGAGAGCACATCCTAATATCTTATAGACTATTTTTATTCAATCGGACTCTAGCGGCAGCCGAATAACATCCCAGCCATTCATGGGTTCATGAAGTGCCAATATAAAAGCTCGATCACGCTTTTTTTCCTGCTCGATCAAGTTCAGCATTAAAGATCTGCCTTCGCTGTTCTGTGAAGAAAAAGGTTCGTCGAGGAGCAGCAATTTCCCCGGTGAGCAAAGTGCCCTCATAAATTCTGCCCTCTGAGATTCCCCCCCGGAGAGCTGATGCGGCATACGGTCGAGTAATGGAACCATAGAGAGGGCTTCGGCAAAAGATTCCAGAGATGACTGATTTCTTTCGTCCTGTAATAGATAACATTGCTGCCGAATAGAGAGGTGCGGCCAAAGACCAGACTGCTGACCTTGCCAACCCAGTCCCCTTTTCCAACCCTCTGTGTGACTTCTCCGATCGTGCTTTCCGTCACTTCTAGGGAGCTTGAGTAGCACATCCCCACCGGTAGTTTCCAGAAGCCCTGCGATGGCGAGCATGAAACTGCTCTTCCCAGATCCGTTACTTCCCACCAGTGTGAGCCCACACCCCTCTGACAACGTCAGAGAAAGTGGCCCCAAACTATTCCGTCCTCTTTTAACCGTGAGCGCTTTCACTTCGAGAAGGGGTGATGTCTTCATCTTTGGCCTTTCCTTCCGAGTGATACTCCTGAAAACAATAATGTGAGCCCTGAACTGAGAATGATCAATGCGAGTGCCAGCCGAGACGCCTGTTCGTCATTCCTAAAATGGAGCAACTGATGCAACTCCAGTGCTGGAGAAGGGTGCCCAGGTGGCGCCAACAACAGAGTCGATTCCACTTCCCCCAGTATAAGAATCGCTCCCATGATGCTGGCTGGAATCAGTACCGGCAATGAACGGGGCAAGAAGATACGCCAACATGCAATTTCAGGCTTCACAAATCTTGCCGCATTCGCTTCTTCTTCCGGAATCATGCTCACTGCCAATATTCCGGCCAGCGCTGACAACGCTCCCAGTTGAACGATGTGTGCCAAGGACAGCAACCAAGGAATGCGGTCCAAAAACACAGGTGCATGAACACCCCATGTCGAGGCGAGAGACAAGCCCAATAAACTCGCGGGCAAAAACGTGGGAAGACACCAAGCCCATAACGCCCACTTTCTCTTTGCAACAGCAAGTCGCCAGCAACAAAGCACACTCAAGACAGAGACTAGCAGTGCTCTCTGAATCTCAATAATCCCATCCCACAAAGCTGACAAAAACTCGCTTTTCGCTAACTCCACTTCACTGGCTCTAGGCCAAGCGGTGTAGATCAATATCAGAATCAGAGATATCGCAGGGACAACTCTAAGAATCCACCATCCACTGGCAAACTTCCATGTGGGCAATCCCGCTGGTGACAAAGTTTTCAAACCCCGCCCCCACCATTGATTTCCAGGCATCAACCATGCCAACAGGGGCCCCACAATTCCGGCAAGGCCCGCAGATAAAATCCAGCCCGAAAGACCATCTCCAACAGTCAAGCGAGCCATCACTCTTCGAGAAATCGTTTCTATTCCTGCATAAGAAGGAATCTCTGCGGCGGGAAGCATCAACAAGAAGAGCAGGAGCATACAAGCCCGACGCCAATTTCGCTGTAGTTGCCATCTCACCTTGAGAGCTTTCACAGGTGGGAGCAATCGCAATGCCCATTCCTGTTCACGAGGAATCGTCAGCGATAGTCCTAGCAATATCGCGAGTGCGACCGGAGCCCAACGTAATGACAACAATATCAATGCGCCAAACTCATCCCTGACTCCCGCGACAAGAAATGAAGATCCAAATGTAGATTGAATTGCAGAAGCGACTGCCGCAGGTGGTGTGGTGAAGGTGAGAATCAGGAGGGGTACCCAAAGAAATCTCAGACGGCCCGAAGTCACGCCTCTTACTCCGGATATCAACAATGCATCGACCGCTCCAATCAGAGTGGCCAAAAATGCTGCGGAGATGGCGAGAATCACTGTAGAAATTATTACGGGTATCGAGGTGACAACGCTGGAAAAAGCGACCTCGATGGAACCCAGTGCGACATCATCCAATACAGCAATGAATACCGGTATGTAGAAACCACAGAGAAGTGGAAGAAGAGGCCAAATCCAGGAAAGCAATCTTCTCATCAGCGGTCCAGCAAATACCTTTCAGCTTCCTGAATAGCCGCAGGAAGAGCGTCAGCGGCATCATCCCAGTCAATAACGAGTGGATCAAGGTCTTCAATACTGAGTCCACCCACGGGCACTGACGTGCCAGGAATAAGAGGAACTTGCCGACTGCTTGAAGCCGCCAACAACTCTTCAACTCTGGAACTCAGCAACCAGCGGGCCAAGATCTCTCCCTCTGTCGGGTTCGGACTCCCCTTTACCAATGCAATCACATTCGGCAAAAGCACATCTCCATCCGTACTTAAAAAGACCTCGCCAATACTCTCACCTCTCCGGCGAACCACTTCGATATCATCGGTATCAGTGACACCTATCCATGCCTCTCCTGCGAGTACGCGATCTCGGCTAGCAGAATTTGAAGACACCAATTGAACGTCGTTCATCTGGAGCCCCTCTAACAAATTCAGGTAGGATTCCTTACCCTCTATAGATCGGATGATTGCCAAGTGAGAACCCGTTGTACCGAATCGAGGATCCGCCAAGGCCACTTTGCCCAACCACTGATCCTCTGTGAGTTGCTTCATGGAAACGGGACCGGTCCACTCCCCAGCGGGTGAAGTGGGTTGTACGGCAAGAACCCTGACGCGCCCGGCGAAGCCACACCACAGTCCTGATTTGTCTTTCCACATCTCGGGGATGGCGGCCCCAAGATCAGATGGCATTTTTCTAAACAAACCCTCATGTGATAATCTGACAGATCTCAAAGGCTCATTCGACCAGTGCACGTCACAACGTGGACGCTCTCTCTCCGCTCGAAGCCTTTCAGCAAGGCCTACCGTCTTATTGGCCTCCGTGTCGAAAATGGCATCGACACGAATCCCGGTCTCAGCCTCAAAAAGATCCAAAATTTGTTCGGCATGAACACGATCATGAGCGCAATAAATTGTCACAGAAGGTTTGGTATCGCTTTGGCAACTGCTCAGAAAAAAGACCACTGAAATCAGCAATACTCGGACCAAAATGCTCATCTAGAAGACTCCTTTGACCACCGACCGTCTTTCAGAGTCATGACACGATCGGCTCGATCCGCCACTTCGGTGTCATGAGTCACGAGAACTAAAGTCGTCTGATACTCTTCCCTTAATCCGGAGAGAAGGTCCAAAATCTGCTGGCCATTTCGGCTATCCAGATTCCCGGTGGGTTCATCGCAGAGTAACAATTGAGGCTGTTTCACGAGCGCCCTGGCGATGGCCACTCTCTGACGCTCTCCTCCACTGAGTTGAGAAGGGAAATGTTTCACTCGATCAGACAACTGCACTCTTTCAAGCATCTGCTCGGCGAGGCTCGTCTCCACCTTACCCCTGCGATATTCCAGTGGAAGCCGGACATTATCGAGAGCGTTTCTGTCGCCGAGTAGGTGGAATGACTGAAAGACGAATCCCAAAACTTCATTTCGGACTCGAGCTAACTCTTTCTCTGGCAGTGATAGTACATTTTTTCCAGCCAACAAATATTGGCCGCTATCCGCTCGATCAAGACAACCCAATATTTGGAGCAGTGTGCTCTTCCCGCTCCCTGATGCTCCAACGATAGCAACAAACTCTCCCGCTTGAATGGAGAGATCGACATCGTCCAGAGCCTTGACCTGCGAAACACCATCCCCGTAATGACGACGAATCCCCTGCATTTCAACAATGCGTTTTGTATCAACTTGGTTCAAATGTCTCTCCGTCCACAAAGTACCGGGGCAGGATCAAGCGTTGCCACTCGATATGCCGGAAGGACGGCACTCAACATCGCCGTCACTACGAGAGCGCTTGAAACTCCCAGAATCATTTCGAGCGGCAGCCACGCCTCCCATCCCAAGACGGGTTTAACACCCCACTCAATGATAGAAAGCCCTACCCAATATCCAGGGAACAACGCCAACAGTGACAACATTCCTGCTTCTAGGAAAACAGGCGTAATGACTTGTGACACCCGGGCTCCCTCGGCTCTTCTCAGAGCGACTTCTTCCATGCTCTCATCGATCGCTAATAATGAAATGGTCGCTGTCAGTATCAATACAATGGTCAATCCCAATACCCAGATGAAATGCCCCAACCCACTAAACCGATCCACCATTTGTAGAATGATCGCTGTCCATTGCTTTTGAACATGTA
>ERZ802830.362-NODE-362-length-45440-cov-8.64211_pt1 | contig 45440 bp, 39 predicted proteins | sample MGYA00345654_ERZ802830 | MGnify/ENA primary metagenome ERZ802830 (study PRJEB30503, sample SAMEA104212375) | marine metagenome | biome: Westerlies Biome; feature: [SRF] surface water layer (ENVO:00010504) within the epipelagic zone...; material: water...
GGCTGTGGGGGGTGATGCGCCCAGGGCGCATCTTCACTCGGGCGCTCGAGCTCTCCGGTCGGCCGCGGCCCCGCGTGCTGCTGGTGCTCACCGCCTCGGGTGACGATCCGCAGTACCTGGCCGCGATGTACTCCGCGCTTGCCGATACCGACTGCGACGTCGACCATCTGGCGCTGTTCCCTCAGCCCAATCGGGCAGTCGACGACGCCATCGACACAGCCGACGTGGTCTGGGTCGGCGGGGGAAGTGTGGCGAACCTACTGGCCCTGTGGAGGCTGCACGGCGTGGATCGCGCCCTTGTCCGAGCGTGGGAGTCCGGGACGGTGCTCGGCGGCGTCAGCGCCGGATCGATCTGCTGGCACGTCGGCGGGCCCACCGATTCATTCGGGTCTCAACTCGCGCCGGTAACCGACGCTCTCGCCCTTCTGCCTTACGGCAACGGCGTTCACTACGACAGCGAGGAGCAGCGGCGACCACTGCTGCACACGCTCGTCAGCAACGGGACACTGCCCGAGTCCTACGCAACCGACGACCGGGTTGCCATCGTCTACCGCGGCACCCAGCCGGTCGAAGTCGTCTCCGACGTGCCCGACTCAGACGCCGCCGCATATCGCGTTGTGCAGCGCGATGGGGAAACGATTGAGGAACGTCTCCCCCCGGGTCGCCTCGTCACCTGACCTCAACGATGGAGCGTCAACTCGTACGTCGCTGCTCCCGAAACGATCGCCGCGATCACTACCGCCGGCCAGGTTCCGGCGATCAAGGCGAGCGGGTGTGCCATGGCGAACGCCGCCGCGTACACACCGCCGGCGAGCGGAATACGCCACGGCCAGCCAGTCCTGCCCATCAGGACGGCGGCGACAACCCCGAACGCGACAAGGACCCCACCGGCGATGAGTCGATCCGCACCGGCATCAGCAAGAGCGAAACCGATAATCAACCCGACGGCAGGACAACCCGCGATGATCCATCGTCGTGTGTCCTGTTGCTCGGCCCACGCTTTGCGCATCGACGCGAACGGGTCGAATCGGGAAGCCATGGTGGGCGTTGACGTCGTTCTCGGCGATCAGCCGTCGGACAGTGTGACGGGCGTTCCTAAACGATAGGACTCCCAGGCCGCGATTCCGATCGCTACCGGTGCACGGCCGTCCTCTCCGCTGACCGGTGACGAGCCGCCCTCGCGTGCGTACCGCACGAAGGCCTGCCATTCCCCGCGGTAACTGTCGGTGTATCGATCCAGGAAGAAGTAGGGCAGGACGCTTCCCTGGCGTTCGGTAGCGCTGTAGACCACCGCGGCGTTCTTCATCGGATTCTCCGACACCGCCATCCCGGTCGATCCGAGTACCTCCATACGCTGGTCGTAGCCGTACACAGCTTGTCGGGAGTTATCGATGGTGGTGATGCAGCCATTCGCGTGCGTCAACGTCACGACCGCGGTGTCCAGATCTCCCGCCTCTCCGATCGCCGGATCGATCCGCACGGCGCCCGTCGCGTAGACCTCGGTCACCGGGGATCCGACAACAAACCGCGCCATATCGAAATCGTGGATCATCATGTCGACGAATATTCCGCCACTGACCTTGATGTATTCCACCGGAGGCGGCGCCGGGTCTCGACTGGAAATCCGTGCAATGTGCGGATCTCCCACCCGGCCGGACGACACTGCTTCCTGAACGGCAGCGTGGGTGGGGTCGAATCGACGATTGAAGCCGACCATGAACGCTACGCCGTGTTCGCGAACCGCACTCAGAGCCTTGTCAACCTCGGCGATGTCCAAACTGATCGGCTTCTCGCAGAAGATCGCCTTGCCGGCGGCTGCCGCCCTGGCGATGAGCTCAACGTGGGTGTCGGTACTACTGCAGATAGCCACGGCATCAACGGAGTCCGATTCCAGAATCTTGTCGATGGACATCACTGGTACGCGCAGCGAATCACCGACCTCCGCTGCGGCGGCATCGTTGACATCGAACACCGCGGCCACCTCGGCGCCGTCGGTTTCATTCGCGATGATGTCTGCATGCATTCGACCGATGCGTCCGACACCGAGAACACCTATACGCACTGTCACGAGAGCTCCTGATTCACCGGGGGTTGACGTCCCCATGCTAGTGACGCAAGCACGGCAACCTGGGCACCCAAGCCTGTTCGCCTAGCTCGATGACGTACAGGGGAGTGAATCAGCCCTTGGCGCCGAGTTCGTGTGCGAGGGCTTCGAGTTCCGCTCCACCGGCCATGGCCTTCACGAGCTCTTCTCTGGACACATTGTCCTTGGTGTATTCGGCCATCATCTGTCCTCGATTAAGCAGATAGAAGTTGTCACCGACGAGATACGCATGGTGCGGGTTATGAGTGATGAACACGACGGAGATACCGGCATCGGCGGCGTTTCTGATGTGCTTGAGAACCACGCCGGACTGCTTCACGCCGAGGGCGCTGGTGGGCTCGTCAAGGATGAGCACGTTGGCACCGAAGTGCACAGCGCGAGCGATCGACACCGCCTGGCGCTCCCCTCCGGACAGGGTTCCCACGGGCTGCTCGGTGTCCCGGATATCGATTCCCATGTTGGCCAGTTCGGCTTTGCATGATTCCTTGGCGTACTTGGCGCGCAGTCCCTTGAACGGCCAAAATCCCCGAGTGGGCTCGTTACCGAGGTAGAAATTCCGCCACACCGCCATCAGGGGCACGGTCGCGAGATCCTGAAACACAGTGGCGATTCCCATGTCCAGGGCCTCACGCGGAGAACTGAACGTGGTGGGTTCGCCGTTGACGTACATCTGTCCGTCCGACGGCGTGTGGACACCACTAAGGATCTTGATCAGGGTCGACTTTCCGGCGCCGTTGTCTCCCAGGACGCAGGTGACCCGATTCTTGGGGACGCTCATCGAGACATCCGACAGTGCGATGACGCTGCCGAAGCGCTTCCCGACGTTTTCGAGCGCGAGGGCTGCTGGTTCGTGCGAGGAAGTCTCGGTCATTTTCGAGCTCCTTGGAATCGGCGGCGAATCAAAGAATTGGTAAGGACGGCGACGAAGAGGATCAAGCCGAGGAACAGCCAGGTCCAGTCGGTGTTCCATTGGGCGTAGGCGATGCCGATGAAGGCCATTCCGATGATGGCGGCACCGATGGTCCCGCCGATCGCAGATCCGTATCCTCCGGTCAGCAAACAGCCGCCAACGACGGCCGCGATGATGAAAATGAATTCCTGCGTCACACCCTGACCGGCCTGCATAGATTTCAGACGCATCAAGCTGATGATGCCCACCAGGCAGGACGACATTGAGACGTACATGAACAGCATGATCTTGGTGCGACGCACCGGCACGCCGACGTTGCGCGCGGCGTTCGAATCCCCGCCAACGGCGAAGATCCAGTTGCCAAATCGTGTGCGCGTTAGGACCAAGGTGGCAACGACGGTAAGGGCGAGCCACCAGACCACGGCGATGCGGAAACTGTAGGCCGAGAAGTCGGAAGCGAAGACGGCCTTGGCGCTCTCGTAACCCGGTCGAGGGGAGCCGTCAGGCAATTCAGCGATTCCGGCAACGCGGACGGTATCGGTGAGCAATTTGGTCACGCCGAGGTTGATTCCCCGGAGTGAGAAGAACATGGCCAGGGTCACGATGAAGGAGGGCAACCCGGTCGTGACGACCAGCCACCCGTTGGTGAATCCGATGGCGGCCGCGAAGAGGAACGTCAGAAAGATGGACGGCCAGACACCGATGCTGTACTCGGTCATCAGCAGGCCAGCGAAGAGACCCGATGAGCCGATCATGACCCCGCTGGATAGGTCGAATTCCCCGCCGATCATCAGTAGCGCCACGGCGACCGCGATGATTCCGTACGTCGAGGCGACGTCCGTCCATCGAGCTGTTCCGTCGAGGGAGAAGAACGTTCCGGTCTGGTCGGCGACCGAGAAGAAGATGTAGACGACGAGGGCACCCATCAGGGCGCCGATCTCGGGTCGACGCATGATACGCGTCAAGGGGCTTGCCTTGTTCACGCGCTCGTCCACTGCTGTTGCTGTCGACATCTGCCCTCTCAATCAGTGCTGAGTGCTGGTGAAAACGTACCGGCGCTCAACGCGTCCGTGGGGGAAACGACAGAAGTGGCGCCTAAATGCGGTGGAGGGGTGGAGCCTTGCGACTCCACCCCTCACCACTGGTTCTAGCGAGTGCCGTTTGCTGCCAGTTCCTGGACCAGCTCGGCGTTGTCCTGAAGAACGAAGCCAGGACCGGTGTAGACGGGCTGTCCACCACCGAGTTCATGGCCGTTGATCAGGTTCAGGTACAGCAGCACGACGGACATGTAGCCCTGCGCGTACTGCTGCTGATCGATGGCGAATGCGAGATCTCCATCGGCGATCGACTGAACGGCTTCGCCGGACAGGTCGACGGTGCCAACCATGATGTCGCGACCGACTGCCTCGGCGGCCGGCTGCGCGGCCTGCGTTGCGATGTCGGCGTTGAGAGCGAACACCGCGTCGATGTCCGGGTCAGCCTCGAGCTTGGCCTGGATCTCGGCCTGGCTCTGGGCGATGTCCGCGAGTCCAGCGCTGAGCTGCAGGTTCTCGACGTTGCCGAACGTGTCAGCGGCGCCGTCGCAGCGCTCCTGAAGACCGATGTTGTTCTGCTCCTGAATCGGGCAGAGTACCTTCGACTTGCCGGCTTCCTTGAACTTCAGGCCAGCCTCTTGGCCTGCGATGAACTCATCCTGACCCACGTGGGTGAACGCACCGAGGTCCTTGAAGACCTTGGAGCCGGAGTTCATCGTGACGATGGAGATTCCCGCCTCGTCGGCCTTGGCCAGCGCATCGGAGATCGCGTCCGGGTTCGGAGCGGAAACCGCGATGCCCTCGCAGCCCTCGGAAATGAAGGACTCGATCAACTGCGCCTGCAGCTGAGCATCGTTGGTCGTCTCCTGGTACGTGAACTGAACGGGAAGATCCGCGCCAGCCTTGTCGGCACCAGCCTTGGCGACCGACCAGAATCCGCCACCGTCACCGTGGGTGACCATGCAGATCTTGGGACCCGAGCCACCGGAATCGCCGGAATCTTCGCTTGCTGCGGCGTCGTCCGTGGACTCTGCCGCGCTATCGCTGTCGGAGCTTGAGCACCCCGCCAGCACAAGTGCCGATGCCGCGACCGCGGCGATGGCAAGCTTGCCAACCTTCATGAATGACCTCCTAGGCGCCTGTTAGACGCATTGCTATGAACAGCGTTAAATCCAAACTACAGACCGCCGGATCTCCCCGCGACCAGAGTTTTGGAACGCTCCAATTCTCGAAGTGTTCTACGTCACGCTGCCGAAGGGAAGCCCCGACTCCCATGCGTTACCAACTCGTTACCGCTCATCCCCGGCGCTGAGAGTCTCCCCCAGGGGCACCCGACACCAGAGCACCCTCGCTGGGCACATCCCTTTACGGAGCTAGGTCAACCACCGGCTCCCAGCAACGAGAGGTCCACGAATCGATCAGAGCCTGCTGGACGCTGACGACATCGACGGCTTCACGAAAGCCCGGGCTGAAACGCTCGCCTCCGGCCAGGGACTCCAAGAACACGTGGTCCTCGATCGCCACGAGGTCTTCGAAGCCGATCGCGTTGGCCTGGCCGGGAACGAAAGCCCCATGGAACGGAAAGCGGTCGCCGCCGTAGATCGTCGTGTATCCCGAACTCGGATCGTCCGTGAGCCGGTAGAAGCGCAGCTCGTTCATGGTCTCAAGGTTCCATTCCAGGGCACCCTTGGTGCCGTACACGGCGAAAGAATTCTGACTCTCAGGTCCGACCATGGTTCGACTCGATTCGAATGTTCCGGTCGCTCCATTGGCGAACGTGCACAGCATCGACGCGAAGTCCTCATTCTCGACTTCGCCCTTCGGATCGTCCGGTGCTCCTCGACCGTAGTGACCGGCGGCGCCCTGGGCGATCGGCCGATGCGTGATCGTGTTGTTCTTCATACCCGTCACTTCGGCGATCGGGCCGACGAGGAACTGCGCCATGGACACCGAGTGACTAAGGATGTCACTCGTGACTCCATAGCCCGCCTGATCCATGAAAAAGCGCCAGGTGAGCAGGCCCAACTCGTCGCTTCCGTACATCGACAGGAAGTGCCCGCGGTAGTGCGTGATGTCGCCTAGTTGACCTGAGTCGATCAGGGACTTCGCGTGGATGACCAATGGGGCCCACAGGTAGTTGTAGCCAACACCGGTGGCGACCCCCGCCGCCTGGGCAACCTGGTAAGCCCGTACTGCCTGCTCAGGCTTGCCACCGATCGGTTTCTCGCTGAAGACAGCCTTACCGGCCGCGGTTGCTGCTTCGATCATCGGAATGTGCAGCATGTTGGGAGCGGTCACCCACACTGCGTCGACGTCGTCTGCGCTCACCGCATCTTCCCAGTTCTCCACCGACCGCTCGAACCCGAAGTCCTCGACCGCGCGGGCACGCCGAGACTCCTCGGTGTCCGCGCAGACAACCAGCCGGGGATCGACCGACCGCTCAGGAAACAGCGAGGGAATGCGCAACATCGATCTGCTGTGCGCCTGGCCCATCCAGCCGAGACCGAGAACAGCAACGCCAACGTTCTTCTTCATGGGCGCGATCACCTATTTCTTCACTCGTCCGGTTGCCGATGTCATCGGCAACCGCGGATCTTGTTCCACTCCGGCCCACGATTCCCGGATCCAGTGTTGGTCTGGGTCGTCGCAGAAAGCCATCGTGCGGTCCTCCCCCGGACCGGCCAGGACATTCAGGAAATACATCGGGTACTCGGGGTTCGCAACGGTCGGTCCGTGGTAGCCCTCGGGCACCAGATACGTGTCCTGGTCGGCGATGCTCAGTGTCTCGTCGTGGCTGCCGTCCACCGTGTAGAGGCGAAAGAGGCCGGTACCCGTGGGATCTCCGTGCGGGCCGTCTTCACGGCCGATGCGGAAGTAGTAGATCTCCTCGTTCATCGTCACGCACTCGCCGATGCCGTCATGGCGGTGAGGAGGCCACGACGACCAGTTGCCTCCCGGCGTGATCACCTCGCACACATTGATTTTGTGAGCGCCATCGAAAGAGTCCGGGGTCGCGTAGTTGGTCACCTGCCGCGTGGCGCGACCGGCGCCCCGGACCTCAACCGCAACGCTGTCGGCCGAGCCGTAGTGGACCGGGAACGCCTGCGAGGCCCGGGCGGTGACGATCGCGACCTCGCCAGACGTGCCGGCGATGGCGACCTGTGAACCAACCGGGAGGTACATCCAGTCGGACACGGCGGCGAAGACACCGTCGCGTCCCTGCATGTCGAACGCCCTGCCGTCCACCGTGACGGTGAAGTTCTGCGCGGACAACGACACCAAAACACCCTCTTCGCCATTCAGCGTGAACTCGGCAGGGTCGCCCGCCCGCAGCGTGAAGACGTACATTCCACAGTAGGTCCATCCGGCAGATTCCGGCGTGATCCGACAATCGGCCCGACCGTCCGACGCACTGCCCGCGGGGATAAACCACGTGCGATCGCTGCTCATGCTCTTGCTCCTTGGTTGGGGTGGACGATATTGGCCGCCATCGTTACGGCACCCTCGACGTCGCCGTCTTCGGGATACACGAGCGCACGGCCGGCAACCAGACCTCGTACGTTCGGCTCCTTCATGGCGGCCTTCCATCCGGCGAAGGTGCGAGCCGCATCCGCCCCCGGGTCACCACCGAGCATCACGATCGGCATGGACGTGGCACCCGCCACTTGATCCATATCGGGGGACGCGGGCAACTTCAGCCAGGTATAGGCAGAGGACGACCCCAAGCCCGACGCGATCGCGACGACCTTGATCAGCCGCTCGGTCGATGAATCGAGTCGTGCCCGACCAGCGTCGTCGATGACATACGGCAAAGGCTCGATCATGTTCAGCAGTTTGCGGTCTGCCAGTTCGGTCGACAGTGCCGCCACCATTTCGAGGGTCCTTGCCACACCCGCATCCGTGTCTTCGATGCGCAGCAGTGTTTTGCCCCCGTCGAGACCGAATTCCTCGATGTGGTCGGCGTCGTACGCAGTGAGCCGGTCGTCCAACTCCCACCGAGCCCCGATGATGCCGCCTCGATTCATCGTGCCGATGGCAACAACGCCGTCAAGGGCTCCGAGCCACGCAAGTTCTTCCAAGATGTCGGCGCTGGCCATAACACCGTCCACGCCCGGCACCCGCAGTGCTCGCATCACGCGATCAAGCAGGGTGTACCGGTCGGCGACCGCCAACGGGTCCGATCCAGCGGCCAGCATGCCGCGAGCCGTATGGTCGACCGCGACGATAAGGAGATTGCCGTCGTCACCGACCAGTTCGCGACGGCGACGACCCTTGAGCGCCGACTGCAGCGAGTCAGGTGCGCGCACGCGTGCTTCGATGAGTGCGGCGTAGTCCGCCTTGTCGAGTTGATGTTCCATGTCCCTCACTCCCGCAATCCTCGGGTGCCGCCGTGTTCCACGACCTCATCCACCATCGTTGTTGTCGGCATCGCATCCGCGCAGGTCAATTGCGTGGCCACGTAGGCACCCGCACCGTTCGCGAAGCGACCGATGCGCTCGAGATCCCACCCCGACAGCAGGCCATGCACGAGCGCCCCACCGAAAGCATCACCGGCACCTAGCCCGCAGAGAACATCGATGTCGAGAGGGTTAATGCGGACCCTGTCGCTGTCATCGGCAACCAGTACGCCACCGCCGCCGAGTTTCACGATGGCCAATCGAACTCCACGCCCCAGAAAATCGTCGACAATCGCGTCCGGTTCGTCGAGACCCACAGCCATCTCACATTCGGTTCTATTGCCCACCACCACGCTGCTCTGCGCAATCGCGCGTTGGGCCGCAGCTCGAGCCTCGTGCACCGATGACCACATCGTCGGTCGGTAATCCAAGTCGAGAACCGTGTCTCGATCGTCGGATCTACCGCGCATCTCCAGCCACGCGAAAGACGAGTCCGCTGTCGCCCCGAGCGCGAGGGCTCCTTGGCTCATCCACAACACCCGGCACCCGCGCATATCGTCGACGGGAACCTCGTCCTGCCTCACTGTTGTGTCCGGTGCAGCCTGGCCTCGATAGAAGATGATCTGCGGTTCCTCGGGCGGCGCCAAGGCGGCGAGCACGACGGGAGTCAGAGCCGAAGCGTCGCGGCCGACGTACCGGGTATCCACTTCCCACTCGTTCAGCAGCGCGATGACGTAGTCGCCGAGAGCGTCCGTTCCCACCTTGGTGACGACGGCGGCGTGGTGGCCGTGGCGAGCCGCCGCGACGGCCACGTTGGTGGGGCTTCCGCCGATGGACTTGCGGAAAGTCTGAGGGTCAGTGAAGGAGGCATGTACTTCCTGGGCATATAAGTCCACGCTCACACGCCCGACGGTGATGACGTCGGGAATGTCGGTAGACGAATAAGCGGGCATGTGGACTCCTTGGAACGCTCCAAAACGCGCATTGATCGTGTCACACTATGGGCTTTAGCGGCAAGCGACGAACACCTACCCACGGCAGCACTACGGCAGTACCCCGGCCACGGCAGAAAGGATCGCGCGTGACAACTCCAGGATGGACCGTTGTCGTCGTCGGAGCCGGACGCATGGGTGACATTCGCGCCACGGACCTCGCGTCCGACCCGCGCGTGTCCGAGATTGTGATCGCCAATCGAACAGCCTCGCGGGCAGACGACCTCGCTCGTCGCATCGGGGGCCGCACCGTCAACTGGGAGACAGCCGCGCAGACACCAGCGGACGCGTACGTCATGGCGCTAGCCACCGACGCACACGGCGACATGCTCAACCAACTCCTCGCACATGGGCGCCCGATTCTGTGCGAGAAGCCCATCGCCCTGACGATGGCCGACACGAAGAAAATCTGCGATTCGGTCGAACAATCGGGCGCACCGATGCAGATCGGATTCCAGCGGCGCTTCGATGCTGGCATGGCGCGTGCACGCGCAATGGTCACCCGCGGCGATCTCGGTGACATCTACGACATGGTGCTCGCGTCGCGTGATCACGTGCCGCCGGACCGTAACTTCATCCCCGGAAGCGGTGGCATTTTTCGCGACCTGCACGTGCACGACCTCGATATCGCATCGTGGATCGCCGACTCCCCCATCGAGTTCGTACAGGCAACACGGGCGATCCGCGGCGCAGGCGACTATGCGGAGTTCGACGATGCAGACGTCACAAAGATCATCGCGACAACCGAGTCAGGGATCCCGGTGTCGATCTCCGGAGCGCGCCACGACGCTCGTGGACAAGATGTGCGAATCGAGGTTTTCGGTTCCAAGGATTCGGTGAGTGCTGGCATCACCCCGCGCACACCGCTCGTGGCAATCGACGGTCCGGAGATCGGGATCAACACCGACGTCTACACCGGATTCATCGATCGATTCCGGGACGCCTATCGCGCCGAAACGGCGGCGTTCGTCGATCTCATTGGCGGCGCCCCCAACCCGTGCCCCCCGCAGGCAGCCCTTGAGGCCCTCCGCGCGTCCATCGCGTGCGAGCGTTCCGCCCTGACCGGTGAACGAGTAGAGGTCCGGACCGTGACCAATGAATGAGCGCCGTCCCACCATTCACGACGTCGCCGCACGGGCGGGGGTTTCCAAGTCTTTGGTTTCTCTTGCGATGCGCGGTTCCCCGAAGGTCAGCGACGCGAGCCGGGCCGCGATCGAGAAGGCAGCAGCAGAGCTCGGGTACCGACCCAACGCAACGGCGCGCAGCCTCGCGGACCGCAGAAGTCGCACCATCGGCGTCAACATGGCTGAGTTGGACAACCCCATTTTCCCGGACATGCTCGGGGGCGCCCACACCGTGATTCGCTCCCGCAACTACAACACCATGCTCGTGTCAGGGGAACGCGATCCGGAACTCGAAACCATGGAGTTGGCCAAACTGCTGGAGTTTCAGGTCGAAGGGCTGATTCTCATTTCCCACCGCCTGCCCGCCGAGACAGTGCGATCACTCGCCGACGAGGTTCCCATCGTCGTCCTGACATTGAAAGATCTCACCGGCCCCGGGATCGATTCGGTCGTCACCGATGACGAAATGGGCACTCGCATGGCAATGCAGCATCTTTTCGATCTCGGTCACCGAGACATCGCCCACGTCTCGGGCGGCTCCCTGGAGCCGGCGGTCGTCCGCGAGCGCATCTACCGATCAGAAATGCAGGCCGCCGGTCTGGAGTCGCTCACCCGAATCATCGAGGGCGATTTGACCAACCTCGGCGGTCTCGAAGCAGCGCGCTCGCTCCTTCGCGACGGAGAGCCACCCACCGCCATCTTCGCCAGTAACGACATTTCCGCGCTTGGCGTGATGGCTGCTTGCCAAGAGTTCGGCCTGAATATTCCTTCGGACATTTCGATCATCGGTTATGACGGCATCGCCCTCGGCGCTCTGCGCACGCTCAGTTTGACGACCATCGCCCAACCGCTAGATCGGATGGGTCAGGTGGCGGCTCAACGACTCTTCGATCGCATGACCGGCGCAGACATCGATGATCGCTCAATAGTTCTCGAACCCGAACTGCTCACCAGGGGCACAACAGCCCCGCCGCGGGTCTAGCGCCGGTGTCAGGACTCACGGCCCACAAGTGACGGCTCAGCACGCCGATGGCGATTTCTCCTCGCCAACCCAGATTCGAAAAGCTTCCAGCGCGGAGGGATCGATCAGGCCACTGGTGTTGCGCACTCGGTCCCCGTTCACGATGTCCGTGACGGCGAGTTCCGCCAGCTTGCCGGTAACGGTGCGCGGAACGCTGGGCACCGCGACGATCTCGGCCGGTACGTGGCGTGGGCTCGCCGCCGACCGCAGAGCCTGGCGGATCTGTTGTTGCAGTTCTTCGTCGAGGTTCGCTCCTTCGCGCAGCACAACGAACAACACGATGCGGGTGTCGAGTCCGTCGCGTTGGCCGACCACGATGGATTGCTCAATATCCGCAAGAGCGTCCACCACGCGATAGATCTCCGCTGTGCCGATGCGGACACCACCGGAGTTCAATGTCGCATCCGAGCGGCCGTGGATGACGAAGCCACCGGCGTCGCTACGAGAGATAAAGTCGCCATGCGCCCAGACTCCAGGAAAACGCTCGAAGTACGCCGCGCGAAAACGCGATCCGTCGTCGTCCCCCCAGAACCCGATCGGCCGCGAGGGGAACGGCGTCGTGCACACCAACTCGCCGCGGACCCCGGGAGGAACATCGGCTCCGGAATCATCGACTGCCCGAACGTCCAGGCCGAGGGCTGGTCCCTGAATCTCTCCACGAAGCACCGGTTCGGTGGGCACTCCCAGAACGAAGCATCCGCAAATATCGGTGCCGCCGGAAATAGAGGCGAGGTGCACGGACGGACACACGTGCTCGTAGACGTAGTCGAACAATTCCGGGGCCAAGGGTGATCCCGTGCTGGCGATGGTTCGCAGCGAGGCAAGTTCGTGTGGTGCCATCGAGACCGAGTACTGGCGCAGCGACTCGATGTATTTGGCCGAGACGCCGAGGAAGGTCAACGTCTCGTCTGACACGAGCTGCAGGAGTCTGTCCGGCTGGGGATACATCGGTTGCCCGTCGGCAAGGACGACGGTGGCGCCCGTGCCCAGCGCCATGACCAGCCAGTTCCACATCATCCACCCGGCGGTGGTGTAGTAGCAGACACGATCCCCCGGTGTGATGTCGAGATGGATGCGCTGCTCTGCGAGATCCTTCAGCAGCACCCCCGCGGCACTGTGAACGATGCACTTCGGCGCACCAGTGGTGCCGCTGGAAAAGAGAATGAACCCCGGATGATCGAACCCGACTCGAACGCATTCCAACGGCGGTGAGTCCGCCACCCACGAGCTCCACGAGTAATGCCGGGGGTCGGAGGCCTCACCGATGACAACAACGCCGATCACGTCCGGTAAACCTGCGAGCACATCGTCGATGGATCCGCGCATATCGAATTGCTGACCGCCGTAGGTGTATGTCGAGCCAACGAGAAGCAACCGTGGCGTGATCTGACCGAATCGATCGATCACCCCCGCGGGTGCGAAGTCCGGTGACGCAGTACTGACGACCGCGCCGATGGATAGTGCTGCCAGCGCCCAGATGACCACCTCGGGAACGTTGGGTGCCCACGCAGCCACCCGATCGCCCGGTTCGACTCCTGCGCCGTGCATGTGCGCCGCGACGGACGCCACATCCGAACGAAGTTCCCCACGCGTCCAGGACCGGCGTGCTCCGGCTTCGTCGATGCCGACAAGCACTTCGGCCTCTGGCTCGCCGGCCAGCAGTGTCTCGACGATGTTGAGGTGGGCGTCAGGAAAGAATGTCGCTGCTGCAGGGTCGTCCGGCTCAAGAACAGCACGACTTCCCCGCTCCCCGACGACCCCGCACTCGTCCCACGCCCACAACCAAAAGCCGTCGAGATCGTTCAGGCTGGCCTCGTGAGCGGCAGAAAAGTCAGACGTGCCCGATGCCTCGAACCACCGGCGCATCGCCGCGCCCGACTCCTCGTCGGGCGACCACAGAACGCTCGAGGTCATGCGCGAAGCCTGCCAGAACTCACCACTACCGATAGACGCGTGGCCTACTGGTCGTGCCTACCGATCATCCGTGCGTCGCATCCAGGGCACGGGTATCCAGGGCACCGCGTCGTGTGCGTGAACTCCCTGTGGCGGCACGACGGCCCATCCGTCCGCGTGCGCGATGCCTCGGAGCATCGCTGATGACACTCGTTCTACCTGTCGAAAGCCCCCGAGTTCTCGGCGCCCGACCATGAGGCGTGTCAGCGGTCGGCTCGACGGGGCGACACCTTCGGCCATCGCAACCTTCGGTAGGTCTCGTTGCGCTCTGCCGAACCATGCGTCGAAACTCGGTTGGATCAATGTCACCGTCGCCACGAGTGCACTCAACGGATTGCCAGGAAGACCGACCACCGGCGTGCCGTCCCGCGTGGCCAACATCATCGGGTGTCCCGGACGGACGGCGACGCCATCAACGATGATCGTGGCGCCCAGGGCATCGAGGGTCGAGCGCAGGAAGTCCCGATGACCCCGGGCCGTTCCACCGGTGGCGACGGTCATATCCACCTCGCCGCAGGCTGAGCGAAGCGCGTCGGCCAATTCCTGCGGGTCGTCGGTGCAGGTGCGTACCGACACCACATCGCCGCCAAGCATGTGGATCCATCCAGGAAGCTGAACGCCCAGTGCGTCGCGCACCTGGCCGGTCGTCGGTACTCCCGCACGGATAACTTCATCGCCAAGGATCAGCACGGAAATCAACGGACGTTGGACCACGTCGACGTCGTCGACTCCTGCCGCGGACAGTGATCCCATCAGCGCTGGATTGATCACGTCCCCTCGATGCGCGAGAACATCACCCACGACGCACTCCTCGCCCTGCACTCGAATGTGCGTCCGGTCGGAGGCATCGGCGATCACTCGACTATCCGTCACCGTCGCAGCTTCAAAGGGAACAACCGCTGTCGCTCCGGCGGGAACAGCGCCCCCGGTGCCGATCCGCATGGCCTTGCCGGCATCGAGATGCGACACACTGCTCGTGCCGGTATCGATTGTTCCGACGATGGTCCACGGGCCCGAGCCACAGACCACCCACCCGTCCATCGCCGCGGTGGGGAATCCCGGCAGATCCGTTAGGGCCACCGCGTCGCTGGCCAAAGTCCGTCCGAGGGCATTGGCAAGCGGCACTTCCTCGCCAGAGGAATCGCCCATGGCCTCGCCCGCGAGAGCTCGCGCCTGCCACCAGGACACCTCGGTCATTGAACTCCTGTGTCATCGAACTCCTGGGCCAACCGGTCCACGATGTGACCGACACTGTGAGCATCGGCTCCGCGAGCAACCGCGTACCCCATCAGGTAGGTGGTCACCGGCGCAGCAGGACGCTCGACCTTATGGGCTGCGGCCTTCGCTGCATCCAAGATCGTCTCGACCACGGCGGGGTCCATCGTCGCCTCGATGGTCAACTCTTCACCGAGGCGTTCGATCCATCGGTGCACTCGTTCTGTCTGCTCGGGATTCATGCGTGTCATTCCTTACCCATTGTTGGTTCGCTCGCGAGCCCGCCGCAGATCATCGGGGGTGTCAATGTCCAGCAGGCTGATGCTGTCGTCGATCGGCACGTCGACGCACGCTAACTGAGCAACCAGAGACGCGAACGATCGCCCGGCCCACTCGTCGACACTGTCCGCGGCCGTTGCTAGCGCCAAACTCCGGTATACGGCGCACAACCATTGCCGCCGACCCGAGCTATCCACCGGGACCCACGCATCCGCCGACGGCTGCTTCACCAGTGCGGACCGCACGTGAACGAGTGTGTCTGCGGCGAAGGGCATGTCGACGGCCAGCACCCCGACATGCGCGGACTCGCAGCGGGCCAACCCCGCGACCACCGCAGCGGCTGGTCCTCCGGGATAGGCCTGATCGAGAACGTGGATCGTTGCTGTTTCGTCGACCGAGTCGATCGTCGCGCGGGCACGATCAAGCAGTGTGCGACCGTCGATGGGCGTCGCCGCCTTGTCTTGGCCGAGCCGACTCCCCGAACCTCCGGCCAGGATCAGCCAGTCCGTCAACCGGCCTGCCGCAGGGCTGCCTGGGCTTCCGCCTCCTGCACCGCGCGTTGCAGCTCGGTGATGGCCGGGGTCAGACGACCATCCCACTCACCAGCCCTGATGTGCCACATCACGGTGTCTGCTGCTTCGTCGATGGCAACCCGCGACGATCGAGGACCATCGGGGCCGAGGCGTCCGAGAACGCGGTCCGCGGCGGCAAGCCATGTCTCGGCTACCTGCAGATGGCCGACGTCTCTGGTGATGTCACGCAGGCGTGAACCCGGGTGCGATCGCGTCAATGCGACCTCGCTGATCTGCGACTCCGCCGCATCGACGGCCCGGAGCAATTCGTGACGCACCGCGTCGTGGATGTTGGACCGTTGAATCTTGGCGCGCAGGTCTTCGCACGCATGTTGCGCGTCATGCTTGGCTTTATAGAAGCGATCCTGGGTCCGGTGGGGTTTGTGTTTGGCGGCATCTCTTTGAGCGCGTGACTTGTGCTTTCCGTTTTCCCGATCGGACATCGGACGCTCCCTTCGCTGGTGTCTTAACGACCGCCGCGCTGGCGTCCTCCCATTGTGGATCATGGGCAGCCTTTAGGGAAGGTTCTCGGCTAGCTTTCACGCACGTATCGACAGAAGGTGAACTCGTCCTCTACGAACTGGTGCGCAAGTGAAAATCGAGGCAGATCGTTCGTCCCGGGCAGCCGGGCTTCCGTTCCCGGGTCTGCCAGATATCCGGCACCGGCCAGCATCGGTGAGATCGTCACGTCCATTTCATCGACCAGCTCTTCCCGCACGAGTCCGTCCAGCAGAGCTTCACCACCTTCACACACCAGCCGTCGTAGCCCGCGCTCGTGCAAGGCAGACAGCATTGCGCGTAGATCGACCGACGTGCCTCCGATCTGCCACACCTGCGCACGGTCGTTGGCAATGGCTACCTGCCGTGCGTCTGCGGACTCGCTTGTCACCACGATCACCGGAAGCGTGGAGTCAAAGAACAACGGCTCGTCCCACGGCAGGTCAAGACGACCACTGACAATCACCACCTGCACAGCCGGAGCCAGGCCCGCGTCAGCTCGCGCGTCCTGCCATTCGGGCTTGGCCACCATCGGCCGATAGCGCTCTGCGCGGATGGTTCCCGCACCCACCAATACAACGTCGGCGAGCCGGCGGGTCTCCATGAAGACTCTCTTGTCCGCTGCGCCGGAGATGGATCCGCTGAGCCCATCGGGTCCGACCGTTGCGCCATCCAGAGTCATCACCATCATGGTCCGCAGCCACGGACCTTCAGGCCACGGATAGAGGGAAGAAAGATCCACCCGTGGACGGTAACAGCGACTTTCCGAGAAGTCCTAGGCGTGTGCAACAGCGCGACGTGCAGCAATGCGACCCTCGACGCCAAGGACCTGCCATCCGTTGCGCAGCGCAATCTGGCGCAGTCTGCGATTCGCATTCACCACAGTCGGGTGGCCAACCAAGACGAGTAGAGGCAGATCATTGATCGAGTCTGAGAACGCGGCACATCGCGCGAGATCCAAACCCTCAACAGCGGCGAGCGCAGACACGGCATCGGCCTTGTGTCGACCATGCAGGATCGGACCAGCGAGTTCACCGGAGTACACACCCGCAATACGCTCGGCCTGGGTTCCCATCGCTCCGGTCATGCCCAGTTCACGGGCAACACGCTCGGCAAGTTCACGAGGACTGGCCGTCACCAGCCACGTTTGGTGACCCTCCCGCTGGTGACGTCGAATCTCCGCGGCTACTACGGGGTTGAGGCGTCGTCGCACGATGTCAGGCACGATCTCATCGCAAAGACCCAGCACTTCGGTGACGCTTTGCCCTGCCGCTAACGCCAACGCCCGCTGCATTGCGTAGTCGCGCCCGGATGCAGATTCGGTCCTCGTTCTTACGAACCGCGCATTCATCGAAGCGAACCGGAACATCTCGCTGGTGCTCACACGACCAGAGCGCACTAGTCGCCAGGCGAAGGGCAACATTGATGATCCGCGCACCACGGTGTTATCCAGGTCGAAAAATGCCGCGATTTCCACGGTCCCAAAGTAGATCGATCGTGACGCGCGAAGCGCTCCGACATTCACCAAAAACCGAGTGTTCATTCAGGAGTCGAAGACATGTCACGTGGAAGTTGCACATTCAGGTCACCACGCGCAAACCCTAGGCATTGTGCGCGTAGTCATCATCGCTGAATCATTTCTTCCACGAGTCAATGGCGTAAGCGGCTCGGTCATCCGCACATCACGCCACCTCTTGAGCCAAGGCCACCACGTCGAGATCATCGCCCCATCACCTTCACCTCGAGAAACACCCGATGGCGTTCGCGTGCACTCGGTTCGCTCCTTCAGCGTGCCAGGTATGGGAATCGACGTCGGATACGCGTGCACTTCAACGATTCGCGACATATTGCGCCATGTCAGGCCCGACGTCGTGCACCTGGCTTCACCGCTTGTCTTGGGATACCAGGCCTTGCGTGCAGCAACGATGGAGTGCATTCCCACCGTCGCGGTGTTCCAGACCGACATATCCGGATTCGCTCGGCACTACCGCCTCACCGGATTGGGTGGCTTGTCCGATGCAGTACTGCGTCGAATTCACGCGGAAGCGGACTTGACCCTCGTTCCTTCCACTGCATCCAGAGAGTACCTGCAAACCCTCGGCGTCCGGCGCCTAGCGATCTGGGGAAGAGGCGTGGATGCCGATCAATTTGATCCTCGGCGTCGGTCCCCCGAGTTGCGAACACGTTGGCTCAGGTCACAGCCCGATCGAGTACTCGTGGGATACGTGGGGCGTTTGGCACCCGAAAAGCGAGTGGCCGCGCTGCGGGCTTTCAGGAAAGATCCGCGAGTCAGGCTGGTAATCATCGGTGACGGTCCGCAACGGGTGGAGCTGGAAAAGGTGCTAACCGGGGCCCACTTCACCGGGATGCTTCGCGGCTCCGACTTAGGAACCGCCATGGCCTCACTTGACATCCTCGTCGCACCCGGAGAACGAGAGACGTTCTGCCAGGTGGTTCAAGAGGGAATGGCATCGGGGCTGCCCGTAGTGGCTCCAGACATCGGCGGGCCCCGCGACCTAGTCGTCCACGGCGAAGTGGGACTGCGCTACCCGCCCGGTGACGACGAGGGGCTGCGTGAGTGCGTGGACGCACTCGTCCAAAGCCAAGCGGCACGCAGGGTCATGGGTGCTACGGCGCGACGTGCGGTTCGAGACCGAACGTGGACGCAACTTGGTGATGAGCTAATTCAGCACTACCGATGTCTCACGACTACCGAAGGGACGGCCAGACACTCAGCAGCCTAAGTCGGTTACGGCATTGCTGACAGGCCACCGTCCACGATCAACTCCTGGCCGGTCATGAAGGACGAAGCATCGCTCGCCAAGAACAGGGCCGCGTGGGCGATCTCGTCACTGCGTCCCCAACGGCCCAACGGCACCCGGCTCAGCACCGACGATTCGGTTCCTTCGTCGACGCGAAGAAAATCGGTGAGGTCGGTTTCGATCCAGCCAGGCACCAACGAGTTGACGCGGACACCTTGATGGGCTGCTTCGACGGCGACGCTGCGGGTGAATGACGCGATGGCTGCCTTCGCCGCTCCGTAGTGGGACATCATCGGCGCACCCCGAAGCCCCGCGACAGATCCCACGTTGACGATCACGCCGTGGTTCGAGGCCGTCAAGTGCGGCAGCGCCTGCTGGATGAGGGCCACGGTCGCGTCGACGTTCAACGCCATCGTCTTGCTCCATCCCGACAACCGCATGGAGGCCACGGGCACCGAGAAACTGTTGCCGCCAGCGTTGTTGATAAGAATGTCCAGCCCACCGAGCGTGGACACCGTTTCGGTGACCAGACGCTCCGCGGCCCCGTCCTCGGTCACATCAACGGCAATGGCAACGGCACGTCCACCGGATTGCTCGATCGCTTCGGCCGCTTGATGCACGGTGTCGGCGGTCCGCGCGGCCAGCGCCACCGCGCAGCCGTGGCTCGCCAACTCCTCGGCGATTGCGCGCCCAATCCCTCGCGACGCCCCCGTGATGAGCGCTGTGCGTCCGGTTAGGTCATGCGGATCGTGCACGGTGTCGTCTGCCATCGTCTTCCCTTCGATGTGGCCGTTCCTAGGGCATCTGCGTATCGGCCAAGCGGACCCCGGAGAAAGCCCACCGCGCGTGCGGCGCGAAGAAGTTCCGATAACTCACGCGCGCATGACCCTTCGGCGTCACCGATGCGCCGCCGCGCAGCACCATCTGACCGGACATGAACTTTCCGTTGTATTCACCCACCGCACCCGCGGGGGTGGTGAAACCGGGATACGGGAGGTACGCCGACGACGTCCACTGCCAGGCAGAATCGAACACCTGGCGCATCGCCGTTCCGCCGGTATCAGCCGCGGGGTGGAATCCTTCGATCCCATGTGCCTGATCGCCGCGCGGTGGCGGCGCGACCATTGATTCGCGCATCGCGTGCTCCCACTCGAACTCCGTTGGAAGGCGCTTGCCGGCCCATGTCGCGAAGGCATCCGCCTCGTAGTGGCTTACGTGCACAACCGGCTCATTGAGCCGCACGGGTCGCGTGCCATGCAGGGTGTGTTCGAGCCACTGAGATCCGTCTCGTTTCCAATACAGCGGCGAACACCACTTCTCCTCATTGACACGCACCCATCCATCGGACAACCAGAACTCGTGTCGTTCGTAGCCACCGTCGGTCATGAACTCCAGCCACTCACCGTTGGTCACCAAACGATCCGCGAGCCGGAATGGGCGCAGCAGCTCAGCGTGGGTTGGCTCTTCGTTGTCGAAGTGGAAGCCGTCCGAGGAGTTCCCGGCGTCCACGACACCGCCGCCGAACTCGATCCAGGACACCGTCGATGGCGGTCCCGGAGCAACCCGCGGTCCGGGGTAGCCGACAGGCTCCAGGGGATTGCGTGACAGTACGTGCTTGATGTCCATCAACAGCAACTCCTGATGCTGATGTTCGTGGTGGAAGCCAAGGGACACCAACGCCCGCAGTGCGTCATCTTCTGGTCGACCCCCATCTGAACGCTCGCCCGGCAGTCGCGTCGAGAGGAGGTCGAGCATGCGGTCGTCGACATGCCGCCGGTAGTCACCTACCTCGAGTGCCCCGGGCCGGGAGATATGCCCGCGGTTCGCACGTGGGTGTCGAGCACCGACTGACTCGTAGTAACTGTTGAACAGAGTCCAGTACGTGTCCTGAAACATGGAGAAGCCCGGCTGGTGGTCGGCAAGAACGAATGCCTCGAAAAACCACGTCACGTGCGCGCGGTGCCACTTAGTGGGACTGACATCGGGCATGGTCTGAACGGTCTGGTCTTCCGGAGTCAGTGGCGCTGCCAGATCCTCGGTCAGACGCCGAACACGTTCATACTCTCCGGCGAGGTCACCGCCGGAGCCGCCAGAAGTTGAATCGTGAATCGCCGGGTGGACTGCGAGCGTGCTTTGAATCGATGCTTGCCCTGGCGAGTCCTCCGGCGCCGAATGGCGATCGGTGGTCGTTGGTGCGGACACGGTGCCTCAACTTCCCAAGAGCGTTTGCGCCGACGTCGCCGTCGAAGTGCATCGACCCTAGTCGCCGTTGGGCTCTGGTTGCACCCTGTTTTCACACTCCAACCACCACGTCATTATTCTGCTGATGTGACGCCGACGCCTGCGCCCGATGCTCTGGCCCGCAAAGCGCTGGACCCCCAGCGTGGGATGGACCACCCAGCGCGCACGGGGTTGATCGGGGCCGGGATCGCACTCGGCCGCACCTTCCAACCGAATCTGCTCACCCGAGGGACGACAGATCAGGCAGTCATCAGCGGCGTGACGACGGCCTTCGCCTACGGCGTCTACTCCTCTGCCGACGCCATCGTCGACTCATTCGCCGCCCGAATTAGCGGCCAGGACAACCCCGGACCGAACTCACGCCTCATCGTGGCGGGAGTGCTCGCTGCCCTCGGGGCAGGCACCTTCGCGGGATTCACATGGCGGGAACACGAATCGCGCCCGCGCGCAGCGGTCCGCCTCGCGGGGCGATCCATCGCCGTCGGTGCGCTCTCGAGCGCAGCCTCCACGCTGACGGGGAAAAGGAGATCCGGTCGCCGCTGGGGGCTGGCTGTCGCGGGTGCTGCCACCGCCGCATCCTGGGCCAGCATGACACCGTGGCGCGCGGCCCCCGGGTCACTGATCCGCCAGGACAAGTCCGACGAGCACCACACGCCGGGGCAGGACCGCTTCTTCGAGGACTCGGTCCGCGACATCGCACCGGTGAAAATGGCCGCCATCGGCGCGGGCATAGCGGCGGCAACCTACGGCGTTGCTCGAGCGGAGTCGTTGCTTACTCACGGAATGGCGCGGCTTGCAAGCGCATCACTCGGGGGTAAGCCCGAGGATCACCGGGCGCTCGGCAGGATGACCGCTCTCGGCGTGAGCGCTGGCGCCGCATATCTCGCGCTGAACCGCGTCTCGGCCATGCTCACGAAAGGTGGTGGGGCGGTCGAGCCAGGGATGGACGAACCGCCGTCGAGCCCAGAGATCACCGGTTGCGCAGAGTCCGGCTTGGAGTGGATGAAGCAGACGCGCGAGGGCGCTCGCTGGCTGGCCAGCGCCGTCGAGCCTGCGACGATCGATTCGGTCATGGGCACGAGCAAGGCCAGGCAACCGATTCGGGTCTACGCGAGCCTGGATATCGCCGAGGACCCGCACGAGCGAGTGGACCTCCTGCTTCGCGAGATCGACCGAACCAAGGCGCTCGAGCGTGGCCACTTCGCGCTGTTCTCCCCCACCGGATCGGGGTATGTGAACTACGTCGCCACGGAAACATTCGAGTTCCTGAGCGGCGGAGATTGCGCATCCGCTGCCATTCAATACTCCGTCTTGCCATCGAGCTTCTCCCTGGGAAACGTCTCGACAGGGGTCGACCAAACCCGCATGGTGATCGATGGCATCACCGAACGGCTCTTGGCGATGAACCCGTCCGAGCGTCCCCGGTTCTACCTGTTCGGAGAATCTTTGGGGTCGCAGGTGAGCGAAGGGATGTTTGAGGGGACCTGGACCTACGGGCCGCCGGGCGCGAAGGTCGATTACGCACTGTGGATCGGAACGCCGTCGGCAACCAAGTGGCGCAAGCAGTTGTGGGGCGACCGTTCGATCACCGAGGTCCCCGCTGTTGGTCCGGACGGCATCTACCTCCCGCGCACTATTCGTGACTGGCTGAATCTCTCCGAGGACGAAAGGACGCAGGTCCGTTACCTGCTTCTGCAAAACGGGGACGACCCCATCCCGAAGTTCGGCAGCCAAATCTTGTGGCGTCGGCCCGACTGGTTGGGGCCCGAGCGCCCCGTCGGTTCTCCGCAACACACGCACTGGGTTCCCGGCGCGACGTTCTTGATGACCTTCATCGACATGCTCAACGCGCTGACGCCCGTTCCCGGCGTATTCGCTCAAGGGGGCCACGACTATCGCGAGATTCTTCCCAGCGCGCTGAGCCAGACGTGGCGACTTCCGGCGTCCGACGAGCAGATGGAAGCGATGAATCAGGTGATGCGCGAGCGGGAACTGGCCTGGGAGTTGTATCGGGCGTGGTCGGCGGCTTCGGCGGAAGAGCCTGGCAAGCAGGCTGCGGCCCGGGCGAAGGTCCTACAGAAGGCATCGCAGTACGTGGAGTTCGACGTGGACGAGGCACGATTGATCGAGCTCGTCGATCGTGCACTGCCTCGCCGTGCCGCGGCTCTTCGCGCCATGGCCTAGCCGCAGCTCACCCGCGGTCTATCGGCGGCCGATATGCAGCCGATCAATCGTCAATCCGAGGACGCGCCCCAATGTTCGGGGTCCTCGACGACAATCAATGCGTCGACCGCCACTGCCCCGTTGGGTCCCAGAATGAGCGGGTTGATGTCGGCCTCCACGATCGTCGGGTGATCCATCGCGAGACGCGAGAGCACCAGAACGGTGTACACGATGGCGTCGAAGGTTTCCTCTGTCGTCAACTTCGACAGCCCCGGCGCCCGGCGGACCAAGCGGACAGCTTGGTCGTGGGTCAAGGGAGCCAGGGACGTCGCCGTCAGGGACAACGCCTCGGCGTACCGCCCTCCGATACCTACCGCCACCACCGGGCCGAAGTGAGGATCACGGGTCATCCCGCAGATCACTTCCGGACCGGACGCGACTTCTTGCGCCACCAGAACCGACCCCCCGAGCGCCTGGGTCGCGACCGAGACTTCCTCGGCGGAATTCAAGCCGAGGGCGACGCCACCCACGGTGGCTTTGTGAGCGGGTCCATTCATCTTGACCACGACGGGGAATCCCAAGTCCTGGGCCGCGGCGACAGCTTCCTCGGCTCCCTCGGCTAGGCGCCGGTCCGCCATCGGGATGCCGTAGCGCTCCATGATCTCCGCGGATTCGTGCTCGGTCAAAGCGCCGGGACGCAGGAGGTCGGACACATCCACCTCGTCATGGGGATCGAGGTCGCGGGCAGTGAACGGGTGCCAGGCCGAAACCGCGGCGAGCGCCTCCACCGAAGCGCGGGTCCCTCGCAGCAGGGCGACACCGTTTGCTGCGGCGAAACTCGCGATCCGACGCGGCGGATCGGTGACGTGCACGGTCGTCACGGCCGGAAAGATGCGACGATCCTTCGTCGCCTTCGCCAGTCCCTTCACGATGGCCAGACACCAATCGTTCTCCGCGTCACCCCGGTATTGGGTGATGTCCACCTGGGCCAGCAGGACATCGAACTCACCCGCAAGCGCCATCAATTCCAGCGATTCCGGGAAGACCACTTCTGTTTCGTCGACCATCCACGCGTCCAGTGGGTTGGCGGGGTTCAAGAAGTTGGGAAAGCGTTCCTGGAGGGAGGCCACGAGCTCATACGGCATCGGAGGAAACTCAAGTCCGGTGGACTCCGCGGCATCGGCGAGCATGCCGCACTCGCCTCCAGATTCGGAGATCGCTCCGAGCCGCACACCCGTTGGCCACTTGGGCTGCCCCAAGATTTCCAGTGCCTCCATGAAGGTCGAGGTGTCGGTTACTTCGATTCCTCCGTGGTGGTGAATGAAATTGGAGAACGCAACGCTCGAACCAACCATGGCTCCCGTGTGAGCCAACGCGGCCTGTGCTGCAACGCGTGAACGACCGACTTTCAAGCACACCACCGGCTTGCCCGCTTCCGCGCAGGCGCGCAGCCCGTCAGCGAAGGCTTCCGGTCGACGCACCGTCTCGACGAACAGCCCGATGGCTTCGGTCTGCGGATCCTCGGCCAAACCCATCAGCAGATCGGCGGCGTCTCGATTGCCTTCCGAGCCGGTGGAGAAGACCGCGCGAAACCCGATCCGCGGACCGCAGTTGAGCATGGCGTCCGCAATCGAACCCGATTGGGCGATGACCGAGACATGTCCGCGTCGAAACGTCTTGGGTACGTTCGCGACGTACATCGACCCTCCATTGGGGACGGCCATGCCCATGCAATTCGGCCCGAGAATCGCCGCGTCGTAGGAGTCGGCGAGTTCTAGGACCGCGGCAATCGCGTCCGACGCGTGAGCACCGGATTCGGCGCCGAGCCCCGGGAGGACGAAGGCCCGAATCCCGAAGTCCAGAGCCTCGCGCATCACCTCCACGATCGCTTGATGCCCGACCAGCATGAGCGCACAGTCGGGCACTTCCGGCAATTCACGCACCGACGTGTATACGTCCTCACCGAGAATCGATTCACCGGAGGGATGCACGAGGTAGGCCCTGCCCCCGCCGGCGATGGCTTCAGCGGCCACGCTCCGCCGGCGCTCGTTGGCCCCGATGACCACGACGCAGTCAGGGTCGATCAGGCCGGTGACGTCCCGATGGGCAATGCGCTCTTCGACGAGCGGTAGTTCGAGAGACGGCAGAGCAGTAGACATCAGACCCCCAGTGCCTGGGCGGGCACCCCACAGAGGGCGCCCACGAAGTGACGTTCGGACAACGATGTGGTTATGTCACAGGCACCGGCGGAAGTATCAGTACGGGCGACGCTGTCAGGAGAAAGCCGGCTTAATAAGAGTAAATCGTCGCAGGCGTGGACACAAGCCCGAGTTCGGCTAGCGTTTGGCCATGCATGCGATCTATGCCGCGGGAATCGACCGCGAGAATCCCCTATCCGTCCTCGAGATCGGCGACGTCGAGCCGGTAGAAACGCCCGACGATTGGGTCGACGTCGAGGTCAAGGCGATGAGCCTGAACCATCACGACGTCTGGGCGCTCAAGGGACAAGCGCTTCGCGAGGAGCAGGTGCCGATGATTCTCGGCACCGACGCCGCCGGGATCGGCCCCGACGGCTCGTCGGTGGTGCTGCACGCGGTGATCGGGTCACCCGTCCACGGCGACGAGACGCTCGATCCGAAGCGCTCGATGCTCAGCGAGAGGTACTCCGGCACCTTCGCTGAGCGAGTCCGTGTGCCAGCCGACAACCTCATTCCGTTACCCGCCGGCTTCAGTTTCGAGCAGGCGAGCTGTCTTCCGACGGCGTACCTGACCGCGTACCGGATGCTGACCACCAAGGCATCAGCAACGACCGGTCAGACGATCCTGGTGCAGGGAGCAGGCGGAGGTGTCGCCACCGCAGCCATTGTGTTGGGCAAAGCGATGGGGTTGCGGGTGTGGGTCACCTCTCGCGACGAACAGAAGGGGGAATGGGCTGTCGGCATCGGTGCCGACGAGGCCTTCCCCACCGGTGCACGCCTTCCTGACAGGGTGGATGCCGTGATCGAGACGGTGGGCGAAGCGACCTGGGATCACTCGTTGAAATCACTGCGCCCCGGCGGGATCGTCGTGGTGTCCGGGGCCACCTCCGGTCCCATGCCACCGGCGCAACTGAACCGCGTCTTCTTCCTACAGCTCACCGTCGCCGGTTCGACCATGGGAACGGCCCAAGAATTCCGTCAACTCATCGACCTGATGTCCCAGCAGCAGATTTCCCCCATCATCGATCGGACCTTGCCGATGGCCGACGCCCGCGAGGGCTTCGCGGCGATGAACGAGGGCACCGTTCGGGGCAAGATCGTCTTGACCCACTGACATGCACGTCGGTCAGTACCGCGTCCGCTACCGCGACGTCTACTCCGCAGGCGTCGTCCTCAACGCTCGCTATCTCGACGTCTGCGACGAAGCCTTCACCGAATTCTTCCGAGCCCTGGGGTTCACTTCCGCGGACCTGGCCGCGGTGCCTTTCGATGGCGCTCTCGCGCACATGGATGCAACGTTCGCGAGCACCAGCACTGTCGATGACGTCCTCGACATGGATGTGGTCTGCGAGCGGGTGGGCTCCTCGAGCCTCGTCTTGGCGTACACGCTCACGCGCGGAGATCAGGAGGTTTTTCAGGGAGTCGCGCGGTACGTGAACGTCGACGAGTCAGGCACACCGACACCCATTCCCGACGCCCTGCGCACGGCGCTGGCCGGCTGACCAGCTGATATCGCACCGACGCCCTCTCTTACCGGCGTCCGCGGGGTAATCCGCCCCGTATGCTGAGTGCGTTCACACGTGAGCTAGCTACCCAACGAGGAGGCGACGCGCTCCATGCCTGAGTTGATCGTCGTCGCCAACCGACTTCCGGTGGAGCCGGTGTATCTCGACGGCGACCCTGATCAAGAGATCACCGGCTGGCGCCTTGCTCCCGGGGGGCTCGTCAGCGCGCTTGAATCGGTCTTTCGTACCGAGGAGGCGATCTGGGTCGGAGCCGGCAGTGAGTTGCCGGATGTCGACCACGGAAACCTGCATCTGGAAACCGTGAGCGTCGATGCCCGGGACATGCACGACTACTACGAGGGCTTTTCCAACTCAGCGATCTGGCCGCTTTATCACGACGCCGTTGTGCCACCTGTGTATCACCGACACCAATTCCGCGCCTACGAGCGAGTCAATAACGCCTTTGCCTCCCGCGTCGCGGAGATCGCCCAACCAAACGCGACCGTGTGGGTGCACGACTATCAATTGCAACTCGTTCCCAGCATGCTGCGAGAAATGCGACCCGATCTCAGCATCGGCTTTTTCCTGCACATTCCGTTTCCTCCCAGCGCGCTATTCGCCCAACTGCCCTGGCGGCGACAGATTCTCGAGGGGCTGCTGGGCGCCGATCTCATCGGATTTCACACACACGACGATGCGCGGCAATTCGTCTACTCGTGTGAACGCTCGTTGGGCCTCGCGGCCTACGAAGGGACCATGCGTGTCAACAACAGGCGCGTCGGTGTCGGCGCCTTTCCGATCGGTATCGACGCCGAGGGTTTCTCCGCAACTGCAGCGGCGCCTCACGTCCTCGAGCGGGCCCGACAGTTGCGTGCGGAGATGGGTTCGCCGACAACGGTTCTGCTCGGTGTGGATCGGCTCGACTACACCAAGGGAATCGACATCCGATTGAAGGCGTTCGCAGAGGTTCTGCAGGACGAGCGCTTGGATGCCGCCACGACCGTCTTTGTGCAGGTAGCCGTTCCATCCAGGGAGAACATTTCGCAGTACCAGCAGATCCGCGACGACATCGAAATGCTCGTGGGCAGGTTCAACGGATCCTTGGCCACCTTCGGTGCGACTCCGATCCACTATCTGCGTCGCGTTCTCGAACGCGAGGAGCTGATCGCCCTCTACTTGGCCACCGACATCATGCTGGTGACTCCGTTGCGCGATGGCATGAATCTGGTCGCCAAGGAGTACGTCGCGTGCCGCAACGATGACACCGGAGCGCTCGTGCTCAGCGAGTTCACCGGAGCCGCGCGGGAGTTGGCTCAGGCGTGGCTGGTCAACCCGTACGACACTTCCGGAGTCAGCGAGGCCATCGTCGCTGCCGCGCAGGCTCCCGACGACGAGCGCCAGCGACGAATGACGGCGATGCGTTCCACCGTCTTCGCCACCACCGCTCAAACGTGGGCTCGGGAGTTCTTGACCGCCCTACGCACCGGCATTGCCAGCGCTCATGCATCCGTGGAAGACGATCGCGATCAAGCGAGCATCCCGCTGGAGCAACTCGCCTCGTCTCGACATCTGCTGGTTTGCGTCGACTACGACGGCACCATCTCGAACATCGTCACCGATCCGGATGCTGCACGACCGGTACCCGAAGCGGTCGAGGCTTTAGAGATGCTGCGGGACGTACCCAACACTTCGGTGGCCGTGGTCTCCGGTAGGGCGCTGGACAACCTGCGCACCGTATCCGCGATGCCCGACGGGATTCACCTCGTTGGTAGTCACGGTGCTGAGGTCGATGTGCCACTCGAGCTTGATCCGAGCCAGCGACGGCTGCTCGATCAATGCACAGCGGCGGCCTCCGAACTCGTCGCCCAGGTTCCCGGAGCATTCATCGAAACCAAGCCCGGAAGCATCGCCATTCACGTCCGGCAATGCGAGCCGAAGGCCGGGGCGAATCTCATTCGGCACATCGTCATGGGGCCGGGCCGGTACCCGGGAGTGCTCGGCAGGCACGGCAAAGAAGTCATCGAGTTGAGCGTGGCCCACGCCCAGAAAGCCGACGCCGTGCGCGCGCTTCGGCAGCGCTTCGATGCCTCCACCGTGCTCTTCGTCGGCGACGACCTGACCGACGAGTCGGTCTTCGCTGACCTGAGCGGGCAGGACGTCGGGATCAAGGTGGGTTCGGGTGAGTCAGCCGCCTTGTGGCGAGTGGAATCACCGCAGAACGTTGCTCTGTTGTTGCAACGTCTCGCGCAGGAGCGTTCGACGTTCGCGGTCTAGCGGTGTTCACCGCCTCCATGCGTGTGCGCTGTTCCCACCCACACCGGCGTCACTAGTTCAAACTGAACGGCGGGTACTTGTCCGTTGCCAGCACAAAGGCGTACGCCTGGACCCGCCATGACCAGCGCAGGACCCCCACCACGAAATCGAACAGCCCCCGCGGGTAGCGACCGGTGATGATGACGACGATCCACGCGACGACGGTGACACCGAAGACCGCCACCCACAAGAACGCCAGAATGAAGTAGTGCGGAATAGCCAAGAACCACTTCACCAGCGGCATACCGCGACTCAGATCCGTCTGGGCGTTCGGGTAGGTCACGTCGAGGTGAACGTTCTGCTCGTCTTCGGTTGAGGGGTACTTGTCTGTCAAGAAGCCGAAGTAGACAACGACACGCACCGCGAAGCGGTGAAGCCCCACGTTGAAGTCGAACCACCATTTCGGGTACCGCTTGCGAAACAGAATCATGAACAACGTCGCCGCGAACAGCGACCACAAGATTCCCGTTCCCGTATTGGTCGTCCCGGAAACGATCTCGCCCTGGTCGTTGATCACGATGAGAACGGACTGCGGACCGGAGGCCACGATGCCCAAAATGATGGCGATCGGGATGATCAAGATGGACCGGAACAACGTCGTCACCCGACTCAACTTGTCCTGATAGTCGACGCTGAACGTCGCCGGATACGCCTGGTGTGACACGGCTTGCGGAACGCTCTCAGACACGGTGCCTCCCTCAATTCGATTGCATGCGCCTCAGGCTAGGTGGTGCGGGCGCCACCGGAGCCCAGCGACGCGGCCGCCCGATCGTCGTTTCACCCCGGCATCAGGGCCCAATTTCGGGTTGAACGGATCCAATTCTGGACGTAATCTAGGCAGCGATGAATGCCACTCCCACGCTGTTGCGTCAGCACGGACTGCAGGTAACCCCTCAACGACTCGCCGTTTTGGCGGCCGTGGAGCGCTCACCCCATGCCACGGCCGACATTGTTGTGCACGATGTTCGCCGCACTATCGGCTCGATCTCGCGTCAATCGGTCTATGACTCGCTCGCGATTCTCGCCGAGAACGGACTTCTTCGCCGGATACAACCCTCCGGCTCTGCCACCCGATACGAAACACGTACCGGCGACAACCATCACCATGTGGTCTGCCGCACCTGCGGCGACCTCGCCGATGTCGATTGCGCCGTCGGCGACGCCCCCTGCCTGACCGCAGCAAACGATCAAGGATTCGTCATCGACGAAGCCGAGGTCGTCTACTGGGGTCGATGCCCTACCTGCTCGCCCGAGCACACCATTTCCCACAACTGAGAAACACCACCGATAGGAGAGCCAACGATGGCAACCGAAAGCAAGTGCCCGGTCGACCACGGATCCGTGGGTGTCGGCCAACAAAACGAGGACTGGTGGCCCAACCACCTGAATCTGCGGGTCCTTCCCCACGGCACAGCCGGGTCCAGCCCGATGGGAGAGGACTTCGACTACGCGACGGAATTCGAATCCCTCGACCTCGCCGCGGTCAAGGCCGATCTCGTTGCTCTGATGACCGATTCGCAAGAGTGGTGGCCCGCCGACTACGGCCACTACGGCCCGTTCTTCGTTCGCATGGCCTGGCACAGTGCCGGCACCTACCGCACCAGCGATGGGCGAGGAGGCGGAGGCGCGGGCACGCAGCGCTTCGCTCCGTTGAACTCCTGGCCAGACAACGTAAACCTGGACAAAGCCCGCCGGCTGCTGTGGCCGATCAAGGCGAAGTACGGCCGCAAGCTGTCCTGGGGTGACCTGTTCATCCTGACCGGCAATGTGGCCATGGAGTCCATGGGATTCCAGACCTTCGGGTTCGGTGGCGGTCGCGCTGACGTCTACGAGCCGGACATCACCTACTGGGGCTCAGAAGCCGAGTGGCTGGCGGACGAGCGCTACACCGGTGACCGTGACTTGGAGAACCCGCTCGCCGCGGTTCAGATGGGTTTGATCTATGTCAACCCCGAAGGGCCCAACGGCGTCCCCGATCCGATGGCCGCTGCGCGCGACATTCGCGAAACCTTCGGCCGGATGGCGATGAACGATCACGAGACGGTCGCCCTGATCGCGGGTGGTCACACGTTCGGCAAGGCGCATGGCGCCGGCGACCCGAACGCCTACGTCGGTCCCGAACCCGAGGCTGCTCCGCTGCAGGACATGGGGCTGGGCTGGATGAACTCCATGGGTTCGGGCAGCGGTGACGACACCATCAGTTCCGGGCTCGAGGGAGCCTGGACTGCGACACCCACGCAGTGGGACATGTCCTACTTCGAGACGCTTTTTGGACACGAGTGGGAGATGACCAAGAGCCCGGCGGGCGCCACGCAGTGGATCCCGGTGGGTGGCGCGTCAGCCGACACCGTTCCCGATGCTCACGATCCGAGCACCCGCCACGCACCGATCATGTTCACCACGGACGTCGCGCTGCGGACCGATCCGATCTACGAGCCGATCTCCCGACAATTCCTGGAGAACCCGGAGGAGTTCGCGGATGCGTTCGCTCGCGCCTGGTTCAAATTGACCCACCGAGACATGGGACCCAAGGTGCGCTACCTCGGTTCCGAAGTTCCCGAGGAGAGCCTGATCTGGCAGGACCCGGTTCCTGCTCCAGATGCGCACCTGATCACCGACGCTGACGCGGCCACGCTGAAGAGCATGATCAACGCGTCTGGCCTCACCGCTGCCGACCTTGTGCAGACGGCCTGGGCGTCGGCTTCCACGTTCCGCGGAACCGACAAGCGTGGTGGCGCGAACGGCGCTCGCATTCGACTCGAACCGCAGAACCAGTGGGCCGTGAACAACCCAGACCACCTCGCCCAGGTGCTCGGCACCTTGGAAGGTGTCCAGGCGGAGTTCAACGCGGCTGGTGGCGCGAAGGTCTCCATGGCGGACCTCATCGTGCTCGGTGGTGCCGCCGGTATCGAGAGTGCGGCGGCAGCGGCCGGTCACACGGTCACGGTGCCGTTCACTCCTGGACGCACCGACGCGACCCAGGAGATGACGGACGTCGAGTCCTTCGCAGCCCTGGAGCCGGCCGCCGATGGCATGCGCAACTACGTAGCCAAGGGTCAGGTTCGGCCCACAGAGCAGTTGATGGTCGACAAGGCCAACTTGCTCGGCTTGTCTGCCCCGGAAATGTCCGTGCTGGTGGCGGGGATGCGCGTTATCGGCACCAATGCCGATGGCTCCGACGTCGGGGTCTTGACCGAACGCAAGGGTCAACTGACCAACGACTACTTCGTCAACATGCTGGACATGGGCACCACGTGGGAGCCCACGGACGACACCGAGACCCTGTTCGAGGGTAAGGATCGAGCCTCTGGTGATGTCCAGTGGACGGCGAGCCGGATGGACCTGGTGTTCGGCTCGAACTCCCAACTCCGCGCGGTTGCCGAGGCATACGGCTGCGCCGACGCGCACGAGAAGTTCGTTGCGGACTTCGTCGCCGCGTGGGACAAGGTGATGATGCTTGATCGCTTCGAGGTGAAGCCGTAGCGAGACTGTCATCGCGAAGGGCCGGGTGGTGTGCACCCGGCCCTTCGCCTATGGAGGAACTACCGTTCGAGCGACGATCGTCGAATCGCCCACCAGGAGATCACTCCCGACAGTGCGGCGATGAGACCGAGGATCACTAACCAGAACAGCACCGGGGGACGATCATCGGCCTGCGGCGCGACGGCCGGCTCACCGATCTTCATCATCGCCCGCACACCGACGTGATCGGTGGGCAGACAGAAGGCTCGTGGCAGTTCGACGCCCATGATGGTGGCGGCAAGGTTGGCGTTTTCCACCTGCTGCGCGTCCGTGCACTCCCACAAGCCTTCGGGAGTGGGCCAGGTTGCAGATACGAGTGAGGATTCGACCGCCTCGATACCGGAAGAGGTGAACACGTAATCCAGGCGATCGGTGTACCCGTAGGGATTGTTCGGTGCTTGCGCGAGACGATCGGGGTCGGGTCCGGCAAGTAGAGCGCTAGAACCCCACGTGGCGTTCATTGGATCCAGTGCGTCGGGCCCCGCATCGCGGAAACCGGCACGCACCATCGTCCAGTACGGGCTGCACTCGGCTCGCGCCGTCATGCGCGACGGGCTCTCGACTTGCGCTTGGCATTCGGTGGTTGTGTCGGGCTGCAGTCCCGGATTCGGTGCTGTCAACGGTCGTGGATCACGTGGATCACTGTTGAAGTCACCCATCACCACCAACGGTATTCCCCACCCGTCGACGACCTCCACAAGTTCCTGCGCCTGCAACGCATTGACCGGCGTCGCTCCTTCGCTCCACAGCGATTCCAAGTGGGTGGTCACGAAGCGAACCTCGCCTGGGCCGACCGCGAGATCGATCCACACGTAGCCGCGATCGATCTCGAAAAGCACCGGAACAATTCGGTAGATGGTCGAGTAGTCACCCTGACCGACGGCTCGCACGTCGTCTGCGCGATCCGCCCGCACCAGGAGCGCATCACCGATGGTGAACCCACACGCCGCAGAGTCCGTTCCAAACAATGGCTGGAAAGTCTGCGGGTCGCGGACAGTTGTCAGATAAGGAAGAACAGGAATGGAGTAGCCAGGATTCATGGCTGTCCGGTCACCGGCCGATGCGAGGACGTACTCCACTGCCGTGTCCTGAGTTGCTTCCAGCAATTGCCCAAGAAAATCGAAAACTACCGTGGACGATCCGAACAATGTTGGTCGGCACTCCCAGGTCGTTGCTTCCTGAATGGCGACGACGTCGGGAGCATCCGCTGCCAGCTCCGCTGCCAGCAGGGGTGCCCGGCGTGAGAAGTCGGTGGCCGCCACCTGCTCCCACATCAGTTGAGCCGCTGCAGGCATATCGGGCAGCAACTCAAGAGCCGAGCCGACATCGGCGCCGAGGTAGATGTTTCGGCTGACGACCGTCACCGTGGCGTCTGCGTCAGCTTGCGCGGGTATCTCGTGAGCGAACGTCATCCGCGCACTGGTTTCTTACGGGCTTGTCATATGCGCGAAACCGCTGATCGCAAGCACCAACCCCAGTGCGAGCAGGCGGACGAACCAGCGCTTGTCGATCAACGGAAATACGAGGCTCGATCGGCAGTAACTGCCACGTCATTACCTCCTAGGTCAGCAGGCTACGCCCGAGGTCTGGATCAACGATGAGCACGTCGATGAGTCCTCCGTGGATGGCAGCCCGCACCGCCGCTGCCTTTCCCTTACCGTGGGCGATAGCCGCGATCGTCGGAATACGCCTAACATCGGCGAGATCGAGCGACACCAGGCGTCGGTGGATCGCGAGGTTCACCTGTTCACCGTTGGCGTCGTAGAAGCGACCGGCGAACTGCCCCACGACTTTCTTCTTCTTGGCTTCGCTCACTTCCGCCTTTGTCGCTCTTGCAAGATCGAGGAACGTTCGTGTGGTGTCTGTGGGAAACGACCCGATGCCGAGGAAGGCAACGTTGGCCTGCCGGGCGAACTCCAACGACCGTGTCACTTCGGGAGTAGATAAGAGCGCGTCCGCTTCCTCAGCGCTGGCGGCGACCGCGGGGGCGTTGAAGTAGGAGTACCGACCGCCCATCTTGTCTGCCAGATCCCGCACCAGGTTGTGACCCGACAGTCCGGGGTCAACGCTCCACTCTCCGGCAAGCTGCACAACGTGGGCGTCGATCCTGCGATCGAAGCGGGCCACGTCAACCATGGCCTTGACCGTCGTTCCCCAAAAGAGAGCCAGAGTGTCGTGGTCCACGACGTTGTCCTGGATCCACTCGGCTCCCGATCTGGCGAGGCTCATCACTGCCGCTTGGCTGTCCCCTGGAGCGTGGGTGTCCGAGAACGCCTGCGACACGACGACGTCACGCACTCCGAATTCGTCGAATGCCGACCGCAACTCGTCTTCCAAGTCCAGCTCGCGGTGAATGGGATACGAGATGTCGAACGTCACGACGCCTAGTTCGCGGGCCGACCTCATCAGCCGAGACACATTCGATTGGCTCGTGCCCAGGCGCCGCGCGACTTCCTTTTGACTCAAGTCTTGGACGTAGTACCAGTAGGCGGCCTTGGCCAAGGTCTCCATGCTTACCCGTGGTGCCACCGCGTCTCCCTTGCCGCCTTCTACCTCAACTTATGTGCCCTACAGCGCCCTGCCCGCGTACACACAGGAACGCGTGCGTGCGCTACGCAAGCAGCAATGCCGGATTCTCCATCAGCGCTGTGAATCTCTTCAGCCATGTCGCCGCGACCACCCCATCGACACCTCGATGGTCGGCAGACAGGGTGACGGTGAGGACCGAGCCGACGCCGACCAAGCCGTTGGTGACCACGGGTCCCTCCCGTACCGCTCCCACCGCGAGGATCCCGGCCTGCGGCGGATTGATGATGGCCGCGAATCTCTCCACCGCATACATGCCCAAGTTCGACACCGAGAAGGATCCGCCCTCTAGTTCGCCCTGCTTCAACTGCCCGCGACTGGCCCTGTCGACAAAGTCTCGGACGTGCCCGGAAATCTGGGACAGGCTCAAGGATTCAACCGATCGCAGGACGGGAGTCACCAAGCCGTGATCACCGCCGACGGCCACAGACACATCGGCTGTGGAGAATCGGCGTACCGCATCGTCCGTCCACACGACATTCATCTCCGGCACGTCCATCAACGCTTTGCCGACGGCCTTCAGCACGAAGTCATTAATCGATATCCGCACCTGCGAGTCGTTGTTGATCGTTTCGCGCATCTCGAGCAGCGATTCGACCCGACAGGTGGATTCCAGATAGAAATGCGGGACGTTTTGCTTACTCGCCGTCAACGCGCGCGCAATCGCCCGCCGCATTCCCGAGTGCGGAATGTCCACGAATTCCGCGGCACCCGCAGTCTGACGCCCTATGGCTTCACGTGGCTGACTGGCACTCGACTGCGACACACGATCCTCGGCTCGACCTGCCCGCGCGAGGTCGATGTCTCGGCGGACGATGCGTCCACCGGGCCCGGTGCCCATCACGCCGGCCAGTGCGATGTCGTTGTCCCGGGCCAATTTACGTGCCAGCGGTGATGCAAAGAGTCGACCGTTGGCCCGTGGCGCGCCGACCCCGATGTCTGCTGCGGGACTCGGGGCAGTCGCCTCAGTTGGTTTCGGTGTAGCGTCGCGTTCTTCCACGTTGTCGCGTTCTTCCACGTTGTCGCGTTCTTCCACGTTGTCGTGATCAGCGACCTGGTGTTCGGCAGCGTCGGCGGTGCTTGTGGTCGCGAGCCCTAGCGAGTCCAGGACTCCGCCTTCGTCCGACACGTCCTCCCCGACGCCGGCCAGCACGGCGATCGGCGCACCCACGGCGACCGCATCACCGGGTTCGATCAGGGTCCGCCACAGCACGGCCTCTTCTTCGGCTTCGATGTCGACATTCGCCTTCTCGGTTTCCACCGTGGCGATGGCCGCGCCCGCGGCGACGGTGCTGCCCACCGTCGAACACCATTCCAGGAAAACGACTTCTTCGGCATCGGCGGAGATGCCGGGCATACGCAGCAGGCGAGGCACTTATCGACTCCCGTGCGGTGTCGCGAAGTGGTCAACGAGCGCTTGGGCGACGGTGTCCTCGTTCGGCAGGGCCGCCTTCTCCAACACGGCACTGATGGTGGGCGCGGATTCCGCGCCGGAAATCCGCTGGATCGGTGAGTCGAGCCAATCGAAGTAGCGACGCTGAATCTCGTCGGTCAGCCACCCTCCGTAGGACGTTCCACGGCTACCTTGCTCGACGATCATGACGTTGTTGGTTTTGCGGATGCTTTCTCCGATGGTGTCCCAGTCGATACTCGCAGCGTCCAGCCATCGCAGGTCGATGACTTCGGCGTCCACCCCACTGGATTCCGCTGCATCAAGGGACTGCTGCACCATGGACAGGTAGGTCAGAACCGTCACGGCGCTGCCCTGTCGGCGGATTGCAGCTCGGCCGACGGGGATGTGGAAATCAAGATCGGACTCGGGCGTCTCTCCCGAGGTCTTATACAGATCGGCGTCGTGTTCAAGAACAACCACAGGGTCCTTGCAGCGCAGGGCGCTGTTCATCATGCCGATGTAGTCGAGCGGAGTAGATGGTGCAGCGATGCGCCACCCCGGGGACGTGTTCATCACTCCGGCTGGATCCATGGAGTGCTGGGATCCGTATCCGGTGCGCGTTCCAATCTTCACCCGCATCACCAGCGCCATGTCGTGCTGCCCGCCGAACATGTGACGCGCCTTGCCGATCTGGTTGAAGATTTGGTCGGCGGCAACCCAGATGAAGTCGGCGTACATCAATTCGACCACGGGGGTGTATCGGCCATCCAGGGCGATGCCACCGGCCAGACCGGTGAAGGCGGCTTCGGAAATCGGGGTGCCGAGCACCCGATCGGGGAAGGCGTCCTTGAGTCCTTTGGTTGCTCCACGCGGTCCTCCGTTGAGCTTGTGTATGTCCTCGCCCATCACCACGATCGAGTCGTCTTCCTCCATACGGCGGAGCATCACGTCCGCGATCGCAGTGACGAACTTCCGCTCGACAGTCTGACCGACGAAGTCTTGCTCTTCTTTGAATTTGACTCCCTCGAACTCGGCGAGGTCGCTGCGGATGCCGTCGTTGATGGTTGTCGGGTCCGGCCACAACGACGGAATGAAGCGACGTGTTCCGGGAGCGTCCGGGTTGTCCTCCACGAGTCGACTCGCCACGTCGGACATCAACGAGGTGCACCGATTGCGCAGGTCGGCGATCTCGTCGTCGGTCATGATCCCGCGGCGCACCACGTGGGACTGGGTTTGCTTGATGGGGTCTCGATCGCGCCACACAGCTTCCTCTGCTTTATCGCGGTAACCAAAGGCGCTCCCGGGGAACGGTCCGTTCTGGTGGAAGTAGCGGTACACGTCGGCCTCGACGAGCGTGGGGCCGTTGCCCGAGCGCATGTGCTCAACGGCCTTCTGCATCGTCAGGTACACCGCGAGCGGGTCCATGCCGTCGACCTGCCAGCTCGCGATCTTGAAACCGGGGCCTCGTCCAGATAACCGTGGCTCACCGGTGGCCTCCTCGACCGTGGTGGACACCCCGTACTGGTTGTTCTCGACGAAGAAGCACACGGGCAATTTCCACGCAGCCGCCAGGTTCAACGACTCCAGGACCGATCCGATGTTCATGGCCCCATCGCCGAAGTAGGAGACCGAGACGGCCTCACTCCCCGAATGCTTGTTCGCCCAGGAGAATCCCGTCGCGAAAGGCACGGCGCCACCAACGATGGCGTTCGTGCCCAGTGCACCGGCCTCTTTCCACTGCAGGTGCATCGACCCTCCGCGGCCAGCGCAGTAGCCCTGCGCCAGGCCGCAAATCTCCGCCAGAGCCCGCTGCGCCACCGTCGACACGTCGTCGGAGAAATCAGCCCGGGGATCGAGGCCATCGGGTGAGATGAAACCGAGCGCCTTCGACAGGAATTGGTGATGACCTCGGTGGGAACCGTTCACCTGATCCGACGGAGCCAACGCCAGTACCGAGCCCGCGGCGCCACCTTCCTGGCCGATGCTGGAGTGCAACGGTCCGTTCACTAGTTTTTCGCCGGCGAACTCGAGGGCGGTCTCTTCGAATGCACGAATGATGTGCATGTGGGTCAACATGGTGGTCAGGAGAGCCGGATCAGCGGCGTCCCAGTCCTTCGTCGAGACCTGCACCTGCGACCACGGCGCATCCATGGATAACTGACGCGTCTTCGGCATTACCTACTCATCTCTTTGTTCGCTCTCGCTTGGAGAAACCTGCGTTGGTTGGATCGTTGCCCGTTCGTCGTTCGACTAGTCGGTCGCGACAGCGGCTTGTGCGGCCATCGCGAACGACACGGCACCGGGGTCGGGGGAACCGACCGAGCGCTCACCGAGGACCCGCGCCCTGCCCATGCGGGGCACGAGGGCTTCGGTGCCTGCGGCGGCTTCTTCCGATACCGCCGCTGCGCTCTGCCAGGCCTGCGAAACATCACCGCTGGACTCAACGGACGCCCCGAAGGCCTCCGTGAAGGGAACCAGAGCATCCACGATCGTCTTGTCACCCACATTGGCCTTGCCCAAATTGATGACCGAGTCCACGAAGGCCTGAACCGCAGCAACAGCCGCGGCGTTGTCGACGTCACGATCGTCGCCCAGCGAGTTGCCCGCGGCCGTCAGGGCTGCGCCCCACAGCGCACCCGACGCCCCACCGGAATGCTCGGTCCATCGCGCTCCCGCGCCCGCCAGAGTCGTCTGCGCTCCCGCACCCTCGGCGACCAACTCACGGGCGGCGTGCGCGGCGGCCGCGGAGCCGCGCGCCATTCCGGCCCCGTGGTCTCCGTCACCGGCGACGGCGTCCAAGTCTCCGAGCATCGACTCGTTCGCGCTCAGGACATCGCGCACGCGGTCGAGCGCATCGGCGATGAGACCGGCGGCGGCTCGCGAGGATGCGCTGCCTTCCTGTTGGACGGTGAGCGGCTCGGGTTCGGTGTTGAAGGTGACGCTTGCGTCCAGGGGCGGGTCCTGCAGCGCGGGGCGTGAGTACGCGGCGCTGTCACAAGGAGCGAACCACAACGTCTCGAGATCGTCGTCCAACCACATCAAGGTCAGCGAGAGTCCACCCATGTCCAGGGATGTCATGAACTCCCCCACCTGACCGTCGACGATGTCGAGTCCGGCGTCGCGGAGTTTGCTGGTGACCGATGTGAAGGTGACGAACAGTTCCTCGTATTTCGCCGATCCCAGGCCGTTGAGCATCGCGACCACCCGCGTGCCTGCGCCTTGCGGGACCTCGTTCATCAACGTGTCGACGAGTAGTTGGGCGACATCGTCGGCGGTTCCAAGGTCGGTTTCGTAGATTCCGGGCTCCCCGTGGACGCCAAGGCCGACGGCCATCTTGCCTTCGGTCACCTCGAACAGCGGCTCATCGGCCCCGGGCAGCGTGCACCCGGAGAACGCGATGCCGCAGGTCCGGGTCCGGTCGTTGGCCAGTTGGCAGACGGCCGTGACTTGATCGAGGGTCATTCCGGCTTCCGCGGCGGCGGACGTCACCTTCAACACGGCCAGTCCGCCGGCGATACCGCGACGCTTGTCTGTTTCTTCCACCGGCGCGGAGGCGACATCGTCGGTGACTGCAGCACTTCTGACATCGAAGCCATCGGCCTTCAGGAGTTCTCCCGCCATGCCGAACTGCAGCATGTCACCGGCGTAGTTCAGGTAGGCCAAGAGAATTCCGCCGCCGTGATCGGCAGCCTTAGCGACGCTATGGACCTGGGACGCCGCCGGTGACGCGAAGACCTTCCCGGTGACGGCCCCGTCGACGAGCCCGGGTCCCACCCAGCCCACGAAGCCGGGATAGTGGCCGAGACCTCCACCGGTCACGATCGCGACCTTCCCGGGTTTGGTCTCGGTGGATCGAACGACGCCGCCGTAGACGGGTCGGACGTAGCGGGTGTTGGCTTGAATGAAGCCATCGACGAGCTCAGCGGAGAATTCGACGGGATCGTTCACCAAACGGGTCATGTCACTACCTCACTTCGCGTGCGCTGTTGTTATGGGCGGGGTGTTGTCAAAACTTGGGTGAGAACGTCGAGCGTGACCTCGTGATCGACGCTGACGTCGTGGGGGTTGGCCAGGACCGACGCCGCCGGCTCGGGGGAATCACCGAGGGACGTGACCACCAGGGATGCGCCGGTGAAGTCTTCCTCGCTTGTGAAGCTGCTGACGGTTACCACGGTTCGCAACTGTGCTGCGAGGGCCGCGCGCAGTCCGTTTGCACTGTCTTCCACAACGACTGCGTCATCGACGGGGATGGCAAGTTTTTGCAGGGCGAGTAGGTAGATGTCCGGTGCGGGCTTCTTCTCGGCCACGATGTCGCCGGCGAATACCGAAAAGTGAGCTGCCATGTCTTTGCCGACAGCATGCTCGAGTACTGCGCGCACGGAGTCTTCGTGTGACGTGGAGGCAACGGCGAGCGTCCATCCGGCATCGTGAGCCGCGGTGACGATTCGGGTGATTCCGGGGCGGCCTGGCATGACACCGTCGGCGACCAGGTCGGTGTAGACGCCGGTCTTGTACGCATGCCAGGAAGCGACGGCGTCCGACAGGTCCTCGGGATCGGTAGGAAGGTGGGCCGCGCCGATGAACTCGGGTGTCAACAGACTCTTCAGTCGTTCTTTCCCACCGCCGATGGTCAGTTTCTGCGCGTACTCCTCTTCATTCCAACACACGGGCAGATCGAAGTGCTTGAAAGTCGCATTGAAAGCGGGCAGATGCCCATCGCGCTCGGTATCGGCCAGAACACCGTCACAGTCGAAGATCAACGCCGGCATGGTCTAGGTCGCTTTCCCTGCGCTGCCGAATTGCTCGGCGAGATCGACAACCATGGCGACGACGGCCGCGCGGGTATCTCTGAACAAGGACGGCGGATCCCACTTGTTCTTCTGCTCCGTCTCCACCAAGTACGCCAGCGTGGACTTCATGTAGAGCTCTTTGAGTGCAGTGGAGATATTCACCTTCGCGCACCCTCGAGCGATCAGTTCGGCGAACTGCTCGTCGGTCAGCCCGCTGCCGCCGTGGAGCGCGATCGGGATGGGCCGGCGGGCCACGATGTCCGATACGCGATCGAAGTCGATGACCGGCGTCGTCTTGTAGGAGCCGTGTGCGTTGCCGATGGACGGGGCGAAGACGTCGACCCCGGTTTCCTCGATGAAGGTCAGTGAGGTTTCGAGGGACTCGCGCTGCGCCTCGTCGTCGGAGCCGTGATCATCTTCAACACCGGTGATGGCCTCGATCTCCCCCTCGACGGCTGCACCTACGGCGTGCGCTTCCTTGACGACCTCGATTGTCTGTCGCTGGTTCTCGGCTACCGGCATTTTGGATGCGTCGAACAGCACCGAATTCCACCCGTGCTCCAGGCATTCGGTGATGACGTCTCGGTGCGGGCAGTGATCCAGGTGAAGGGTGACCGGAACCTCGATACCGGCGGTCATCGACCGCCACATGCTGGCGACCACCTCTACCCCGATACTGCGGACGGTCTTGACCGAGGTCTGCACAATCATCGGCGAGCGGGCTTCGACCGCTCCGGCGAGGACTCCTTCGAGGGTGAGGTCGTTGAAGATGTTGATGGCGGGGACGCCGTAGCGCTGCTCGAATGCTGGTGCGGTGATCTGATCGAGCGACACAACGCCCATCGGGGCCTCCTCCTCTACCGCCGCCCAGAGAGGGCACGGCACCATCAACAATTTTGACAATTTTTACTGCATTTCTATTCATACGTCAATCTTTATGCATATATTAATTCTCGGGGGAATCAGGACAGCTGACATCCCCGGACGAAGAGTCCGGGGAACGGAAAGGACATTCGATGGCCGACAATGAGAATTCGACTGACGTGCAGTTCGGCGGGCATTCGCTCGTTTGGGCCGGCGATTGGTCACCCGAGAGTGCGCGCTTCGCAGCGAGCAGCGCAAGTCGCGCAGGCTACAACTTCATCGAGATTCTGGTCGCCGAGCCGGAGAAGGTCGATCCGGTGATGACCAAGGACCTCCTCGAAGAGTTCAATTTGACCGCCACCGGGTGTCTGGTCTTCAACGGCGACACCGACATCTCCAGCACGGACACCTCAAAGGTTGACGCAGGTCTAGATCGTGGTCGCCGCGCTATCGACGTGGTCGCGGCCTGGGGCGGAACGATTATCGACGGCCCCATCACCGCCAGCCTTCAACCCTTCGAGCAGCCGGCATCCAAGGAGAACCGGCAGAACTCCGTCAATGCCCTGCGGGACATGGCCGATTACGCAGCCGACAAGGGCGTCAGCCTCAACATGGAGATCGTGAACCGCTACGAGTCGAACCTAATGAATACGGCGAAAGAGGGAATGGTCTATCTGGAGGAAGTCGACCGCCCCAACGTCTTCATCCACCTCGACACCTACCACATGAACATCGAGGAAGACGGGATGGTCGAGGGCGTACTCGCTGCCGGTGATCGCCTCGGCTACGTCCACGTAGGAGAGAGCCATCGCGGCTATCTGGGGACGGGCAACGTCGACTTCGATGCGTTCTTCGGTGCTCTGAAGCAGATCAACTACACCGGACCCATCGCGTTCGAGTCGTTCTCCTCCGCCGTGGTCGATCCGGCGCTGTCGGATGCACTGCGCATCTGGCGGAACCTGTGGACCGACTCCGATGATCTCGCGACCAAGGCGCTTGCCTACATGAAAGAGCGCTACTGAACGGCCTACAAAGACCCGTGCGGGCTCCATAGACCCGTGGAAGCGGGGGGCGTTCTGAAAGGAACGCCCCCCGCTCTGCTTATGTCGGGGAATACGTGGGAGAAACCACGCCGTCGAGGCGCCCTGCGGGTGACCTTCACCTCGCCTGACCGGCGATGGCGTGAGACAAATTCGCCCATATTGTCCCGCTCACAGCATTGTGCTGAGCTCCAGCCGAGTGACACCCTCCTGAGCCGGAGGGGAGTTCGTGATGGTCGAAGCAGCAACCACGTTCATGTTTCAGTCGATGGACCCCGGGATTCTGGGTGCCTTCGTGCTGGTGGGGATCCCGGTGGTTGCGATCACGCTCTTCGGTATCGCGGCGCAGTTCCCGATGGCGCGCCGCAGCACAACTGCCGATGCACCGTATGGCGCACCGGCAGTTGAACAGCGCTAATTTCGATTCACGCCGGTCGAAACCGGCGCACAAAACCCGCTCCTAGATGCCGAGGGCTTTGGCCTTCGCTGCTGCGAACTCCTCGTCACTAAGAACCCCTTTGGCGTGCAGGTCCGCGAGCTCCTCGAGCTTGGCCGATGTGTCGTCGGCTGGCGCCGCAGGAGCAGCGGCAGGCGCGGGTGCAGCCGCCGGCTGACTGGGCGTGTTGCGGTTGTGGGCGCGAGTGGCCGCCCCGGACACTGCGGCGGCGGTTGCAGCCCTTCGAACGATTCCCATGATCTTCCTCCTCGTGTGGTTCTTCTTCTACATCCATGCCAGCCAGAGCCAGCAGGAAATCGCGGCTGTGACGAGGGTCGCCAGCACCGCTGGCGTTCCCAGTCGTATGTAGTCCTTGAAACTGTACGCCCCTGGTCCCATCACCAGCAAGAAGCTCTGGTTGGAGAACGGGTTGATGAACGACAGGCACGCGGCCACCGCGAGCAACGCCAGCAGCGGCTCCGGGGCCACCGAAAGGCTCGCGCTCACGGCCAGGATGATCGGCACCAACATGCTGACGGCCGCCGCGGTGGTGACCACTGCCGCGAGGACCACGGCCACCACCGCCACCAAAACGACGAGGATCGCGACCGAGTCTCCGGACGTTCGCGTGACCCAGTCGGCGATCGCGTCGGTCAACCCGCTACTGGTAGCGATGGCCCCCAGCCCCACCGCTCCTGCGAGCACGCCGAGAAGGTTCCAGTTCAAGGCGCGAAAGGCTGCCCGCGGCGTGATGACGCGAAACAACAGCATCGCCAGTGCTCCGGCCGATGCCACCCACTCGGTCGGGAAGATGCCCAGCATCAACACGACCACGACAACACCGAGAATCGCTACGCCCTTCGCGGTCTTGGCGACCTGGGGGGCGCGGTTCCCCACGTCGGCCACCATCGCGACACCGTCCACGTTTTCCACCAAGGACTGCGAGTCCGCCGTGACGTAGAGCAACTCCCCTGCTTGTGCTGGTGTTTCGCTCAGTGCCTCCGTGGTGTTGCGGGCGCTGATGACGTCCATGTCGTCGCGGGCGTTCATTTCGCCGAGGTTGCCGGTCGCCTCTGCTCCCAGGGTGACTTCGTAGAGCCGTTGCTCCTTTTGGCCGAATCGGGGATTGCTCCACAGTTCGCCCACGCCGTCGGCGTTGGCTTGGTAGACCACCACGTCCCCGGCTTCCAGGCGTTCGTCGATCGCGATCTCTTCGGTCGCGCGCATGACCGTGACGGCCGTGAAGTCCCTGGTCGATGCGAGTCCTTGGCTAGCGAGCGTCTTGTTCACCAGAAGGGCTCGCGGCGCGACGGGCAACTCCACGCGCCACTGCAGCGCGCGCACGTCGATCGGCGGGCCTTCGGGAATCAACCGGCGCACCACCAAGATCACCAGAACGATCCCGACAATGAAGGTCGGGATCGCGACCGGGGTGAAGGCGAAGAAGTTGAGCTCCACTCCCCCGAGGTCGGCCAGCGACGCAATCAGGAGGTTGGAGCTCGTGCCGATGAGCGTGATCGTCCCGCCG